>Ga0207701_10004364_pt1 | contig 14366 bp, 9 predicted proteins | sample KBSSwiSSwithPhiX_FD_184294 | JGI IMG/M metagenome (GOLD analysis project Ga0207701, IMG submission 184294) | Switchgrass rhizosphere bulk soil microbial communities from Kellogg Biological Station, Michigan, USA, with PhiX - S5 (SPAdes) (version 2) | ecosystem: Environmental > Terrestrial > Soil... | reverse complement strand
TGAAGTACGTGTAGTTGACGCGCAGTCCCGCGTCGGTCGCGTCAACGTATTGCGCGTAACGCAGATTGACGAGCCACTGCTTGCGAAAGTCGGGCCGTGTCTCGAAGATGGCACCGACGTTGACGAACAACGCATCGGGCGAGGGCGACAGGAACTGCTGCGCGGGGTCGATGAACGCGACCTCGACGAGCTTGTACGGATTGGAAAGATAGCCACGGCTGTCGGTGTAGCCGAGGTTCGCCTGCAGCTGAGAGTTGGGCGACAGGACCTGCGTGATCCCGGCGGTCGCCGACCAGTCGCGGCGCGTGCCGTTCATCACCTTGCCGCCGCCGTCCGTGTCTGCGATGTGACTCGACGACGACGAGAAATTGCAACGCGCCGTGCCGCAGGCATTGTAGATGTACGGCGTCGCATCGTGGTCGAGCGTCGCCTTGATGTCGCTCCACGTGTACGCGAGCCCGGCGTTGAGCGTGGTGAGCTTCTGGTTGAAATCCCACTGGCCGCCGACCCCCGCGAAGCGTGACAGGTAGTCGGGCTCCGACGAGACGCCGCCGTTGATGTTGTAAGCCGAGTCGTCGTAACCGCGCCGCACGTTGACGTCGGCCTGCTTGCGCGTCTCGCGCGAGGCGCCCGCGATCGTGTGCACGAGCTGCGTATCCGTACCACCGGTCAGATTGCCGAACCCGTCGGTGCGCAGCGGCTTGTGCCTCGCTTTGTCGAGGTAGAGCGGGCTCGTGACGGCGACGTACGGCGAGGCGCCAGACACGCTATCGAGCGCGCGCGAGCGGTTGCCGCGCCATTCGCGCGGCGCGGTCGCGATCGGCGTGGCACCCGACCAGGTGTCCTGGTGGAAGTTGAAGGTTGCGTTCAGGCGGTCCGCGAAGGTCGACCACGCGCTGGCTTGCAGGCTGTCGGAGCGAAGCGGAGCGAACTTGCTCGAGAGCCCAAAGAGATCGCGGCTCGTTTCCTGGTAGCGGCCAAACTGCAGGACTGCGGCGTCGTCCTGCGCGTTAGCGAGGCCCGGAAGCGCAAGCGCCGCTGCGGTGAGTGCACGCAGCGCTTTGCTTTCCATCAGTAACAGCCACAACCGCCTCCGGCGCCGACCATACCGCTCGCCGCGGCCTCACGACTGCTGTAGGCGTGCGCACGCAGCGCGCTTTCGCTGGGATTGAGGTCGAACGCCATCTGCGGCTTCGCGAGATTGCCGCGATCCCACGGCGGCACGCTCGCGCATCCGGCGAGTGTCGCGCACAGGATCACGACGAACGCCTTCATTGGTTCTGGCGGAACACGATCGTCGTGCCCGTGTGAAGGCCGCCGCCGTTCTGTCCTGTCATGCAGTGGAAGGACAGCGTGTAGTTGACGGGACCGCCGCCCGCTTTCGTCACGAATACGTTGTAGACGCCGTCGTTGCCGTTCACGAAAACGAGCGGGCTCGGCGTCGTATCGCCGCCCACCGTGTCCACTGTTGCGGTCGCGGCCGTACCCCGATGCACGACAACAGACACAGGGACCGCCGCCGGCCCACGATGCTGCACCTGGACCATCATCGACGCGGGCACGCCGCTTCCATCGTCGGAGCAGGTGATCTGGTAATAGTCGGTCGATGCCGCCGTGTCGCCGAGCGTGCCGTCCTGCGTGTGCGCGAGCGCGGTCGTAGCGACTGCCGCGACGGCCAGACTCGCCAGAGTGCGCAAACCCATCATGGCCAGACGCCTGGAATCGGCAGGTTGACCGTGACGTCGGCGGCCGATGGCGTCACCGTAACGTCGATGCCGGCGCCGCAGGAGGAGGGCAGCGGATTCGCCGCGACGTTGCGATTGATCGTAAGCGTTGCCGGTGCGCCGATGCCGTCGATGTTCTGCGCCTTGCCCGCCACAGCGAACGGGCTCCCGTTGTCTGGAATCCAGAGGTTGACCTTGCCCTGCTTGACACTGTCTGCGAGGCCCGCGCCGAGCAGGCACACGTCGGCAATCGCGACCTTGACCAGCAGGCGCCTGGCGCAGCTCGTCGCGACGAACTTTGGCGCGGCGAACTGGAACGGTACGCGGCCGAGGACGTCGACGTCGAGCGATCCGCTCGTTCCGCTGAATCCCGTCATGTTGCCGAGTGCGTCGCGCTTGACTTGTTGCGCGCGAAACACGCCCTTGTCCTGGATAGCGCGCACGAGCCCCGCAACGGTGCCTTGCTCGATGACCGCGTCGAGGCTCGCGACCGGCGAGCCGTCCGACGTCGACAGCTCCGGCGCCGCGCTCGGGAACACGACGCTCTGCGCAATCATGGGGATTCGCGCGCCTTCCGGCGTCGTGCAGCCGTGTCCGATCTTGAGCGCGTTGTCCTCCGTCACGCTCTCGGTCGCTTGCGAGCGTACCGTTGTGTGCGCGAATGCGCCGTGCGCGCACAGCGCGACGGCCACGCACGCTGCGAGCATGCTTCCTATCGACATCCGTTTCCTCATGGCGGGGCGCACATCACGACGGCGTCGGGGCCGTCGCCCTCGACGACCCATCCTCGCGACGCCATCTGCGCGCGCGTCGTCTTGTCGGTGATGTACCGGTGATTGGCATCGGCGCGGTTGCTGAAGACGCGGAAGATCTGCTGCGTGTTCGCGGGGCACGCGCCTTGCGCCGGCAAGAACATCTGCATGAACTGCGGATCCTCGAGCACGAAGCTCGGGTTCTTCTGGCCCGTCTGCGTGCACTCTACGGTGCCGCGCCCGAAGAAGTGCGAATCTCCGAGGCCCGGCGGAATGTAGTAGCGGCAGACCGACGATGTGCCCGCCGCCGCCGACGTATACGTCCGGAATTCGCGGCCCGTGCGCTGCCATCCGCGAATGACGCTTCCGTCGTCGAGCTTGCCGATTTCATCGGGCAGCCACGTGATGAAGTAATGATCGAGAACGGCGTTGTAATACTCGACGATCTGCACCGGTTGCGACGCCGCCGTCGCGCCGAATCCCCACACGCCGCGAATTCCAAGATTCGCGTCGACGTCGGCGGCGGATGGCGTGACCGTGACGTCGATACCCGCGCCACAACCGGGTCCCAACGGGTTCGTGGCGAGGTCGCGGTTGACGATCAACGTGGCCGGTGACCCGATGCCTTCCACGCTCGTATCTTTTCCCGCCGCCGCGTATTGCGATCCGTTGTCGGGAATCCAGAGGTTGACCTTGCCCGTGCTTGCCGTGTCGTCCGCTTCGCGCGAGCATACATCCGCGACCGCAACCTTCACGAGTAGTCGTGACGCGCAAGTTGTCGCAACGAACATTGGGGCCGCAAACTGGAACGGGACACGGCCCGCGAAGTCGGGCGACAGCGCGCCGTCGTACGCCGCAAAACCCACGCTGTTGCCGAGGGCGTCGGACTTCTGCTCATGAGACATGAAGATGCTCGTGTCCTCGATCGCGCGGACGAGGCCCGCGAGCGAGCCCTGTACGATCACCGTGTCGAGCGCGACGGCCGAGCCGTTGGGCGCCGTCACGATGGGTGCAACGGTAGGAAACACGACGCTTTGCGCCACTACGGGCAAGGGCGCGCCGCCCGGCACCGCGCAGCCTTCGCCGATGCGCAAGGCGTTGTCGGAGGTCACGCCTTCCACGGCCTGCGACCGCACGCTCGTGAACGCAGCGCCCGGTGGTGCGAGCACAGCCGCAATCAGGAGCAAGCAGGCGAGTCGAACGGCGTGTGACATCCCATCGAAGAGCGGCGACGATGCGCCAATGATATCGGCGCTTCGCGCGCGCACGGTGCGGCAAATTGCCGCAGGAGGGGCCTTCGGCCTATGATGTGAACACCATGGCTCTCGAGCACGATCGCAGCCGCATCGACTTCCAAGCCTACGCACCCCGTCACTTCCGCTGGAAGCTCGACGGCAAAGTGGCGACGATCACGCTCGACAGGCCCGAGCGCAAGAATCCGCTGACGTTCGAGTCTTATGCGGAGCTGCGCGATACGTTTCGCGAGCTCGTGTATGCCGATTCGGTGAAGGCGGTCGTGCTTGCAGGCTCCGGCGGCAACTTCTGCTCCGGCGGCGACGTGCACGAGATCATCGGCCCGCTCGTCGCAATGCAGGAGAGAGGGGAGATCGGCGGTCTGCTCGACTTCACCCGCATGACCGGCGATCTCGTCAAGGCGATGCGCGCGTGCCCGCAGCCGATCGTGGCTGCGGTCGACGGCGTTTGCGCAGGTGCCGGCGCGATCCTCGCGATGGCGTCCGATCTGCGACTCGGCACGTCGCGCAGCAAGGTTGCATTCCTGTTCGTGCGCGTGGGCCTTGCGGGCGCCGACATGGGCGCATGCAACATCCTGCCGCGCATCATCGGCGCGGGACGTGCGGCCGAGTTGCTCTACACCGGCCGCGCGATGAGTGGTGACGAAGCCGAACGTTGGGGTTTCTTCAACCGACTCGTGGCGCCCGAGTCGGTGATCGACGAGGCGACGTCGCTGGCGCATGAGCTCTCTCGCGGGCCTACGTTTGCGCATGCGATGACCAAGAAGTCCATCCACGCCGAATGGAGCATGCAGATCGACGACGCCATCGAGGCCGAGGCCCAGGCGCAGGCGCTTTGCATGCAGACCAAGGACTACGGCCGGGCGTATCGTGCGTTCCTCGAGAAGCAGAAGCCGGACTTCGAAGGAAATTGATTCGCTCGTGATCAGCGACCAACTCGACTGGCCGTTCTTCGAGGACCGCCATCGCGCGCTCGATCGCGATGTGCGGGCGTGGCTCGTCGCGCAGTCGCAGCACGACGAAGACGATGTCGATGCGGCGTGCCGTGCGTGGGTGCGCGCGCTGGGCGAAGGCGGCTTCCTGCGTCACTGCGTTCCGGCGGCTTACGGCGGCGTCTCCGGCGAGATCGACTCGCGCTCGCTGTGCCTCATGCGCGAGCGCTTGGCCGAGCATGACGGGCTCGCCGACTTCTCGTTCGCGATGCAAGGCCTGGGGAGCGGTGCGATCGCACTCGAGGGCAGTGAGATGCAGCGCACGCAATGGCTGCCGCGCGTTGCGCGAGGCGAAGCGATCGCCGCCTTCGCGCTTTCGGAGCCGGACGCGGGCTCCGACGTCGCCGCAATGACCATGCGAGCGCATCCGACCAAGGAGGGCTATTGCCTCGAAGGCGCCAAGACGTGGATCAGCAACGGGGGCATCGCCGATTTCTATAGCGTGTTCGCGCGAACCTCGGACGAGAGCGGCACGCGGGGCATCTCGTGCTTTCTCGTGCCCGCCGCGACGCGTGGCCTCGCGATCGCCGAGCGGCTGCACGTGATGGCGCCTCACCCGCTCGCGCGGCTCGAATTCGACGGATGCGCGGTTTCCGCCGACGCGATGATCGGCATGCCTGGCATCGGATTCAAGCTCGCGATGCGCACGCTCGACATCTTCCGCACGTCGGTGGCCGCGGCCGCGGTCGGATTCGCGCGGCGCGCGTTTTCGGAGACGATCGAGCATTGCCGAACGCGCTCGATGGCGGGCGGCGTGCTCGCCGACATGCCCACGGTGCGCGCGAAGCTCGGTGAGATGGCGTCGACCGTCGATGGCAGCGCACTCCTCACGTACCGTGCGGCATGGCTGCGCGACGTCATGCACCGTTCCACGACGGCGGAAGCTGCAATGGCCAAGATGACCGCGACCGAGGGTGCGCAGCAGGTCATCGACGCCGCCGTGCAGCTCCACGGCGCACGCGGCGTGCAGAGCGGTTCGGTGGTCGAGCGCCTGTATCGGGAGATCCGTGCGCTGCGGATCTACGAAGGTGCGACGGAAGTGCAGAAGCTGATCGCGGGACGCGCAGCGCTTGCCGGCGCAAGCCGGCCGTAACTTACGCGACGACCGCGCGCGGCCGCGACTGCTTCAGAAGCGCTTCCACGTCCCAGGGCGTCAGGGGGCGCGCGAACAAATAGCCCTGGCCGCCGTCGCAGCCGAGCTCCAGCAGCTTGCGCGATTGCAGCTCGGTCTCGACACCTTCGGCGACGATGGTCTTGCCCATTGCACGGCCCATGGCGATGATCGCCCGCACGACTTCCTCGCCTTCGCTGCCGCGCGTCATGCGCGTGACGAACGAGCGGTCGATCTTGATCTCGCCGATGGGCAGGTCGCACATGCTCGAGAACGACGAGTATCCGGTCCCGAAGTCGTCGATGCTGATGTTCAGCCCGGCGTCGCGTAGCCGGCGCAGGTTCGGCAGCGCGATCGACAACCCGTCGATCAACATGCTTTCCGTCACTTCGATCGAGACCTGCGCGCGACGCACCTGCGCATGATCCACGATGTGCAGGACGCGATCGACGAAGTCATTTTGCAGGAGCTGCGCGCCGGACACGTTGACGTGGACCTGGAGGTGCGCGGCGTTCGGCACCGACTTCTGCCACAACGCGAGCTGGCGGCACGACTGCTCGAGCGCCCAATCCCCGAGCGGCACGATGAGGCCCGACTCCTCGGCGACGCGGATGAAGCGAGATGGCTCGATCGCGCCCCGCTCAGGGTGCACCCAGCGCGATAACGCCTCGACGGCCGTCATCTGGCGCGTGCGCAGGTCGAAGATCGGCTGGTAGGCGAGGTAGAGCTGTTCCTGCTCGATTGCGCGGCGCAGCGCGCTCTCGAGCCAAAGCTGCGAGGAGACTTCCGCGTGCAGAGCGCTGTCGAACATCGCGTACTGCGCGCGTCCCTGGCCCTTCGCACGATACATCGCGATATCGGCGTCGCGCATCACGTCCTCGGGCGAGTTGTATTGCGGCCCGCCCATCGTGATGCCGATGCTGACGCTGGTCGAGAGCTCGGCAGATCGAATGTGCACCGGCTCTGCAACCACGGTCTGCAGCCGCGTGGCGAGAACGACGGCATCTTCCTCGCGCATGTGTCGGGCTAGGATTGCGAACTCGTCGCCGCCAAGACGCGCGATCACGTCCGTCGGACGAAGCTGCGCGGCGATACGCTTGCCGAGGACTACGAGGAGCTCGTCACCGGCGCGATGCCCCAGGCTGTCGTTGATCGTCTTGAAGCGGTCGCAGTCCAGGAAAAGCACCGCGAAGCGGTAGCGCGGATCCTTGCGCGTTGCCTTGATCGCGCCCTGCAACTGCTCGAAGAAGTAGGCGCGGTTCGGAAGATCGGTGAGGTCGTCGTGGTGTGCGATGTGCTGCAGGCGGCTCTCGGCGATGCGGCGCGCGGTCACGTCCTGCACCTGGAGAATGAGACAAGGTGTGTCTTCGTCGGTGACCGCGAAGAAAGACGACGCGTGCAAAGCTACCGCGACGAGGTCGCGGTTGGGTCGAGCGCAGCGGACTTCCACTGCACACGTGACCGTTTTACCCGCAATGAGTTGCTGGAGCTCGGAGGTGAGTGACGGGTGGTCGTCGCGATGGACGAACTCGACGAAGTCCACGCCGAGGAGCTCGTCGGGTGCGCGACCGAGGATGTCGCACAACGCCGGATTCGCCTGCAGCATCGTGCGGTCGTGCGAGACCAGCGCCATGCCGATCGCGGCGTGGGCGAAGGCTTTCTGGAAGCGGTTTTCGCTCTTCTGGAGCTCTTCGAGGTGGCGTTCGGCTTCGGCGGCTTCACGTTCGGCGGTTTCGATGCGCTGCTTCTGGGCAAGCTCGGTGTCCTCGATGTGTCGGAGGTAGAGACGGTGGGAAAGAATGACGCCGCCGATCACTGGAAGCGCGGCCAGGAAAACGCCGATCCCGAGGCTCTCGTATCCGGTGAAAAGCAGCGCGGCCGCACCGGCACATCCCAGCGTGACAAGTGCCATCCACCAATACTCGCGGAGCACTTTCCAGGGCCGCAGCGGCTGACCCTGCCTAAGCGTGATGAGCGACGACATCAGTAGCGTCTGCGTCGCCCAATACACCACGGCGAGCGGGAACAGTACCGCGACGAGCACAAGGAAGGACGGTGCCTCGATGTGCCTGGCGACCCAGTTCCAGATGAATGCAAATACCGTCCCGCATGCGTACATCGCGAGTGCGGCCATTGCCGGAGCTCCGATCCGGCTCGCGGGACGCTGGGTCAATCGATAGGTGCCGGCGCCTGCTTCGGCCGCAGCCGCAAGGCCGGCGCAGGCTGGGCCGTTCATGAGAAGCACCAGGAAAATGAACATCTCGCCGCCGGTAAAGGCGACCTTCCCACGGGGCGCGGGGAATGACCCTACCAGGCCGGCCAATGCCACGCCCGACACCACCTGGGCGATGGAAGCGAGCGGAAGACTTGCAACCGAGTAAATGGCGAGCCCTATGGCCACCGCGCCGAGCGTGGTGGTGATCCACCAATAGGTCTTGGCGGCCAGGTTGTAGTCGTCCATCCGAAGCATGGGATGGTCTATCCGAGTATTGCCGCGAAATTGTGTTGGTAAGGGGTCCGCCGCGGTCGGAGGACGGACTGACCCAAAAGCAAAAAGCGCGCCGGGGGCCGCCCGGCGCGCTGGGGTAGGCGCGTCACGCGCCGGCGATCAAGGAGCGCCTAACAGGATGCTGTCTGCCAAAGTCATGCCGTCGGCTAGTGTCATACCGTCGGCCAGTGTCATACCGTCGGCCAGGGTCATACCGTCGGCCAGGGTCATGCCGTCGGCCAGGGTCATGCCGTCGGCCAAGGTCATGCCGTCGGCCAAGGTCATACCGTCGGCCAAGGTCATACCGTCGGCCAAGGTCATACCGTCGGCCAGGGTCATACCGTCGGCCAGGGTCATACCGTCGGCCAGGGTCATACCGTCGGCCAGGGTCATGCCGTCGGCCAAGGTCATCCCACTGGCGGAGACGATTGCGTCGGCGAGGGTCATGCCATCGGCCAAAGTCATTCCGTCCGCCAGGGTCATGCCATCCGCAAGCGTCATTCCTTCGGCGCGAAGCATGTTGTCCGCCAAAGTCATGCCATCGGCCAAGGTCATGCCGTCGGCCAAGGTCATGCCTTGGGAAAGCGTTGTGGATTGACTTTGTGCCGCCGAGGCAAGTAAGGAAACTGGCGCGAACCAACCGCCCGTGTGGTGCGCGACATTCATTCGTCCAGCGGCCGCGTCCAAGGCCTTGACGCCCGTAGTGAGCACATTCGTCTTGGTGGCATAACGCTGGACGAAGGCTCGTGGAAGCCCGCTAGTACCCGCGAAAGCAACTGGGGTGGTCCGCATGATCAAACGCCGGACCCACACGAAATTCGCGTCGTAGAATCCTTGGTACTTCTCGAGTAGCGCGCTGCCGCCGACGACGTGGACACCACCGGCAGTGATGATGCCGCTCCATCTGACCGCGTCACCATTTATGTTGGAGGACGCGGACGGCAACGAGGCGCCGGTAGCGAGAAGGCGGTCTCCAGCCTTCAAGTTCGCGATGTCGCTGCGCAGGGACTTCGCCACGCGCACCGCGCCGTCCACATTCAGCAGGCCAGTGCCTTGCTGAATCACGGCGAGATTCGGCAAAGGCTGCGCCGTGTATTGAAGAATCGCTTTCACCAGGCTCGGCGTCAGTCCCGGGTTCGCCTGGAGCATCAGCGCAACCGTCCCGGCAACCGCCGGTGACGCGATGGACGTTCCGGACAGCTTCATAAGACGGCCATTGCTGCCCGCGTTGAAGCCCGTGACCTCGAGTTGCGGGTTTTCCGAAGCGATGACGCTTGGCGTATTCCCGTTACCGGCGAGCGCACCGATGACCGTGTTGCCCGGCGCGATCAGGTCGGGTTTGAGCAGGTTGTCGTAACGCCGGTTCCCATCTTGATCGATGACTCCGGTGCGTGTTGGTCCGCGGGAGCTGATCTTACTGAGCGTTTCGTCGCCACGCGACACGGTGTCGTGCGGATTTGCCGACCCCACCGTAATGACTGAAGGCTCGATGGCCGGCGCTCCCATCGCGCCAAGCACTTCCCTTCCGTCAACGGTCTGACCGGAGTTCCCGGCAGCGACGACTACGACAATCCCGAGCGATGTTGCCGCGCGAACGGCTCTGCACAGGGGGTCACCCAGGAACGATCCCGCAGCCGGCGTGCTGAGGCTCAGATTGAGGATGCGAATGTTGTAGGTCTTGCGATTCGCAATCGCCCAGTCGATCGCCGCGAGGACGTCACCCAGGAACCCGACGCCGTTTTCGTCGAGTACTCGGAGATCGACGATCGTCGCACCGGGCGCGAGGCCGGTCGATTCCGGTGCCCCGGCGATCGATTGGCCTGCGGCTACCGAGGCCACGTGCGTGCCGTGACCATAAACGTCGGGGTTGGCGATGCCCGAGTTGTCCACGAACTTCTGCAGTGCCTTGTACACATTGCTGCCCGGCGCGTATCCCAGCGAGAGATCTTTCCCCAGTGTCCAGTCCGGAAGCGATGTCGAAGAGATCTTTGTGAAGTCGGCAGTAGCGGAGATACGGCCGCTCGTTTTGCAACTGCCGCTGTTACCGTTCATCTTGCCGCCGAATGCGGCGTGACATGTGTCAACACCGGAGTCGAGCACGCCGATGCCGACGCCCGCACCCGTGAACGCCGACGGATTGGACGCGCGCAGCGACCCCGCGCCAGTGATCAGCTCCTCGAAGCTCAATGTGCGATGTGCAACGCGATTTGGAACGACGTACGAGATGTCGTCGCGCGCGACGAGACCATCGATCGCAGTTGCGGGTACCACCGCGAGTAGCGCCGGCGTCGCTTGGTACTGATAAAGCACCGAACCGCCTGCAGCGAGCACCGCTGCTCGAACGGACGCAAGGCTCGGATCAGACGACTCGGCGCTGATCACGACCTGAACGTATTTACCCTTGCTCGTATTCGCGGTCCACTTGGCGGTGGCGCCGCTGGTCAACACTTTCCTGAGATCGCTCGAAACCTTCTCGGGTTTGGCCGCGTGCGCGGCATTTACGCCTGCGCCGAACATAGCGATCGCGAAGAGACCGAGGGGAAGAAGAATCCGCGACAGCAGATTCATTAGACCCGTGCTTCTTGTTGTAGTTGAATCGTGCACGGCACTGCCCGTGGACGCCATGTTCATCTCCCCCAAATGGAACGGACGTACAGGAGTGAATGCTACAGAACTCCCGTGTCCCCAACAAGGTGTTCCCGGTAACTGAGCGCAACACAACGTGACGCCTTCGTGCCGGCCATCACAGCGTGTTTGGACGTGTCAAGTTGTATCCGACAACTTGCATGACACGAAAATGGAGGTAGGTGTAGCGTAGGAATCTCTCCTACGGGAAATCGTGACGTCGTCCGCTAGCCGGATTGTCCGCAGGCCGGGATGCTCTAAAAGTCCACATTCGGAGAGGCGACATGAATAGAATCAATGGCTTTGGCGCCGTGTTGGCGGCTTTTGCGGTGGTGAGCGCAGGTGCCGTACATGCGACGCTTCCGGCCCCGACCGCGGCCGCCAAGGACCAAGCGGCCGAAGCCGCCGCCCGGACCGGATGGCAGGACAAGGTCGCGGCGTACCAGCTTTGCAAGGCGCAGGACCGCGTGGCAGACACGTACCGCAAGGACGCCAAGGGGTCGGGCAAGACCGCGCCGGCGCCAACGACCACGGCCGCCTGCGCGGACCCCGGACCCTTCGTCTCGCCGCTCGCGCAGAAACCGCTCGAAGCAGCGGGCGCGCATTCGCCACCGGGTACCGCGTCAGCGCCGCCGAGCACGAACGCGACAGCGGCCGAAATCCAGGGTTCGAAGAAGCCGTAGCCGCTACATCTCCTCGAAGACCGCGACGGGAAACGTCGCGAGCGCCGCGCCGACGGCAAGCCGGGCGCCGGCGCGCTCGACGAGAGGACGCTGGACTTCGCCGGTGATGACGTTGCGCCACTGCGCAACGGGCACGTCGAGCACAAGCGTCGTATCGGCCCACACATCGTCGCCGACCGGCCACGTGGCGTCGCTCGTCACGATGCCCTGCCAGAGTCGCGGCACGGCGCACAGAAGGTGCGAGCCTCCCGCTACGCGCATGAACGCGCAAACGCTGTTCTTGTGCGCGCCGCGCACGCGCACTGGTCGATACGTCGCGCGCTCGAACCACGAGGCGCGGCGCTTGCGTAACTCGAGCAAGCTCGCGGTGACCAGCATCTTCACGCCGCCGTCCTGCCACGTTTCCAGGAGCTGCGCGGCGGGGCGGCGGCACACCTTGTGCAGCAAGGATTCGCGCGCCGCGTAATCGACGGGACGGCGATTGTCGGGATCCACCAGCGAGAAATCCCACACTTCGGTGCCTTGGTACGTGTCGGGCACGCCGGGTACCGCGAACTTGAGTGTCGTCTGCGCAAGGCTGTTGACACATCCCGCAAACGCAATGCGTTGCGCAAGCGGCGTGAAGTCGTTCAGAAACGGGCTGCCCGCGAGCGTTCCCAGCGCGCCGTCGACGAACCGCTCGAGCGCCGCCTCGTACGCTGCGTTGACGTTCACCCAGCTCGTGATCGCCTTCGCTTCGCGCGTCGCTTTTTGCATGTACGCCTGGAGGCGCACGCGCAATGCGTCGAGTGCGCGCTGGCTCATCTTGCCGAGCGGCCACGCGCCGACGAGCGTCTGGTAGAAGAGATACTCGTCGTTGCGCGACGGCGCTTCTTCGCCGTCGACCTCGCTGCGGTGCCGGCGGTTGAACTGCCGCCACCGGCGCAACGCGAGGCGCCACGCGCCGGGCATCTCGGAAAGCACATCGATGCGCGCGCGCACGTCTTCGCTTCGCTTGTTGTCGTGCGTCGAGGAGGCAAGCAGCGAATGGGGCCAGTGCGCCGCCCGTTGCCGGCAAGCGCGGTGAAACGCGCCGACGGTCGAACCGAACGTGCGGGGGTCGCCGCCTACTTCGTTGAGCGACGCGAGCCGGTTGAAGATGTAGAACGACGTGTCTTCGAGCCCTTTCGCCATCGCCGGCGCGCTCCACTGCTGGAAGCGCAAGACGAAGCGCACCACCTCGCGTGACGCCGATTCGTCCGCCTTGCCGTATTCGCCGCGAAGCACGGCACCAATGAGGTCGAACACCGAAGTATCCGCCGCCGCGCTGTGGCGCTTGGCGACGGCAACGGCCCAGTCGGCGTAGCGCTGATCATCGCCGCTTCTCGTCGTTTGCGTGACGTACGTGCGATACACGGGAAAGGCGGCCACGATCTCGACGAGCGCGCGCCGGATCGCGTTCCACGAAAAATCCCTCGTATGGCGATCTCTCTTGACGATGCGCGTGAGCGCGGTGGCGAGGCGATTGAGGTCGCTCGCGAGCGACTGCACGACGATCTGCGTCTTCGAATGGCGCAGCACGTCGTCGAATTCGAGGCGATCGCCGATGAATCCCGCATACAGGCGGTCGAATCGCAATTCGGCGCGGGGATCGACGAATAGCCCGTTGACTTCGCGCATGAAGCGGTAACCCGTGTCGCCATGCACCGGCCACGTCTCCGGCAACCTCTCATGCGAGGCCAGGATCTTCTCGACCACGACGTACGCTGCGCGTCCCCTGTCGTCGGGTGTGTTGCGCAATGCGTCGCAAGCCGCGGCTTGCAGGCGCGAGAAATACTGTGCCGGATCGGCGAGGCCGTCGGGATGGTCGATGCGCAGGCAGTCCGCCTTGCCGTGCGCAACGAGCTCCATCACGCGCCGATGCGTCGCCGCAAAGACGTCGTCGCGCTCGGCACACAAGCCGGCAAGATCGTTGATGTCGAAGAAGCGGCGGTAGTTGATGTCGTCGGCGGCCACGCGCCAGAACGCGAGGCGGTAGGCCTGCCCCGCGAGCAGTTGATCGAGCGCGTCGAAAGTTCGCGAGTCGCCCGGTGAACCGTTGATCGCGGCAACGTTCTCGTCGATGAGCCGCGCTGCCGCGGGTGTGCTTGCGCACAAATCGGCGAGCGCTCGCTTGGCCGCAGCGCCGAGCGCACTCGCGTCGCGTTTCGCCTCCGGTTGCATGGGAACGGCGGCGAAGCGACGTGCCACGCGGCGAATGCCGTTCGCGATGTTCGCCGGGACGCGCCGCAGGTTGGCGAGTAGGACGCGCGGATACTCGGCCGGGCGCACCGGCAGCCGATGCTCGTAGTACCACAACGAAAGCTCGCCGTGCTCGGGCGCGAACCGCAACGCGATCTCGCCGCGCTCGAGCACGGTGCCGTATTGATCCCCGAGTATCGGAACGAGCACCTTGCCCGCCAATGTTTCGTCCGGGGGCGCCCAGTCGATGTCGAAGTATTCGGCGCAGCGCGAAGCCTGCCCGTGCTCGAGGACGTCGAGCCACCACGCGTTGTCCGCCTTCAGCACGCCCATGTGATTGGGCACGAGGTCGAGCATGAGGCGCATGCCGTGCTCGCGCAAGGTTGCGGTGAGCGCGTCGAAGTCGGCTTCCGTTCCGATCTCCGGGTTCAACGCTTCGTGATCCACCACGTCATAGCCGTGCGTGCTCCCTGCGCGCGCGTTGAGGAACGGCGACGTGTAGAGGTGGCTGATGCCGA
>Ga0207701_10004363_pt1 | contig 14366 bp, 7 predicted proteins | sample KBSSwiSSwithPhiX_FD_184294 | JGI IMG/M metagenome (GOLD analysis project Ga0207701, IMG submission 184294) | Switchgrass rhizosphere bulk soil microbial communities from Kellogg Biological Station, Michigan, USA, with PhiX - S5 (SPAdes) (version 2) | ecosystem: Environmental > Terrestrial > Soil... | reverse complement strand
ATTTCCTGGATAAAAAATTCGCCATTGTATAATTGAGTTTCCATGAAAGTCTTTCCTTTCTTATACAATTCCTGGTATCGTTTCACATCTTTTTTCAGATGTTTACCCATTTCTATTGTTGCGGTAAGTGCGCCGAGATAAAAGCTGGTGCACATACCATCTGGTCCCCAGAATTCTATGTCGTAAGTGTTATGATGTGGCTCTTCAACAATGCCGGCCTTTCTGGGATCCCAGGTGCTGATGCAATAATCCATGCTCTTCTGCACCATCGGAAAAATATTTTTGAGCCAATTGGAATCTCCGGAAATACGCCAGTCGCGATACACTTTCATGATGCCTCCCAACTGACCATCTGCTGCCGCATGAAATTCGTGCTTCAAAGGACTTATCGGGATATTTGCGCGAAATGCCTGGTGGCCTTCCATATTCTGGTTCTCGCAGAATTCAGTGTTTCTTAATGTTCTTTCAAGTCCGGGAAACAAATGCGGTATAGCTTGTGCATAATTCCATACATGCGTGCATGAACCATGGCAGCAGCCGCCTTCATCACCACATCCTTCCCAACTCCATAACCTTCCATCATACTGCCGTAATACGGTCGGTGATTTTATGATGGTTAAATTGGCAGCAATGGCCTCGATTACTTCAGGAGGCAAAGTGCTTGAATAAAATGCATCGGAAAAAATTGAAGAAGATCTTTTCAGATTATCGTAATTGTCCAACCAGTAACCAACCACCTCATTAACATTTCCGAACCTGCTGCTATACCAGGGTTTATATTTTTCAGCATCCGTTTTTTTAAGATCATTTATACCCAGATCCTGCGGCCCGCTGCAACAGCCACTTCCTGGCGAACAGTTCTTCTTTTCCTCTGTATTTACATCCCCTACTTTTATATCGGATTCCGGAACATACCATGCACTTAGCAGTTTAACACTTTTCGATGCGCCCGCCGGAATATTCAGGTTTACGTATAATGATGCGCCCGGTGCATTTTTCTCAACGGGATCGTTGGTATCGATCTTACCTTCTTTAACAGCATTCCATGCCATAGTCAGGGGATCCCACCAACCGCCGCGGAACCAGCAATGATCAACCAATGTATCGTTGTTATCCGTGAAATACGCCATCTGCGCAGCGAGGAAAGGTTTATCAGCAGTAGCCGGTTGATCCAGGATGAATCCATTTTTTACTGCCTTTATTGAATGCGGAGTATTTTCCTGTGCAAGAAAATTTTTTGTATTGAAAGAAAAAATTGCATCAACAGAAGAAGCTGACGTATTGGTAAAAATATATTCAATTCCTCCCACCGGAAGACTCGAATTATCCTGGTCGGTCGGGATGAATGGGTTCCAGCCGGTGATGTTTACTTTCAATGGAAATTTAGGGTCGTCGAGGGTGATGTCTGCAAAAGGAAATCTCGTTTTAAATATAGCATTTCTAAACCGGGGTAATCCGAATGTTGTTCCTGCGGCTCCATTGCCGGTTCCTTTCTGGCCAAATAATTTCCATTCGGGTACCGGTCCTTCAAGCACTTTTGCTTTTGGCTGTTCTCCTTTGATGGTGATGGCGGCAAACATTCCGGGTTCATGAAATATTTCGGGACGATGCCTGATGCTCATGTGCGATATGGCGCCGGTACCCTCAATGCAATACATTCCGGTGCCAATACCGCCGATCGGAAAAGCGACGCGATTCAGAAAAGAGCCTTCATAAATCGTATTAAACTTTCTTTCATATTTTTCTTCGTCGCTGGACCATTTTGGAGTTTTTTTGCTAACTTTTTCTTCTGCAAAAAGATCGTTGGGAGCAACAGCGGCACCAAATCCTCCAAGTGTAATATTTTTCAGGAATTCTCTTCGCTGATTTTCCATCTCGTTAGTTTTAGTAATTTCCGGGAGAGGCAAAGAAACTAAAAGAAAGCAGATTAAAAATTAATTCTTATCTAATTGTGCATAATCTGTTTTTGTATCTTTAAATATACCTATCATCCTAAAATTAGTGAACAATGAAAAAGCTTATTCTGCTCGCTGTCTCGATTGCTACCATCACCACTGTGAATGCCCAGGTCCTGAAAAGGATTACCCAACGGGCGAAAAATAAAGTGGAACAGAAAGCCGGTGATAAAGTTGATAAAGAAATCGACGATGCTGTAGACGGAAACAAAAAAGAGAAAAAACAAACAGAAGAAAGTACAACCGAAAACTCTCAGGAAGAAACAACTGCATCAAAATCCAGCGGAAATGATGATAGTAAATCATCAGAGCCGGCATCCATGAAAGCATATTCGAAGTATGACTTTATCCCCGGAGAAAAAGTATTTGCCTATGAAGATTTTTCTACTGCTGAATTAGGCGACTTCCCCCAACGGTGGAATACTAACGGAACGGCAGAAATAGTTACACTCAGCACCAAAGAAGGAAAATGGCTGAAGATTAATAAGGAAGCGACTTTTTACCCGGAATTTATTAACGACCTGCCTGAAAATTTTACGCTCGAATTTGATCTCGGTGTTAATAACGAATGGAACTCCTATCCTTTTTATGTGAACCTTACCAAACTAAAGTCACCAGAAAAATTTGCCGATTATGGATATTATGTCCGCTGGCAGGGTGATCATACTGTGCACCTAAGTTTCAAGCCGGGAGTCAAAACGTATCCAGGCAATTCGGAAATACTTGTTGGTAAGGATGGTAATCATGAGATCAACAACAACGTGAGCTACCAAACCTGGAACGAAAGCAAAAACAACTTTGGACATATTTCAATCTGGAGACAAAAAGAAAGACTACGTGTATACGTGAACGGTGAAAAAATTTGGGATTTGCCAAAGGCATTCAAGATGGACAGTAAATATTCGAATGTAACATTTGGTATGCAACCAAGTTACAAGCTGGATGATTATTATGTACTAAGTAATATCCGCCTGGCTATTGGCGCTCCTGATACAAGGAATAAACTTATTACCGAAGGAAAATTTGTGACTACCGGTATTTTGTTTGATGTAAATAAAGATGTGGTGAAACCGGAATCTTATGGCACGTTGAAATCAATTGCAAATGTTTTAAGTGAGAATGCCGATATCAAAGTGAAGATCGTTGGTCATACCGATTCCGATGGAGATGATAATTCAAATCTTGAACTTTCGAAGAGAAGAGCAGCAGCTGTAAAAAATTCTCTGGTTAAAGATTTTAATATCGATGAATCGAGAATGGAAACTGACGGTAAAGGTGAATCGCAGCCTGCTGATAAAAATAATTCTGTGACTGGTAAAGCAAATAACCGCAGGGTGGAATTTATTAAGCAGTAAAAAATTACTTACACCTTCGGCGAATAAAAAAAAGAATCCCCCGACCGGGGGATTTTTATTTATGTTTTACGACAGGTTTATTGTTGCTTCTCCTGCGGTGCAGCCTTCTCTTTTTTCTTCTGCGCTTTCGGCGCAAAGATGATCAGCATTCTCTTTCCTTCCATTTTAGGAAGTGCTTCGGGTTGCCCCACTTCGGCAAGCCTTTCAGCAAACTTCAGCAGCAACAGTTCTCCTCTTTCCTTGAACATGATCGCCCTTCCCTTGAACTGAACATAAGCCTTCACTTTGTTCCCTTCCTTAAGGAAGCTTTCTGCATGCTTTGATTTGAAATCGAAATCGTGCTCATCCGTTCCCGGAGTGAAACGGATCTCCTTTACTTCGGCCGACTTAGATTTGGCCTTCATCTCTTTTTCCTTTCTCTTCTTCTCGTAGAGGAATTTATTATAGTCTATGATCTTACAAACGGGAGGATCGGCCTGCGGCGAAATCTCGACAAGATCAAGTCCCTGTTCCTGTGCGATGCGCAGCGCATCCTGGATCGGGTAAACACCTACTTCTATATTTTCACCAACCAATCTAACCTGCGGAACACGTATCATCTGGTTGGTCCTGTGTTCCTGCTGCTGTTCTCTTCTGAACCGTGGATTAAAATTACCCCTCGGCTGCCTGGGTGGAAATGCCATAATTAATTTGTTCCCTTTCCCGCGGGAAACATGCTATTTTGTTTTTTTTATTAATGGTCTCTTTGGGAAGAGACGTTAAACCCTCTCGGTTATTTCGTTTTTCAATGACGCTATGAACACATCTGCATCCATTGACCCCGTGTCACCTTTTCCTTGCCTTCTTACCGCAACTTTATTGTCACCTACTTCTTTTTCACCTATAACCAGCATATATGGAACCTTTGCTACTTCTGTATCCCTGATCTTTTTGCCGATCTTCTCGCTGCGGTCGTCCAGTTCTGCGCGAATATCCGCTTTTTTCAGCTTATCCAGAATACTTTGTGCGTATTCCATGAACTTATCGCTGATAGGCAAAACCTTTACCTGTAAAGGAGCAAGCCATAACGGGAACCGGCCTGCATAGTGCTCGAGGAGAAATCCGATGAACCGTTCATGGGTACCCAACGGCGCCCTGTGAATGATCAGGGGTACCTCCGGCTGGTTGTCCTTATTCGTAAATTCAAGCTTGAACCTCCGCCCCTGCGCAAAATCAACCTGGTTGGTAGCCAGGGTAAATTCCCTGCCGATTGTGCTCCAGATCTGTACATCAATTTTCGGTCCGTAAAAAGCAGCTTCATCCGGAACTTCAATAAAAGGAGTTTTGGTTTTTACCAGTACATCCCTCACCAGCGCTTCCGTTTCAATCCAGAGCCCGGGTTCGTTTACATACTTCTGTCCCAGCTTAGCCGGATCGTGTAAACTAAGCCTCATCACATACTTATCCACCCCGAAAATTTTAAAATATTTGAGGTACATGTCGTTCACTGCCTTGAACTCTTCATAAAACTGTTCTTTCGTACAGTAGATATGTGCATCGTTCATGTGAAGACAGCGAACCCTCATCAGGCCAAATAATTCACCGCTCTGTTCGTACCTGTAACATGTTCCATATTCCGCGAGCCTTAACGGCATTTCCTTATAACTGCGTGGTTCTGCTGAAAATATTTTGTGATGGTGCGGGCAATTCATCGCTCGCAGGTAGTATTTCATCCCTTCAAGCTCCATCGGCGGAAACATGCTATCCTGGTAGTAAGGCAAATGTCCGGATGTAAGGTATAAACTCTCTTTTGCAATGTGGGGGGTGACAACACGCTTATATCCAGCTTTTTCCTCGGTTTGTTTTGCGAGTTTTTCCAGTTCTTCAATGATCACAGTACCGTTCGGCATCCATAAAGGCAGACCAGGACCTACCTGGTCATCAAAAGTGAAAATGCCCATTTCCTTGCCAAGCTTGCGGTGATCCCGCTTCTTCGCCTCTTCCAGCATGTTGAGGTATTCATCCAGCTCTTTTTGGGCCGGAAAACTTACACCATACACACGGGTAAGCATTTTATTTTTTTCATCGCCCTTCCAGTAAGCGCCGGCAACATTTGTAAGCTTCAGTGCTTTTATTAATCCAGTGTCGGGGATATGAGGGCCACGACAGAGGTCGGTAAAATTTCCCTGCGTGTAAAAGGTGATCTCACCATCCTTTAAACCCTGCAGCAGATCGAGCTTGTATTCATCATTCTTATCCGTAAAATATTTTACAGCTTCATTTTTTGAAATCTCCTTCCTTACGTATTTATTTCCCTGCTTTGCCAGCTCGTTCATTTTTACTTCGAGCTTCCTCAGATCTTCCTCAGTCAATTGTCTGCCACCAAGATCCATGTCATAATAAAACCCATTTTCAACAGGAGGTCCCACCCAGAATTTTACACCGGGGTATAATGCTTCAACTGCTTCCGCAAGCAGGTGGGCGGATGAATGCCAGAAAGTGGATTTGCCTTCGTTGTCATCCCAGGTAAGTAATTTAAAGGTCGCATCATCATTTATCGGGCGGGATATATCCCACACCTGTCCGTTCACCTGTGCTGCCAATACTTTTCTTGCCAGGCCCTCACTTATCGATTTTGCGATCTGCAAAGAGGTAGTTCCTTTCTCATATTCCCGTTCCGTTCCGTCGGGCAATGTGATCTTAATCATTCGTAGTGATCCTGTTTTTTGAGCCGCAAATTTAACGAACTATTTGCAGACGGCACATTGCGATATTTACGCCTGTAGGGCATTATTGGGTAATTTGCCTGCTCACAGATTATGCGTGTTATAATATTCATCTTATTGTGCCTGGTATCGAATGTGGTAAGTGCACAAGATCTTACCGGCATCTGGCGCGGACACTTCAAATCAGAGAACTATAAGCTCCTTGATTCACTTGGTATCGACGACAGGTACAAGTTCGAAACACAAATTGAACAGAACAGCAAATCCTTCTCGGGCGTTACCTATTCGTATCGTTCAACCGTTTTTTACGGCAAGGCGTCATGCTTTGGCGCCATCAATCCGAAAACAAAAAAAGTTTTGCTCGAGGAGAATAAATTACTCGAGGTACAAAGTTCAAGCGGAGGTGCTTGCCTGATGACCTTATTTCTCCAGTATTCAAAAGTGGGTAGCGAAGAATTCCTTGAAGGAACTTTTACTGCGATGGATGTGAGAGATTCAACATCATGTCCAGGAGGTACCGTGTTTCTAAGGAAGGTTCCCAATTCAGATTTTTATGAAGAACCTTTTTTGGCTGAGAAAGAAAAGAAGACTCCGCCACCTGTAGCTAAATCAACGCCAGCCCCACCGAAGAAACCTGCGGAAATACCTAAAACAAATACCAAACCTCCACAACAAAAAAAACCATCAACAGCAACCGCAAAACCACCTGCTCAGAAACCTTTGGCAAGCAAGCCGGCAAACAAGCCAAAACCAAAACCTAAACCACTGGCTACTGCTACCCCACCAAAAAATAATGAAATACTGAAACAGCTTGCCCCAAAAGATACGTTACCAACAATTTCTCCTAAAACAAATGTCGGGGTGCCCGTTCCGCGCGTAATAGAATCAAGGGTCAATGAACTTGTAAAAACAATCATTACTACTGCGAAGGATGTGTATATAAAGATCTACGACAATGGAACAATTGATAATGATACTGTTTCAGTGTACATCGATAATAAACTTGTGATCTCTAAACAGCGTCTTACAGATAAAGCGATTACCCTGAAGATCAATCTCGATGAAAAAGCTTCTTTTCATGAACTGGTGATGGTAGCTGATAATCTCGGAGAGATCCCTCCGAATACTTCTTTAATGATCGTGAATGCTGGCGATCAGGAGTATGAAGTGAGGATTACTTCTACGGAACAGAAAAATGCTGTTATTCATTTTAAGAAGCAATAACTTTTTAATATGCAAACTTTCTGATCACCCCCGGCGCTTCGTGACACCCCCTAGAATTTAAAGTTCCAGGTAACCGCAGGTATAATCGGAAATAAAGAAACTTTACGCGCCTCGATCTTTAACGTTCCGTCGTAAGGACTTCCTTCCTGGTTGAAATATATAAAATAAGGATTCAGCCTGCTGTAAGTGTTATACAAACTAAAAACCCAACTGTGGTGAAATTTTCTTCCAGGTTTCTGTACCGGTGTTAATGTTGCCGAAAGATCAATCCTGTGATACGCGGGAAGGCGATACTGGTTCACTTTACTGTATTCCTGAGTAAGCACACCATCAACGAAATAAAATCTTTCAGGTAGTGTTGTGGCATTTCCTGAACCGTATACAAAAACAGAAGACAACTTCCATTTTTCACTCAGCTCATACATGGCTACCACTGATATGTCATGACGCCTGTCGTACTTGGCAGGAAATTTTTCTCCGTCATTAAGGCCAGGGAATTTCCTCCATGTCCACGATAATGTATACCCTACCCACCCGCTGAATTTCCCGCGTGTTTTATTTACAAAAAACTCAGTTCCGTAACTCCATCCATTTCCATAAACAAACTCATCCTCAGGATCATTCAGTGAAGGTGTATAACCTTCCCCATATTCAATCTGGTTTTTCATGTCCTTATAATACAATTCTACAGAAGTTTCATATTCGTTGTTCTTGAAATTTTTGAATAATCCGGCGGAATACTGAAGACTGATCTGTGGTTGCACCCTGTAAGTACTCGGTACCCATAAATCGGTAGGCAATGTTGATGCCGCATTGCTCACAAGATGAATATATTGCAAATTGCGGCCAACGCCGGCCTTAATCGATGTCTCTTCGTTCAGGCCATACCGTAAGGTCAGTCTTGGCTCCGCTCCTCCATATGTTTTTATCGATTGTCCCCTCCCATAGAATACGCTGTCTGTTTTATTTCCGTCTGTATCCCTTTCATATACGGTATAAGGACCAACCTGTGTAAACGCACTGTAACGCAAGCCTGCACCTATATTTAGTTTTGGTGACACCTCCCATTCATCCTGGACATAAGCAGCCATTTCAAGCGCGTATTTTTTGCTGTCGTTATTCGGTTCGAATTTGGTGTCGCCCTGCTCTCCCGTAAGAATGTTCGGAACAAATGTGTGGTAGGTATATAGACCTCCGAATTTAATTTTATGTGAGGGTGAAGGATAATAATCTATATCAATTTTTGCATTACGGTCCCTTATACCCGAAGAAAGCCTGAGCTTAAAATCTTCCTGCTCAGCACCGAATGCAAATTTGTAATCATTGTATACAAGTGTGGTATTAGCGAATAATTTTCTATTGAACACATGGTTCCACCTTAAGGTGGCGGTAGAATTACCCCAGGGAATATCTGCACTGAATGAACGTGACGAATTTCTAAAGGTGAAAACATCTCTCCCGAAATATCCGCTTAAATATACCCTGTCACGCTCCGAAAATTTGTAATTCACTTTCATGTTCAGGTCATAGAAATAATATCCCGAACCGTGAAAATCACTGCTTTTTTTGATAAAGGGTTTCATCAGGACATCTATATAAGTACGCCTTGCTGAAACAATAAATGAAGCCTTTTCTTTTTTAATCGGCCCCTGTACCGATAACCGTGAAGCAATCAAACCTATTCCTCCTTCGGCCTCAAATTTTTTGATATTGCCTTCTTTCATGGCAACATCGAGCACCGACGATAATCTGCCGCCATATTGGGCGGGCATACTGCCTTTGATCAAAGAAATATTTTTTATGGCGTCTGAATTAAAAATGGAAAAAAAACCGAACAGGTGACCGCTGTTATAAACGGTTGCATCATCGAGCATGATCAGGTTCTGATCGGGACCTCCACCCCTTACATACAGGCCCGTGTTTCCTTCGCCCGCATTTCTTACTCCAGGTATTAATTGTAACGTTTTAAGCAAGTCGACTTCTCCCAAAAGAACAGGAACTGATTTAATACGCGACACCGACATATCTATTTTGCCCATCTGCGGTGCTTTCACATTATTGTCGCGGCGCCTGGATGAAACGATCACTTCCTCCAGCATGGTTCGTGGCAGGAGATTAAAATTCATTTCTGTATTCCGGTTAAGATTGATCACTGAATCAAGTTGAAGGTAGCCGGCGAAAGTTGCAGAAACAGTGTAGGTGCCTTCATCAAGTGTAATGGAATAGAATCCGTATGAATTGCTTGCTATGCCTTTGGCCTGCCCGTTGACCGTAACGGATGCACCGATAAGTGTTTCACCGGAGAGTGAATCTCTTACATATCCGCTGAGTGTATATTTGTTCTGTGACCAGGATACGAATGAAAACAGTAATAGCAATAAGGTTAAAAATCTTTTCATAGTTATCTCTTGCTGTAATCCAGCGAGTCGTTCACCTGGCTGCAGTCTTTACCCTTATCATGCATATAAGGATTTCCTGAATCGATTTTATCACTTAACCAGTAACCGCCTGTATTGTCAAAAGCCGCCGGGCAAAACTGGTAATAAACTTTTTGTCCTTCGTACTTGACAGTGCGGGTGAGGCTCCATAAAGCATCAGTGATCATATTGAATTCTCTCAATTTATCTTCTGCTTTATTTTCCCCTGCAACAACCTTTGCCGATCCACTGATGGTGGCTGCAAAATATTTTGCGGTTTCGCTGATCATGCCGGATGTATCGCCTTTTAATTCACTTATATCGAGACTATCAGCAAACTGTATTACCTCCACTGCAGCGGAATTGACTTTTGCAGTGTCAGCACTGATAAATGCATTCTTGAGGGAAAAATATGACTGAAGAAGTTTAGAGAACGATTCATTGAAAGTTCCTGAATTCTGGGAAATGTTTAACGGTACCGGTTTTTGCTCAGGAACTTTTACCTCTTCAGGTTTATTGCCGCAGAATTTGAATACAACTAATATGCAGATGATCAGTACGGAAACGATCAGCATTCGTTTGGTCATTGCCTCTATTTTTTCAAAGGTAGCAGTTAAAAAGTATCCCGCCCGTTTGTCATACTTTTGCGGGGCCTTTTAACAAAAAGATTTAAGATTATGCTGATAGGATTACAAAATGTGACGTTTGAATTCGGAGCGAGGGTTATCGTTAAAGACGCTACGTGGCACCTGAACCCGGGCGAACGGATCGGGCTGATCGGGTACAATGGAACAGGCAAATCCACATTACTGAAAGTACTGGTGGGCCAATATTCACCAAGCTCAGGCACCGTGGAAAAAAGTCGTGACACAACTATCGGATACCTGCACCAGGATCTGCTGAGCTTTGACACAAACAACAGCATTACTGAAGTGGCCATGGAAGCCTTCGAAAAAGTTGTGGCGTTGCAGAAGGAACAGCATGAACTTGAAAAAATCCTTGAAACAAAAGAGGATGAACAATTGCTGACACGGTACATGGATGTGCTGCATGAAATAGAATTGCTCGATGGATTCGATATAAGGTATAAAGTTGAAGAAGTGCTGCATGGCCTTGGCTTCAGCGATGAGCAACTCGACAAACCTTACAAACAGTTTTCCGGAGGATGGAGAATGAGAGTGTTGCTGGCAAAAATGATTTTACAAAGTCCTGATGTATTGCTGCTCGATGAACCTACGAATCACCTCGATCTGCCTTCCATCGAATGGCTCGAAAAATACCTGATAAATTACAAGGGAAGTGTGGTGATCGTGAGCCATGATAAATTTTTTCTCGACAGGATGGTGAACAAGATCGTTGAATTATACCAGCAGGAACTGCATATTTATGCGGGTAATTATAGTTATTATGAACAGGAGAAAGCGATCCGGATAGAAATGCAGAAACGTGCTTATGAAAATCAGCAGGATTATATCAGGCAGCAGGAAAGATTTATAGAACGGTTCAAAGCCAAGGCATCAAAAGCCGCGCAGGCGCAGAGTGTTCAGAAATTGCTCGATAAAGTGGAAAGAATAGAAGACACTAATCTTGAGCGGCCAAACATGCGCATCAACTTCAGCGTGGGTAAAGTTCCGGGGAAAGTACTATGCACGCTTAAGCATGTATCTAAATCATACGGCGACCTTACGTTGTTGAAAAATGCTCACGCGGAAATTGACAGAGGCGACAAGATCGCATTGATCGGCGCGAATGGAAAAGGTAAATCCACCTTGCTGCGCATCGTTGCAGGCACAGAAACATTCGGGGGAGAAAGAGTTTGGGGACATAATGTTGTGGAAAGCTTCTACGCGCAGCACCAGTTGGAATCATTACATCTGAACAACACGATACTGGAAGAAATGAACGGATCGGGAGCTGGTAAAACTGAACTGGAATACCGGTCGTTGCTCGGATCATTTTTATTTCATGGCGACGATGTTGAAAAGAAAATAAAGATCCTGAGCGGTGGAGAGAAAGCGAGGGTAGCGCTGGCAAAAACCATTGTAAGCAAAGCCAATTTCCTGGTGCTCGATGAACCTACCAACCACCTCGACATCCATTCAGTGGAATTGCTTGTTGAAGCACTTAATAAGTATGAAGGAACGATCATACTCGTAAGCCACGACCGTTACTTTATATCCAAAGCGGCCAATAAAATATGGGAGATCGTAGACGGACACATAAAAGAATTTAAGGGAACATATGCTGAATGGGTGGAATGGAACGAGAGAATGGCATCTAAAAATATAGCTCAAAAAAAAGAAGAGAAACAAAAACTCACCGCTGCGCCTGCGCAGCCTAAACAGCCAGCAGCAGAACCAAAGAATGCTGTGAGCAAGGAAATCAAAAAGGAACTGCAGAAGCAGCAAAAACTTTTCCAGCAATATGAAGAACGGATCGCGGAGCTGAAAGAAGAAAAGAAAAAACTGGAAGCGGCACTTTCATCCCCTGATGTATACAGTAACAAAAACAAATACACGCAAACAGAAACTGAATATAAAAAAGTTGAAAGCGAGCTGACAAAACTTAACAGCAACTATGAGCAGGTTTTCGATAAAATTGTGGAGCTTGAAAACAATGTGCAAAACACCTGATATGCGTTTTCAAAAAACCATTATCCTTGTCATTGCAGTTATACTTTCACAAATTTCAATAGCGCAGAACAGGCGACCCTCAATTGGCGTAACATTAAGCGGCGGGGGCGCAAAAGGCCTCGCACATATCGGCATCCTTAAAGCCATAGACTCAGCGGGCATTAAGGTGGACTATATCACAGGAACGAGTATGGGTAGCATCATCGGAGGTTTGTATGCGATTGGATATTCAGCCGGTGAGCTCGAGAAGATCGCGAAAAAAGCCGACTGGAGCGAGGTGCTCAGCAACCAGTCATCATTACGTGCGATTGTAATGGAAGAAAAAGAAGAATATTCCAAATATGCTGTAGAACTGCCATGGGTAAACAATGCGTTCCGACTACCGAGTGGCATGGTTGAAGGCGAAGAATTATGGTTAAAATTTTCCGAATTATTCTTCCCGGTTTACAATATAAAAGACTTCAGCAAATTCAGTATTCCTTTCAAATGCATCAGCGCCGACATTGAAACAGGCGAAGCGGTTGTGTCAGATAGTGGTGAAATTATTACAGCAGTAAGGTCGAGCATGGCCATTCCTACGTTATTTACCGCAATAGAGCATAATGGAAAAAGGCTCGTGGATGGTGGCGTTGTTAGAAATTTTCCAGTACGTGATGTAAAGGAAATGGGCGCCGACTTTGTTATCGGAAGCAGGGTATCCATGGGGTTACTTCCCAAAGAAAAAGTGAACAATGCGCTGCAGATATTGATGCAGATCGCATTTTTCAAAGAAGCCGCAACAAGCAAGGAAGATATCAAGCTATGCGATATCTACATACCTATGCCGCTTGAAAATTATACAGCCGCAAGTTTTGGAAAGAGCATGGAGATACTCGAATTCGGACTTGCCGAGGGAAGAAAGTTATATCCCCGGTTTAAGGCACTCGCAGATTCATTGAACAGAATATACGGTGAAGAGTATATACAAAAAGACAGGCTTCCAAAGGTTGATTCAATATTTATTAGTGAAATTGAAGTAAATGGGTTGAAAGAAACAACAAAGGATTTTTTTGAGCACATGATGGGATTTGAGGCCGGCAAAAATTACAACTCGGTTAAGCTTGGGAAGATGGTAAGAAGAGTGTTCGGAACCAGATATTATAACAGGATAGTATATGCGCTTGAACCGTTGCCTGATGGCACCGTGAAAATTGTTTTCGATGTAGTTGAAAATCCCGCAACATTTGCCAAACTCGCTATCCATTATAATAACTTCACGGGCATCAGTTTAATAGGTAATCTTACCTCGCGCAATTTTTTCCTGCCACACTCAAGAAGCATGGTCAGCTTTAACATTGGTGAAAACTTCAGGACCAGGGCCGAACATCTTCAATACCTTGGCAGGGGAAAAAAGATAGCGCTCACTTTAGGTTTGCAATACGACAAAATAGATTTTGATACATATGATGACTTCCGGAGAGATGGAGTTTATGGCACGCAGTTTTTTAAGTCCGATGGTAAGTTTCAATATTCCGCGAACAGGAAGTTTACTGTGGGCGCTGGTACCCGGTATGAATGGGTAAATTACCGACCCGCGATCCGTTCTAAATTCGAGATTCAGGGAAAGAATGAATATGTTACTTCATATGGTTTTTTTGCAATCAATACACTCAACAAAAGAGTTTATCCCGACAGGGGTGTAAAGATAGATGGTGAACTCGGATGGGTTTTCAACCAGAGCCCGAAGGTTCTTTTCTTTAATGAGGGCGCACCAGTATTAAATCCTGACTCTACAGGAGTTTCTTCCAATGACTACCAAAGAGCCGTACTTAATGCCGAAGTATATACGCCGGTAACAACGAAGCTCAATTTAAACGTGATGTTCCAGGGAGGAATTAATTTTCAATACAACAGGAGCATTCTGAATGAATTTATCATTGGCGGATTAACCAAAACAATCCGTAACCAGGTGCTGTTTGCGGGGCTCGATGAAAATTCACTAAACAGTTCCGGAGTGGCTGCATTGCAGGTTGGAGTCCGTTATGAAATGTTTAATAACCTCTACATCATGGGTATGGCAAACGGACTGGTGAATGAT
>Ga0207701_10004362_pt1 | contig 14368 bp, 5 predicted proteins | sample KBSSwiSSwithPhiX_FD_184294 | JGI IMG/M metagenome (GOLD analysis project Ga0207701, IMG submission 184294) | Switchgrass rhizosphere bulk soil microbial communities from Kellogg Biological Station, Michigan, USA, with PhiX - S5 (SPAdes) (version 2) | ecosystem: Environmental > Terrestrial > Soil... | reverse complement strand
CCGGGTTTTACACGTACAAAAAATTTATACGGCTCATACTCTGCAAACTGGTGAAACATCTGTGGTTTTACTTCTTCTTTAAAGGGGCGGAAATTAAAATTCTTCACTACCCCAATTACAACCGGAGTTTTTGTTTCCATATATCCTTTTATTTGCTGACCAATTGCATTCTCAACTGTCCATCCAAAATCCTTTACCATGGCTTCATTAACTATAACAGAAGTAACCGTATCGCCAGTGATTTTTGGATCAAAATTTCTTCCTGCTAGTAATTTCATTCCCATTAGGGAGATATAATCCGGGTCAATAAAATATTCGAACACGTCTTTGTGTGCTCCGTTATATTCAAATCCTGAACGGCTCCATCCTGTGCCTTCACCCAAACCAAGCTCGGCACTTGCAACGCCGGCAATATCAGTTCTTGAAATAAGAGCTTGTTTAAATAAAGGATAGATCTCTTTAGATTTAGTATCACTTGCATCTACAACAACAATATTCTCTTTATTGAAACCGGGATTCTTGCCACTCATATATTTCGTTTGCTGCAAAATGATCATTGTACAAATGATCAATCCTATTGATAAAGCAAACTGAACAGTGACGAGGGATTTTGTAAAAATATTTGAGCCATTTACTTTGATCTTACTCTTCAAAACTTCAATTGGTCTGAAGCCTGATAATATTAATGCAGGATAACTACCAGCCAGCAAACCAACAAGCAAAGTAAGTCCTGCAAGCATCCACGATATTTCAGGATATAATGAAAAAGAAAATTGAAGCTCACGGCCTGAAAGCTGATTGAAATAAGGAAGTAAAAGTTTTACCAGTAACAATGCAATAAGCAATGACAAAACACTAAGCAGGATCGCTTCAGCCAGGAACTGTATGATCAAATGTTTTCTTTCACTGCCAATTACTTTTCTAACACCAACTTCTTTTGCTCTTCTTGCCGAACGGCCAATTGCCAACGTTGTAAAATTGATACAAGCAATTAATAAAACCCCTGCTGCAATACTTAATAAGATCCAGATAGTTTTTGGATTGACCTGTTCGACAGAACCGCCAAATATTTTTGTATCTGTATGTCCTGCCCTTAGTGGTTGCAAACCAAATCGAACAGGCGGGTTATTCCCTTCCCATTTATACCCTCTATCTTTTAATTCTTTTTCTTCCCCTGGGTAATATTTATGCCGGAATGCTCCGAGTTTTTGCGCATCGTTTACTAAACCGCTGCCATCGTTCAACTGAACATAAGTAATATATGATGACCTGTTCCAGTTGTTAACTCCTCTTTTGCCCGACTTAGTTGTTTCCATGTAATTGAAATTGCCAAGCAGGTCAAATTGAATAGAAGAATTGGCAGGAATATCTTCAGCCACCGCAGTTACCGTAAATGGAACAAATGATTCTTCAATTTTTATTTCGATCGTACGGCCAACTACATTATCAGTTCCAAAAAGCTCTTTTGCCTTTGATCTTGTTATAACAAGATCTTGTAATTCTTTCAATGCGCCTTGTGCTGTTCCAAATTTTAATGGAAAAGAAAAAATTGTAAAAAGAGAAGGATCCGCGTAAGACATATTCATACGCCTCACAGCTCCGTCAACTTTAATAAAACTTTCACCCCAGCCATCACGTAAACGAACATAATTTGCCACATCCGGCAGATCAGCTTTCATTGCAGGACCAAGTGGAGATGGCATATAAACATCGCCTTCGGCTTCACGACCATCCATGGCATTTGTCCAGCGATAAACACGATAAATATTATTTGAATTTTTATGAAAACGATCAAAGCTGAATTCATTCACCGCATACAAAAGAAATAATGAAAAGCAGGCAAGACCGATTGACAAGCCTGATATGTTGATAAACGAAAGGATCTTTTGACGACTAAGGTTTCGTACTGCTATCTTGAAATAATGTTTTAGCATGGCGTTGATTTTATTTTGTCATCGTCCGGTATCCCGATAGCTATCGGGACTATTTATCGTCCCTTGCGTCGCACTCTTGTACGTTCAGTGCTTCTATTCAGCTTTTATTTCTCACAGATTTCACAGATTCACACAGAAATTTGATCTGTGAAAATTGGTGTCACCTGTGAGATCCATTATTTAAAAGCAAGACTAATTCTGCCACCAGATGATCTTACTTTCACAGATACACCACCACCGTTTAATTTTCCTTCCAGCTGATCATCTTCGATCTTTCCATTAAAATTTCCCAACTGATCTGTTTTGATTTTTCCTCCAGACAGATCAAGATCAACACCTTTATCTTTCGGAAGCTGTAGATCAATATGCCCACCTGAATTTGAAACTTTTACATACTTCCCTAATTCCTTTATTTCAATATCAATACCGCCTCCACTGTTTGATGCTTCCAAACTGCAGGCAAGATCATAAAGATGAATACTACCGCCAGATGTATGTGTAACTAATTCACCACTTATATTTCTTCCGTTAACACTTCCGCCACTTGTTGTAGCCCTTATATCTCCTTTCAGATCTTTTAGATTCAGCGAGCCACCTGAAGTGCTGAGACGAAGTTTCCCATCGCAATTTCTGGCTTCGATGCTGCCACCACTGGTTGAAAGGTCAATATCATCTCTTGAATTTGCGAGATGTATGCTTCCGCCTGAAGTCCTTCCATCTATATTTCCTCCTACATTATCTATATTCAGACTGCCACCGCTGGTTGAAAATTTTTGTTCTCCCGTTAAATTGGTTAAGTTGATGCTGCCGCCACTTGTTGATAGATCAGTAGAAACATTTTTTAGTACATAAACCTTAAAAGAAATACTCAAACCTTTTTTCCAATCCATATTTCTTTGTTTTGGTCTTGCAATAGCAGATAATTTACTATTACTCACAGATACGGTGAGGTCATAATCTTCTAATCGTTTTGCTATTTCTTCTTTTGAAATTTCATTTTTGCCATTATTGCCAGAGATGTATACTTCAACCTTTGTTTCAGCAGTTGAGTTTACACCTGTAACAGTAATACTTCCGCCAGATGTTTGGACTTCCGTACTTTTTACTGACTCACTGCTTAATGACTTTGTCATGTAAGGCTCTTTGTTTTGTGCAACAACTGAAAAGCTGATGGCAACAACAATGTTTAATAAAAAAAGTTTTCTCATAATTGATTTTTTAATTTATAATTATTCGGTTCTTAAAGATTTTATCGGATTAGCAAGAGCCGCCTTTATAGCCTGGGAGCCTACCGTTAATAATGCAATGACCATTGCAGTAAAAACAGCGACTCCGAACATCCACCAATGAAGTTCAATCCGGTACGCAAAACTTTGTAACCATTTATTCATTGCATAATATCCAACCGGTGTTGCCAGTAGAGTTCCCAATAAAACAGGACGCAGCAGGTCTTTTGATAATAAAAAACAAATATTTCGAATTGAAGAGCCAAGTACTTTTCGTACGCCGATCTCCTTTGTTCTCTTTATTGCTGTATAAGAAGCTAAACCAAATAAGCCAAGACATGCGATAAAAATTGCAATAGCAGAAAAAATGCCCAATACTGCCTGTTGCTTTACTTCTGTTTTATAATGCCGGTCAAATTGTTCATCTAAAAAATTATATTCAAAGGGATAATCAGGTGCTGCAGCAGTATATACTTTTTTGATGCTGACAATTGTTGACTGCATACGATCAGTTTTTAACCTGATCAATGCTAAACGCTTGTCCCTGCCCGGCGAAATGACCAACGGGCCTATCGGGTCTTTCAAAGAAACATAGTGATAATCTTCCACCACGCCGACTATTGTCCTGCGAAGACTATCTCTTGAAACATTTTTTATCCATTTACCAATGGCCTGCTCTGGAGTATATCCGAGTTTATTTGCAGCATTGCGATTGATCAATACTGATTGCTCAGGATCTGTGGTGAAACTTTCTGAAAGATCTCTTCCTGCAATTATTTTTAATCCCAAAGTTTTTACAAAATCAAGATCTGTGAATTCCGTACTGAACAACATCTTATCATCAGGTTTTGCTTCCGACTCAAAAGAATAACCATCATGAAAACCTCCGGGTTCTCCGGACATTAATGACACGCTGCTTACTGCAGGAATACTTAACAGCTCATTTTTAAATTGCTTTTTCTTCGCAGAAATGCTCATGTTATCAAATCTTACGATCATTGATTGCTCTTTGTTAAAGCCAAGGTCAGTATTATGCAGATAATTCATCTGGCTCATAATAACAATGACGCTTACGATCAGCAGCACAGATATTCCAAATTGAAAAACTACCAGCGCCTTTCTAAAAAAAACTCCTTTCAAACCAGTTTTTAATTTTCCTTTTAAAGATTCGATCGGCGTAAATGAAGAAAGTAAAAATGCAGGATAGCTTCCCGCCAATAATCCCACAATTATTATAACAGCAACTATAAAACCATACACCCGAGTATCATTCCAAAAAGAAGGCAATTGATAGCCTAATAAATCAGTGTAAGCAGGCATCAATATTTGCACAAGACCAAAAGAAAGTATAGAAGCAACGGTTGCAAACAAAATAGATTCCATCATGAACTGACTTACCAGTTGTTTTCGAACAGCTCCTAAAACCTTTCTCAATCCTACTTCTTTTGCCCTATCTGTAGCTCTTGCAGTAGCAAGATTGATAAAATTGATACATGCAATAAGCAGAATCAAAATGGCAATAGACATAAAGATGTACACCATCTTTTTATAGCCATGCTTCACATTATCCAAAGCGTCGTTAGAAAAATAGACATCCTTCAGTGATTGAATAGTAAGTCCCATTTTAAATCCTGCCTTGGCATAGTACTCTCCCAGATATTTTTCCATGAAAGAAGGAAATTGTGTCGATAATTGCTTTGGATCTACTGCAGGGTTTAATTGAACATAAGTGAACAATCCGTTATTAGGCCATTGAGTGAACCACTCTGGTTGTATGGGACGATACAATTCTAATGGTATAACCATATCGAATTGTAAATGAGAATTCAAAGGCACGTCTGCAGCTATCCCGGTTACTTTTAATTGCTGTTGCTTATTAAACTCAAGGGTCTTTCCTATAGGATCTTCATTACCAAAATATTTTTTAGCTGCAGTCTCGGTTAAGACAATACTATTAGGGTCTTTTAATACAGTAGCTGTATCGCCTTTGACAAGGTGAAAATCAAAAAAATTAAAGAAGTTTTTGTCGGTCAGGTAAATATTCGTTTCATTGAATGAAATGTTATTGTAACTGATAAGGTCATTATCCCTCATTATCCTCACTTGCTTTTGAATTGCATCAGGATAATCATTTACTAAAGCGGGCCCGTATGGAGGAGACAAATAAGGTATCTCACGTCTTTCACCATTATTATTACCAACCCGCATTACCCTGTAAATATTCTTTCCGTTCTTATGAAAATTGTCATAACTCAATTCATTCATGATAAAAAGGAAGATCATCAGGCAACAAGTAATGCCGACGGTCAGCCCCAATATATTTATAACTGAAAATACCTTCTGTTTTTTCAGATGCTTAATGGATAATAATAAATAGTTTTTGATCATCACAATAATTTTTATTCAGTTCTTAGTGATTTTATCGGGTTTGCAATTGCAGCTTTCATTGTATTCAGGCTAACGACAACCAATGCCAATAAAAGGATCAGTAGCCCGACAGCCCCGAACAACCAAATGCTGATAGTAATACGATCAGGGTATTTTTCCAGCCAGTTATTCATAAACCACCATGCAAGTGGAGTTGCAAAAACAAAAGCGATCCCAACAAGTTTTAAAAAATCTTTAGAAATAAGCAGCAACAACTGTTGCAATGTTGCACCCATCACTTTACGAATACCGATCTCACGAATACGTTTTTCAATAGTAAACGATGCCAGGCCTGCAAGACCGATGCAACAAATAAAAATGGCGAGTCCAGCAAATATGTTGGTGATCCTGCTTATCAGGTCTTCTGTTAAAAATTTCTTCCCGAATTCTTCATCGACGAATTTGTAATCGAATGGAACAGCAGGATTATATTTAGTAAATACCTTTTCAATTACTTTTAATGCCTGTTGAGGTTTTACTGAAGACTTAAGCCTGATGTTGATTGAATTGGAATTCCTGGGATCAAAATAAACAAGCATTGGATCCACTGCCTTAAATGGCGATTCCATAACGATATTACTTGTGACACCAATAACGGTATGCTTATTTGTACCATTCCTGAATTGTGTTCCAATAGGATTTTTTAAACCCATTGCTTTTACCGCTGCCTCATTAATCAGCATGTTTGCTGAATCAGCGGGAACACCCGAAAAATCCTTTCCTTCAATGATCTTTATACCCATCGTTTTTGTATAGTTAATATCTGTTGCCATGCCTGCAACAATAAGCTGGGCACCTGCTGGCTTCCCATCCCAATCAGGAGCCGGCATTTTCCACCATATATCCGTTATAGGCGAAAAGGATCTGTTCACCATACTGACAACTCCTGTTTTCAATAGCTCATCGCTTATTGCAACATAATTCTTTTGTGTATCGTCTGATGCAGGCACCATGATAAGATTATTAGGATCATAACCAATATCACGATTCTTGATATGTTGTATTTGCTGGTAAATGATTATAGTTGCTGAAATAAGAAGAATGGAAATTGCAAACTGTCCTATCACAAGAATATGTCTTGGCAATGCACTTTTTTTACTGGCAAGAAAAGTTCCTTTTAAAACTTTTACCGGGCTAAAAGATGATAAGTATAATGCAGGATAACTTCCGGCAACAACTCCTGTAAAAATTATCAATACAATTGCAGCCAACCAAAATAATGGTTGTGTAAGATCTAATGACAGGTGTTTATCGACCAGGTCATTGAAAAAAGGCAATAACAGGAAAACTGCAAGTACCGAAAGAACAAAAGCAATTGATGTCAATATGATAGACTCAGAAAAGAATTGAAATATAAGTTGTCGTTTACCTGATCCCAATGTTTTCCTAACACCGACTTCTCTTGCTCTTTTTTCAGAACGTGCAGTAGAAAGATTCATAAAATTGACGCAGGCTATTAACAAAATAATGATTGCAATGATGCTAAACAGGCGAACATATTCGATCATGCCCCCTACATTCTTTCCATCTTTGAATTCGCTTTGCAAACGCCATTTGTTCATTGGGAAAGCGAAGTAGGTGCTTATTTTTTTATCGCCTTCATCATGCTGATATTTTATATCGTTAATGTTTTTTTCAACTTGTTTCAGATCTGCCTTGTTTACCTGCACAAAAACATCCCATGAAGAGTTCTGCCAGTTGATCATAGATCTTTTTAAAAAATCATTGTCATAGTTAAAGGCATTTACAAAATCAAATTGCAAAGTAGAATTGCCGGGCACATCAGCAACAATGGCGGTAACCTTTGCATCGTATTCATTATCGACTTTTATTACTTTATTGATTGGATCCTCATTCCCAAAAAACGCTTTCGCTGTAGATTGCGTTAATACAATTGAATAGGCATCATGAATAGCAGTAGTTGCATCGCCTTTAATAAACTGCCATGAGAACATTTCAAAAAAATGATCGCCAACCGTATAGCCTTCTTTCTTAATTTTTTTATCTCCGTAAGCCAATATATGCGGTTGCCTGTGTGTGGTAACTACCGCATGTTTTATTTGTGGAATTGCTTTTTCAATTGCGCTTGCAAGAGGAAGCACCATGTTCTGATCTGTAAAAACCTGGTTATTAAAATCACGATTCGCATAGATTTTATAAATGCTGCTATAATTAGCATGAAACTTATCATAAGTAAGCTCATCCTTTACCCATAGAGAAATTAAAATGGTACAGGTAATACCGATGGTAAGGCCAAGCAAATTCGTTGCAGAAAATCCTTTGTTCCTGAACAAATTCCTCCATGCAATTTTGAAATAGTTTCTGATCATAATTAGGTTTTATTCAGTTCTTAAACTTTTTATAGGATTAGTTATAGCGGCTTTGACTGTCTGGAAACCTACTGTTAGTAACGCAATAATTAAGGCGAGCAGACCTGTTAGTAAAAATATCCACCAGCTGATATTGATCCTGTAAGCAAAATCCTGCAACCATTTATTCATGGCAAACCAGGCAATCGGCGATGCAATTACAAATGCTGCCAACACCAATAAAATAAATTCTCTTGCTAATAAACCGGTTAAAGTCACAACGCTTGCTCCCAATACTTTTCTTATTCCGATTTCTTTTGTTTTAACCTGGGCGGTATAAGCAGCCAAACCAAAAAGCCCGAGACAGGAGATCAAAATGGCAACTGAGGCAAAAACATTAAACAATATACCGGTGCGCTGATCATTCTGATACATTCTGTTAAAATCATCATCGAGGAATGAATAACTGAAAGGGAATTCGACTGCATATTGTTTATAAATTTTTCCTGCAGCAGCAATTGCTTTCGATATATCGGCGCCTGTTGTTTTGACGTATAGGGTCCAACAGGAGGGATCATAATAAAATATAGCAGGCTCTATTGCTGTTTTCAGGGAGGCGTAATTAAAATCTTTTACTACGCCTATAATAGTTCCTTTTTTATCCCAAAGTGTAAAACTTTTGCCAATAGGGTCTTTAATACCCGCTTGTCTTACTGCCGTTTCATTTAGTATAAAATGCACTGAATCTGCAGGCAAGCCTGTAAAATTATTTCCCGAGACCATCTTCATTTTCAGAAGCGGGATAAGATATTTATCAATACCATTTGGGTGTATCAAAAATGTTCTGTCAGCCTCTTTCCCTTCCCAATAAGTATCGCTTGTGGTACCATTAACACCGGTAACAGTACCATTAATAGAAGCCACACCAGATATGCCGGGTTGTTTTAAAAGTTCATTGCGCACAGCTTCAAAATGGCCATGCATTTCTTTTCTTAATCCAAACGCAAAAACATATTCTTTATCAAACCCGAGGTCTTTTTCTCTCGTATACCGCAGCTGCCTGCTGATGACAATTGTGGCAATAATCAAACCGACAGAAAAAACAAATTGAGTAATTACTAATGTTTTCCTGAAGAAAGTATTACCAATGCCTGCAGAAACTTTGCCTCTTAAAGCCTGTAGTGGTTTAAAAGATGATAATTGTAAGGCAGGATAGATACTTGCTATAGCGAGTGCGCCTATAATGGCGGATGCAACAACCAGCAATACATTGCTGTTTGTAAAACTGAATATAAGATGCTTGCCTGCAATTTCGTTATAGAGAGGAAGCAGTAAGTAAATAATAATAAATGCGAGTACCGATGCAAATGAGAACAATAATACAGATCCAATTATAAATTGAATGAACAGCTGCGTTTTTGCTGCACCGATAATTTTGCGTACACTCACTTCTTTGGAACGGAGAATAGAACGGGCAGTAGAAAGATTTACATAATTAATACAGGCGATAAATAAAATAAGAAGAGCGACTATGAGAAATATTCTTACCGTTTGTAAAGCGCTGATATTGCCATCCGCCGCAATCAAATGAAGGGTTCGCAGGGGTTGTAGTACAAAAAAATTATTCTTCGCATCGGCATCTCCCTTTCTTTTATCTATATAGAGTTGTGATATTTTCTTTGCAACTGTCTCCGATGAAACATCTTTTCCCAATTGAAGATAAATGCTGAAATAGTAATTTCCGAGGTCTTCATCCATCGTTTTCCAATCACCATTTCCTCCTGAAGCAGCAAACTCTTTAGTATACCAACCCATTGATAAAAGCATATTATAATGAAGACTTGAGTTCTCAGGAAAGTCCTGCACTACACCGCTTACAATAAAATTACCCCGGTCTGTTACAAGTATTTTTCCAAGTGCATCCTTATCATCAAAATATTTTTTTGCCTCAGATGAAGTGATAATTATGGAATTAATGTCGTCAAATGGTTTTGCAGGATTTCCCTCAAGGAGCTTAAAATCAAAAACAGAAAAAAATGTAGAATCAACAAATGCCAGTTTAAATTCGTTGAACTTCTTATCCTGATATTTAAAAAGTATTTGCTGATCAATTTCATTTATCCTCACCGCGCTTACAACCTCAGGTATTTGTTTGCTAAAAACAGCCAAAGGTGCCGGTGCACCCTCCCATACTTGTGCACTGGTTCCAGTACCAATATGAGAATTGATTTTATAAATGGTATTGGCATTCCGATGAAAGTTGTCATAACTTAATTCATCCTGTACCCAAAGCAAAATCATTATACCGACTGCTAAACCGATCGCAAGCCCGGTAATATTAATAGCGCTGTAAAATTTATTATGCCAGAGATTGCGCCAGGCGGTTTTGAAATAATTTTTGATCATAGCCAGGTTTTATTCAGTTCTTAAACTTTTTATAGGATTAGTTATAGCAGCCTTGATCGCTTGTGTGCTTATTGTAAACAATGCGATCAACAATGCAGCAAGAGCAGCTACAATAAATATCCACCAGCCTACATCTATTCTGTAAGCAAAATCCTGCAGCCATTTATTCATGCCCCACCATGCGATGGGAAATGCAATGACAGAAGAGAGCAATACAAGTTTTAAAAAATCTTTTGAAAGCATGGTAACAATACTACCTTCACTTGCTCCCATAATTTTCCTGATGCTGATCTCTCTTGTTCGTTGTTGAGTTGCATAAGCAGCGAGTCCAAGCAGACCTATGCAAGCAATAAAAATTGCAAGCCCTGAAAAAATTGTAAATATTCTTTGTGTGGTTTGCTCTGCCTGGTACTGATCTGCCAACGATTTATCAAGGAAATAAAAATTGAAGGGTTTTTCTTTTACAAATTTTTTCCAGGTTGTTCCGATATCACTGATAGCCTTTTTAAAATTATCTCCATTTATTCTTAGCGCTACCAACCCTGCCCGACCGCCAAACTTCTTTGTATTGATCATTACCAACGGCGAGATCGGTTCATGCAAAGAATGATAATGAAAATCTTTTACGACGCCTACCACGTTATAGATATAAGGAGAGCCATCCGGAGCATTATAAATATCATCGGGACTTGTAAGCCGCGAACCAATGGCAGTTTTTAAACCCAGCTCTTTTACAGCTCTTTCATTTAATACAACAGAAAGTGTATCCGTAGAAAAATCTTTAGAAAAAAATCTTCCTTCTTTTATTTCAAGCCCCAGTGTTTTATTAAAGTCTTCGTCGACAACCATCCCTCTCCCAGTCATTGGAGACTTGGAGCCCATTTCCTGCCAGGTAGTTCCAAAAAAATTCTGATTACCGGGCATTGTCGATGTACCGCTTGCTGATTCTACTCCGGGAATGGTCAACAACTCATTCTTAAATGCCGGTAATTGCTTTTCCACCATATCTGTCCTTTCTAATACAATTACATGATCTTTTTTAAAACCCAATTTATTACCCAGCATATAATTCATCTGCCGGTTCACAACAATTGTAGATATGATAAGTATGACAGAGATCGCAAACTGGAAGATCACCAGGCCATTCCGCAACAGAAGACCATAACGGTTCGACTTGAACCTTCCTTTCAAAACCTGGATAGGATTAAATGAGGAAAGAACAAATGCAGGATAAAGACCGGCAACAAATCCAGTGATCAATACAAAACCGATCAACAAAAAGATCCATGTGGGTTGCAAAAAATAAGCGGCTGTCAATTGTTTTCCTGAAATAGTATTGAATAATGGCAGTAGTAAGAGGATCAACACAAAGGCAAGGATCATACTTAATAAACTTACTAATACAGATTCGATAAGGAATTGCCCGATCAACGACTTCTTCTCCGAACCAAATGTTTTTCTTATTCCAACTTCTTTTGCTCTTTCCACTGAACGAGCTGTTGATAAATTAATAAAATTGATACAAGCAAGAAATAAAATGAATATGGCAACAACTCCGAAAATATATACCGCTGTCATACTTCCGTTGGGACGCAGTTCAGCTTCCAGGTCAGATATTAGGTGAATTTTAGTGAGTGGTTGTAAATAATAATGATAGCCGTTGCCCGCTTTTTGAAAATCTTCCCAACTCTGATTAAATACCTTACTAATTTCCCCGGACACATATTTTTTTATTATGTCCGGAAATTTTGCTTCTAACGCTTTATATGATGAGTTGGGATTTAACAGTAAATAAGTATGCGCCGCAAATCCTATATAGTTAGGTTTGCTAAAAAACTGGAAAGTGCTGGTAGATACAAGCATATCAAATAGAAAATGCGAGTTATCAGGCCAATCAGCTACAACGGCAGTGATCACAAATGCTTGTGAAGAGTCGTTGATCTCTGATTCAAATTGTTTTCCTACAACATCCGTTGTGCCAAAATATTTTTTTGCAGTTGTCGCATTTATTACAGCCGAATGCGTTTTTTCTAATGCAGTTGCAGGATCACCATGAAGTATTTTACAAGTGAATACCCGGAAAAAATTTGAATCAGCAGCAAGCACCCTTTTCTCTTCAAAAGTTTTTTCTCCAATACGCAAAAAGAAATTTCCATTGCCGGCAAAATTGAAAAGCCTTGTGCTTTCAAGCACTTCAGGATATTCGGTTTTTATAGCAGCACCGATCGATTGCGGAATAATTGCATAAGAGGTGGAACGGCCGGGATAAGAACGTTCAAGCACAACACGATAAATATTATCTGCCTTTTCATTCTGTTTATCATAGCCAAGTTCGCTTTGAATAAACAAAACGATCAACAAACAAACAGCCATGCCAATAGCAAGACCTAAAATATTTATGAGGCTGAATCCTTTTCTCTTTAAAAGATTGCGAAAAGCGACTTTAAAATAATTTTTAAACATGGGCCCTCCTGCTTTTTCCGCTTGCGGAAAATTTTGTGATACCAATTAGTAGTTTGTGTCAGCGAAAGAACTTCAGAATAAAAACTGCATCCTGGAATAACCAGGTACAGTAATTACTCATTCGGTTCGTAATGATTTCACAGGATTGGCAATTGCCGCCTTTATGGATTGGAAACTTATAGTTAATAATGCGATCAGTAATGCAGCAATACCTGCCACCACAAAAACCCACCATCCGATATTCACACGGTAAGCAAAATCAGCTAACCATTTATGCATAAACCACCATGCAACAGGAAATGCAATTACAGCTGCAATGAGAACTAATTTTAAAAAATCTTTCGAAAGCATTCTCACAATACCCGTAACAGATGCACCCAGCACTTTGCGTATCCCTATTTCTTTTGTCTTTTGCTCTGCAGTAAAAGTTACCAGGCCAAATAAACCCAGGCAGGAAATAAATATGGCGATGAAAGCAAAATATTTGGAGAGTTTGCTTACTGTATATTCAGCTTTATAGTTTTTGGCGATCTCATCATCAGTAAAATAATATTTGAAAGGGAAACCCGGGTTATATTGTTTATAAAGTTTTTCCATGCTGGCAATTGCTTGCTTTGTTTTTCCTTCTTCAGTTCTTACGATCACATTTCCCCAATAGCCATTATCACGGGTCCAGCTTTGTTTAAACAATCGAAGTATCAATGGTTCTATGGGAACATGTAATGAGTTATGATGATAATCTTTCATTAATCCAATAATGGTTCCTTTATCTCCCCACATGGTCAGTTCTTTGCCGACGGGATCTTTATAACCGATCTTTCTTGCAGCCGCTTCATTGATAAGATAATTTGAAGTATCGAGACTATAAGAGGGATCAAAGTCTCTTCCATTGATCAACTCAATTCCCATCGTTTTTACATAATCGTAAGTAATGGGATTATTGCTAAAGAGGATCAATTTTGTTGTATCCTTTCCTGGCCAACGAACTCCTTGTGTAGAGCTACCCACTTCCAATGGACTGCTTTGTGCACTTGAAACAGCTTTAATTCCGGGCTGTTTAAGCAACTCATCTTTAAATGTCAGGTAGGTCTTTTGCAGATCGCCTTCTAATGGCATATACAGTAGATCTGCTTTTGCAAAACCAAGATTTTTATTATGGATAAAATCAATCTGGCGATAGATAACTATCATTCCAAGTATCAATATAATTGACAAAGCAAATTGAAAAACAACCAGGATCTTCCGAAAAAGTGTGGCGCCGAAATTAAATTTCAAAAATCCTTTTAGTACAATAATTGGTTTCAGCGAAGACATGAACAATGCAGGATATGATCCTGAAATAATTCCTGTTGTTAATGTCAATCCAAGAATGATCAGTAAAAAAGAAGGATCAAGAAAATTAACAGACAAGTGTTTTTCAGTTAATGTATTAAAGGATGGAATGATCAATGCAACGATAATTAAGGAAAGACAAACGGCAAGAAAAGAAACAAACAATGATTCTCCAATGAACTGAGCAATCAATTGTCTTTTACCAGCGCCTACAACTTTGCGTACACCGATCTCCCTGGCTCTTCTCAAAGAACGAGCAGTGGCAAGATTC
>Ga0207701_10004361_pt1 | contig 14371 bp, 13 predicted proteins | sample KBSSwiSSwithPhiX_FD_184294 | JGI IMG/M metagenome (GOLD analysis project Ga0207701, IMG submission 184294) | Switchgrass rhizosphere bulk soil microbial communities from Kellogg Biological Station, Michigan, USA, with PhiX - S5 (SPAdes) (version 2) | ecosystem: Environmental > Terrestrial >... | reverse complement strand
CATCTTCAGTGAATCGGTCGATTCCCTCCGCCCGGCTTCGCCGGGCACCCGCTCTATACCCGATTCCCTACGTCGATGCCGTCAGATCTCGATCGCTTTCTCACTGAGCACGACAGCCGCATCCACGACGAGCTGTTCGATCTCCTGCGGATCCCGAGTGTGAGTGCGCGCTCCGAGCATGCGGGTGATGTGAGACGGGCGGCCGAGTGGGTGCGGGACTCGCTCGCGCGCATTGGATTCGACGCGTCTCTCAACGAGACGCCCGGTCACCCGATCGTGATGGCGGAATGGCGAAAGGCTCCCGGCGCGCCGACGATCCTCGTCTACGGGCACTACGACGTACAACCGGCCGAGCCGCTCGACCTGTGGGAGTCACCCCCGTTCGAGCCGACCATTCGCGATGGGAAGATCTACGCGCGCGGGTCGGTGGATGACAAAGGCCAACTCTTTCTCCACGTGAAGGCACTCGAGGCGCACCTGGCCGTTCGCGGCAAGCTGCCCGTGAACGTCATCGTGCTCGCGGAAGGGGAAGAGGAAGTGGGCAGCGCGAACCTCGAGCACTTCATCGCCGCGAATGCGAAGCGCCTGGCCGCGGACGCGGTGGTCATCTCGGACTCGTCGATGTTCGCGCCGGGCCAGCCATCGATTCTGTCGTCGCTGCGTGGGCTCGCGTACTTCGAGATCAACGTGACCGGCCCGACCGTCGACCTGCATTCCGGAAGCTACGGCGGCGCCGTCGTGAATCCGGCGACGGCGTTGGCGCGCATCATCGCGACGTTTCACGAGCCTAACGGCCACGTGGCGATTCCCGGGTTCTACGACAAGGTCCGCGATTGGGGCGACGACGCACGTACCTCCATCCGGAAGCTGACCTTCGATGAGCACGGCTTCCAGCACGAGACGGGTGCGCCGGCGTTAGGCGGCGAGGACGGCTACTCGACGCTCGAGCGGATCTGGACTCGGCCCACGTGCGAGGTGAACGGTCTGCTCAGTGGCTACACGGGCGAGGGTGCGAAGACAGTGCTGCCGTCCAAGGCGATGGCGAAGGTCAGCTGTCGTCTGGTGCCGGATCAAACGCCGGACGAGATTGGCCGCCTGGTGGAGGCGCACGTGCGCCGCGTCGCGCCCAAGGGCGTGACGGTGTCGGTAGAGCACCTGCACGGTGGACATCCGTGGCGCGCGGAGCTGAACGGCCCCGTGTTCGACGCCGCGCGTCGCGCGCTGGCGGCCGCGTTCGGGCGCGAGCCGGTGATCGTGGGCGAGGGCGGCTCGATCCCGGTGGTCGGCGACTTCCAGCGCATCCTCGGCACCCCGGTGTTGCTCATGGGCTTTGGGCTCCCCGGGGAGAATGCGCACGCGCCTAACGAATGGATGAGCGACGAGAACTTCGTCGTCGGCGCCAAGGCGGTCGCGGCATTCTGGGACGAGCTCTCGACGAGCTCGCGGAGCTGACGACCACCAACTGACCAGCTGGCCCGGTTGCGGGCGCCCGCGGCGTGACACAGACAGTGTCCAAGGTGTAGGACAGCCGACCGCAGCGCCCGCTTTCGGTTGATGCGGCATCCTGCTGCATACCAATAGTTTACAGCGTTCCTCCGCTCTCGGCCCGCACGGCATCCGACGTGCTTTACAGGGTGACGTATTCCCTAACGTCTACTGCCGAGAGAGAAAGGAGGAATAGATGAACCGAATCGCTCGTACTTCAATGATTGGCGCCGCCGCCATCGTGTCCGCGATGCCCCTGGCCGCGCAGCAGGCTACGCCGAAAGTGTTCGACGTCACCCCATACGCGGGGTACATGATGTTCGGCAAGCTGTTCGAAGGCCCCATCGGCACGAGCGTGTCGGCCGGTAGTGGCCCGGTGTACGGTGCTCAGATGAGCCTAACGATGGCGAAGAACGTCGCGCTCTATGGCAACGTCGGTTACTCGAGCTCGGACCTCAAGATCGGGCTCCCTATCATCGGCGGACTCGACGTCGGGTCCAGCAAGGCGCTCATGTACGACGGTGGCGTCGAGCTCAAGATCCCGATGCAGGCAGCATCAGTCGTCACGCCGTTCGTCCAGGGCGGTGTCGGCGCGATTCGCTATGAGGTCGAATCCGGATTCCTGAACGCCAACGCCACGAACGTCGCCTACAACGTCGGCGGCGGCGTCGACGTCCGCCTCTCGCCGAACTTCGGCGTCCGAGTCATGGCCAAGGATTATCTGGGCAAGTTCGACTTCAAGGAAGCCACGACGTTCAATGTGAACGGCAAGACCACGAACAACGTCGCCCTCACCCTTGGTGTGAACTTCGGGTTCTGATCACGGTGACGCCGCCGACCGAGCAGAGGTTAGGCGGGATGACCAGGATCGCTGCGGCCCGCGACCGAGAGGTTGCGGGCCGCATGCACAAAGCACCACCATCCGCTGGAATCCTCGAGGCACGACATGCGTCACTTGAGTACCGCTGGTACCGTTTTGCTCGTCGCTGCGATCGCCGCCTGCTCGAGCAGCACCACGGCCGACGTGAGTGCGCCGGCGCAGACGAACACCACGACCACGCAGCGCGAGGTCGGGAAGGCGACGATGAAGATCGGCGACTCGATCGTCATGGGTGAATTGCGCCTCACGTTCAGAAGCGTCGAGGGTGATTCGCGCTGCCCTATCGACGCCGTCTGCGTCTGGGCTGGCGACGCCGAGATCGCGCTCAAGATCGAGCAGGCGAATCGGGCCGCGGTCGCGGCGCTGCACACGATGCTCGAGCCGAAGAAGACCGAATGGAACGGGTACACGATCAGTCTCGTGAGTCTCACGCCTGTGCGGCGCGCCGCGGATGCGGTGAATCCAGAGGACTATCGCGCGGAAGTGGTCGTGACGCGCTAGTCGCCATCTCGACTGAGTCTCGTGGAGGGCCGCCCGGACAGGCGGCCCTCTGTCGTCTCCGTACAGGGCGCGGCGGGATACTGGTATGGTCGACCAAAACACGTCGGGCTGCATTGGGGGAGGCGGTTGGGTGGTCCCGTGGCGCATATTACCCGGCTTCGCACCCTCCTCGCGGGCGCCGCTACCGGTGGCCGCGGGCCGACGATTTCACCCCACGCATCGCATGCGCGCCATCGCAGCACTGCTTGCCGTCACGAACGTCACTGGTCCAGGCAATACCTACAGCGGTCGGGAAAAGAAGCTCGATGTTCCGCCGCCACGCATCGAAGCCGATGTCATAGTCGACGGCGCGCTGACTGAGCCGGCCTGGAGTCAGGCCGCCGTGCTCACTGGGTTCTCGCAATTCCAGCCCGTTGACGGTCGCCCGGCCACCGATTCCACCCAGGTGCTCGTGTGGTACTCGGCGACCGCGATCCACTTCGGGATTCGCGCGTACGAGGCGCACGGCGTCGTGAGCGCGAACCTGCTCGATCGCGACAAGATCTTCACGGACGACAACATTCAGATCCTGCTCGGCACGTTCAACGACGGGCGTCAGGCGATGGTGTTCTCGGTGAACCCGCTGGGCATCCAGGCGGACGGCACGCTGAACGAAGGCACCGGTAGCCGAGGCGGTGGCGCGTTCGGCAGCGCGCAACAGGCGCGGGAGCAGGCGGATCTGAGCGCAAACTTCGTGTTCGAATCCAAGGGTCACATCACCGATTTCGGGTATCAGGTCGAGATCCGGATCCCGTTCAAGAGCCTCCGCTACCAGTCGAAGGATTCGCAGGACTGGGGAATCAACGTCGTTAGGCAGGTGCAGCACCTCGGCCAGGAGGACAGCTGGGTGCCGGCGAGCCGAGCGGGCGCATCGTTCCTGAATCAGTCAGGGCGCCTGATCGGACTGAATGGATTGCGCCGAGGACTCGTGGTTGACGTCATTCCGGAAGTCGTGACGCGCAGTCTCGGGGCGGAGGATGCCACGACGGGGCAGTGGGACTACACGCGCGATGGGCCCCAGGTCGGCGGCAACGTGCGGTGGGGTATCACGAACAACCTGACGTTCAACGGTACCGTCAACCCGGACTTCGCTCAGGTCGAGGCGGACGTCGCGGCAATTCAATACGACCCGCGCGCCGCTGTGTCGTATCCGGAGCGGCGACCGTTCTTTCTCGAGGGCATCGAGAATTTTTCATCGCCGAGCAATCTGATATACACGCGCCGCATCGTGAAACCGGACGGCGCGGCGAAGCTGACGGGGAAGATCGCCGGGACGAATATCGCGTTCCTGTCGGCGCTGGACGATCGCACGACGTCACTCGACTGGGCGGATCCGGCCACGCGGGCTGACGCGAACCGGCCGGCGTACAACATCCTGCGTGCCACCCGGGATCTTGGCGGCCAGTCGCGCGTGGGTCTCGTCTACACCGACAAGGTCGATGGGAGCTATTACAATCGCGTCGCGGCAGTCGATGGGCGCTTCGTGTTCAAGAAGATCTACACGGTGCGCGGGCAGGTCGCGGGTAGCACCACACATCGCGGCCCGGTGACGGCGAACGCACCGCTCTGGAACGCGTCGTTCGATCGACAGGCCCGCAGCCTTCAACTCACGTATTCGATCAACGCGAGCGATCCGGATTTCCGCGCGGCGTCGGGCTTCCTGTCCCGCATCGGCATCGTGAATGCGGGCTTCAATCATCGCTACACGATCTTCGGCAAGAAGGACGGGCCCGTGCAGTCGATGCAGTTCTCGGTGAATCCTCAGTTCACGTGGCAATACGACCGGTTCACCGCTGGGAAGGCATGGCAGGACGGGAAACTGCACTTCAACGAGAACACGACGTTTCGCGGTGGGTGGCGTGCTGGCCTGTCGCTGCTGCTCGAGCGGTTCGGGTACGATGACAATCTGTATCGCGACTATCGCCTGCTGAAGCCAGCCGCGGTGGGGTTCGACACGATTCCGTTCACGGGCTCCGGTCGCCTCAACAACCTGGACTGGGTGCTCTCGCTCGGCACGCCGCAATTCAAGCGATTCTCCGCCGACCTGCTGACCATTTGGGGGCAGGACGAGAACTTCTACGAGTGGTCTTCGGCGAACATCGTGACGATCACGGCGAACGTGAGCTGGCGCCCGATCGACAAGATCCGGATCGACGCGCAGTACCAGCACCTCGAGTACAACCGGAAGACGGACGGGTCGACGGTCGGCATCAGGAAGATCCCACGTCTCAAGATGGAGTATCAGATCGCGCGGCCGATGTTCTTCCGGGTCGTAGGGCAGTATGACGCGGAGCAGCAGGCGGCGCTGTACGATGACTCGCGCACCTTCTACCCCATCGTTAGGCCGCTGCCATATCAGCCCGGCGTCGTCGCGCAGGACCTGGGTTTCTCGCGGAACGATCTGCGCGTGGACTGGCTATTCTCCTACCAGCCGACACCGGGTACGGTGATGTTCGCGGGGTACGGCGGATCGTACGAGGGTCCGGAACACCTGCGCTTCAGTGGCATGGAGCGCACGGATGATGGCTTCTTCGTGAAGCTGAGCTACCTGTTCCGGATGTAGATCTCGTTTCCGAGCGGCAACCCGCTTCGACCACCACTCAGACAAGCATCTCAGACGAATGGCGCGAACGGATTCGTCTGATCAGGCGGATTGATTCCTTGTCATCCCCAGCGGCAGCGTAGCGGCAGCGAGGGATCTTCTCGACCGTCATCATAGTCAATCCTGCTACGATGACTTCACAGAAGGTCCCTCCCTTGGTCTGAGATGCCAGCTCAGGCTGTCGCGGGGCGGGACTCGCGGTGCGTGAACGTCGCGTAGCCGACGATGATGCCGAGGATCGCGCCAGGCGTCATGATCTGCCAGTAGTACGCTGGCTGGCCCGCCGCGACCTGCATTCGTGAGACGCCGAACGCGAGTAGCGTCCCGATCGCGAAGCCGAACAGGACGCCGAGAGGGAGGGAGTTGACCTTTCGCGCGAACCAGCCGATCAGGACGCCGGCAACGAGTCCCTTGAACACAGACCCGGCAACGATGCCGGCAATCCCGGCGCGGACGTTCGGGTCATCGCCCGCGGAGACGAGCGCGGACAGTCCGTCGGGGATCCCGAGGGCGCCGCCCAGGAGCATGCCAAAGAGGGGTTTTTTCATTGAACGGTTAGGCGATAAGTGGGAACAGGGCACCTGGAACGGGGAACAGAGAGCTGCTCATATCCTCTTCAACGTCCACGCGTTGTCCTTTAGCGATGGACTGCTACCGCCCGACGATGGCGAGGAACGCGACGCGCATGATCAGGTACGCCAGCACGAGCAGGATGGGCGTACTGTGGCGCACCGCGAAGCGTCGGACGCGCTCGAACACGGTCTCCCGGTAGGCGGTGACCGGTTCGCCGGCGCGAAGTGCGGCGACGTCACGCGAGAGCGCCATCACATCCGCATACCGATGCTCCGGTTGCGCGGCCATTGCCCTGTCGATGATCGCCTGGAGCGGACGAGAGGGGGCGCGTGCACTCTTACCGCTGTCCGGCGTGTCGGTATGATCGCCGGTGCATCGGACGAGATCGCGCAGGATGCCGCCGATGGCGTAGACGTCCGCGCGTGCATCGATGAGGTGGTGATCACCGGTCGCCTGTTCGGGTGCCATGTAGCCGGGTGTCCCGAGCACTACGCCGTGGCCGGTCGTTGGCGATGTGCCGTCCGCCACGACGACGGCGGCGTCCACGCCTAACGATTCCGGGGCGGCGGTCAGCTTCGCCACCCCCCAATCCATCACCAGCACCTCGCCGAATGGGCCGACCATCACGTTCTGCGGCTTGAGGTCGCGATGGATCACGCCGTGCGCGTGCGCGAACGCGACCGCCTCACAGATTCGCTCCACGATCGCCAGTCGCTCGATCAGCGGTGATGCGGGCAGCGCGTCCAGCGGGCTCCCGCGCACGAGCTTCATCGCGTAGAACGCTCGTCCGTCGGCGAGCGTGCCGACGTCGTGGACGGGCACGATCCCCGGATGTTCCAGCTGCGCGAGCGTGCGAGCCTCGCGGAGCATCCGCGATGCGACATCGTGAGACATTTCCGGCAGACGGATGACCTTGAGCGCCACGTCACGCGCCAGCTCGCGATCGCGCGCGCGATACACGGTGCCCATGCCGCCTTGCCCGACGCGCTCGATGATCTCGTACTTCGTGCCGCTCAGGTCCGGCGCATCCGCCGCGTCGCGCAGCCGACGGATGGCGGCATCGGAAAGCCCGCTCATCCGGGCTCCATGCCAAGCAGCTCGCGGGCTTCGAGGCGAAACTCGTCGTCCGTCGCGCACACGTTTCGCAGTCGCTCCAGCACGAATCGACGCAGCTCTCGCCGCGCGAACGCCAGATGGTTCGTGACTTGGGTTGTCGGAATCCCAAGCTCCGTTCCGAGCTGTGCGTACGTTGGTCGGGCATCGCCGCCGTCATCGAGGTCATAGCGCTGAAAGACCTCGAAGTGCGCGAGCTTGCCGGTCGCCGCGCACGACTCGCGAAGCGCGGTGACGGCGTCGGCGAACAACGCGCGCACCCATTCCTGACGGAACAGGGCGTCATCGTCGGCACTCGGCGCGAGCGCCGCGTCGGTGAGTCCGGACCCAATTGGCAGCGTGCCCATCTCCCGCTCGGCGGCCGCGAAATCCAGTGGAACGAATGACACGCCACCGCCACGTTTGATCCGACTTGCCGCCTTGTGCTCGTTCGCGACGAAGCCGTCGAGACACACGCGCAGGAACGTACGAAACCTCGCCCGTGCCGGATCGAAACGGCCGAGTGACCCCTTCTCGAATGCGCGGGAGAAGAACTCCTGCGTCAGGTCGGCAGCGTCATCGCGGTCGGCGCGCCACTTGATGCGCACGTACTTGTACACGGGCCGCCAGTACGCCGACACGAGCGCATCGAACGCGACGCGCCGGATCTCGAGATTGGCGCTCGCGATACCGGCGACGACGGAATGGCGCGTGGCGGGGAACGATCCCACGACGAGAGACGGCGACGGGAGGGGGACGGGGAGGCGACCAAGGCGGGCAGGGCGACATCGTAGGCCGCAACGCTGAGCGGGTCAATACGACGGGCCCGCGTTGCTGTCACCGGCTTGGGCGCGGCGCAACAGGCGGCTGATCTCCGCGACGAATACCTCGCGGCTGAGCGCCGTAGCCAGAACCGCCGGCGAACGCCCGGTGAGGGCTTGTAGCTCCCGCGCGAGGGATCGTGGCGACGCGTAGCCGACGAGTGCCGCGGCCTGCGACCGGCCTACCCGCCCGGACGCGAGCAGGTGGAACGCTGCGTTCGCCCGAGCGCACGCCAGCAGGGTGCGCGCAGGTGCGAGCCCCGCCCGCGCGAGCCAGCGATCGAGCGACCTGCGCGTCGTATTCGCGGCAGCCGCGAGATCGGACACGGAGCGCAACCTGTCTGGCCTTCGAAAGAGCAGTTCGAGCGCCCCTGACACGCCGACCGGGAGCACCCCGAACGCGCCGCTGGCGCCTCTCACCAGGCGATCGGCGGAATGCGCGGTGATGGCGCGATTCACCGCCGCCGCAAGCGCGCTCGGTGTGTCGTCCACCCCGCGGATGATGATTTCGCGCGCGCCAAGCCGAGAGAGTTCTTGCGCGGTGCGTATGCCGGTTGCTGTGACGGCCACGTAGCCTATGAGCGCCCCCGGAGGCGCGGTTCCGAGTGCGTCGGCCAGCGCGCGCAGTCGATGAGCGGCTCCGCGTTCGTCTGCGACGCAGGGGTCGACGATGACGATGTCGTGCGCAGGTTGGTCCGCTCGTCGAGCCAGTCGCGTGAGCAGGACGTCCCAGGACGTCGTGTTGGCGACGACGTGGGGTGACGGGAATGCGCGTTGGAGATGCGCGAGCGAGAGTGACGAGAGATGGCAGAGGGCAAACACACGCGGTCACGGGCGGCGACCGGATGACTTTAGCGTAACCGTCTCACTCCACCGTCATCATTCGAACGCGCGCGCCACCGATTTCGCGCAGTCTCGAGTGTCCGCCTCTACCAGCGTCGGTGAGGGTCGCTCTCGTCGTCCTCTTCGTCGTCGCGATCGCTCTCGGGCGTCCAGTCGGTGCCGAAGTCGTGCGGCTCATCGATCTTCTCGCCACCACCATCCTGGGCCGGCAGTGGAGCCTCGGTGTCCAGGATGCGGCGAGCCTCGTCGGCGTCCTCGCGGCGAACGGCCAGGCGCACCGGGTACAGGATCGCCATGGAGGGGATCATTCCGCCGGCCGTGTCCCGCATGATCGCGGACGGAATGTTGTGCGCCTCGAGCACGAGGTGGGCCATCGTCGCCTCCACCTCGCTGACGTACTTCCGCAGGACGATCACTTCATCGTCGCTCACGGTCGAGTCATCCGCGGGGAGCGGTGGTGTTCCAGTCCGCTTCGGGGCGGAGCTTCCGGTACGCCTCGACCGCGTGTTGCAGCGCCAGGAGCGAGGAGGCTTCCAACTCGTACTCCACCCCGAGCGACGCGAGCTTGGTCGCGTTGTGCGCGCGGAACTCGCCGGAGGCGCGATCGCTGAGCGAATGGCGTCGGGCGTACTCGCGGCAGGCCTGCCAGAGGTTGTTCGCCCGGTGCCACCAGTCGTCGCCCCGCTCGCCATTCATCTTCATGCAGGACGTCTCGTACGCGGCGGCGGCCTCGGAGAGGCTCTCGTCGCTCGCGGCGACCAGGCGGAGGGCAGCGGTCTGCTCGATCTCGCTGGTCTCCATCTCGATCAGTCGGGCGTACCGCCGGTGCTGGCGACAGCACTCGGCCGCGGACCGAAAGAGGAGGTCGGCTTTCTCGCAGATGGTTGGTTCAGGGGCGGCCGCGGCTGCCTTGGAGGCGGGGCGGCGCTGCTTCGTCTTCGGCATCGGAGGCAACGGAAAGGAGACTCAGTACGACGGGTGGGCGCGGCGCTCGAGCGGTTCGGCGAGAATAAGACGAAGGCGCCGGCCCCCTCATGATAACTAGACGACGCACCATCGCGCCGGGTCATGTGGCCGTGTCGGCGATCGGGCAATTGGGGCACTGGCGGCCGGAGCTTTTTGCAGGGCCGAGCCGCGGCCGGCGGCGACTCTCCGCTACTTCAGCTCGAGATTGTGCTTGCTGACCAGGTCCATGTACGTCGCGTAGCCACCCTTCGCGGACTCGGACACGAACGAATCGACCGTCTGCAGCAGCTGTGTGCTGAAGTAGCCAGGTACGCTCTGCGGATGGGAGCCGTAGAAGCCGCCGCCGAAGTAGCTGCGGATAATGACGCTGCGCGAATCATGAGGCAGCGTTCGGACGCTCGCCGAGAAGGCGTCGAACGAGCCTTCACGCATGAGGTAGAACTCCACGTTCGACACGTACAATGCCGACAGCGTCTCTCCCCGCTCTGTCATCACCTTGCCGATCTCGCGGAGTGCGTGGTCCCCGGCGAGGTTGCCGACGACCGGCACGATGAGGTTGCGGCCCTCGAGCGACTTCACGAACTGGAAGGCGTCTTCTGTGGCGAGGTACGACAGCTGCTTCCCAGCCAGGTCATGCTCGAGCAGGAGCGAGCGCAGCGTCGGGTAGTAGGGGCGCGGGGCTCGGCCCAGACTGGTGAACTGCAGTCCCAGTCCGGCCTCGAAGAATGCCTGGTGGATGTGATCGATAGTCTCGAGCTCCGCCGGCGTCAGCGGAATCCCGTAGCGTTTCACCTTCGTGCGAATCATCGCTCGCGACGTCTCGTACTGGTCGGCGTCCGCGGGCGTCTTGTCGATGAGCTCGACGACGTCGGCGATACTCTTGCGCTTCCACTGCGCGGCGTCGTTAGGTATCGCCCGGCCGGTGAGCAACGCCAGGTACTCCACGCGGTCGTGCGCCATCTCGAACAGCGCCTTGAACAGCAGATGCTGCAGCAGATTGTCGCGACGAATGTCGACGATGAACGCGATGCGTGGCCGAATCTGCGCGATGTACGAGAAGCTCTGATCCGGACCAACGCCGATGTACGCACCGCCGGTGACCCCAAGGCGTCTCATGGCGCCGAGCACGTGAAGGTACGACGACTCGTTGGAAATGAGGTTGTCGGAGTCGAAAAATCCGCCGGGCTCCGAGATGCGCGCGCTGAGTGCCGCGAATGCCGAGTCGCTGAGTGCGGGCGCCAGCTGTTGCGTGGGGTACGCCGTCGCGTGCGCCGCGTCCTGCTGGTACGCGGAGACCGGCAGCGCCGCGAGCAGCAGAGCACCCACGACCGATTTCGTCAGCATCTGGCTGGCTTCCGTGCGTCGAGGAGCAGATGAGGGGCGTTCATGACGGTATGGGCTGTCAGGCCGGCTGTTGGAGCGCGCGACGGTATGCCTGGAGCACCGCCGTCCCGAAGCACGTGAGCGTCACGCGCTCGATCCGCTCGTCGGCATCGAGGAACCGCCGCACTTCGCTCACGGCGATCGCTGCAGCCTTGTCCACGGGGTATCCATATACGCCACAGCTGATCGCGGGGAATGCTACAGTCCGCGCGTCATGCTCGGCCGCCAGGCGAAGGGATTCACGATACGCTGACGCGAGCAGCTCAGGCTCTCCGTGCGATCCGTCGCGCCAGACCGGACCAACGGCGTGGATGACCCAGCGTGCCGGCAGTCGATAGCCGCGCGTGATCTTCGCGCGACCGGTTTCACAGCCGCCCAGCGTACGGCATTCGGCGAGAAGCTCAGGGCCGGCGGCGCGGTGAATCGCGCCGTCCACTCCACCGCCGCCGAGCAGCGACGTGTTCGCCGCGTTCACGATCGCGTCGACGGCGAGCGTCGTGATGTCCGCTGCGACGATCTCGATGCGATTCACACCGCTCCCACCGCTCATGCGATACCGGCCGGCGCGTTAGGCGTCCACGGGTGTCTGGGCCGGCGCGTCGGCGCCGCCGCGCCGGAGCAACAACAGTGCGAGCAGGATCGCGCCGCACGTCACGCCGACGTCCGCGAGGTTGAACGTGTAGAATCGCCAGCCGCCGACGCCGATGTCGATGAAGTCGACGACGCCCCGATACGTGCCGCCTGGTGACCGGAACCGGTCCATCACATTGCCGATCGCGCCACCGGCGACGAGCGCGAGCGCCGTCGCCTGGACGCGGTCCTTCGGCGGCGTCGTGCGATAGATGCTGGCGAGGACGGCGAGCACGCCTAACGCCAGTAACGAGAACCCGACGCGGGAATGCTCGCCGAGGGACACGGAGAACGCGGCGCCGGTATTGTACGCGAGCGTGAAGCGAACGACGTCCCCCACTACGGGGTGCGGGACGTGCTCGGGGGCGAGATGCTGCTCCGCCAGCCGTTTGGTCGTGCAGTCGGCGAGGACGAGCAGAAACAGGAGCGGCCAGAAGGCCTTGGCTTTGCTGGTCAGCATCGAGAGGACTCCATGGCCGGAAAGCTAATGACGGCGGGCAAGGTCACCGCCGTTCATTGTCGGGAAAATGCGGGGATTCTGAGGACCTGGAGGTGCGCGGTCCCGTTCGCGCTGGCTCGCACGAGGATGCCACGAATAGTTGCCCGGACCTCGAGCACGTCACCGGTAGCCACCTTGGCTACAAGCGACGCGTTTTTCCCGAGCGGCCGATTCATACCCCGCTCCAGGCGGTCGCGTGCCCGCTCGACCAAATCGGCGACGGGAAAACGGGCTCGCGTCCGCAGCATGGTCTGCACATCCCCTCGGCGCATGAACTCGAGCCCGCGGACGAGCAGGTCGGCACTACTGACGTCGTACGCGAGGTCGGGGACGAAGAGCTGCCGCGTTTCGGCGTCGAAGCGCGGCGTGCCGACGAGGTACACGAGGCCGCTGGCCGCACCGTCGAACCTCACGGCGAGCGCTACGCGGCCCCCTCCGATGCCGGACAGGAGCGCTTCGCGGATGGTGATCCATCGGGCGCCCCGGCGAATGCGCTTGCCGACGAGGTTCTTCTGGAGAATCGCGTTGGCAATGTCGTAGCTCATTTCCCCCTCGAGCAGCACATGCAGCGCCTGCTCGTGCTTCCCGGTTTCTCGGGTCAGCGGAGGAAGGCCGTCGGTGCCGTCCGCGGGGCGCGGGCCGGTGACGACTCGCGGTTCACCCGTAAGTCCGACGTCGAGGGCCACGACCCGACCCGAGCCGGCAATGGGCCCGAGGTGGATGGCCCGTGGCTGGATGAGCAGCCAGACGCTATCGGACAGGCGGATGGGACGCTGCAGCACCAACCACCACCGTTCGATCGGCGCCCGCACGTCCACGGTGGCGATCTTTTCGTCGAGTTGGACGACGCGCTTCTCGAGCTCCGCTCGGGCCGCGGTCACGACGCGATCGGTGACGTCGATCTTGAACACGGTGACCTTACACTGGTCGCGGCGATCATCGCTGAACGGAGCGACGCGCGTGATCTCGCTCTTGCCGCGGAGTCGCCAGTCAGACGTTATGCGGAGCGTGGTCGCCATCTCGACGACAGCGCGTGGTCGCGCGGCGCCGAGGCCGCAGGATCCGAACAGGTCGCCACCGAGTGGCGTGTTGTACCACCCCTTGCCTTGGTACTCGAGCACCGTTTTCAGCCGAACGGTATTCCTCTCGAGTCGCACGTCGAACGGCGAACGCTCGGCTGCGAACGCCGTGTTGACGCGACGGTTCTTTTCGCTGCGGCGGCGTGCTTCGAGGTCACCGAACGTTTTCGGCACGGCTGCCTCGAGCCGCTCGAATGCGGGGGAGAGGTCGTACGTGATCGGTGCGTCGAGCAGCGACGGCGGGAGCGGCGGGAGGGAGTCAGCGGCGGTATCGGCGACGCGAACTGGAGGCGGTGCGTCCACCGGCGCGGACGGGCCGCAGCCGATCAACACCGTGACGACTGCCGCGGGGAGCGCCATGTATCGCATGGCTATCCCTGTCGGTGCTTGCGCATCCAGTCCTCGACGAACGTCGGCAGAAACATGTTGTCTGCGATCGCCGCGACTTCCTCTGCCTCCTTCCACGCCTGCTCGAGCAGTGCGAGCTCGCCCTCGAGGGCGCGTCGTTCACTGTCTTCGTGCGCGGCCATCTCCAGCGCGAGGCGCAGCGACTCCGGCAGTGCCGAGATCTTCGCTTTCGCGCGGCTCATTGCCATGCGAGCGGCGACGTCGAAGAAGCGCGTCGGGTCTGGTACGCGCTCGATTAGTGAGACGGCCTCCGTCACGCGATCACGCGAGCCGCCGAATCGATTGAGCTGCGGCAGGAGCTTCCCGAGCGCCTGAATGGCGGGGTCTCCCTCGAGTGTCACGATCTGTTTGCGATAGGGAAGGCCGAGTCGCCAGCCGGTCTCGTCGCTCGTCATGAGCTGCAGTCGGCTCAGGTGCTTCCCCTTCACGGTGAGCTCGCCTACTTCGGGCACGGGAAGTCGTGCGACGACCCGCTCGGGTGAGCCTTTGACGATGCGCTCTCCCATCTGGCCGATGAGCCATCCGAAACCGCCGATGCCGACGCCCGCCGCCGCGCCACCGACGACGAGC
>Ga0207701_10004360_pt1 | contig 14373 bp, 9 predicted proteins | sample KBSSwiSSwithPhiX_FD_184294 | JGI IMG/M metagenome (GOLD analysis project Ga0207701, IMG submission 184294) | Switchgrass rhizosphere bulk soil microbial communities from Kellogg Biological Station, Michigan, USA, with PhiX - S5 (SPAdes) (version 2) | ecosystem: Environmental > Terrestrial > Soil... | reverse complement strand
TTCTGGTCGTACGACAGCCGCGATTCGTTCTGCGAGCGTCTCGCCCTCCACCAGTTCCAATACGAGGCCGCGCACGCCGTTCGCTTCCTCGACGCCGTAGATCGCCCCGATGTGCGGATGATTCAGTGTGGCGAGCATCCGCGCTTCGCGCTCGAAGCGCGCACGCCGCCCCGGGTCCGCCGTAAACGCAGGCGGCAGGACCTTGATCGCGACCTCGCGCCCAAGCGTCTCGTCGTGCGCCCGGTAGACTTCGCCCATGCCGCCAACACCCAGCAATGAACGGATCGTGTAGGAGCCGAAGCGCGCGCCAATGAGTGTGCGTGCCGGTTGATCTCGCCCGACTGATCCCGCCAGCACCGCGGCCGGCACGCTCATGAAATTCTCGGCGCTGGATTCCTGGGCGAGCAGCGACTCGACCTCGCGCAGCAGTCCTTCATCGCCCTGACACGCCTTTGCCAGAAACGCCCTGCGCTCTTCGGCACCGCACGCGAGTGTGGCGTGACAGAGATCCTCAACCTGCCGCCAGCGGTCAGATGACATCGTGCGTGCCGCCTCGCAGTTCGCGCAGTAACCACAGTTTCGCCATGTTCCAGTCGCGTTTCACCGTATCCCGCGACACGGCCAGCGCCTCGGCGGTCTCGTCGATGCTGAGCCCACCGAAGAACCGCATTTCCACGACCTGACTCTTTCGCGCATCGACCGCCGCGAGCGCGATCAATGCTTCGTCGAGCGCCACGAAGTCCTGGTCCGGCTCGCTGGCCACGACGAGCGCTTCGTCGAGGGTGACACGTGCCGCGTCGCCACCACGCTTTTGATAATGGCGTGCGCGCGCGTGGTCCACCAGAATGCGCCGCATCACGCGAGCGGCAACCGCGAGGAAATGCGCGTGGTCGTGCCACGCCACATCTTTGGCATTAATGAGCCGCAAATACGCTTCGTTGACCAGCGCCGTGGCCTGAAGGCTGTGTCCGGCACGCTCTCCTGCCATGCACCGTCGCGCGATCTGGTGAAGCTCCCGCTGTACGAGCGGAATCAATCGGTCGAGGGCGGTTTCGTCGCCCTGACCCCATTTCAGAAGCAGTCCGGTCGCCTCCGTGGGGTGGTCAGGAATGTTGCCCATTTAAGCCTTTTCGAGGGATGCACCGTTTAGCAGCGCATTCCCGCTCTACAAGCAGGAGGGTATGTCATGCGTTTTACCCGTCAATCAGCCTCTTCGATTCTCGAGGCCATCCGGTCCGCTCGTTACCCGCTCCCCGACCACCAGCGAAAGAGCCGGATCTTCAGACATGTCACAACGCTTGGTTCGATGACCTTTGTCATCGGCCTCACGTGCGCGATATCCGGGTGTTCTCAGTCGCCCGGATTTCCGGCCGCCCCGTCGTCGACCGGCACCACGACGCCGCCCATAGGTAGGCCGAATGTCACCGCTGTCATTCCAGCCGTTGGTTCGGCGGCCGGCGGTTCGATCGTCAAGATCGTCGGCACCGGGTTCATGCCCGGAATGATCGTAACGTTCGACGACATCAAAGTCACGCAAGTCGACTACCCGACATCGTCGTTCACTACGTTCTACACAGAAACGCCGGCGCACCCAGTCGGCACGGCCGATCTGATCGTGACCAATCCCGACGGACAGTCCCAGCGAGTGGCGGCCGCGTACACCTATGGGTTAGAAGACGCGTTCGATATGAACGGCGTCTGGGCCGGCTTTACCATCAACGGGACGGACACGGCAGTGGGGTTCGAGATTCGAGGCAACACGCTCGTCAGCGCCGTGTGCGCGTACACCGCCGCGGTGCCCTTTATCTTTTCGACTTTGCCTCGCGTCCAGAACGGCGGCTTTTCGCTGATTGCGGACGACGGAGCAACCCTCGCTGGAAAAATTGTGTCGGCATCGGAGATCGTAGGAACCATCAACTTCCCGGCATGCAACAACACGCGCCTCACATGGCGGGTGAATCGCAAGAACGATTGAGCGTCGCCGGTAGTCACGCCCAGACGGTCATACGCGGCCGTCATGGGTCGCCCTTCGTCCACCATTTCCCTTTTTACACGCAGGAGGTATGTCATGTGTTTCACCGGTCGATTTTCATTTGGGATTCTGGCAGTCATGGGGTCCGTGTTCGCGTTGGGTAACGGACCAGACCACAACGGCTCATGGGGCACAGTGGCTGCCGCCGCCAGCACCTCGAACGCGGTCGGAGCGAGCGAGGACGGCGAAATCTGGGTAACCGCGCAAAACACGAACGAGCTCAAAATCCTGCTGGGGATGGGTGGCATCGAGACCGTCGTGCTTCCTGCCGGCGCCGCGCCGCACACGATCAGCTTCTCGCCCGACGGCTCGTACGCTTACGTCTCCAACATAGGGAACGGTGATCTGATTGTCGTACGAGCCGACGACCGCCAGATCGTGGCGACATTGGACCTCGGGGCGACATTCACCCACGTGACGAAGGCGTCGCCCGACGGCGCGGTGCTCCTGTCCGCCAATCCCATCACCGGAATCCTCACCAAGATTGCCGCGGACGAGCAAGCGGAGACGTGGACTCCCATAGCGTCACTCGGTCTCGAGCCGGGACGTGGTCCGGTCTGCGTCGCCTTCCGCTCGGACGGCCAGCGCGCTTACGCGTCGCTGTTCGGCCCGGCCGGTGGGATCGCCATTGTCGATGTGCCGACGATGACGCTGGTCGCGACGCTGCCGACCGCGGGGTCGGTGTCGGGATGCGGGCTCGTCAACTCGAATGACGGGCGCACGATCTTCTTGAACTCGGCTGGTGGCACGGGTCACTTTTACCGGCTCGATACGTGGTACGACAGACTCACCGAGGACACGAGCTACGGACCGATTGGTATCGACCTCCACGGGCTCGCTGTGGCCGCCAACGAAAAGACCGCCTACATCACGGCGCGCGGCGTGGCGGATGAAATCAAAGTGCTGAACCTCAATGGAACCGACGTGAGCACGATCCTCATCGACCCCAGGCCTGGCATTGCCGATCGACCCGACGGCTTGGCGCGCAAGGGCAGCAACCTGTACGCCACGGTGCGCTACTCGGGCCAGGTCGCCCGGATCAAACTCCAGACGGGCAGCGTGGAGTACATCGATGTCGCGCCACCAGCCACAACCGGTTATGCCGTTCACGGGATCGCCGTTCGACCTTGACGGACGTGAATTCTGGTCTCTTCGAGTGCGATCGAGATTGGCAGCTTCGAATGCGGGTCGTGTGCGCGCAAAGCAATCGAGGCTGCGTCTTGAATTTCCACGCCAACGGCTCTGGTGCGGGTCTGGGATGATCGATTCGAGCAGGTCCGTGTTCGATGTGGAAGACGACGTCCTGGCGGTCGTGCCGCGGCGGGGGCGGCGCGCGGCTATACGTTAAGCAAGCATTTGTTCAAGGGAACTTGACTGCAAGGCGACGGTTTTTTCGTCCGGAGCCGTGTAGACTTGGGCCCAAAACGACACGTCCAAGCTTGCGGCATCAAGACATCGATCACTGGTCAATCCCCAAGCCAATGGCCAATGCCGATAAGGAATCGCAAATGGTTCATGCCACCATGCCGCCGAGACCGTGACCAGCTCACCCGACGTCACCAGACTCCTCGTCGCCTGGGGCCAGGGCGACGACTCGACCGGCTGATCCCGATCGTCCACGCCGAGCTGCACCGAATCAGCTTTTAGGCCCTACGACGGTTTAGCAAACCGCCGCCTTCAGCCTCTCGGCCACCTCAACGCTCGACCGCAAAGGCGCGTTTTCCCCTGAACTGATCACGACGTAGCCGCGTTGCGGCGAGCCGCGTCGCACGCCGTCGATGGAAGCCAGCAGCCGCCCCCGAGCGCCGAGATCTACTGAGAGGCGGGCACTGCTAGAATTCGACCGGTTCCAGGTGCCGATGCCGGACGACCATACCCATCCCTCGGAACGCGGGCACATCGACCCGGAGTCGACGTTCTCCTTGATCGAACGCGCGCGGGCCGGCGACGAGCAGGCGCTGGAGCGGCTGTTTGCCAGACACCTGCAGCCATTGCAGCGATGGGCCAGCGGTCGCCTGCCGAAGTGGGCGCGAGATCTCGCCGACACCGACGATCTTGTCCAGGACACGCTGCTCAAAACGTTTAAGAGGATCGAGCGGTTCGAGCCGCGGCGAGTGGGTGCGCTGCAGTCGTACCTTCGCAACGCGGTGCTCAATCGTCTGCGCGACGAATTGCGTCGCAAAGGACGGGAGCCGGCGTCAACGAATCTCGACAGCGTCGATGTGGAATCCGGTGAGTCGCCACTTGAACACGCGATCGGCCGCGAAGCCGTGGAGGTCTACGAGCAGGCGCTCGAGCGACTTAAGGCGGAGGAGCGGGAGGCGATCATCGCCCGCGTCGAGTTGGGCTACAGCTATGAAGAGCTGGCTGCGATGCTGGACAAACCGACCGCGGATGCGGCCCGCAAGGCGGCGGAGCGTGCCCTCGTGCGCCTCGCCGAGGAAATGAAGCGTGGCCGCCGGTGAGCGCAACTTCAACGACCTCGCGCGCGCGATCCTCGACGGAACGCCTGTCGATTGGCAGGCGGTCGAATCGACCGCTGATGAGAGCGAGCGTTCGATCGTGGACGAATTGCGACTTCTCGCGATCCTTGTGGACTTCCATCGAGAGCAGCGCGCCACTCACGCACCGGTTCCGAGCACGAAGACGTGGGGCCACCTCCGTGTGCTCGAGCCTATTGGCAATGGCGCATTTGGACAGGTGTACCGCGCCTGGGATACACGTCTCGATCGCGAAGTCGCACTGAAGCTCCTCTCCGCCGACTCTGACGCCGGCGACGCGCACGCATCTTCGATCATCCACGAAGGTCGGCTGCTCGCCCGCGTCCGCCATCCCAACATCGTCACGATTTACGGCGCCGAACGTATCGGAGACACAGTCGGTCTCTGGATGGAACGGGTCGACGGCGAGACGGTCGAGCAACGGCTATTACGACAATCGCCGCTGGAGCCGTCGGCCGCCATTGAGATTGGGATCCAGATCTGTCACGCGGTTTCTGCGGTTCACAATGCCGGTCTTCTGCACCGTGACATCAAAGCTCAGAACGTGATGCTCGCTGAGGACGGTCGCGCGGTATTGATGGACTTCGGCACCGGTCGTGAACTCGCGGGTGCGTCCGCGGCCGCGACCTCGCTCGCGGGCACTCCCCTTTATCTCGCACCGGAGTTGCTTCGCGGCGGCGGTGCGACCGTTCAGAGCGACGTTTACAGCCTTGGCGTGCTGCTCTATCGGATGGTCACCGGCAACTACCCGGTGCACGCGCGCAGTTTGCCGGATCTGCGTCTCGCGCACGAGCGTCTGGAGCGGGCCGATGATCTCGAACTGCGCCGCGACATGCCGCGGCGGCTCGGGCGCATCATTGGTCGCGCCATTGATCAGCGGCCAGAGCGCCGCTACGAAAGCGCTGATGAACTCGCGGTCGCTCTCGGCACGCTCGCACCGCCCGCATCAGTGATTCCGCTGAAGTATGCGCTGTCGGCGGCAGTACTGCTCGTCGTCATCGGTGTGGTGTTGGCGGAGGGGCCTCTGCGTCGCTACCGAGAGGCGCGATCCAGTCACGCAACGTTTGCGCAAACATTGGCCGTTGCAACCCACTCCAATGGCCCGGCGATCGTGGTGCTTCCCCTGAAGAACCTGAGTGCCGAGCCGGCGAGCGACGATTTCGTCGACGGCTTTACGGAGGAGATCATCAACAACCTGGCAGTCAGCGGGCACGTTCAGGTCCGGTCGCGAGCCTCGTCGTTTGCGTTCAAGAACCAGGTGCCCGATCTTGCTGATGTCGCCCGACAGCTCAATGTGAGCCTGGTGATCGAGGGATCGCTTCGGCGCTCGGGGCCACGATTTCAAGTTGACGCGCGACTTGTGCAGGTGTCCAGCGGCGTCACACTCTGGACCGATAGTGTTGAAGCAGACGTCGGCGACGTGTTCGGCGTCCGCGATCGCATCACTCGAGGCATTATCAGCGCACTTGGAGTGACGCCGGCGACTGCGCGGCGTCACTACGAGGTCAATGCGCAGGCCTACGGACTCTACCTGACCGCCCGAGCGCTCGTGAGTCGGCGTGGCGTGCCATCCGCCCAAAAAGCAGTCGAATACTTTCAGCAGGTCATCGCACTGGACCCGGCATTTGCCCCGGCACACGCGGGGCTCGCGGATGCCTATGCCTATATGTCACTTCCGACCTATCAAGGGATGCCGGTCAGCAAGGCGCAAGGTCTGATGCGGACGGCTGCGCTCAAGGCCTTGGAACTGGATCCCGATCTGGCGGAAGCGCACGCGGCGATGGGAGTTGTGTATGCGCGCGACCTCGATTGGGCAGGCTCGGAGCGCCATTTCCAACAGGCCATCGCGTTGAATCCAAGTCTCAGTCAGGTTTACACCAGCTATTCGTTTTTCACGCTCCGACCGCTGCATAAGTTCGAAGATGCAAAACGACTCCTCGACGGTGCGCTGCAGACCGACCCCCTTTCCCTGGACGTCTGGCGCGAAATTGCCGAAGTCCATTTCACAGTCGGCCGATACGATGAGGCGATCGATTTGTTGCAGCGCGTGCGAGCTGTAGATCCGCAGCTTCTGGATGCGGACGTCGTTCTTGCCCGCGCCCTCGCGTGTCGCGGGCGGGTGGAGGAAGCACTCGCGCTGTACGACTCGCTGCCGTCACAAGGACCACCGCACTACCGTGCGTACGCGTATATCAAAGCGGGGCGCAGACCGGACGCGGAAAAGCTGGCAATCGAGAATGCGCAGTACCCTTATCGCGCGGCGATTATCTACGCAGCACTCGGAGATCGTGATCGCGCATTCGAAGCGCTGGATCGCACGGCTGAGCGCGAACCGCAGCGTGTCCCGCTACTCTTGACCTGGCCGGAGATCGCCCCGCTGCGAAACGACCCGCGCTTTACCGTCATCAAGAAGCGATTCGGCCTGCCCTGAGGCGAGTATCACCAATCGAACTTGATTCCCAGTCGCGCAATCCGTGGCGGGACGATGCTCAATGGACGGAGAAATGTGCCGGACGACCAGCTCGTCGTCTGCTCTGAATTTGCGTTGAACAGGTTGAATACATCGACGAATCCTGCGATGCGGCGGTTGCCGGACACGCGGATTTCTTTTTCGATGCGAACATCGGCGATCGTGACATTGTCGGTCCGTCGCGTACCGATCGGCTCAGCCAGTATCCGCACGTTGCCGTAGTTCAACGTCGTCGTGAAGGTCCGCCCGAACGGCTGCCCCGACTGATGACGCAGATACGGCGTCAGCCGCACGCCCCATGGTCCTTCGTATGTGCCGTAAAGTTTTGCCGACCACGTTCTGAACTCGTATCTTCCCCGCGGGCCCGCATTCAATAAATCGTTAGGAGTGAGAGGGTAAGGATTCTGTCGCAGCGACTGGCCGAAATACGCATTCGTCTGATCCTGGTTCCAGACGTGATCGAGCGCGGCCTGCAACGACCAATGGTGGCTCAGTCGTCTACTGACGGTTATGTCCCACGTCCAGAACTGGCTGTCAGATCGAGCGACGTTTCGCACGATGTTGAGAGGACCGCCGGAAGCGGTCGGTCCCAGCTGGTAACCGTGCAGCGGCGCTCCATCGTCACTCGTCCCGAGTCGTCCATCCGGACCTGGGTCTGGAATCACGATCGGCACCGAGAACGCTTCGAACGGACGCGCGTCGTCCTGCCGCAGGAAGTGCTCTCGCTCTCCACGCCAGACAATTCCTGTCCGCAGCGACATGTTGCCTTTCAGCTCGCGCTCGAACCAGGCACCGAATTCACTCAGGCGTGGCAGCTTCAAATGCGGGTCGATTGCGTCAGGCGCGGACCCGCCGTGAATCTCGACCGGCAGCGCAGCCTCTTCACTGGGCTGCCACTCGTGGTCTCCGTCAGTGTCGAACCATTTATAGCGCTGCCACCACGGGCTGTTGTTGGCATTCGCATTAAACGCGGCGCCCGGCGCGAACGAGTAAGTGCCATAACTGAGTTTCAGCAGTGATCTGCCGTCGCGCGACAGCTCGTGAATCATGCCGATTCGGGGGACGATCACGTTCCAGTCGATCACATTCGCAACGGCGGCAAACACCCGTGGCTGGGGGTTGAACCGGCCGGCCGGGTGGGTCTGCTCGGGAAGGAAAACTCGATAGCGGTCAAAACGCACTCCGAGATTCACGGTGAGCCGCTGGTTCACCTGCCATGAATCGCTTGCGTATCCGCCGTACGTCCACAGGCCATTCACAGATCGGGAGGGGGTTTCAAACAAGTAGACTTCGCTCGCCTCGCCGTTGCGCAGCACGTGCAGCACGTCACCGGGATAGCCCTTCCTCCAGATCTCCGTGTCCATGTTGCGGAAGATCTCGCCGCCAGCCTTGAACGCGTGACTGCCAAAGGAGCCATCCTTCAGATAGCTGAAGGACCCGAGCACCTCGTCGCGGCGAAGATTCTGTTGCCAGTCACGGTTGCCGCCGCGCACGATGAGTGTGCCCACGTCTTCGAACCGCGGTGTGGTGCGATCGTTCGGCTTATCGGAACGGTCTGCGCCGAATTCGCCGGCACGAAGTTCGACGAGCGCGTGATCGCCGATCACGCCGTTCCACTCACCCTTCCACACCCAGCCCCAGGCAAGCTCGTCGCTCGTCGATTCGTCCGATTCGTTGATTGCCGTCGCGGCGGTAAGCCCGCCGCCCGCCGGGCCGAACGGATCGAGACGGTATGGTTGACGATTCCGTCCCGCATGACCGAATAGTACGAGTCGGTTTTTTGGCTTGACCTCGTACGTGACTTTGCCGGTGTAGTTCACCAACTCGGTTTGGAGAGGACTGACAGGAAAATTCACAACGCGCGCGGCGACGTTCTGCTCGCGCCACGAGAAATACCACCAGGCCTTGTCTGGGGCGATGTATCCGCCAACGTCTGCATTGAGGTCGTGATCGCTCCACACCCGATTGGCTTCTCGCGGAGGCAGGTCGGGGCCGCCCTGCGCGCCGCGTTGAATCTGATCGCGGTCGATATTGAATGACTGGAGTGCCCTGCTCTCGAAATCACCGTATGCCAAACCGTGGTAGTGGTTTCCTCCGGACCTGACGATGATCTGCATTTGCACGCCTGGAAGGGGCCACTCCGGACCGTGTGCAGCTGTTCCCACAGAGACCTCGTCGAATGATCCGAAATTCAGCGTGAGGCCGGTCGCGAAAATTCCCGACACGCTGATGCCTTCGATCATCGGCCGGTTGGCGGACTGCGTTCCATACGCGCTATAGAGACTGCCGTCACCGGCCGTGCCTCCGACCTCGAACCGACCGACGTGTACAGCGGGCGTGGCGGAGAGAAGCGCAAAGATGCTACGCGACGTGGGCAAATCCGAAAGCTCTCGCGCGTCGAAGTTGGCAGTCACTGCACTTGAGTTCCTGTCGATAATCGTAGAACGCCTGGCAACAGTGACATCCGTTTGAACGCCTTCGACGGAGAGCGTAACGTCGACCGTCGCAGTGAAACCAGGACCGACATGAATCTGGTTGCGAGTCGTCCTCGTAAAGCCCTGACAACTAAATACGAGTGAGTACTCTCCCGGCGGGATCGCAGGGAAGCGGTAGAAGCCGTCCGGACTACTGGTCGCCGTCCGCGTGCCCATCACCGCGTCACCAGACAGCGCGATGGTCACTCCGGATAGAACGGCGCCGGTCGCATCGGTGATTCTGCCCGTGATTGCGGCGGTAGTGCTGCCAGGCATCTGAGCTCCCGCGAGCGCAACCGTGAGCATGACCTGCAGCACCACGAACGCGAATCGCGACACGACGCGTGCGGGGAAGACCCTGTTCATCGCTACGAGCACCAACCTCGACGGCGAATCAGCCTCGCTTCGAGCCGAATTCTAGGTCAGTCCCGCTCCCGATGCACCACCACCGGTTCAGATCGGGTGCTTTTTTGCGCCCAGTCCGGATTCCGACGCGCAAGCGTTTTAGTCCTTCAGGAGGAATCATGAGGCGATCCTTAATACTGCTGTGCCTGCTTGCTTCGTACACGGCGACTCCGGGTACTTCACCGCGGAGAGCGGAGACATTTGGTGACTGGTCTACGCCCTTTCCCGTCGCGTCATTGAACACCGACTCTAATGACATGTACGCCGTTCTCTCGAAGGATGAATTGACGGTGTATTTCACGTCCGATCGTCAGGGCAGCATGGGATTGGACGACCTGTGGTTTGCCACCCGCGATTCTGTCGACGCGCCCTGGGGACCCGCTCAGAACATGAGCGACATTAACTCCACGGCCGCGGACTCGCTTCCGATGCTTTCCTACGACGAGCACGTGATGTTCTTTCAGAGTACTCGTGCGGAAGGCTGCGGCAAGGGTGATATCTGGATGACGCGGCGGCGCGACAAACGTTCCCAAGATTGGGAAGTGCCCATCAAGCTGGGATGCGACACCGTCAACACCGGAGCGAACGAAACGGCGCCGGCATTTTTCGAGAACCCTGGAACAGCAGAAGTCACGCTGTATTTCGGTAGCGACCGTACCGGTGGGCTCGGGGACTACGATGTGTACGCAAGCGTAGTCGGAGAAGACGGCTACTTCGGACCGGGGCTGCTGGTATCGGAGTTCAGCAGTCCCAAACGTGACACGCGGATTTTCATCAGGAAAGACGGCCTCGAGGCGTTCATCACGTCAAGCCGTGATACCGGGCAAGGACTTATCGACATCTGGACGTCAACCAGGGAAACGCTCTCGGACCCCTGGCCACCGGCACCGATCGACGTGCCCAGTCCGATCAACAGCAAGTGCGATGACGGCTCCCCGTCGCTTTCACGTGACGGGACGACGCTCTATTTCTTCTCGAACCGGACAGCCGGCCTCGAATGTGGGAACAGAGACATCTGGTACGCAACCAGAGAGAAGATTAAGCAGGAAAACGCGATTGAGGGGATGGTCAACACGTTCAGTCGGATGGTTGCTCGTCTGACCGGGAACCATTGAGTTGATCCCTCGGGACAGTCGCTTGCCGCCGAGGCGCCGCGACACTCGAGGGCATCAACTCCGCTGTGACCGAAAAGTGTGCCCCGACGCGGTCCCACACCGGTCCACCAGCACACAACGGCAACAAAGCTCGTACGCAGAAACAGGCCTGAAATCGCGAGTTCAGGCCTGTTGTGCGTGCTCGAGTGACCTTAGCAAACCGCCGCCTTCAGCCTCTTGGCCACTGTACCGCGACCTGTAAGAATACGTTTGCCCCAAGCCAATGGGCCCAATGCCGATAAGAAATCGCAGATGGTTCATGGCATCATGCCGCCGAGACCGTGACCAGCTCACCCGACGTCACCAGACTCCTCGTCGCCTGGGGCCAGGGCGACGACACGGCCCTCGACCGGCTGATCCCGATCGTCCACGCCGAGCTGCACCGAATCGCAAAGGCCTGTATGACCGGCGAGCGGCCGGGCCACAGCCTGCAGGCCACGGCACTCGTGAACGAGGTGTACCTGCGTCTGGTCGAAGCGCGCAGCGTGAACTGGCAGAATCGCGCGCACTTCCTCGCCGTGGCGGCGCGGCTGATGCGGCGGATCCTCTGCGACTTCGCGCGATCGAAGCAGTACCAGAAGCGGGGCGGCGGAGGGGTGCAGGTCACGCTCGTCGACGACATGGCGCTCTCGCGCGAACCGGGCCGCGACCTCGTCGCACTCGACGATGCGCTCGTGGAGCTGGCAAAGCACGACGAGCGAAAGAGCAAAGTCATCGAGATGCGGTTTTTCGGCGGACTGAGCGTGCAGGAAACCGCCGAGGCACTCGGCGTGTCACCCGAGACAGTCATGCGCGACTGGAAAATGGCGAAGGCATGGCTGCTCCGCGAGCTGCGCAGTCCGGAGGGGGCCTAACGTCATTTTTCCTGCAGGCGGTGCTCCAGCACCCAGTCCGCAATCCGCTCGCCCATCGTCCGCCCATCGTTAATAGATGTCCGGAAGTGCACGCCCGCGAGAATCCGGGACTCGCCGCCCTCTTTCGCGAAGGCCTCGAAGTTGTCATAACGCCGGCTCGCGTCGGGAACACTGCGTGAGGTCGTCTCGAACGCGTGGGACGGTCCGAAGTAGGTGGTCAGGACGCGCGCGCCGGCGAATAACACCGCCGCCTGCGCAGACGGGTATTCAGGGTGCGGCGGCGTCGGACGAAACGGGGACCAGACCACGTCCGGCTCAGTGCCGTTGTTCCCGTCCCCATCGGCACGGCGAATGGCCGTGACGGGCCGCCAGAATCCGTAGGTGTATTTCGCGTCGAAGACACCCGTGAAGGCGTCGGCGATCGCAACATTCAGAAGGGCGAAGAGCCTGGCGTGATCGAGGACGTCGCGCCCGTCGGTTGCGGCCTCGGCGCGCGCGACTCTGTTGAGCTGCACATAGCCTTGCTCCGAATGCCACCGCGCAATCTGCTCCTCATCCGACGAGCGACGGGTGCCGGCCAGCCCTCCGATGTCGCGAACCTCCGCCAGTTCGCGCGCATACTCGCGCGAAGTGAGCGCGGGCGGCCCCCCCGGCCGAAATTGGGACGCCGACGCGAGGGCGAACGGCACCCATTCGCGAGCGCGGGTATTGATCGATTGCTCGTGCTCGCCCGTCAACTGGTACGCACCCGGCGCCGATCGCGGCGAAATAGCGGTGTCGGGTAGCAGGATGCGGTCGTCGAGGCGGGCGTCGTAGATCGCCTGGGCCGCGGCGTCGCCATATTGCACGCTGTCGTCTTCGATCGGTCCGTCCGGGACGGCGGAGAGCGAACGCGCCAACGCCGCCGCAAGCGGCTGCCGCTGATCGGGAAACAGGCGAGTCAGTACCCCGTGAGCGGCGCCCGCCGCCGCGGCGTCGATCGACGTCCCGGCGGACGGCGCGGCCAACCGCAGATACGGCCGATAGCGCGGCTCGATGGCGTTGACCGCGTCGAACACCGCGATGTGGACCATCGCCAGCGTCCTCTGAAGCTGCGGACCGCCGGTCGCCACTACCTGTTCGTTCCACTGCAGGATGACGTCGGTGCGTCCGGCCGCGCGGGCCGGCGCCACGACGCCCTGATGCGAACACGCGGTCGATCCCATCACCACCAAGAACCAGGCCGCCCTCATCGCACGCCCTCCCGCAGCGTATGCGCGAAAGGCTGGCCGAAACTGGCATTTGGCTGCCAGCCGTCCAGGATGTGCCGGCACTGATGACATCCACGCGCTGCCTTTCTCGCTTTTGAGCATGGAGGATTCGGCGTAAGATGCCGCTTCCCCTTTCCCGACATGAGCTCAGAGCGCTGGCGACTGGTCGAACGGCTCTACCACGACGCACTCGAGCGCCCGGCCGCAGAACGTACCGCGTTTCTGGCGGAAGCCTGCGCGGGCGACGAGGCGCTTGGATCCGACGTGCGGTCGCTCCTCGACCAGCCCTCGATGCCGGGCTTCCTCGAAGAGCCGGCACTGGCGGTGGCCGGGGCGCTGGCCGCCGCCGAAACTCCCGAACCGTCCTGGATTGGACGTCATATCGGTGTCTATCACCTGCAGTCGCTGCTCGGCCGCGGCGGCATGGGCGAGGTCTACCGCGCGCACGACACGCGGCTCGGACGCGACGTCGCGCTCAAGCTGCTGCCGCCCGGGTTCACCGCGGACGCCGAGCGGCTCGCCCGATTCACGCGAGAGGCGCGCCTGCTCGCCTCGCTCAACCATCCCAACATCGGCACGATTCACGGCTTCGAGGAAGCCGAGGGCGTGCGCGCGCTCGTCCTCGAGCTCGTCGAGGGTGACACCCTCGCGGACCGCGTCGCCCGCGGTCCGGTGCCGGTTCCCGAGACTCTCGCGATTGCGCGACAGATCGCCGATGCGCTCGAAGCCGCGCACGACAAGGGCGTCGTCCATCGCGATCTGAAACCGGCCAACATCAAGATCACGCCGGACGGGGTGATCAAAGTGCTGGACTTCGGGTTGGCGAAGAGCGACCCGGGCGGCGCGCCGGAGCTGGCCAACTCGCCGACGATCACGATCGGCGGCACCGTGGCCGGACTGATCCTCGGCACCGCGGCCTACATGAGCCCGGAGCAGGCGCGCGGCCGCGCCGTGGACAAACGCGCGGACGTCTGGGCGTTCGGCTGCGTACTCTACGAGCTGCTCACCGGACGGCAGGCGTTCCCGGGCGAGACGGTCTCCGACACGATCGGCGCGATCCTGAACCGCGAGCCGGACTGGAACGAACTGCCTCGCGATCTCCCGCCGGGCGTCATGACGCTCCTGCGCCGCTGTCTCGAGAAAGACGCGAAGAAACGCAAGCGCGACATCGGCGACGCGCGCGCGGAGATCGACGACGCGCTCGCCCGACCGTCGGCGAACGGAGCGGCCGGC
>Ga0207701_10004358_pt1 | contig 14377 bp, 15 predicted proteins | sample KBSSwiSSwithPhiX_FD_184294 | JGI IMG/M metagenome (GOLD analysis project Ga0207701, IMG submission 184294) | Switchgrass rhizosphere bulk soil microbial communities from Kellogg Biological Station, Michigan, USA, with PhiX - S5 (SPAdes) (version 2) | ecosystem: Environmental > Terrestrial >... | reverse complement strand
GTCTGCAGATATGTCGGCTGTTGGCACCTTTCCGAAGTGGCCACTCTTACGCTTGATGTCCGTTGTTGGGAAAGGTCGGAAGTCGCATTTCGGGTCGTGAGGTCAGCTTTTTGACCCAGAACGGACGAGACGCGCTACATGCACGGATTAGTATAGGAACAGACGTACACCAGCCCGCCGTAGGCTCCGATCAAAATCGCCGGAAGGCATGGAAGAAAAAATCGACAGACACCGACGCCCTCGTCAAACAAGCCACAGCCAAGAAATGCGAGCCAGCCGCAAAAAACTACCGCACTGAACAGAAACGTCGCCTCGCCAGCGACATGCAATGGCAAGTACATGCTGGCGACCGAAAATAAAATCGAAGGTCCGAGCAAGCCGACTGCACCGATTATGAGTGAAATTTTCAGATAGTCTCTCACAGCAATACCTCACGGCACCAACGAGGCGGTTCGCCCACCGTGTTCCTCCGAGGAGTCCGCCGATCGTTATTCAGCCAAGGGTAGAAGGGAGTCCTTAAAGGATGATAACGGTTGCCGCCGTTGATCGGATGGTGTCCGCGTCTGGCCCATTTCGGACCTCGCCCCATCTGCGGTGGAAGTCCGGGATATCCCGGTGGTCTCAACCGGTCGACGCAACACTTTATCTTAGAGCGAAAAGATGGAGTGCGGGATGGAATGGAGATTTTTCGCGGCGATCATGGCGCTGAACCGTGGCAGCAGTTCAATCAGCGCGATACCGCGCGAGTTGCTCTGGATCCGGCTCAACACCCAGACCGAATCCCTTAGGCACGGACATCATGCCCTGCAACGGATCAATCATAGGTCCGAAAGGCGAAGCTTCGAGATCCAAGTACACGCGTTCGATCTGGACGGCCTGTGGCAGCGTTGCCGAGAGGTGCATGGTCGCCGCGAGGCCCGGTCCGAAATATGGCGAGTGTGGAGCGACCGTCACATTGCGCGCGTCAGCCAGTGCAAAGACCTTCTGCATCTCGCCAATGCCACCAATCTTGGTGACACTGGGTTGGACAAAGCTCACTGCATCATGCGCAAGCAAGGTCGCGAACTCTCGAACGGTGCCGACGTTCTCGCCCGCTGCGATGGCGATCCGTGTTGCGCGCTTGAGTTCGGCCAACGCCGCGAAGTTTTCCGGTGGCCATACAGGTTCCTCGAGCCAGAGAATGTCGTGCTGTTCCATCTGGCGCGCCATGTTTTTCGCCTGGCCAAGCGACCACGGGCAGTTGGTATCTACCATGAGATCTACATGCTTGCCCACGGCGGCCCGCGCCGCTGCAATCGGCGCGAGCTCGATCTCGTGCAGTTTGATCGCGGCGTAACCCCTGGCAACGGCGTCGACTGCGATGCGCGCGACAAGTTCGGGATCCTTATAAGGCAACAAGCTTGCGTAGGATTTGAATGCAAGTCGATGCGCACCGCCCAAGAGTTGATGAAGGGCCATGCCGGTGGCCTTGCCCCATATGTCCCACAGGGCGATCTCGATGCCCGACAGCGCGTAATTCACTGTGCCGTTGCGGCCAAACAAATGCAGCTTGTAACGCAGTTCCGACAGTAGCGTAGCGAAGCCGGCGACCTCCCGGCCAATGAAGTGCGCGGCGACGACGTGTTCGATCGTCGCCTTTGTTGCAGGAATGATGCCGTAGCCCCAGGCCTCACCCCATCCCACGATCCCACTGTCGGTCTCGACCCGAACGACGAGCATGTCGTAGGAGGTCCACGGTTTGTCGCCAAATCCAATGTTGTCCGCTCCGGCGCTGAACGGAATTTTCAAAACGATAGGCTCGATAGATTTGATCTTCATGGATCACCGCAGGTCTCTCGACGCTATTGCTTGCGCGGATCGTCCAACGGATTGATGTAATTCAGGCCGAGCGGCCCGATCGCGCTCACCTGTGAAATGTACTCGCCCGACCGGGCCCAGTGAAAATGTGGCGTGTTGCCCGGCAGGACGACTACGCTGCCGGGCGCAAAGGCTTTGAGTTTTTCAGGATCGAACTTGTCCCCGATGCCGATATAGAAGACCCCTGAGATGATGGTGTAAATGCGATCTTCCGGATGCATGTGCGGCATGATCTTGGCGTCGGCCGGCACTTTCACGCGTACGACGAAGGGGCCGGGTTTCTGTGGCTCGCCGACGACGATGGCCAACTGCACTGTTTTCGGGAAAGCCGGGAACGAACGCCACTGGATATTTTCGGGCAGCACTTCACCGTACGATGTCGGCGCTATTCCCTGCGCTTGAACCGATCCGGATGTCGCGACACACGCGACCACCGTTGCTAGAAAAACCGTTCGAATCATTCGCGCCATGGCGCCGCCCTTCTTGTGCAAGCTACGTGATGCGCTGACACTAACAACACTACGATGCGCTATCCATGAGCAAGAGCGTCAAACTCTGACGATTGCGGTTACCAATGGGTAACCGCGCTTATGTGTCGCGCACCGTGATTCGATGGCGGGTCTTGTCGAATTTGATCGACTACGCTGTAGCTCACACGTGAATGTTCACGCGTCGCAGCGTTATGTGCTGCTGGTTTTCACGATGGTTGCACCACGCTGTAGAACCTCGATCGCTTGCGCGATAGCGCGCGAGCTTTTAGCTGAAGTGGACAAGTAATGGCCAAGCGCTGACGTCGTGATCTGGATTATTAATCCGCTCATGCCGAAGGATGCTCAGCCATGTGTCGCGGAAGCGCGCCCAAACCAGGCGCCCAGTCTAATCGCCGTCGCGATCCCGGCACCGTACACGAACAATGCCGCACCGACTACGATGAACATCACGGCGAGCGAGCCTGACAGCTTGAGTGCGATCCACCCGCCGCCGATCGCGACCGCGACGCGCGCGAAGCCGACAAGTAGCGGCCAGAGTAGCTTGCCGGCACCCTGCGAGGCGAAATAGAGCGCGAATCCGAAGCCGAAGCAGCCGTAGAACGGTCCGACCGCGCGCAGATAGGCGCTGCCGGTCGCGAGCATCGCGGGATCCGAGTCGAACAGCCGCAGCCAGGCCGTCGGCCAGACCGCCGCCGCCACGCCGATGATCTCGGTCAGGAGCGCCGCAATAGCGGCGCCGATCCAGGCGATGCGCAGCGCGCGCTCTCGGTTGCCGGCACCGACATTGGTCCCGACCAACGCTACCAAGGGGCCGCCGAAACCGAAGGCCAGCGGCATCAGCAGATATTCGAGCCGCGCCGCGGTGCCGAAGCCCGCGACCCCCTGTGGGCCTGCCGCCATGCCCACCAGCGCGGTGACAAGGCCGATCGTCACATTGGTCTGGATCGACGAGACGGCCGCGACCGCGCCGACACGTAGGATCTCGCGCGCAAGCGGCCAGCGCAGCGGCACAAGACGAAACCGGGCAACGTTGCGGCCCGAGAGCACGTACCAACCCAATACCGCGAAGCCGCCAAAGTAGAAGAGCAGCAGCGCGACGCCGCCGCCCGCGATGCCCATCGCGGGTATCGGCCCGAACCCGAAGATCAGCAGCGGCGAGACCGGCACGAGCAGGAGCGCGCCAGTGAACATGACCAGCGCGGGCGTGAGCATGTTGCCAGTGCCGCGGATCACGCTCGCAAGGCCGTTCATCACCCAGAGCAGCACATTGCCGCCGAAGACGATGTTCGAATAGGTGAGCGCGGCCTCGAGCGAGGCGCCCTCGCCGCCCATTGCGGCATAAAGCGGCCGGCCCCAGATCAGCACGGCCGCCGCAAAGCTCGCGCCGAACAGGATATTGATGACGATCGCATGCAGCACGAGCGCGTCGGCCTGGTCGCGCTTACCGGACCCGAGCGAGCGCGCGATTGCCGACGAGATGCCGCCGCCCATCGCCCCGGCGGAGATCATCTGCATCAGCATCATGCCGGGAAATACCAGCGCCATGCCGGCGAGCGCATCGGTGCCGAGCCGGCCGACCCAGTAGGTCTCGATCAACCCGGTCGCGGCCTGCGCGAACAGGATGATGACGTTCGGCCACGCCAGGCGGATGAGCGTCGGCACGATCGGCCCCTCGAGCAGGGCTTTCGTGCGCGGGTCCATCGGCTTTGCGGCTTGCGCCGACGCAGCGACCAACTCTGCGGCGGCGGGCGGCGTCTCCCGGATGTTCATGCGGCGCCGGCCTCGACCTTGCGCCGCGCATAGCGGCGGTGGATGCGCTCGGTCGCTACGCCGAGGCTTTCTTGGAATTTCCGACGGACGACAAATTGTTTGGCAAGGGGGCGGTCGGTGCTGACGGACGAAAGATTCACGATATCTATCTCTTCGAAGTTAAGAAGACCTCCGAATCCACGGGCGCTTGGGACTATTATAAACTAAGGACGACTGTGCCAGTCTCGAAGGCCTTTCGTCCACTCGATCAGGGCGACTGCTCACTCGTCAAGAAAAATTGACCGAAAGTTGAAGGGCCGTCGGGCACTTCCGGCGCTGACGACATCTCTCTCTCTCGAGGCTCGATCTTTCGCGCTATGGCGCCGCCCTTCTTGTGCAAGCTACGTGATGCGCTGACACTAACAACACTACGATGCGCTATCCATGAGCAGGAGCGTCAAAATCCGACGATTGCGGTTACCATCAGGTAACTGGGCTTCTGCCACGCGCGTCGATCCGATGGCGAGTCTTGCCGGATTTGATCGATTGCGCCGCAGCTCATACGTGAATGTTCGTCACGCGTCGCAGCGTTACGTGCTGCTGGTTTTCACGATGGTTGCGCCACGCTGTAGAATCTCGACCGCTTGCGTTATGATGTGCTCGACGATGTCGCCGGCGGGCAATCGATCGCGCACCAAGTCGACGCCCTCGCCGGCCCAGACGGCACGGATCGAGAGATCATCTGGTGCGGCATTCACATAGATATCTTCTTCCTCGGGCCGCGCCGAGCGGAGTTCCTCTTCTCGTTTCTGCCATTTGTCCAGGAACGCGTTTTTAACGGCGCGACCGGGATACTGTTGTGGCCAGGCAAAGCCGCGCACGATATCGAAAACCCTGGTCTGCTCCGTCTCATCTCCGGAGGCCGCGATCAGCCGGTCCTTCATGGCACCGTTCCAGAGTGACTCTTCTGACGCCGCAAAGCGCGTGCCCATCAATACCCCAGCGGCGCCCAAAGCCAGGACGGCTGCAAGTCCGCGCCCGTCTGAAATTCCGCCAGCGGCGACAACAGGGATGGGGCCGACTGCGTCCACAATGGCGGGAACGAGACCCATCGTTCCTCGCGTCATGCCGGCGTGGCCGCCGGCGTCGCGGCCTTGGGCAATGATAATGTCAGCTCCAGACACGGCAGCTTCCTTAGCCTGAGCCAGCGTTTGGACCTGACACATCAGCAGACAGCCGGCTCGCTTGATAGCGTCGGCAAAGGGCATGGGACTGCCGAATGAGAGCATGAGCACTGGCGGATGAGCGGCCAAGGCCGTATCGAGCGCCTCCGGTCTCTCATCGAGCGCCCAGGTGACCAGACCAATACCGACGCGCGCATTCCCGGCTGCGGTGAGCTCCTTCTTGATGGCCGCGCTGTCGGCATATCCAGAACCGATAATCCCCAAACCGCCGGCGTGCGTTACGGCGGCCGCGAGCCTGCCTCCCGATGCCGAGCCCATGGGGGCGAGCAGGATCGGATGCTTGATCTGCAGCAACCTTGTTAGAGCTGTCTCGATTACGGACATTATTTTCTCCTTCAGTTCCATGCTGATGGGAAGTCAACCTTTGTAGGCGGCACGGTTCAACGCGAGAGGAGGCGTCAAGGTGTCTCACCTGTCTACGGCTTTCACCAAGTTCGGCAGAAAAAATCATCCGATGTAAGTCGCCATAATATTGCAGGCCGAATCACATTCTGGGGCTCTGGCCGGGGGCGATGGTCAACGCCGCACGGTCAGGCGACTTCGGACACGGCCCTCCGGATGGCCTGCTCGAACGCCTCCGGCGGCTGGGCCCCTGTGATTAGGTAGCGATCGTTGACCACCACGGCGGGAACGCCGCTTATCCCCGCTCTCTGCCATTTCTCTTCGGCCTCGCGCACCTCGTCGGCATAGTGCCCTGAGGTGAGCATCTCGCGCGCAGCGGCGCCATCAAGGCCAACAGATTCAGCAGCGGCTACGAGCACGCGGTGGTCACCAGGATTCTGCATGTTGGTATGGTAGGCGGCGAGCAGTGCGCGCTTCAGCTCTTCTTGTCGCCCTTCGATCCGGGCCCAGTGCAGCAGGCGGTGCGCGTCAAATGTGTTGTAGAACCGACTTTCGTCGGTAGTCACCATGTCGAAGCCCACTTGCGCGGCCAAGACGCGCTGACGCTCACGGTTCACGATCGCCTGCTCGCGGCCGACGCCGTATTTGCGTGCCACGTTGTCGAAGCGGCTCTCGCCCTCCGGCGGGATGCCCGGATTGAGTTCGAAGGGCTGAAAACGGATGTCGGCCATCAATCGCCCTTCGAAGCGCTTCAGCGCAGCATCCAGGTTTCCCAACCCAATGACGCACCAGGGGCATGACACATCAGATATAAAGTCGATTTTGACCGTTTTTGTCATGGAAAGACTGCTCGCTACTCGCTTGGTCACGCCAACCACCCCCTGAACTTATGCATTAGTTGGGATGACTTAACCACCGGATGAAGACCCGATGCAGGTCAAGCGAGGCGGGAAGTACGTTACCGCCACGCTCCAATCAGGCATGATGACATGCCAACCGTGACCTGCCTTGAGCTATGGAATTGCAATCAAGCCGCCAACAGGCCCTCGGCCTTCATGGCCTCACGTACTTTCGGCCGCGCGGCAACGCGCTCGGCGAACTTCGCAAGATGTGGCCATTTGTCGAGGCCGATTCCGGTCGGCTTAGTCCAGGTCGAGACGACAAACAGATAGGCGTCGGCGACGGAGAATTTGTCGCCCAAGAGATGGGCACGTCCATCCGAGAGAACACGCTCAAAATGTTCGAACTTGCGCTCGACATTGGTGACGGCAGCCTGCTTGCCCGCTTCGCTCGTGTCGGGTGAGAACAACGGAAGGAAGGCCTTGTGCAGCTCAGATGCTGTGAAATTGAGATGCTCCTGCAGGCGGGCACGCTCAATGGTTCCAGCTTTTGGGGCAAGGCCACTATCGGGCCGTTGATCCGCGATGTACTGGACGATGGCGGCGCCTTCAGTCAGGATCTCGCCGTCGTCAAGGCGCAGCACCGGAACATAGCCCTTCGGATTGATCTGCAGGAAGTCCGCATTAGTCTCCGTTTTCTTTGTCGACGTGTCGACACGCTCAAGGTCGAATGCGACGCCCGCTTCGCGCAGGACGATATTGGGTGAGAGTGAGCAGGCACCGGGCGAGTAATATAGCTTCATTGTGGTCGTTCCTTGGTTGGTGGTGCGATGATAACGAGAAGTGATCAGTTCAAGATCCCATGAAATTCTTCTTGATGTTCGGTTTGCGTGTCTCTGGAGCCGCGCCTCATTTGGTTTCGGCCTCTTGCTTTCGATATTCATCGACGGGGACGCCGCCAATGCCCCAATCTTCTTTTTCGACTTCGTCAATCACGACAAATGTCGTGGCTGGCCTCTTATCGAGCACGTGCATCAGTAGGTCGGTCACGCCGCGGATCAGCTCGGCCTTTTGGCCCGCGGTTGCACCCTCGCGCGTGATCTTGATGTTGACATAAGGCATGCTCTAGGAACCCTCGTTGTTAGCTTGGAGTAGAGTTTGGTCGTTCTTCGCGAATGTCGAAGTGAAAGACCTTGGAAATGATGCACCACTGCTGATCCATAAAAATCAACGTGAGGACGTCATTGAAGAACTTGACGCCAATCGCGCATTCCACGCGCGCAACAGCCGTTACGGGGCCCGCAAATTCGATCGAGAGTATGCGGTCATGCCGAAGCTCGCCGCGCGACGCTGGAGACGGTCGGGCTTCAACAATGGGCAGGTACTCGTTCATGCGCAGATACTGCAGCGTTCCGTCGCTGACGCAGACATAGTGGGCCAGCGGATGAAAGACGCGCGATAGCTTGGCTGCGTCGCTTTCGTAGAGCGCATCGAAATAGTTCGACAGGACAACGGTGACCGCTTCGTAAGGGCGATTCAAATGTGTTGCTCTGGCCATGATGGTTCTCTCTGTGCCCGGGTTAGGCGAGGGCTTGTGAGTTCGACGCAGCAGCGCCGCGCATCACGCCCGCGACCGTGCCATAGGCGACGGTCCATGCGGATTTGACCGACGGCGTCCAGGCATCCTTCAGGCCCTGCTCGAGCGTCCACAGCAATGCAGCGCCGACGGTGTCGTAATGCCGGTCGATGACGCCGTATCGAACGTGGTTTCTGCCGAGCGTTTCGAGCACCGGGATCAGCGATTCGAGATTGTCGAGGCCGTTGACGACGGCCGCCAGCGCCTGCATCAGCTTGCGGCGCTGCTCGGCCATGTCGGTGTTGCCGAACAGCGGCTGCAACGAGGCATCGAGCGTGAACAGCCGGTCATAGAACAGGGTGGCCGCGACATCGGCGATCGGAACCACCATCGCCCAGGTGGATTTCACGAGTGTCTTGTTTTCAGGTGACATTGCAATGCTCCAGTGATGCGGAGTTCAGACGAATCCGGTTGAGGTGTGCGGCGGCAAGTCTCGATCCCGATTGGCTCGGGCTCGATGGGCGCACGTGCGATGCGCGGGGCAGCTTCTCCCCGCTCATTCCAGGCTGCCGTCAACCTGGCAGGCTGAACATAGGGTTGCAGTTACCAGTGTGCATTACGTTTCTTGCGGTTACTGGCGTTTTGTGGTTACCTTGCGGTAACCGGGAGGATCGTCACGATGTCGCTGCGCGTACGGAAGAACCGAACCCCACCGCCGCCGCCGGTGTGTCCGCTTACCGAATGCATGTCGCTGCTGGGCGGCGCCTGGACGCCGAATGTGATCTGGTATTTGAGCAGCGGCCCGCGCCGCTTCGGCGAGCTCCGGGCAGACATTCCACCGATATCGGCCAAGGTCCTCAGCGCCCGTCTGCGCGAACTGGTAAGTCAGGGTGTCATCCTGCGTCGTGTAATACCGAGCTCGCCGCCATCTGCTGAGTATGAGTTGGCTGATTTGGGCCGAGAATTATTGCCAGCCATCAACGCCATCGTCAGCGTTGGCATGAAGCTTAAACAAAAGACTGGCAAAGGCCGATCGTCAGCGACGTGACCTTGCCCTCATTTGAATAGCTATAGGCCACGGGCATCTGCGCAAAGAAACTCGCGGGCGAAATTATCGCCAAATTCGGCAATGTCACGGTCGTTCGCACTCGTCCCATTTCGGTCCAGCCTTTGCAGTAGCGCTTTATCAGTCGGCAACCCCTGCGAACGCTGTACAGATCGAAGACTCTTTCTCGAACTCGAAACCTCGCCATTAGTCTCCATGACCAACCTCGAAGACGGCATGATGATGCGTGCGCTCACGTTACCGCGTCGACTGACGCTGACGTTCGTGAAACGTCGGCCCGGAAATACGCCTTCGGGTTACCCTGGGGTAACTGGGATCGCCAGGTTGACCCTGACCGGACCTCGGGCGATCGGCCTCCCAACATTATGACGCACTTCGTCTAGGCCACTTTTCTTTGCAACGATCGAACCCGTCTGCACGACAGACCGACGAATTGGTGTGACCGAGCGATTGATGGCGTGACTTCCCTGAGGGAACCGCCCCTGATGCGTTTGCCCGTTGGGCCGCTGAACTCGTGTCACACACTTCACACACTCTAGCGAAGGAGGCACGACGATGCTTGACTGCTTCAAGCCCACCGATGACGGGAACTTCGTCTTTGACGCGACTGGCGGAGGCGGCCCATCGACAGTGCTGCTCCCATACATAGAGCAGCATGGAGAGACCGGCGACGGCGGCTTCGTCATCGACTGGACAACTGGAGACGGGCTGAAGGGTGGGGATACGGTCGGCGTGATAGCAATCATCACCCCTGCCGAACACTCGATCCAAAGCGGCCCGGGTGATGAAAGGCTGGCCGGCTTCTGCGCCTCTGGCCAGATCAGCGGGGATGGCTCTAACCAAGGCATCGTCATCGATTGGACTAGCGGCGACGGCTCCAGCCACGATGCATTTCCGACAGAGACCATATTCCCGACGGAAACCATTCGGCCCATAGAGAGCGTTCATGCGCTCCATGATCTCATTGTTTGACTTTTGGCCCCGCGCCTCGAACTCCGCAGAGCCAGACTTGCACACCCCGCCCCGCCAAAGGGAAAGGGCGGGGTGTTTTATGCCATCTGTCGTAGCCCAGTTTTCTTCCACCCCTTCACGGCCGGCGGCCGGTCGGGCGGTATCGCTCTCAATCCGCCCAATACTCCGCGCTCGCGCGGACGAAGTGATCGAATAGTGCGCCCGACTGCTGTTCATGGGACTTTTCCGACATAGCCCGATGTCGGACTTGAGTCCGCTTTCGGGGGTGAAGTGGAAGTCGGACTTTGGGTCGGTCAGGGCAGCTGTTGACCCAACAGAGACATCCACGAGCGTGTGGCCCCTATCGGGTGTCCGGTTGAGCCGATAGGATAGCGCCATCTGAGGCGGGGTTGGCATGAGGCGGCGCGATTTCATTGGTCTCGTCGGTGGGGCGACCGCGTGGCCGCTGGCGGTCACGTGGCCAAGCTGCTCAATCGCGGAAGGGACTGGTAAAGTGTGGCGAGTAGGCGTCCTTCCCGGTCCGAGGGGATCGGAAGGGTCTGCCAACATACTTGAACGGAGCTTGGGCGATCTGGGGTATGTGCGCGACAAAAACATTGTCCTTGTCAGTCAATACTCGGAGCCAAATCCTCAAAGTACCGAGGATGCAATCCTATCTATCCTTCCCACCAGCGATTTGCTGGTTGTCGCAGGCACGCTCGGTGGCGTTGCGGCAAAGAAGCTCGTGACCACCAAACCAGTGATATTTGTTTCGGTTGGCGCACCGGTGGATATTGGTCTGGTAGAAAGCCTCTCTCGTCCTGGCGGCAATTTGACGGGCATCACGTTCGAGGCCTCGGCCGAAACCTATGCAAAGCGCCTGCAACTTCTCAAGGAAGTCATGCCCGAGCTGAACCGCGTAGCGGTTCTACAGGCAAGGGGTGATCCAAACGTCAAGTTTGCGATGGCTTCTTTTGAAGCGGCTGCGCCGCTCTTGGGAGTACAATTGTTACCCGTCGCCGTCAGCGCTCCCAACGAACTTGCTGGCGCGTTTGATGAGATGAAGCGAAACGAATCAGAGGCGCTGATCGTTATTGCTGGATTGTTCACGATCATTAACAGTCGGCAGATCGCAGCTCTCGCACTCGCTCATCGCCTCCCGTCGTGCCACCCGTTCAAGGAAACGGTCGTCGCGGGAGGACTGATCGGTCTCGGACCCGATATTGGCGCGATGTGGAGGCAGGCTGCAGGATTTGTCGACAAGATTATCCGGGGAGCGGAGCCGAAAGACCTGCCGGTGCAACAGCCAACTCGGTATGAACTTGTAGTGAACCTGAAGACCGCGAAGGAGCTTAGCCTCGTCGTGCCGCCTTCAATTCTCGCCCGCGCCGACTTGGTGATCGAATAGCTGCAATTTGTTGCAGCTGCTCACGGCAGGTTTTGGCACCTTTGAGACATGCTGACCAGCCGTGACCATGTCCGCTTCCGGGGAAGACCGGAAGTCAAGGGCAGACCGACAAAATGACACGATTAACCATGCGAGTTCATTGGGCTGGCGGTGATGGAAAAATCTCACGCAGCTGCCGTCGCGGACTTTTCCTGCTGGGGCACTTCCTGACGTTGGTCCTTTATCCCCGTCGCCTCGATGCACAGCTTGACCGCCTCACCGAGGCTCGTGGCAACGAGATCGGCTTTCGCGCCTTCCCGTAGCAATTCAAGTGCAGCCGGGTCGATTTCTTTGACCCAACAGCCCAGGATAATCGTTGCCTTCGGTAACTTTCGCCTCAAGCGCCGAACGGAGTAACGCATGTGCGCCGGCCCGCTGGCATCGAGATAGACCAGGCAGACGATCGCAACGCCGGTAGTATCAAGGCGGAAGACATTCGTCGTGGAGAGCGCGGCTGCTCCTTCGACTCGCGCCGCCAAGCCGTGCGCCGTCGAGAGCTGAGCGAACATGATCGCGGCCGCCTCATCGATGAGACTGCGTCCCGCCACGCAGAGGACGGGGTGTTCACTCTGCCACTCCGGCGGGAGAGTTTCTTTGCTGAGGATGGGCAAATTTTCATTTGCCGTATTTTCTGCAACGCTTTCCACAGCCGACGATGCTTCTGCATCGGTAGTTGAATTGCCGTTCGCCAGCGGCCGGTCTTCCTGATCGGAAAGGTCGCTGGCGAATTCGCTGACGGCGTCTCTAATCTTTAGGAGACGTTCCTGGTCAAGAGCGCCGCGCTCGGCATCAGCTCGCGCCAACTGCAAACCCTTCAGTGCGACCTCATCATAGTACGAAGCCAGAGACCGTTCCTTCAGAAATTCTTCGGCTTTTTCAGCAGCTTCCGTCGGATCGCCCGCCAGCATCCGCTGGTAGAATATTTCGGGTGGAGAAAGTGCCGGCCGGTCCCCAAACATGACATCAAGAAATTCGAGGCGTTCTACATGACGCCCGAGCACTACAAGGCACACCGTGAGAGGCGTCGCGAGGACGAGCCCGATCGGTCCCCAAAGTGCAGTCCAGAACGTTGCCGAAGCGACCACAGCAACAGGGGAAAGCCCTGTGCTGTGGCCGTAAACCATCGGCTCGATGACATGTCCCACGACCGGTTCCACAACAAGAAAAAGAGTGAGCGTCCATAGCAGCATCGACCAGCCGGGATCTATGGCTACCGCCAACGCCAGTGGGAATGCGGCCGCGATAACGGCGCCGATGTAGGGGACGAAGCGAAGCGCGGCCGCCAGAATGCCCCAAAGGATTGCGCTTGGAATCCCCACGAACCACAGACCTGTCCCGATCACCACGCCGAATGCGCCGTTCAGAATGAGCTGGGTCAGGAACAGCCGGCTGAGGCGGCTCGCCGCATCGTCAAGCGCCGCTGTCGTACGCTGGAGATCAGACGAGCCCGCCAGCCGAATGAGACGGTTACGAAGATCCTCGCGTTGAAGCAGAATGAAAATGACGAAAATAATGATGATGCCGGTTGTCGCGAGGGGATGAATTAGCGGGGAGATCAAGGTCCGCAGGCTTTCCAGGGCGCCAGGATCGGGCTGGCGTACTTCCACCGGAACCGGCGTCAGCGGCGCGGAGGAGTTAGAACCGGCGACGGAGCCGGGCGCACGCACGGATACGGCGTCTTTCGGTTTATCAAGCTCCTTGCTGAGATCCTTTAGCATGTCGGAAGCGCGTTCCAGTGTGCCCCTGCCGGCCTTGGTATCCCGAAAGGATTGGATCTTTTCGCTTATCGTCGATTGGTAACGGGGAAGGTCGCCGGCGAGTTGCGTCAGCTGCGTGGCGAGGAGGCTTCCCATCGCGAAAATCAGCGCGAAGGCAAGGATAACCACGCTCACGACGGCTAATCCGCGCGGAACACGAATGCGCTGCAATAGTCCGACCAGCGGCGCCAGCACGAAGCTGAGAAGAATAGCCAACGCGACAGGCACGAAGATATCCCGACCAAAATAGAGCATTGAGATGATGATGACAGCCAGAATCGCTGTCGCTACTGCGCTAAGCAGTGCCATAAGTTCTTCGGTGGTTCGTGCCTTGAATGGCTGTCTCGTTAAAGGCCTCATTTGCTGTCCATGACCGGGTCCAAACCTGAGAGCGCGCTGATTCCGCTAACAAGGACGCGGGACGCCTGCATAAAAAAGCCGCTCGGGCATTGCTCCGCGCGGCCTTCATAAGCGGCTGCCGTATTCCGGTTCCGCCGCTACATACCAATCAATGAGCCGTGCAAAGGTTTCATGCTGCGAGAAAGATAATGTCGCACTCGCATTGGCCTCTATCGGGAGGATTTTGCTTGTGGGCAAAACGTCTCCTATCGGCACGAAACGGAGCAACTGGATCGGTCAGTTGATGTCAGTAAACGGGGGACCGGAAGTGACCTACAGGCCGTCAGAATGACGCGATTGACCCGGAGCGGACATCGGCCGGAAACTCACGTTACACTGCGAAATCGGTTTCAGCTCTACCAAGGGCTCATTTGAACAGTTAGGATGCTGTGATTGACCCTGAGGGCGTGCATGAGGCGGCGCGAATTTCTTGGTGTTCTCGGTGGTGCGACCATCGCGTGGCCGTGCGGGGCACGGGCACAGGATGCGGGGCGGGTCTATCGCTTTGGCGGCCTGCACCCATTGCCTCGGACAGCACCTCAATTCGTCCCGTTGTTTGATGGACTGCGGCGGCAGGGCTTCCTTCAAGGTCGAAATCTTGAAGTTCGAGGATTTGGGAGCAGCGCCTATCGGCAGCAGGCTGCGGAGATCATCGAAGC
>Ga0207701_10004356_pt1 | contig 14378 bp, 14 predicted proteins | sample KBSSwiSSwithPhiX_FD_184294 | JGI IMG/M metagenome (GOLD analysis project Ga0207701, IMG submission 184294) | Switchgrass rhizosphere bulk soil microbial communities from Kellogg Biological Station, Michigan, USA, with PhiX - S5 (SPAdes) (version 2) | ecosystem: Environmental > Terrestrial >... | reverse complement strand
CGCACGACCTGCAAATGCAGGAACGCGAAGAATTTTTAGAGCGAAAAAAATCCGACGACCCGCGCAATGCCGCTTATAAGAAAGGTGAGCCGATGCAGCCCACGATCGCCATCGACGGCCCCACGACGCTCTATTTCGGCGGTCTGACCTTTCAGATCACGCCTGAAGGGCGCGGCCACAGCACCGGCGATTTGACAGTCTACATCCCGCAGAAGCGCGTGTACTTGATGGGCGACCTGCTCGACACTGAAATTCATCCGGGGCAAGGCGAGTCTGCCGGGGTTTTTTACTCGAACGTCAGAGGCTGGCTGCGAATCCTCGACAATATCATGGCGCTCAATCTCCCGGTCGAAACCTACGTTCCCGGCCACGGTCCGGCGCACATCGGCCGCGGCGTGAAAGACCTGGAGGAACAGAAACGTTATTTCGTCGTCATGCGCGACGAAGTGGCGAAGATGATCGCCGCCGGCAAAAATCTCGACCAAATCGAAAAAGAATTCAAAGTCCCGCAGGAATTCGCCAATTACACCCGGCCCGAGAGGTTAAACTCTTTCCTCAAGCTCTTTTACAATCAATTGATGGAAACCGGGTATTAGCGCTAAGCGCAATTTACGGAGGCAGACATGAAGTCTTTCATCGGCGTATTGTTATTAAGCGCGAGTTTGGTTGCCGCGGTGTCAGCGCAAACCACCAAGCCGCTGTCCATCGAGCAGCTTGCCGCGTACAACAAGCCGGACCGGGAAAAAATCTTATATGAAGGCGCCAAGAGTGAAGGCAAAATCACTTGGTATACTTCGCTCGCCGGCAACTCGTATAAAGAACTGGCCGCCGCCTTCGAAAGCAAATATCCCGGCGTCAAAGTCGAATCCTATCGCGCGACGCGCGCCGAGATGAGCGCGCGGATCATGGCCGAATCCCAGGCGCAGCGCCACATCGTCGATACGATCGAAACCACTATTCCGCTATTGAAGCTGTTAAAAGACAGCAGCATGCTGGTGCCGTACTATTTTCCGACGCAAGGGAAATTTCCAGACCACGTCAAAGAAAAAGGTCCCAAAGGTCTCGTCTTCTGGGCCATCGACCGCGAATCGCACATCGGTCTTGCCTACAATAAAAACGCCGTACCGGCGAAACTCGTCCCGAAAAACTACCAAGGGTTATTGCGCCCCGAGTTGAAGGACAAAATCGGCTTTGCCGGCAGCGACACCGGCGTCACCGTCATCGGCGCGATGCTCAAGTTTCAAGGCGAGGAATACATCAAAAAACTCAAGAGCCAGAATCCCGTGATTCACAATGTTTCCGGGCGAGCCCTGCTCGATATGGTGATTTCCGGCGAAGTCGGCGTCTCGCCGACGACGTTTCGCAATCATGTCGAGGTTTCGCTCAAAGTCGGCGCGCCGATCGAATGGATTCCGATGGACGTCGTGCCGTCCAATTCCGGCTCCACCGCGGTTTCGGCAAAGGCGCCCCATCCGCACGCAGCGCTGCTGCTGGCTGATTTTATACTGGGCGCGGGCGGGCAAAAGGTTCTTGAAGAGTTCGAATACGGCAATCCGACAAAGGATTACGGCTTTAAGCGCTGGTATCCAGAGCAAGGGTTAAGCGCCGAGCAGATCGACAAGCTCGAAGAAAGATGGCGAGCCACGCTTCGCGACTTGACCAAGCGGTCTTTTTAGCCATTGGTTACCACCCATCTATAAACCAGAGCATCGCTTGCGGCGCTCTGGTTTTTTTTATGCCTCGGGTTGTATGATGGAACGATCAAATTCGCATGTGAGGTTTACATGAACACCGGCTCTTATGTGAATGGCAAATGGTTTCATTCTAAATCGAGTCGTCTGGTGCGCAATCTCAACCCCGCGGATCCCGATGACGTGATCGCCGAGTTTCCCGCGGCCACCGCCGAGGACGTTCAGAGCGCCATCGATTGCGCACAAGCCGCGGCGAGAGGCTGGCGCAAAACGCCCGGCCCAGAGCGCGGCCGGGTCCTCTGGCGCGCCGCCGACATCGCTCGCCAACGCGCCGACGAGATCGCGCGAACGCTGACCCGCGAAGAAGGCAAGATACTCAAAGAGGCCAAGGGTGAAGTCATGAAGGGCATCTCGCTCTTGGAGTTTTACGCCGGCGAAGGCTTTCGCATGCACGGCAAGACGCTGCCCTCTGAAGCGCGCGATACTTTCACCTACACAGTTCGCAGTCCGCTGGGTGTTGTCGGACTGATCGCACCGTGGAATTTTCCCTGGGCAATTCCCGTGTGGAAATCCGCGCCAGCATTAGTAGCCGGCAACTGCGTTATTTTTAAACCCGCAGAGTTGACTCCGGCGACGGCGAGCTTGCTCACGGAAATATACCAGGAAGCCGGCCTTCCTCCAGGCGTGTTCAATATGGTGGTCGGTTCCGGTTCCGTCGTCGGCGAAGCAATGGTTCATTCACCGGTCCTTCGGGCGATCTCGTTCACCGGCTCAAATGAAATCGGCGGCGCGCTTTACGCCAAGGCGGCGCAGCGCGGCGCGAAAGTCACTTGCGAGATGGGCGGCAAAAACGCCGTCATCGTCATGGCCGACGCCGACCTCGACAAAGCCGCCGTGGCGATACACGGCGGCGCCTTCGGATCGACCGGGCAGCGTTGCACGGCGACTTCACGCGTGATCACAGCGCCGTCCGTCAAAGATGCGCTCGTCGATCGGCTGGTCGAAGCGGCGAAGAAAATCAAGATCGGCTCCGGCTTGGATGAATCGGTCGACATGGGGCCCGCAGTGGACGAGAAGCAGTGGAAGACCGACTTGGATTACATCGACATCGGCCGGCAAGAAGGCGCGCGCTTGGTTCTCGGCGGCAATAAGCCCGATCATCTCGACAAAGGTTACTTCGTCGAGCCGACAATCTTCGATAATGTCGAGCCGGGAATGCGCATTTTCAAAGAAGAGATTTTCGGTCCCGTCCTCGCCGTTTCCACGGCTAAAACTATCGACGAAGCCCTTGCCTTCGCCAATGGCGTCGAGTATGGATTGACGACCTCGATCTTTACGGAAAACATCGACACAATCATGCGCTTCGTCGAAGAGGTCGAGACCGGCATGGTTCACGTCAACGAACCGACCATCGGCGGCGAAGCCCAGCTCCCCTTCGGCGGTACCAAAGCAACGGGCGTGGGCGAGCGGGAGATGGCGGAAGAGGGTTTGAATTTCTTTACGGAGCTAAAAACCGTTTTTATCAACTACTCGGGCAAAGCCGAGCGTTTGATGATTCGATAAATAAAAAGGCGCACGGCCAAAAAAGACCGCGCGCCTAAATCCAATCCTGAAGACGGGCAGCATCCTGCCCCTACGCACGCCTTAGCTCGTTCCTATTCCTTGTCGATCGGTGCCGCGCCCTGCCAATGACCGACGTCGATGATGATATCTTCAGGGCCGACAAATTTGTCTTCATAATACGCCGTCCCGAGATTGAGCGTGCCGGCCTTCTTCGCGCCGGCCGCTTCCAGCATGCGAAACTGCTCTTGATCATTCTCGGCTGAAAAACCGATGTGATCGATGCCCGGCTGCTTGGTCGGCGCGCCATCCGACGTGCCCGCGCGCAGCGGGAGCACAGTGATATTTACCGATCCATCGCTCAGATCGATGGCGTTGTTCTTGCGCTTCTGGATCAACTTCATACCCATGGCATCGACGAAAAATTTCGCCATCGCATCCACGTCGGTTGCGCGATAAGCAATGTGCCGGATCTTAGCCATTGTTTTTCTCCCTTCGATTGTTTTGCGTCCTGGAGCCCAGCGTCTGGTACTAAACCCAAGAGACCAGACGCCGAGCGCAAGACGCTGCGTTCAAACCACGCCTCTATCCGCCATAGAAAACCTTATCGCCTAAATCGCGCATCGCCAGAATCGCGTCGTCGGGTCGGCCCGACGGCTGCGTTGCGACACCGGCATCTTTCACCTCGCCGACGAAGATCGAGTGATCGCCTTTTTCAATCGTATCGACCAGTTGACACTCGACGTATGCCGGTGCCTTTTCCAAGATTGGCGCGCCTAGACTGCCTTTGCGAAACGGCTCGCCGCCGATCGTGTTGCCTTCGCGCTCGAGCGGCTTGAAGAAAGTAAACGCCTGCCCTTTCTGATCCTTACCGAGAATATTGAGCGCGAACACTTTCGAGTCTTTGATGATTGCGTGCGCCCCGGAATCGGCTTTCACGCCCACGACTACCAGCGGCGGCTGAAACGCCGTCTGCGTTACCCAGTTCACGGTTGACGCTGCAACCTTGCCGTCTTTGCCTTCGGAAGTGAGCACATAGATTCCGTACGGAATCATGCGCAACGCGGTTTTCTTTGCATCAGCATCCATGTTCAATCTTTCCTTTCGATTTGATCTGCAAGAACTCTGACGTAAGTTGATTCTATGGAACCCAAAGCGAATCTGCAAGCACCAACGCCATCCTAAACTGAAACTGCTATGACTGCGCCGGTACGCGGAACGCGAGAGTCGCGTAGACGTTGCCCCTGACCTCGAAGTCACCCGCTTCGCTCATGCCAAGACCGGCGACATGCGCGCTCAATGAATGCGAATTGCTGCGCGAAACGAATGCGACCCCGATCTCGAATTGTCCGGCCAAATCTTTTTTTTGCGCTTCATAAAGGCCACGCAATAAACCAAGCCCGCGATATTCGCGGCCGATGCAAACGGGACCGTAGATGTAACTGTTAAAGGCGCTGAGCGGGCGATCCTCGAAGTTTAGGCGATCATACGCTTCAAGCATCTTGGCGATCACCGGCGAACCGGTCGGAAACTCCTTCCGAAACGCACATAAGAACCCGGCGACCTGATCGTCAACAAGCGCCACCATCGTGCCGAGATCCTCGGCGATCTGAGCGGTTTGCTCGGGAGTGAATTGCGCCGACAAGAATCCTTGCTCGCGCTCCCCTTCGCTAAGATTGGCGATATAATTGTCCGACTGAAGGCGAAGAATCTGAGCGTACTCAGAACGAGTGGCGCGCCGATATCCAGATGGTGTCGCCGTCACTGATCCTGCTTCTCCATGATTCCTGTCAATGCAGTTTCTTGCAGAATTTGGCGGCACAAATCGACTTGTTCAGCAAGGTTACCAAAATCATCTATTGATAATCCAGTGAGCCCGCGAAGCGAACTCGTACGGTTTTGCCGTTATCGAGTTGTACGATCAAGTAAAGGGTTGTGCCCCTCGTCACTTGGATCGTTTACCTCGATGGCGGCCAGCCTCCACCACCTACCGGACGGCCGCCGCCCATGGCATTCTTAACCATCTCCGCGAAAAAGCCGCCGATCGCCCCGGCAGGTATCGCGGCTGCAAAAGACAATGCCATGAACCACTCCGGGATCACGCTGTCGTCCGATCCCCACCCTTGCAGAACCAGTCCAAGAACGATCGAACCCATGCCGACCAGCGCACCGTGTTTCATTTCCAATGTGCCGGCCTTATAAGCGGCGAAAAATCCGCCGATCACCGTACCGAGCGAGCCGAGCAAGAGACTCGCGATCAAACCGTCGGTGGAACTAAAATATTGGCTGAAAGCATCCTCCGCCGCCCCGCCTTGCTCAGTCAAGTCCTTGGCGACGAAAGAAGAGTAATACAGCCAGGTCAGCGCGAAGGTAGCGATCGTATCCACCACTACACCGCCGATAATCGGCCGCAATTGTATACCGGTAAAAAACCCGGTCGGCTCAATCTTTGACGGCGGGGAAGTCGATGGACGTGGATCGTATTGCATAATGTTTTATGGATTAGGTTTGGGCTGTAGCGGCGCATTAAAGCCGTCGCGGATGTGACCGATCCGATTGTATGAGAGACACGATGTTCCTCTTACCTAAGATTCTCAAGCCCGACGTGCCGCCAAAGCGACACATTTTTCGGCTCAACACTCTGCACGGCCGATTTCTTTCACGCTTTCTTCCAACGCGGTACCTTTCTTCGATTGGGAATCCCGTCGCCCAAAAGGGTCCTTCCGCCCAGGGGAAAGTTCTTCGGCGGGACGGCGCCCAAAACCATAAAGACAACGTCTGATTTTGAGTCGTTTCCCAGCGCCCGCCAAACCGTCGGGCCGACCCGGACAATGGTTCCTTCCGGCATCTTGATGCGCTTGCCGTCCAGGATAATCGTACCGTCTCCCTTAAGCGCGATAAATACCTCTTCCTGCACTTTGTGACGATGCACGTAGGTCGCGCCCTCGCCCGGTTTGCAGCGCACGAAGCTAAAACCGATCCCTTTGCAACCCATCGGGCGAGACAGAAATTCCTTTTCCGTCACTTTGTTCAGAGGCATAAAGGCCCTTGAATACCTTGCGGCCATAGGATCCTCCTCGTTGTTACTTGACCTGATGGTGCATTATGCAGCGCGGCGCCGTCTTTATTGCGGTTGACTTGTCACACATCATAGGGAAAATAGCGTCACGCGGGGCCAAAAGGCAAATCACCAAGACCATGTTTCACCGTTTTTGCCACGAAGCAGAGTATTATCCGACCTTGAGCCGGTTGCCGCTTCATATGCGCATGAAGCTCGATCTTATCGGCGTAAAAATTTCACTCAAGGATTGGCTCTCCATTAGTTTCGCCGAGCGAACGGTTTTGTGCCATCTGCCCTGCGCATCCGACGAAGAAAAAGCCGTGCTCACGGCTTACCTAGATTTCTTGTCGCAAAAATACCGCGGCGTGCCGGTGCAAATGACGGAAATCATGGACAGCGCACTTTGGGAGCAATCACTCGTGCCTGAACCGGTGCGGGAAAAAAGCGCCGAGGCGGGCGTCGTCACGACGAACGAATGGCTTGGTTGGCCATCGCATCAGCGCTATGCTTTGTACAAAACGGCGATCTCAAAAAGCCAGCCTGAAGCGTTCGCCGACGTGCTCGACGAACTGCGACAGAAAAGAAAACTTGCGACCGGAACCTAACCGACCGATGCCCACCGTTAAATCCAACGATAGCTTGCTTTCGCGCCTCGTGCCTTTCGGCTTGGTCGGTCAGACCAAGCCGCAACACTACCGCGAGATGCTCGGCGTTCTTTGGGAGAACCGCAGCGAACTGCCCTACGCCTGGAATATTCTCAATCACGGCGTGTGCGACGGCTGCTCGCTCGGCCCGTACGGTCTGCGCGATAACGTGCTCGACGGCGTGCACTTATGCATGTCGCGGCTCAAGTTGCTCAAGCTCAACACTATGGCCGCGCTCGATCTGTCGGTCATGAACGATGTGAGCCGGCTGAGAACCATGGAGCCGGAGCAATTGCGCTCGCTAGGGCGCCTGTCGCATCCGATGCTGCGCCACAAGGGCGCCCGGGGGTTTTTACGAGTGTCCTGGCAAGACGCACTGGACGTGATCGGCAAATCGATTCATGACACGGCGCCCCATCAAATGGCCTTCTTCGCAACTTCGAGCGGACTCACCAACGAAGTCTATTACGTCTTTCAGAAACTCGCACGCGTGCTCGGCACCAACAACGTCGACCTGTCCTCACGCTTATGTCACGCCGCCAGCGTCTCCGGCTTGAAATCGACCCTGGGCTACGGCGCCCCGACCTGCTCTCTCTCCGATTTCATCGGCACGGATTTGCTCGTCATCTTCGGCTCCGACCTCGCCGCCAATCAGCCGGTTACGACCAAATACATGCACTATGCCAAGAAGGCCGGCACGCGCATCGTCGTGGTGGACCCGATGCGTGAGCATGGCCCGCAGCGCTATGGCGTGCCATCGGTCGTGAGCAGCGCGGTGTTCGACACAAAACTGCTGGACGATTTTTTTCAAGTCGGGGTCGGCGGCGACATCGCGTTTATCAACGGTGTGATCAAAACTTTGATTGCTAACGATCAGTTGAATCGCAAGTTCATCGACAAACACACCGCGCTCTTCTCCAAATTGAGAGCCGCGCTCGATCAACAAAGCTGGGAAATGCTCGAACAACGCTCCGGCCTGGCGCGCGCCGATATGCAAAGATTCGCAGCCTTATACGGCCAAGCGCGCACCGCCGTGATCGTGTACAGCATGGGCCTGACGCAGCATGAATTCGGCGTCGACAATGTCAAAGCGGTCGTCAATCTCGCCTTAGCGCGCGGCATGTTGGGCCGGGAAAAGTGCGGCATCATGCCGATCCGCGGCCACAGCGGCGTGCAAGGCGGCGGTGAGTGCGGCGCCGAGCCGGATAAATTTCCCGGCGGGTTTTCCGTCAACGCCGACACCGCGAGACGCTTTTCCAATCTGTGGCATCACCCGGTGCCGTCCAACCCGGGACTCAAGGGACCGCAGATGATCGAGGCGGCGCACAACGGCGAGATCAAATTTCTCTATGCAATCGGCGGCAACTTGCTCGAAACCATGCCCGATCCGAAGTATGTCAGCGAAGCGCTCGTGCAAGTTCCCGTGCGCGTGCATCAGGATATCGTGCTCAATAATTCAATGCTGCTCGACGCCAAAGGCGCGGTGATCATCTTGCCGGGGCAAACGCGCTACGAACAACGCACTGGCGGCATCTCGACGAGCACTGAAAGAAGGATTCGCTTTACACCGGAAATTCCCGGTCACAAAATCGGCGAGACGTTGCCTGAGTGGGAAATTCCGACGCTGATCGGGCGTAAGTCGATGCCCAACGGCGACAAGCTTTTTCCGTTCAACGATACTCAAACAATCCGCGAGGAGATGAGCCGGATCATGCCGATCTACCAGGGGATCGAAAAATTGACTCAAGAAGGGGATCAACTCCAGTGGGGCGGGCCTCAGCTCTACAGTGAAGGTTTCACCACCATGCCGGCCAATCGCGCCGTGTTCACCCCGCTCGAACCACCGGACCACCGCACGGCCAGCAGTTCATAGCATGAGTTTTGGCAGCGTTGGCTCATGAGAACCGACAGGCGCGTATAACTCTCGTGTCGGCCGAAGACGCTAGGCGATTGCCGGTCGTCGATGGAGCCGCGGTAACATCTGTGCACGGCGAACCGGATTACAATCCGGAAGTAAACCTCGATTTAAGAGGAACATTTTTTTGGAATAAGCTATAGTAAATTGTATGAACCGTGCTCCTCATCGAAAGGATGTTACCACCCGAATTATTCGTCCGGGAGCGCCGGTCGATGAGGACTCTTACTGGGATACAGCGACCGCCGCAGAACGGATCACTGCGGTGTGGGAGCTGACCCTACTCTGCCTCGCTTGGCAACCGAATCGCGCCGATGAGCCAAGACTTCAGAGATCTATTAGCAGAATTCAACGCCCACAGAGTTGAGTTTCTTCTCGTCGGCGCTCACGCGTTGGCAGCGCACGGATATGTTCGCGCAACGGAAGATCTCGATGTGTGGATCCGTCCAGACCCAACAAACGCAAAGCGAGTCCTAGAAGCTCTCCGCGCGTTCGGCGCACCGCTACACGACTTGACAGAAAAAGATCTTGCTACTCCAGGCTTAGTTTTCCAGATCGGTATCGCGCCCATACGGATCGACGTTCTAACCGCCATTGACGGCGTGGAATTCACCAAAGCGTGGACAGCGCGGTACTCCACGCAGTTTGCCGACCAGCCTGTCTGTGTCCTATCCCTAGAAGACCTGATCAAGAACAAGCGCGCGACCGGCAGAACTCAAGACTTAGCCGACGTTGAAAAATTAGAGAGCAAAAACCGAAAGCGCCCTAAGTCATGAACCTCTGGCTCCGTCCAATTTAAATTTAAAGGATCAGATGAAGACTGAGACAACACTTGCAGAAAAAGATCTTTTCCCGCGTTTCTCAGAGGCAGAGTATTTGCGCCGCACCGCCGCGATCCACGAAGCGATGGATAAAGACGGTCTCGAGGCAATTCTTATCTCCGGCGCGCGCGGCTCCTCGGACGTCCACTATCTATCGAACTACCTCGCACAGTCGCCTTGCTGGCTCCTATTCCCACGACGGGGAGAGCCGACGGTTTTCGTCCATTTCTTTAACCATCAGCCCTGCGCCAAGGCCCAGTCGATCATCGAAGACGTGCGCTGGTACGGTCCGACACCGATGCCGACTATCGTCGATGAAATGCGCAAGCGAGGACTCGGCAAAGCCAAGGTCGGGCTGGTTAGCATGCGTGCCATGGCCTACGGCCACGTAACTGAATTACAGCGCCAATTTCCCAACGCCGAGTTCATCGACTTCGGAGCGCAATTCGGTCGTATCCGGCGCGTGCGGAGCGAAGAAGAGCTCGTGTACCTTCGTAAGAGCGGTTATCTCACTGACCTTGCGTGTGAGGCGTTGGAAAACAATTTGCGGCCCGGTTTAACTGAACAAGACGTATTGTCGATCGTGTACAGCGCCTACATCAAAAACGGCGGCGATCCGGGCATTCACTTTATCGCCACGACGAACATGGATACTCCGGACCGCTTCGTACCCTGGCAGAAGCAAACCGCACGCGTGCTCGAAAAAGGCAGCGTTGTCATCACCGAGCTGACGGTCAGCTATTGGGGTTACTCGACGCAGATTCATCGCCCCTTCGCCATCGGCAAAGAGCCGTCGCCGACTTATCGTAAACTCTTTGACGCCGCCTATCAGTGCTACGAAAATATTCGCAAGATCTGCAGACCCGGCACAACCAGTGAGCAAATTGTCGCGGCGTCTTCGGTCATCGAAGAAAGTGGCTTTACTTCCTACGACAGCGTCTTTCATGGCGAAGCCGGCAAATCGCCGGAGCTCGGCACGAAGTCGGCCGCGCACCCGCTCGAGCCTTGGACGCTGCAAGAAAACATGGTGCACATCATCCAGCCCAATCCGACTACGAAAGACTTCACAGCCGGACTCCAGCTCGGCGCCGCGGTCGTCGTGAAACCGAGCGGCGGCGAGCCGCTGCACAATTATCCGTTCAAGTTTTCGGTGTGCGGATAGCATCCTCATGTAGAGCTATATGTCTCTCTTGAAACCCCGTGAGAACGTAGGAATATTTGTCAGCTACCGGCGCGCCGATACCGCCGGCCATGCCGGACGGTTGGTTGATCACCTCAAAAACCAATTCGGCCAGCAGGTGTTTTTCGACGTCGACTCCATCAGCCCGGGTGCCAATTTCCATAAAGTCATCGAAGAGACTTTTGCAAAATGCGGCGCGGTCGTTGTCTTGATCGGCAAAAGCTGGCTGGAACGGGACGCCTCGATGCCGCCCTTCGGCGATTCAAAAGACATAATCACGCAGGAAATCCGTTTCGCCATGGAATCAAACCTGCCGATCGTGCCGGTGCTCGTCGATGGCGCGACGATGCCGTCGGAGTCTAGATTGCCGTCACAGTTCGCTGCGCTTTCCACGCTGAATGCCATTGATCTGCGTCACACGTCATTCGATCGTGACTTGCAGGCGGTGCGGGAACAGCTGGGGGAAATCCTCGGCGCGGCAAGAGCGACGAAAATCGAAAAGGGCTTCCTGAAAATCTTCGGCCCTTTTTTCGGCAGCTCCTTCGCGCGTATCTCCGGTGGAATAGTCGGGTTTTCAGTTTTTGGCGCGCTGTGGGCGCTGGTCGAACTGACAGCAGCAGGCATCGTTATTAGCCAGCAGGGCTTACGCGGTCTTTTTACCCCATCACTCATGGATCCGGAAATGTTACGACTCCAAGCCGTCTGGACGGCGGCACTCGGAGCTTTACTTTTCGGTTTCTTCGGGCGTAGATCGATCCGCTGGTGGCGTCATGCGACCGTCGCTATGTGCGTCTCCTTAGTGGAAATCATCGTTGCGGGTTCACTCGCGTTCGTTTACGTAGTTCAAGTCCCCGAAGCAAGAATCATGGATCTTTTCGACAACAAAAAAATCGTTGCCTCGCCGTAACTTTGGATATGCAAATGATCCCTCACGATATAAAAGTTCTAGCCTTCGACGTCTTCGGCACGGTAGTTGACTGGCGTTCTAGTGTGATCGCCGAAGGCGAGCAGCTTGGCAAAGCCAAGGGTCTGCCAATCGATTGGCCGGCATTCGCCGACGCATGGCGATCCATCTACCGTCCGTACATGGACCGTGTCGGCGCCGGTAAACTGCCGTGGACGAAGCTCGATGACTTACATCGACAGATGCTGGAAGAAACCCTGCTACGATTCGGCATTCAAAACCTTACAGAAGATGAAAAGCTAAATTTCAATCGCGTCTGGCACCGCCTCAAACCCTGGCCGGACTCGGTCCCCGGCTTGCAACGATTGAAGACACGATTCGTGATCACGACGTTATCGAACGGCAACATCTCGCTGCTGACAAACATGGCAAAGCACGGGGGTTTGCCGTGGGACTGCATTTTGTCGGCGGAAAACGTCCGCCACTACAAACCGGATGCGGAAGTCTATCTGCTCGTGCCGCAGCTCTTCGATCTCGCGCCGGATCAAGTGATGATGGTCGCCGCCCACGAGCATGACCTCCAATCCGCGCAAAAGCATGGGCTGAGAACAGCGTTCGTCCAGCGCCCCCTCGAGCGCGGACCGGGAAAAACTGCGACCTCACCGCCATCGGACCGCTTCGATATCTTCGCCAGGGACTTCCTCGACCTCGCGGATCAACTAGCTTGTTAGCCGGCAAGACTTAATGCTGTTCTACGTCAAGAAGTCTCTTTGGCTAGACCTGATTGTTACAATACTGCTTGGGGGCTTGGGGTATTTGGGCATGCAGTATTTCTCGGTTCCCTTCAGATTCTCTCTGAGCGCGGAAAGTTGCGTCCAGGGATTCGCGAGCTTTCTGCTGATCATGAGTTGGACATTCCTGGTACAAAAAGGCTACGCCGTTGCCAAGGGTCAAGAATATGCCAAAAATCTCACCGACGTATTGGCCAAAGAATATCTTGGCACGTCGTTTTTTAACGCCTTCTTCGGCGGTTTGACGGCCGCCTTGGGCGAAGAACTATTTTTTCGAGGTTTCTCATCCAGGGTCAATGGGGCCTTATCGCGGGAAGTGTTGCCTTCGGCCTCGCTCACCTTGGCAAGAAAGATATTCGCGTCGTCAGCTACTGGTCCTACATTCACGGGCTATTCTTTGGCCTCGCCTATCGTTTCACAGGCAATCTCGCTGTCCCTGTAATCGCCCACGGTCTCTTCGATCTCGGCGGCGTCATTTACTTCCAACAGCGCCTGCACAATAAGCCGTCGTGAACATATTGATCGTCGGCGCTGCCGGCAACTTGGGATCGCACATCGCCCGCCACTTACTGAAGGGGCCGCATCGGCTAAGTTTGCTCGTCCACAAAACTCCACTACCTGAGGCTCTCGCCAACCATCCGAATGTCACGGTTGCGTCGGGAGACCTTGACGATCCGGCTTCACTCCACGCGGCAACCGCAGGAGTGAATTGCGTCGTGTATGTCGCGGGCGTGCTCTTTGAACCGAGGCCGGAAAGATTTCTGCACCGGACAAACATGATCTACGTGCAGAATATAGTGGACGCGGCGCTGAAGGCGGGCGTGGAGCGATTCATCCTCATCAGTTTCCCGCATATCGAGGAAAACACCACACCCGATTCGCCGGCGACGGGCCGTCAGGACGTCCAGCCGAGATCGATCCACGCCCGCACGCGCCTCGAAGCGGAGAAGTATCTGTTCAGCGCGTATAAAAACAAATCAATTAATCCCGTAGTACTGCGTGCGGGCGTAATCTATGGACGCGATGTCAAACTGATCGAAGCAGCCCGTAAGCTCTTGCGCTACCGGCTCTTGGCTATCTGGCCAACCCCCACGTGGGTCCACCTGTTGGCGTTACCTGACTTTTTAAGAAGCGTGGAGATCGCGATCGAACGCGCCAATCTGTCCGGCATCTATAATATCTGCGACGACTGTCCGGTCATGCTGCAGGAGTTTATCGACGAGCTGGCCGGGCATTGGGGTTATCGAAAGCCTTGGCGACTGCCTGATCGTTGTTTCTACGTGTCCGCGAGCGTCTGCGAATGGCTCGCGACCGTCGCGCACAGCCGTACTCCGCTTACGCATGACATGATTCAGATGGGCATGACTTCGGTGGTCGCCGATACCAGTCGCATGAAACAAGAGATCCAAAAAGAGCTGCTCTACCCCACTTTCCGACACGGATTGGCGATCGTCTGATTCGATTTGCATCCTCCCATACGAGTCGATACAAATCCGGTCAGAGAAACAGCCTGATGATCACACTCGACAACTTAGGAGTTTTGTGAAACGACGACTAACCATTTTTGCTTTATTTGCCTATCTTAGCGTCACCGCACCTCTCCAGGCGGCCACAATCCGCGCTGCCAGCGGTGGGCTATCGATCATCCATTCTCTGCTGTGGGCGCCTTATGAGCTCAAGCTCATGAAGAAATACGGCGTTGATCTGGAATACATCGCCATCGAGAGCGGCACCGTCGGCATGCAAACCTTGGTCGCCAACCAATCGCAATTCCTTTTCTCGACAGGCTCGCTCGCCGTCAATGCCAATCT
>Ga0207701_10004354_pt1 | contig 14381 bp, 12 predicted proteins | sample KBSSwiSSwithPhiX_FD_184294 | JGI IMG/M metagenome (GOLD analysis project Ga0207701, IMG submission 184294) | Switchgrass rhizosphere bulk soil microbial communities from Kellogg Biological Station, Michigan, USA, with PhiX - S5 (SPAdes) (version 2) | ecosystem: Environmental > Terrestrial >... | reverse complement strand
TGATATTCGCATCATCAACACCAGCTTGTTGGGTATTGATTGGTACATAAACCAACTGCGATATAAAATAAATCAAAGCGATTCAGTAGATGTAATTTGGCGACCTGACCAGATCATAGGCGATAAACTACAGTACTTGCAATACATGTCGAATGACAAAGTACCGCAGGACCAATATTATCCTCTTTATGATGTAATGAAAAATGTGATCGGTAACCAAACTGATGCGAGAGTTTTACCGGTGAAAAAATTCAAAGTTCCCGTTGATACTGCTTTGGTACGAAAAAATGGAACTGTAAATGCAGAAGATGTAGTGACAAGCGAAATGCAATTTGAACTCCCAACGAACCGTATCGTTACAAGAGATCAATTGATAATTCTGAATGTCATTGCAACTAATCAATGGAAAAGACCGATCTACTTTACATCAACGCAAGTTGGGATGGGACTAAATAATTTTCTGAGAAGAGAAGGGCTTACTTTCCGTCTTATACCTGTACAAGCAAAATCTGATGTAAACGCCGGGCCTATGTATGAAAACATGATGAAAAAATTCACGAGTGGACATGCAGATGTAAAAGGTGTTTATTTTGATGAAGAGAATCGCAGGCACCTTTATACCATTCGCCAATCTTATGCAGATCTAGCTAAGGAACTTATAGCAAAGGGAAAAAAAGAAGAGGCAAAAGCTGCTGTGTTAAAATCAGACGAGCTTATTCCTGATATAAATGTTCCTTATGGTATACCCAGCCGTGTAGAGCTACATAACCAGGCCAGCCTTTCATTAATGGAAGCAGCTTATGAATGCGGCGCTACGGACCTGGCAAATAAGATCAGTAAAGCATTGACAAAAGATTTTGATCAGCATATGGATTATTTTGCTTCGCTTGGTGATATGTCAAAGAAACAACTTGAAGATATACTGATGAATTACAGCCAGCAAAAATTCATGGAGCAAATGCAACAACAACAAGGAGGCCAGCCAAACCAGCAGGCCGATGCTTATCTGGGTGCAAATCTTTCAAAGAATCAATCAGGCCTGTCTTATGAAATGACAAGAGTTTTTAACTTGATGCAATATTTAAAACGTGCAGAAACGGAAAACAACCCTGCGGCAAAAGACACTGCAAGTAAAAAGTTGGACTCTCCTTTATCAACGTTGAAACCTTCTGATACCAATAAATTAAAAGGAAAGCCTGATTCTCCAAAGACAACAAAACCTAAATAAGTTAATTAAGATAAAAACTAAAAGACCTTCCGAAATCGGGAGGTTTTTTGTTTAAAGGAATGCCCGATTAAATAAAGTTGTAATTTGCTAAGTGATTTCTGCCAGCCAAAGCTAAATCTGAAATTTTAAATTTAAAATTTGAAATAAAATGATAGGTCATCATTTTAAAAAATTTGATCCGAATGAAGGAGGCAAGTCGCGGTTTGAACAACTGCTGGATATGTTCATGCAGTTACTTACTTATACAAACGGTGAACTTTCTGAAGCATTGAGCTGGATGAATGAGCTTGATAAAAAATTTGAGTTGACAGACGACGAATATGGCATCGGCGATTTTATTGAGGATCTGAAAGATAAAGGATACATCACCGAGGATAATCAGCTTGGAGAAATAAAGATCACGCCAAAGACTGAACAAGGTATTCGCAAAAGAAGCCTGGAAGAAATTTTTGGGAAGCTGAAGAAAACAAAACAAGGCGATCATCATAGTTTTAAACCCGGACAGGGCGATGAATTAAATCCAGAATCAAGGCCTTTCAGATTTGGTGACATGATCGAGCAGATCGATTTTACGGAAAGCATCCGCAACGCACAGATCAATCATGGCATAGAAAGTTTCAATATGCAGGAAGATGATCTGAGTATCCGGGAAACGGATTTCAAGGCGCAAACATCTACCGTATTGATGATCGATATTTCTCACTCGATGATACTCTACGGTGAAGACAGGATAACTCCAGCCAAAAAAGTAGCAATGGCGTTGAGTGAGTTAATTACTACAAGATATCCGAAAGATACTCTTGATATCGTTGTCTTTGGTAATGATGCATGGCCGGTTGAAATAAAAGACCTCCCCTATTTACAGGTAGGCCCTTATCATACTAATACGGTCGCCGGACTTGAACTGGCAATGGATATTTTACGAAGAAGAAAAAACCCGAACAAGCAAATATTCATGATCACAGATGGCAAACCAACTTGTCTGAAGATCGGCAAACGATATTATAAAAATAGTTTTGGATTAGATAGGAAGATCACAAGCCGTTGCCTGAACATTGCAGCACAATGTAAAAAAATAAAAATACCGATCACTACATTTATGATCGCTACAGATCCTTACCTGCAACGGTTCGTAAATGAATTTACAGAAACAAATAATGGAAAGGCATTTTTTGCAGCACTTGACAAGTTAGGCGCATTTATATTTAAAGATTTTGAAAGTGGGAAGAGGAAGACTGTTTACTGATCCCAAAAAGCTCATTAGAATTACTGAGCGTTCAAGAGTGCGTCGCAACAAAAGTTTAATAGAATTACTAAAGCTGGGAACACAACTATGAACATTCAAAATATAAAAACACTCGGAGAATTAAAGAAAAGCGGCTATCAACATCGCAGCATTAAAGAAGAGCTTCGGCAGAATCTTATTCTGAAACTGAAAAGAAAGGAAAATACTTTTCCCGGCATTCTTGGTTATGAAGACAGCGTGGTGCCTGATGTGGAAAGAGCTTTGCTGAGCAAACACAATATTCTTTTTCTTGGTTTGCGTGGACAAGCAAAAACAAGAATGGCAAGGCAGATGACTGAATTGCTTGATGAATATATTCCATGTATTGCAGGCAGCGAATTGAATGATGATCCGCTACAACCGACCTCAAAATTTGCGACCGATCAAATTGGAGCTCATGGTGATGAAACTCCGATCCATTGGATCCATCGCAGTGAACGATATGGCGAAAAGCTGGCAACACCGGATGTGAGTGTTGCTGACCTGATCAGCGATATTGACCCGATCAAAGCAGCGAATCTTAAATTAAGTTTTGCCGATGAACGGGTGATCCACTATGGCATTATCCCAAAAAGCAATCGTGGCATTTTTGTGATCAATGAGTTGCCCGACCTGCAGGCTCGCATACAGGTTGCCTTGTTTAATATTTTAGAAGAGGGCGATATACAAATACGTGGATTTAAGTTGCGATTGCCGCTTGATATTCTATTTGTGTTCACTGCCAATCCTGAAGATTATACAAATCGTGGTTCAATAGTAACGCCATTAAAAGATCGTATCGAAAGCCAGATACTGACACACTATCCAAAAACATTGGAAATCGCCCTTGAGATAACCGAACAAGAAGCTGTGATCGCAAAAGAGCAAAAAGAAAAAATAAAGATCAGCGATCTTGTAAAAAGATTAATAGAACAGGTGGCATTTGAAGCAAGGGCCAGTGAATTTGTAGATAAGAAAAGTGGGGTAAGTGCAAGACTCACGATTTCTGCTTTTGAAAATGCAGTGAGTGCTGCGGAACGTCGGGCCATTGTCAATAATGAAAAGGAAACACAGGTTTGGCTGAGTGATCTTGCTGGCATCATTCCTTCCATTACCGGGAAAATTGAATTGGTATATGAAGGTGAACAGGAAGGCCCTTACCAGGTTGCCATGAATTTGCTGGATAAAGCTATCCGTTCGCAGTTCTCAAACTATTTTCCCAATCCTGAAGTGCTGAAAAAAAGAATGCGGCCAAAAAATGTGGAAGAACCTTCGAGGGATGAAAATCCATATCGCTCGATCATTAGTTGGTTTGATAAAGGCAACCAGGTGAATCTTTTTTTTAACTCGAAGGATGATGATAAGCTTGTGCAGCTATACAAAGTAGATGGATTGCATCCGATGGTGAAGAAATTTTATAAAGGTGCCAATGAAAAAGAAACGGCACTATTGATGGAATTCGTATTGCATGGGCTTTCGGCTTATTCTATGATCAGTAAAAAAGTAATTGAGGGTAAAATTGAATTTAAGGACCTGATGGGTTCGATGCTTAATCTTGGTGGAATAAAAACCAGTGATGAGGAAGATGAGGGAGAGGATTTTACTTAATAACCATTTTTATCAGATAATATTTACTTCCCGTTCGAGGCCAATATCAAATTTATTTTTTACACTTTGTAAGATCTCTTCGCTCAGAGCAAATATTTCTTTTCCTGTTGCATTGCCATAATTAACCAGCACAAGAGCTTGCTTTGCATGGCAACCTGCATCGCCTTTACGATACCCTTTCCATCCGCATTTTTCTATCATCCAGCCTGCCGCAAGTTTTACAGTTCCTTTGGCCAATGGATAAGCAATGATATCTGGAAATTTTAATTTCAATTCTTCATATTTAGAAGCAGTCACTTCTGGGTTTTTAAAAAAGCTCCCTGCATTAGGAATTTTTTGTGGGTCGGGCAGTTTAGCACTTCGGATATTTATTACCGCTTGTGAAACTGCTTTTATGCTGAGATCCTTCACTCCCATTTTTTCCAGTTCTTCAGTGATAGCGCCATAGCTAACATGATAGATCGGTTTCTTTTTTAATTGAAACGTTACTGATAAAATGGCAAATTCATTTTTATACCTGTTCTTGAAAATGCTATCGCGATAACCAAACTCGCAATCAGTTGCTGTAAATGTGTGGATCTTCCTTTCTGAAAGATGAAAAGCTTCCAGGCTCCAGAATACATCATCAAGCTCCACGCCATATGCGCCGATATTTTGTATTGGCGATGCACCGATATTCCCCGGAATCAATGAAAGATTTTCAACCCCCGCCCAATTATGTTTGATGCAGTATAAAACAAACTGGTGCCAGTTCTCCCCTGCCCCAACTTTCACATACACATGGTCGGCATCTTCATGCTGAAGCTCGATGCCTTTGATCTCATTTTTTAAAACAGCACCATCATAATCCTTCGTAAATAAAATATTACTGCCTCCGCCTAAAATAAGGATGGGATATTCAGAATACATCATCAGCTTCTCCTCTAGCTCTTCAACAAAGGAAAATGAATTAAAAAATCTGGCTTTCGCATCAATGCTAAATGTATTGTAGGGCTTAAGAGGGAAATTCTCATGGATTTGCATAATGCAAACTTCTGCATTTTTTCTTTATCGCCGAAAGAACTAATTTTCGGTAAACTTGTTGTTTAAAATATTGAAATACCGATCATGAAAAAATCATTCTTTCTTTTTTTGCTGCCACTGATCATTTTTTCCTGTAAAGAAAAAGATGCAAAGCCAATCATTGTTTCAGAAATAAAACCTGTTGTTCACCCGGAATGGATGATGCAGGGAAATATTTATGAAGTGAACGTTCGACAGTATACTCCTGAAGGCACATTCACCGCTTTTGCAAAACATCTTGACAGGCTAAAAGAAATGGGTGTACAAACACTCTGGTTCATGCCACTGAACCCGATCAGCAAAAAAGATCGGAAAGGCGTGCTTGGAAGTTATTATGCAGTGTCTGACTACACAGCGATCAACCCCGAATATGGAACTATTGATGATTGGAAGCAGCTTGTAAAAACAATTCATGATAAAGGAATGAAAGTGCTGATCGACTGGGTGCCTAACCACACTGGCGCAGATCATAAATGGTTAAAAACTCATCCTGATTTTTACGTAAAAGACAGCACAGGGAAACCTGCAATACCATTTGGCTGGGATGATACACGTCAGCTTGATTATAAAAATGAAGAGCTGCAGGATAGCATGGTCGCTGCTATGAAATATTGGGTGAAGGAAACCGGCATTGATGGATTTCGCGTAGATGTAGCATGGAATGTGCCTGCACAATTTTGGCTGAGAAGCATTGCGCAATTAAAGCAGATTAAGCCGGATATGTTCTTCTTAGCAGAAGGTGATAAACCATATTTAATGACAAGCGGATTTGACGCCTATTATCCATGGGATATGTTTCATAAAATGATAGCTGTTGCTGCAGGTAGAAGGCCTGCATTTGCTTTAGACAGTGTAAAAAATAAATATGATACTATCTATCCTAAAGAGGCGATCCCACTCTATTTTACCAGCAATCATGATGAAAATAGCTGGAACAAATCTGATTACAAAACTTTTCCCGGATCAGTTCATGCACCGTTTGCTGTGTTTACCCAAACGATGGCAGGAACAATTCCCCTCGTATATAGCGGACAGGAAGAACCATTTCTTGATAGCGTAAGTTTTTTCTATAAAGACACAATTACATTTAAGAATTATGGAAGGGCAAAATTTTATAAAACCCTGCTTGAACTTAGAAAAAGCAACCCGGCTTTAGCAGTTGATGCTTCTTTCAAAAAAATAAATGTTGGGGATCCAAAAGCATTGTATGCTTACTTGAGAGAAAAAGATGGTAAAAAAGTTTTTGTCATTCTTAATCTTTCAAACGCCGAACAAACGATAAAAGTAACCGATAAGGATCTGCTTGGCAATCCCTACAATGTTTTTATGGGAACGAATGAACCATTGAGTGATAAAGAATGGAAGATCGAACCATGGGGTTATGTGGTGTATGAATATAAATAAAAAAAAATGACAGCTGCACTTGTTGGCGCCACAGGTTTGATCGGCAGTTACCTACTGGAAGAATTGCTGAACGATCCTTATTTTGATACGGTAAGAATTCTTATTCGCAGGCCAATAGACATCACTAATCCAAAACTGGAGAAGAAGATCGTTGATTTTAATGACAGCGATTCAGTACTTGTGGCATTAAGTAATAGTGATGTTGTGTTTTGTGCAATCGGGTCAACAATGAAAAAAGTAAAAGGTGATAAAGATGCTTATCGAAAAATTGATTTTGATATCCCGGTAAACCTTGCCCGATTCTGCAAAATGACCGGTTGCGAAAAATTTATTCTTGTTTCTTCTGCCGGTGCTGATGCTAAAAGCAGTAACTTTTATCAACGTCTAAAAGGAGAAACGGATCAATCCGTAAAACAAGCTGGACCGAAAATGATTCATATCATGCGGCCATCGTTGTTGCTCGGAGAAAGAAAAGAATTTCGGCTTGGAGAAAATATTGGTAAATCAGTTATGACAACCCTTTCGTTTCTTATTCCCGAAAAATACAAAGCAATACAAGGAAAAGATGTAGCAAAAGTCATGGTTGCTTTAGCAAAGAAAAAAGAGGAAGGATTTTTCATTCATGAGAACAGGGAAATAAGGAATTACCATTGATCAGTGTTAACTACTAAATCAATTCATCATGAAAGAATTTATGTTCCTTATCCGCAACGAGGGTGATGCCAAAGCGGCATTAACATCCGACAAACATCTTGAGTTTGTAAAACAATGTGAAGTCTATATTGGCAAACTTAAAGGTCAAAACAAGCTGATAGCGGCTCAGCCATTAGTAAGAGAAGGTGTTATTATCTCCGGATCAAAGAATGCATGGAAAGAAAAACCATGTGACCCCAATCGAGAAATACAAGTAGGCTATTATCATATTCTTGCTAATGATATAAAGGAAGCCATTGCCCTTGCAAAAGAGAATCCAGAGTTTGAATATGTTCCCACTGCGAGCATCGAAGTAAGGCCAATAAAAATGAAAGAGGAAACAACAAAGTTTGTTTACCCGAAATAGCGTGTTGTATTGATATGAAAAATTTTATCAACGGCATCCTGCGTTCTTTGAATAGTCTTAAAAGACCTTCAAAGAAAGTCAACATGCAGAAACTTCATGAACGTGGAGAAACGGTTGACTCCTTTACATTAAGGGATGCAACTGAAAATGATATTCTTGAACTTGGAAAACTTCATGCAATAACCTGGGCACAAACTTATAACAGTAAACCGAATATCAAGCTAAGGCAATACCAATGGGATGAAGCTTTTAAAGAAGAAAATAACGGCCGCTGGTTTTGTATTTTAGTTGTTGATAAAAATAACAAGCTGGTTGGGTTTGCAAAAGGAATAATCTCTAAGAACGAAAGCTCGTCTGAACAACATGGTGATCTGAATAAAATTTACCTGCTTAGCGATTACCAACGTCTTGGTTTGGGAAAAAAATTGTTCGCCCATGTTGTAAACAGATTCTTAAATAAAGGAGTGAATGATATGATTCTGTTTGGTGTTCCGCAAAATCCATCTTGTGCCTTTCATGAAGCAATGGGTGGCGAAAGATTGTATTCCGAAAAAGGAACATTTGATGGTTGCTATATTTGGCGGGATTTGAAGAAACTGGTAGACTTTGTTTAAACATGAATTCTTTCTGAATTAACTTAAATCAAGAACCATCACTAATCCACGATTAAAATTTCTTTAATGTTAAAGAAGATTCAAAATACCTATGTTAAGAAAATAAAGATTCTTGAACACTTATTAAGTCTACCTTACGGCATAAGAAAAAAATATGCCCTCTACTAAAGAAGTAATAGACCATCTTATTGAACAAAATGATGAACTGGAAAACTACTTCAGGAACACAATAATTCCACAATTATTTGTTGACGGAAATCTTATATTAAGAAAATTTACTCCTCCGGCTATGAAACAGTTTAACCTGGTTTCAAGTGACTTGGGTAAATCTATACATGATATTCGTGATAATTTTCGTTTTCCTTCAATAATAGATAACATCCAAGTCGTGATTGATAGTAATGAAGTTCTTGAAAAAGAAATTCAGACATCTGATATGCGATGGTATCAAATGAATATTATTCCTTACATAAAACAATATGACAATCGTGCAAGTGGCGTAATAATTACTTTTGTTGAAATTACTTTCCGTATAAAAGATTTAAAAGAACAGGAAAAATTAATATCCGATCACGAAACATTATTAGACACTCTTTCGCATGACATAAAAAACCCTCTTGCTATTTTGGTAATGGCGATAGATCAATTTAAAAATGTATCTCCTGAAGATGAACAAGCATTTAAAAAACTACTAATAATTGTCGATACCGCTTTGACGAAAATGCATAAAATAATTAATGAATTAACTGAGGTCAGGAAGGAAGAACATAAATATAAAGCTGTAGAAGAAATATTAAATTTCGAACATATATTGGAAGATGTTTGTTTAACTCTTAAAGAAAATATTATTGAATCCGGTGCAATAATTAAAAGTGAAGTGAATGTCTCAGAAATATTTTTTTCCAGGAGGAAATTACGAAGTATCGTTTATAACCTGATCAACAATGCAATAAAATTCAAACATCCCAAACGCCAACCAGAAATTTTTGTCACAACAAATCAAAACGAAGATTGTATAACCATATCCGTAAGGGACAATGGTATTGGGATTGATAAAAGCAAGTTCGACTCTATTTTTTCAAAATATTATCGATTGGAAAACTCTATTGAAGGCTCAGGTATCGGATTATACTTAGTAAAAGAAATTGTGAAGAACGCAGGCGGCAGTATTTCTTTGGAAAGCCAAATTGACAAAGGATCGGAATTCAAAATTTATTTGAAAGTGTAATACAAAAAAATTTTAAGCGCTGATTTGGAGCTTGTAGGCCTTTCCTTACACCACATCCATATTACACTGTTGTTAGTAAGAGCCACAGGTTTGACTGTAAAGCCTACCACCAACCGATCATGAACTAACTTCCATTATTGGTCTATAAATTTAACCTCAATAACTTTATTCGCACCTGAAGTTTTATAATCAATTATTCTTTGTGAACAAAAGGTTGAAATTGCAATGACAATATTAAGCCCTGTCTTCCCATAACCATAGCCGCGAACCACGACTTCGATGGATACCAATTCCTGTTCTTTACTTTTCGGGCCCCTTACCAGTTATTATTCCTCAATCAGTTAACGGGAATAGACGTAAAAGATATCTTATTTTCAAAAAACATTTCAGCAAAAAGCGAACAGGCTTTGTAAATTATTTTAAGAATAATCTCACATCATCTAAATGTTTATACAACTATTAGTCGTAACTTGATAGTCCATCCTTCGAAAAACCTTCAGATTGCTTCCAACCATTAAACTGAAGGACTATGAGCCACAATCATGCAACTGATACAGCATTGCTGGATGCGATTCGCATTGATGATACAACTGCCTTTGAAGAATTGATCAGCCGGTATTGGTTTTGCCTATACCAGTACTCATATGGCAAAACAAGATCCCAGGAAACAGCTGCTGAAATTACCAGGAACATCTTTATTGAATTATGGGAATACCGTTTCTATATTCCTGCAAATTTCTCATTGCAGCTTTATTTGCATGATAGGGTCAGAAAAAAAATAGCTTATTATTTATACAAAAAAATTTCTGAAGTGCCTTGCGATACAGAATTGATGGGGTACCTGAATGCCGAATTTTCTTTTAATAATCTAAAGTCTGCTTATCAGCCAGTTTTGCTGTCACCGAAAACTTCTATTGAAAAAGGATCCTACGCAGAACTAAATGAAACGAAATCAAATAAAATTCAGAAGGAACAAAGTTTTTCTTTCGATTGGAGGTTAGTATTAAATAATATTCGATTAGGTGTTCGAAATACTTTCAATTTTTAAACCAAATAAGATTATGGAAACAGAGATCTTAAAACCAAAACTTGAACGTTTTATTCAGGGTAATGCAAGTCCTGCTGAAATCAAACAAATTGATGCATGGTTATCCAACGGGAACTACCAGAAACTTCATTTATCTGAAAAAGAAAGAAGAGATCTACATAATAATATTTTATATGATGTGCAATGCTATACTGCCTACCCTCTTTTTTACCCCAAAAAAAATGAATCCTTCAAAAAAACAATCGTCTTGATCAAAAACATTTTGTGGATAGCTGCTTTGATTACACTTACCTACTTTGTTGTTTTTTATAACTGGTAATGCAGTAAATGGAAAGATGTTTTACACCACATCCACATTATTCACCACTGTCACACTCTTAAAACTTTTATGCTGATGAAGAAGGACAACCTGATCCAGCATATCTTTTTTACAATTAGCGATCATCTTTGTATCACGGGGAAGTTTTATCAAAAGTTCCATTAAATGCTGGTTGCGGATACGATTAATGACAGGTTCAGCCGGGCCAACTAAGTATTGACCATATTTTACTTTTAATCCATCTGCAAAAAAATGAGATACTTTTTCTGCCACTTCTTTTATCTTATGCTTAAAAACAACATGAATTAATCGTGAGAACGGAGGGTAGAAAAATTGCTTTCGCTTTTCGATCTCTTCTGTATATAATTTTTTATAGTCGTGTTCTTTCACCAATTGCAAAACAGGATGAGTTGGTTGAATAGTTTGAATTAATACCTTGCCTGTTGCTTCTTTTCGTCCCGCTCTCCCACTCACTTGTTCCATTAATTGAAAAGCTCTTTCATTCACCCTAAAATCGGCGAAGCTTAACAAACCATCAGCATCCAGAATTCCAACAAGATCAACATGGTCAAAATCCAAACCCTTTACAACCATTTGAGTGCCCACTAAAATATCGATACGTTGTTGTTCAAATTGCTGGATCAATACATCGTGTGCATTTTTCCCCCGAACTGTATCAATATCCATCCTGGCAATTTTTGCATTGGGAAATTGTTCCAGTAGTAATTCTTCAATTTTTTCTGTTCCAAAATTTCTTTGCACAAAATTGTGATTCCCACATGCTGCACATGTAAGCAATGGCGCATAAGTAGTACCACAATAATGACAAATAAGTTTATTAGAAAATTTGTGATAGGTCAACGATACATCGCAGTACTTGCATTGTGGTATCCACCCACAAGTATTACAAACCTGGTAAGGAGTATAACCGCGGCGGTTTTGAAAAAGTATAACCTGTCTTTGTCTTGCTAATACTTCATTCACCGAATCGATCAAGGGCGGCGACAACATTACCTTTCCTTTTTCCTTTTGAAAAACTTTTTTAGTGTCAATGATCTCAATTGGCGGCAGCTGCACATCCCCATAGCGTTGCATTAATTCGGTCAATCCATATTTCCCGGTTATTGCATTATGATAACTCTCTAAAGAAGGTGTTGCGCTTCCCAACAAAGTCTTTGCTCCAAATAAAGAAGCAAAATAGATAGCGGCGTCTCTCCCATTGTATCTCGGAGCAGGATCATGTTGTTTATAGGAAGTGTCGTGTTCTTCATCACAAATGATCAAACCAAGATTTTGAAAAGGAAGAAACACAGATGACCTTGCGCCAAGCACAATTTTCATTTCACCACTTTTTACTTTATTCCAGATCTCAACTCTTTCATTCTGAGAAAATTTAGAATGATAAATTCCAATATGTCCGCCAAAATGTTTTTGCAAACGGCGGATGATCTGTGATGTCAAAGCGATCTCCGGCAACATATATAAAACCTGTTTGCCCTGCCGAATAATTTGCTCAATAAGTTTTATATAAATAAGTGTTTTTCCGCTGCTGGTCACGCCATGCAATACACAAACTTGTTTTTCAGCAAATGATTCTGGTATTTTTTTGAGAACTTCCTGTTGTAGTGCTGTTAATTCAAAATCTATTTTTATGTCTTTTGGTAAATACTGAAGACGATCGATCACTCTTTTTTCAACTCTTAGAATTTCTTTATCCACTAATCCTTTTAATTGCGCATCAGAAGCATTTGATTTTTTAAGCAAACTGGTCTTTGTTACCTCACCTTCTGTTTTTATTAAATGAAGATAGCTGAGCAAAAGCTCCATTTGCTTTGGCGCTCTTGACCAGTTATTTAAAAGGTCAGAAAGTTTTTCATCGCTGTTATATTCCGGATTTAGCAATACATAAGTTTCCTTTTTAGGAGAATAAGTTTGCTTTAACGCTTCCCAAACAAAGCAAACTTTCTTTTGTATAAGACGATTGATAACAGGATAAACATGAGATGAATCCAGCACTTGTTGTACTTCTGTCAGCTTTAATTCTTTTTTCATCAACAATGCCTCGGCTACTAAATACTCATCGTGGTCTAATGCAGAAAAATCATCCCCGTATTCATCATTAAAAATCAGGATCGTTTCGCTGCTTAATTTAAAATGTGCCGGCAAAGCAGCTGCCATTACTTCGCCTTCGCTGCACATATAATAAGATGCGATCCATTCCCACAACTTCAGTTGCTCTTCAAATACGACAGGTTCAACATCCAATACATTCAAAATATCTTTTGCCTCAAAAAAATCAGGCTTCTCATTGTGGATCCTCTTTACAATACCTGCATATTTTTTATTTTTTCCAAGATTCACTTCCACACGACAACCTACATGCAATTGCTCCTTCATATGATCCGGCACGGACCATGTGTAGTTTTTTGGAAGAGCAAGAGGTATGATTATTTCAGCGTATCCCCTGGCCCCTAAAGGGGAGTTAATTTCATCTATATCGTAGATACTTTTTGACATCGGTAATTAAAGATAGCAACTTAAGTAACTGACCCTAAAGCCCCCTTTAGGGGGTTTGGGGGCTCGTCTTTATCCATGACGCTTTATACTCACGAAGATTCTTATTCATGAGGTCATATACTTTTTGTTTTAGCACAGGAAGATCTTTTTGCACTAATCCTTCAACGGATATTTCTTCCAAAAAAATAGCCCTGCTTTTTCCAGGTGTTAATGAAAAAACGCTTTTATAATTCAATCTATCGTACAAATCGAGTAATAAAAATGGCTTGATCGGCATTTGTGCGTCTATTGCTACACGGAATGCACCATCATAAAAATCTTTCAAAGGTTCTCCAGTCATGTTAAAAGTGCCTTCCGGAAAAACAACAATAGACATTCCTTTTTTCAAAATAGATTTCATGTTTCTTACACTCTTTGCCCGGTTATCCGCACTGCTGCGATCAACTCTTACTACAGCATATTTATAAATAAATCCAAATACAGGCACTTTGGACATTTCAGTTTTACCTAATGCACGGATAGGCTGCCTCAGCGTTTTCACGATGATCGGTGCATCGAGATAAGAGATATGATTGCCTACAAAAATGTATTGCTTGTTTTTATCCAATGGCTCTTCATAATGATTACGATGAAAAATAAAGATCAGGGGAAACCAAATATCACCCCACAACATGCAAAGCCGGTAGATCATATTACCACCTGTGATGCGACCGAATAAAGAAGTAATAAGTATAAATGGAAAAAGTAAAAGCATAATGCCAATAAAAAGAAGCAGCGCATAAATACAGTATATCCATTGAAGAGGCCTTAGCAAAAAACGCATCAATTATTAATTTTTAAAAATGAAAGTGGCATTGTTTCATCATTGATGCAATTGCAGGCCACTGTTCCATTAGCGTCATAGCAATCCAAAACTTTGGCAACATTACCGCATTGTTGAATAATAATGATAATACTCATTTTTTGTTTTGTTACTCCGCGAACAGTAAAAATAGGGCAAGGCCGTTTATGCAGATCTGACTTATCCCG
>Ga0207701_10004352_pt1 | contig 14384 bp, 12 predicted proteins | sample KBSSwiSSwithPhiX_FD_184294 | JGI IMG/M metagenome (GOLD analysis project Ga0207701, IMG submission 184294) | Switchgrass rhizosphere bulk soil microbial communities from Kellogg Biological Station, Michigan, USA, with PhiX - S5 (SPAdes) (version 2) | ecosystem: Environmental > Terrestrial >... | reverse complement strand
TACTGTTGCAGAAGGGGCCGATCCAGACCGAGACGCGATCGCAGGTCGGCCACGTCCTCGGGCGATGCCGATTCGCCGAGCATCGCCTGAGCGGGATCGCCGGGAATGAGATGAATCAGCAGGAACACGAGCGTGGCAACGCCGAGCAATACTGGAATCGTCAACGCCACGCGGCGAGCCACGAACCGCAGCACGGCGTCATTGTTGGCTGACCTTCCCGCTATTGCAAGGGACGCGCAGTACAATCGCCGCATGCAGACGTGTCACGCGTGCGGGAAGGATCTCGCCGATGGTGCGACGCAATGCCACGCATGTCTGGTGGCGGTTCCTGAAAAACAAGACGTCTACGACCTATCGTCTGAGGAGACGACGACCATCCCGCCGGGGTGGGACGGTGGCGCGGAGTGTTACCGTCCGGAACGATAATTGGCTCGACGTCGTGATCTATGCCGTGCGTGGATCGGCCCGGTTCCGCGTCGGTACGGTGGGCGGCTCGTCGACACAGACATTCCGGCTGCCGGCTCAGGCGATTAGCGGCGGCAGCGAGGTTCAGATTCTAGCGGATCCCATCGGCGCGACGCGCGGATACGTCACGGATCCCGTCGTGTTGGGGCCCGGTCAGCGGCTCGAGCTGCAGGTTGGAAGCCCGATCTCCATCTCGACCTTCGCCATCAGGAACGAGTAGATCCAGCGCGCCGCCGACTGGGCGATGGTGTCCGCCAACCTTGGCCAGTTAGTCCGCCACCGCCGGTGGGCGAGTCGAATACAGATTCCGCAACGCGTTCCTGTCGGCATCGGCGATGTCGGTGACCCACACCTGCGGGTACATGATCGAGTCGCGGTGCGCGACGTGTTCGAGCCCGAGCAGATGGCCGATCTCGTGGAGCGCCGCGCCGCGCTGCATCTCGGGCGTGAGTGTCCGGCCGCGGTGATCGTGCAGAGCGAGCGTAATCCGCGCGTTGCTGATCTCGGTGCCGATCTCCTCGCGCCACGTCTTGCCGATGCACGTCCCGGGAAGTGAATCCACCCATTCGACGACTACGTCGGCGTCCGATGCGGACCAGACGCGTGCGAATCGAACCGGAACGTCGGGTGTGGACCACCGCCGAAATCCGGCCCAGGCGGCCTCGACGAGTTCGGGTTGCCAACCCGGGGTCGTCCGTGCCGCCGCAATGAAGACGCGAATGGGTCGTTGCGGGCGTCGCTCCCAGCGTGCCCGGATGGGCCCGGCGACGACGGTCATGTCAGCCGCTGCAGCTAGCGGTGTCACGGTATTGGCCGCCGCGTTCACGCCGAACAGGGCGGCACCGAAGTAGAGCGGAAGCAGAAACGCAAACGAGCCGCGCATCGACGACACTGTTTGGTGTGAAGCGGATTAACGCCCGCGATCCGCGGGTGATCGACTCAGCGCGGCCGACCCCCTCGAATTGAACACGTTAGGCGAGGCAGTCAGGGAGCGCCCGCGTTCGATCTCGTACGCGGGTGTCATCCCGTAGGTGTCAGTGAAGGGAGTCGCGGACTACGCGGCACCGCTGCCGGCTCTGACGCACCGCGGTTGCGCTTGCGACGCCGAGACCGCGTGGTGCCCGGCACAAGCTCGAGCACGCTGTCGACGATCGCGAGGCAGGCGGCCCAGGTCAGCCACAGCATCCCGCGCAGCAATGGCAAGCGCGATTGTGGAAGCGCCGGGTACGGATGCGCGCCGGTGAAGCGCCGTCGGCGTCCGGTGACGGAGGATGGTGTGTGTGACCGGTTCGTTGGATCGCTCATCGCCCTTCCCTATAGGCAGCGGGTGGTTCCGCGCCTCGATCTTGCGCACGGGACCATGCCCGATGACGACCACTGCGACACGAAGGGCACGTGACTACAGAACGGCGTCCAGCGGCGTCTATCGACGGCGCGCCATTCCGTTCGCGTCGGCGAAGAGGTTGGCGACGATGCGCACGTCGCGCCCGGTATTCGTCGGAAGGTCGAAGATGTGTTCGGCGTGTTCGTGGGAGCCCCACGCGTCGAACGCGGCCCCTTCGCAGATGAACGCCAGATCGGCCACGGTCCGCATCCGAATCGTTGGGATCGGCTGGTGCCCATTGCCGAACTGACCGCCGCGGATGGTGAGCGGGCCTGGCGCGCCGAAATCGATCATCACGCCGTCCGGATGCAGACGATCGGTCATGAATCGCACCTGCTCGAGCAGCACCGGATACGCGTTCCCCGTAGGCCCCTTCGCCGTAAGGAGGCGGGCGGACGTCTCACAGCCAGCGCCTTCGATGCGTACGACGTCGCAGGGCGGACCGAGCGCAAAGCAACTTTCGGCGTGGCCGCTCATCGCTCCGCCGATCCACTGAAACGACCCGAAGGAGCGCACCCCAACGCGACCCGTCGTGTCGCCGTTCGCGCGGCAATGCGTGAACAGATGCTCCTTCGACTGCGTGCCCTCGATGAGCCAACCGCAATCGGTGTAGCCGTACACGGAAACCGAGTCGAACCGGGCGTGCTCGTTGTTTTCGTCAAAGTCGCCGCGGCGATGCCAGAATCCTCGTTCGAGCACCCCGTTTCCGAAGACCCTAACGTCGCGCCATTGATGCATGGTACTCGGGATCACGCCCGGCCCGTGGCGCGTGCGCTCCATGACGAACGCCGCTTCGAGCGGGTTCTCGACCGTGATATCGACTCGCTCCCAGCTCGGCTCACGGCAATTCTGAAACACGAACATCGGATCGTGAGCTTTCCCGCGCCACACGAATCGCAGGCGGACCGCCGGCCGTTCCGAGCGGACCGCCGGCAGATCCATGCGATCGCGCATGACGATCGGCTCCGAGATGATGAGGGGAATGGCTGGCAGTGGTGATCCGTCCGCGAGGTGATCGCGGACGAGCCTGGTGTGATCAGTCATTGCCACTCCCGCTGCTCGGATCGGGCCGCACGGCGCTACCCGTGTGTAGCCGCCTCGGCCAGCATGGCGCTCATCTCGAGCGCGTTGGTAGTACCGTAATTCGCGTAGCAGTTGTTGAACACGACGTGTGTGTCGTCTGCCTTCTCGGCAACTTCGAGGACGCGGGGCACCCAAGTCGCGAGCTCGTCCCGGTCGTAGAGATAGCGATACTTGTCCACCACCTTCACGCCGCGCCGGTTCCAAATGTCATCACGACGCCCGTGAAAGCGCACGATCGCGAGTGAAGGCGCGGTGACCGCCGCGATGGGCGGTACGCTGTTAGGAAGCCCTTGAGGCTCATCGACGATAACGTAGGGCAGCGCGTTGTCGCGGAGGAAGGCAAGGTTGCGCTCGCGACTGCGCTCATCGAACCACGCGCGATTCCGGAACTCGATCGTGCACGGCACTCCGGCGAACCGATCGCGTGCTTCGAGAATGGCGTTGCGCGCGGCGGTGCCCGGCATGAACCACTGGGGATATTGCAGCAGCACGGAGCCAAGTTTGTCCGCGGCGATGAGCGGCTCGATGGCGTCGCGGAAAAGCGCCCAGACTTCCTCGTAGATGTCCGGCGGTAGATCACGGGCGTAGACGCGTTTCTGCGACGCCATCGTGGGTGGCAGTGCATCGCGCAGCGTCTTCGGGAGCCGAGCGACCTCGGTCGGATGCCCGGTCATCAGCGCGAAGGCCTTGATATCGAACCGAAATCCGTCAGGCGTTCGGCTCGCCCAGAGCTCGGCGTTCCGTCGCACGGGTAGGCCATAGTACGACGAATCGACCTCGACGAGCGGGAAGCGATTCGCGTAGTAGCGGAGCCGTTCCTCGGCGGACTCGACGCCAGAGGGGTAGAACAGACCGGTGGGCAGCAGGGTGCGATCCGTCCAACTGGCAGTGCCCACACGGATTCGATGCCCGTTCGGGAACGTGATCGCTTCAGTGGGTGCCTCTGTCACGGCCGCGGCGCGGTCGATGGCCGCTCGCGTGCCCGGGTCGTGATGAGCGGAGGTCGACTGGCTCACGCAGAGATTGGGGTGAATCTTCTGAAACCGCGTCTGTGGTCGGCGCCGTAGGGTGTGGCACCCATTTCCCCGATACGAGGTACGCCGATGTGGATCCTGATCAAGGGCCTGTTGCTCAAGTGGGCCATGCTCAAGTGGCTGCTCCAGAGCCTTGGCTCGTTGGGAATTCTGGTTCCGATCGCCTTCGTGTTGAAGATGGTGGGCTTGCCGGTGCTCATGGTACTCGGGGTGCTCGCGCTCCCGATTCTCTTCATGCTTGCACTCTTTGGAATGCCGTTCATTCTGGTGTTCCTGCTCGGTGGTGCGCTACTGGCCATTCTCTCGGCCGCGTTGTCGTTTGGGCTCCTGGCGCTCAAGATCATTCTCCCGATCGTCCTCCTCGTGTGGCTGCTCCGCTGGATCATGGGATGGAACGGCAACGGATCGAAGCCTGACGAGGGCACGCCGCCTCCGGCGACTGGTCCGGTGAGCGACGTCTGACGCGCAAAAAAAGGGAATAGGGAATCGGGAATAGGGAATCGAAAGGCGGTCGTGCGGCGAACAGCCTCGGTCGCCTTTCTCATTGCCCTCACGTCGAACGATCGACGCTCGACCACCTTGATCCCAGCGCACGCGGTGGATCATCCTTCGCCAAATGGCGAACTCCAGCGAACGCGCCGTCGGACGAAGCGTCGCGCGCAAGGACGGTATCGGGAAAGCGACGGGCACGGCGGTCTACGCCGATGACCTCGTGTTCCCGGGAATGCTCTGGGGCCGGACCATCCGCTCCGAGATTCCGCGCGGACGCATAACGGCAGTGCGTCGCCAGTTCGACGAGACTGACTTCACGGTCGTCGACTACCACGACATTCCGGGCACCAACGTCGTCGCGCTCATCGAGGTCGATCAGCCGTGCCTCGTGGAGCGAGACGTCAGGCACGCGGCCGAGCCGATTCTGCTGCTCGCGCATGCCGATCGCGAGAAGCTGCTCGCCGCCCGCGTGGAGATCGACTACGAGCGCGAGCCGGCCGTGCTCGACGCTGAAGCTTCCGAGACTGTCTTCAAGCACATCCACATCGAGAAGGGTGACATCGACTCCGCGATGTCGAGCGCGGAGGTCATCGTCGAGGGGACGTACCGCACCGGCGCGCAGGAGCACGTGTACATCGAGCCTAACGGGGTGATCGCGGTTCCGGAGGACGGTGGCATTGCAGTCCACGGCTCCATTCAGTGCCCGTTCTACGTGCACAAGGCGCTCGTCGCACTGTTGGGGGATGCGGTTTCTCACGTGCGTGTCGTCCAGACGGAGACCGGCGGCGGATTCGGCGGCAAGGAGGAATTCCCGTCGGTGATCGCGGGACACGCCGCGCTCCTCGCGCTCAAGTCGGGCCGGCCGGTGAAGATCATCTACGATCGCACCGAGGACATGGTGGCGACGACCAAACGGCACCCCTCCGTGGTGCGGCATCGGACTGGTGTCACGCGCGGCGGTCGCATTGTCGCGATGGACATTGACGTGATGCTGGATGGCGGCGCCTATGTCACGCTCAGTCCCGTGGTCCTCTCGCGCGGAACGATCCACGCCGCCGGCCCTTATCGGTGTGACAACACGCGCATTGTCGGGCGAGCCGTGATGACGAACACGCCGCCGAACGGTGCGTTCCGCGGCTTTGGCGCGCCGCAGACGCAGTTCGCGATGGAAGTCCACGTGGACCGGATCGCCGAAGCGTTAGGTATGGACGCGGTCCAGCTGCGGGAGCTCAACGCGTTGCGGCCTGGCGATACCACTGCGACCGGCCAGACCCTCGGCGAGGACTGCAGCGCGCTCGAAACGCTGAGTCGTGCGGTGCGGAAATCCCGGTACCATGAAAAGAAGGCAGTGGTGGGTACGAACGGCCACGGCATCGGCGTGTCCTTGTTCTATCATGGCTCGGGGTTTACTGGCAGTGGAGAGCTGCGCCTCGCATCGCGTGCGGCGCTCGAGCTCACGGAGCGCGGCGTTCGGGTTCTGACATCGAGCACCGAGATCGGGCAGGGCACGCGGACGATGCACGCGCAGATCGTCGCCGACTCGTTAGGCGTGCCGTACGAATCGGTCGAGGTCGCGCAACCTGACACCTCCCGCGTCCCCGACAGCGGGCCGACAGTCGCATCTCGCACCTGCATGGTGGTCGGTGGCATCCTGCAGCGGGCGGCGGCCGAACTGCGCCGGCGGATCGGCGACGCGACACCGGCCGAGTATTTCGGCGAGCACGGCCCGCTGCGCGTGGAGGCAGAGTACGAGCAGCCCGATTGGATTCAGTGGGATGACGAGACGTACATGGGCGATGCGTACGCGACCTACGGGTGGGGATGCAACGTCGCCGAGGTGGAGCTCGATCCCGTGACGCTGGAGGCGCGCCCGTTACGTCTCACGGCTGTGTTGGATGTCGGCAAGGCGATCCATCCGGCACTCGCGATCGGCCAGATCGAGGGTGGAACCGCTCAGGCGTTAGGCTTCGCGTTGCTCGAGCACGTCGTCATGCGTGATGGCGCGATGGCCAACGCACAGCTGACGAACTACACCATCCCGACGACGCTGGACACGCCGCCGATCGACGTCGTGCTGGTCGAGAACCCGTACCCTGGCGGCCCGTTCGGCGCGAAGGGACTGGGGGAGTTGCCCATGGATGGCCCGGCCCCCGCCGTCGTGAACGCGATCAGAAGTCTTGGGGTGGACGTGCGCGAGGTGCCCGCGGTACCGGAGGTCATTTTCCGGCAGTCATTGGCGAAGCGAGTGCTCTGACGATGCAATTCCAGCTCAACGGCCGAGGCGTCGACATCGACGCGCATCCCATGCGACGGCTGCTGGATGTGCTTCGTGAGGAGTGCGAGCTGACGGGCACGAAGGAAGGGTGCGGTGAAGGCGAGTGTGGCGCGTGCACCGTGCTCGTCGATGGCCAAGCGGTCGTATCGTGCCTCATACCGTACGCGCAGGTGGAAGCCCGCGACGTGCAGACGATCGAGGGCGCGGAAGCGCAGGTGCTGCAGCGTGCGTTCATGGATCACGTCGGCGCGCAGTGCGGGATCTGCACGCCCGGCATGATCATGGCGGCAATGTCGCTCGGGCCGGACCCAACCCGAAAACAGATGCAGGAAGCGCTCGCCGGGAATCTGTGCCGATGCACCGGGTACGAGGCGATCTATCGCGCCATTCGCGCGGCGAAGCGGGCGAGTCGCACAGCGGCGGCAGCAGGCATGTCGTCATCGAGCGTGCCGACGTGAGAACCGCGGTCACGCCGCTCACGCTGCGTCGGCCGCGATCGGTCCGCGAGGCGCTCACGATGCTGCGGGATGACGGGCCGCTCGTCGCGCTCGCGGGCGCGACCGATCTGTACGTATCGCTCAACTTCGGGACGTTGTCAGCCACGCGCTTCCTCGATCTCTGGGCGCTCGAGCCGCTCCGCCGCATCGAGATGCGCGGCGACGTCCTCTCGCTCGGTGCGCTGGCGACATATACGAGCCTAACGCGGTCCCGGCTCGTGAAGCAGCGATTGCCAATGCTCGTCGACGCGGCGCGGCAGGTTGGCGGCGTGCAGATCCAGAACCGCGGCACGATTGGTGGGAACATCGCGAACGGCTCCCCCGCGGGAGACACGCTGCCCGTGTTCGCGGCGGCTGAGGCGATTGTGGTCATCCGGAGTGCGGGTGCGGAGCGGCGCGCTGCGTTTACGGAGTTCTACTCGGGATACCGGACGAGCGTCCTTCGTCCCGAGGAGCTCATCGTCGCCGTCGAGATTCCGGCCATCACGGGACGCCAGTGGTTTCGGAAGGTCGGCACGCGTGCCGCACAGGCCATCTCGAAGGTCGTCATGGCTGGCGTCCGCTCCGACATGCCGCGTATCGCGTTAGGTTCGGTGGGCCCGGTGGTCATCCGTGCGCGCGCGGCTGAGCGAGCGCTCGCGGCCGGGCAGGGGATCGATGCAGCCGTAGCCGCGGTCGGCGCAGAGATTACTCCGATCGACGATGTGCGCTCGACGGCGGAGTATCGGCGCACCGTGTCGCAGAATCTCGTGCGCCAGTTCTGGCACGCGACGGCCTGACGAACCGATACGCTGGCGCCGATGCTCGCTATCGCCGATCGGCGCGGAGGAGCGCTCCGACACCGGCGGGCGACAGGGGACGCGAGAACAACAGCCCCTGCCCGAACTCGCACTTGAGGCGCAGCAGCTCCGCGACCTGTTCCTCCGCCTCGACGCCCTCGGCGACGGTCCGCAGACGCATCGACTTCCCTAACGCGAGCACGACGTGAGCCACGCTCACGCCGCCGCGACCGACGCGGTCGATGAACGCCTTGTCGATCTTCAGGATGTCCACCGGAATGCGTGGCAGCTGATGAAGCGCCGCCTGGCGCGCGCCAAAGTCGTCGATCGCGATGCGGACGCCGAGTGATTTCAGCGACTGCAGGCGGGCGAGCGCGGTGCCGGCATCGTCGAGCAGGACGGCATCGGACACTTCGAGCACGAGACGCCGTGGATCGAGGCCCGAAAGCTCGAGTGCGTTCGCGACATCCGCGATGAGCGATGGCTGACGCAGCTGCGAGCGAGACACGTTGACGGTCAGCGTCAGCGCCCGGGCGCTCGCGACGTCGTCCTGCCACTTCTTCACCTGTGTGCAGGCGTCGAGCAGGACCCACCGACCCAGCACGGAGGCGAGGCCCAACTCGTCAGCGACCGGCAGGAACGAGGACGGGGGGATCTCTCCACGCGACGGGTGACGCCAGCGCAGGAGCGCCTCGACGCCGGCGATCCGCCGGTTGTGCAGGATGACGATTGGCTGGTATTCGATCTCGAACGCCTTGTTCTCAATGGCGGCGCGGAGCTCGCCCTCGAGCTCCACGCGGTCCACGAGCGTCGAGCGAATCCTGTCCGAGAACACTTCGCAAGAGCCGCGACCGCGGCGCTTTGCCGCGGCCAGCGCCGCGTCGGCGTTGCGCAGCAGGCTGTCCACATCGTCATCCGCCGTCGCCTGCGCTATGCCTGTGCACGCGCTGATCGTGAGCTCGCGTCCATCGATGGTGATGGGCCGACCGAGCGCGTCGCTCACGCGCTCGCTGATCTGTACGAAGTTGCTCTCGTCGGCCATGTCCTCGAGCAGGAGAGCGAATTCATCGGCGCCCGGTCGTGCTGCCGTGTCGCCGCCCCGCAGTGTGGCATTGAGTCGAGTGGCGACCGCCGCCAGGACGCGGTCGCCAGCGGCGTAGCCGAACGCGTCGTTGACCGAGCGGAAGCCATCCAGATCGAGCAGCATGATGACCACGGCGCGCTCGTGCCGGTGCGCCCGTGCGAGTGCGTGACCAACCCGGTCGTGGAGCAGCAGACGCGTCGCGAGTCCGGTGAGCGGATCGCGCAGGTCGGGTGTAGAAGATTGAAGCGAGGACTGAGCGGCGGTGCCGTTGGAAGATCCGTCCGTCGCCGCGTGCGGCGCGGTTACGTTGCCGGCTGTCGACGATGCGAGCGTCTGAATTCCGGGGTCGGCCCGGTCCGCGTCAGATGTTGCTGCCGCGAACGGAGAGGAGATCGTCGCCCGCGTGGCAAACACGAGCGCGATCAACGCGAAGGCAATGGCGTACAGGCCGAGACTCAGCGCGAGGGCGCCGGACGCTCGGCCGGAGACGTACAGGGCTGCCGCGAAAGAGACGCCGGCGACACCGAAGATGATCGAGACACCACGTGATACACGAACCAGCGAATCGGTGACGATGCGCACGAAGATCGAAGTTCCGGGACAGAAGATGGGCCAATCGCGCACGCCGGCGGCGTGCCTTGTAGGACGCGTGCGACCCCTGCGGCGCCACGCTCGATCGCGCACATTTAGGCCATGAACATCCCGCATCTGGAGTTCGGTGCTCCGTGGGTCCTGCTGTTGCTGCTCTTCCTGCCGATCTGGTGGGTGTGGCGGCGACGACGTCGTCCGGCAGCCATCGTATTCTCTCGCGTTTCCGTGCTCGCCGCGGGTCCGCGCGCGGGACGCGCGATCGCGCGCTCGCTGGTTGTCGCGCGCAACCTCGTGCTGGCTGGCCTCATCGTCGCACTCGCTCGGCCGCGTTCCGCCGGGCGCGCGGAGCAATCGACGACCGAGGGTATCAACATCGTCATCGCGTTCGACATCTCGAGCTCGATGCTGGCCGAAGATTTTCAGCCGCAGAACCGGCTCGAGGTGGCGCGCGACAAGGTCAAACAGTTCATCGCGATGCGCGGCAGCGACCGGATTGGCGTCGTCGCGTTCTCCGGAGAGGCACTCACCCAGGTGCCGCTGACGACCGACTATCCCGTCGTGATGGCCGCGGTGGACAACCTGCAGCCCGGCCAACTCGAAGACGGAACCGCGATCGGGACGGCGATCGCCACGGCGGCGAATCGCCTGCGTGACGCGCCGGGCAATTCACGCGTGGTCGTCCTTCTTACCGACGGCGTGAACAATCGCGGCTCGATAGATCCGCGGACGGCGGCCCAGGCGGCGTCCGCGTTCGGCGTGAAGATCTACACCATCGGCGTCGGCACCGAGGGCATGGCGCCCGTGCCTGTCGGCCGTGGCGTGTTCGGGCTACGGTACGAGAATCGGCCGGTCGAGATCGACGACGCATTGCTCACGGACATCGCGCGCCGGACCGGTGGGCGGTACTTCCGGGCGCGTGACGCCGCGGCGCTGCAACGCATCACCGAGGAAATCGATCGGCTGGAGCGCACGCCCGTGCGCACGCGCGTATACACGCGCTACTCGGAGCTGTATCGCTGGCCGCTCGGTCTCGCGCTCGTTGCCCTCGCGGTGGAGCTGATGCTGGCCGCATGGCGAGGTCCGCTTCCCTGACGCGCGGGTCGGCCGAGCCGCGCGCCGACTTCACCGCGATTTCAGAGCAGTTTCTTCCAGCGAAGGATCGCGACCAGGACGACACCTAACGCGAGCTGCAGGATCACCATCAGCAGGAATCCGTGCGGGTAGCCCTGCAGCGGAATCCGCCCGAAGTTCATCCCCCACATGCCGCTGATGACGACGAACGGGACGCTGAGCGTCGCGATAACCGATAGCCCCTTCGTGATCGACCCGAGCCGGTTCGAGACCTGCGTGAGGTAGCTGTCGAGCGTGCTGCTCAGCAGCTCGCGGAACGTGTCCAGCGAGTCGTTGATGCGGAGCACGTGGTCGTACACATCTCGGAAGTACAGCTGCGATTCCGGAGGGAGCAGCGGCGACGGACGGTTCGTGAGCACGTTGAAGATCTCGCGCTGCGGCGCGAGGTACCGTCTGAGCGACAGCACCGTGCGCTTCAGCGCGAAGATGTCGTGGAGCGCTGTCTCATCGAACCGCTCGAAGACGCGTGATTCGAGCCCATCGACGAACTCGTCGACGCGATCGAGGATCGGGAAGAACGCATCGATCGCTGTGTCGCACAGCGTGTGCGCCAGGCGAGCGGGACCGCGGTCGAACAGATCGGGGCTCCGTCGCACCAGGTCGGCGACGGTGTCCACCGTTTGTGACTCGCCTGCGTGAACGCTGACGACGTAGTTCGCGCCGATGTAGATGTAGAGGTTTTCGGTCTCGAGGTCGTAGGGATCGGTCGTCGTGTCACAGAAGCGGATTGCGCGCAGCACGACGAACAAAAATCCATCGTAGGCTTCGATCTTCACCCGGCTGTTGGGGTTGAGCGTGTCCTCGATGGTCAGCGGATGGAACTTGAACAGCTTCTCGAGCACTGCGTGCTGGTGACGACTGGTGCTGTCGATGTCGACCCAGAGCTTGGTGCCGGGGTCGGCCAGTGCGTCGCGAAGCTCGCGTGGCGGAAGGTCGAACGCGAGCCGCCCGCCCGCGGTGCGCATGACGCTGTGCGGCATGTGCCGGTCGGTCGCCGTCGCGGTACCGTCGGTCGGCGTTAGGTTCGGGGCGCGGGCAGGCGTCGTCACGGAGGTTCCGGCGAATCGATTGAGTAACGGGCGGACGACGGCGCCGGAGGTCGGGACTCGGCCGAGGCGCCCGTCACGCCTAAGCTAGGGGCGCGGGTCGATTGTCGGGAGCACCCCTCGGCCGAATGCGACGCGTGCGACCCCTGTCAGAGGCGTGTCAGAAGGGTTGTCCGGCGAGCGCTGCGGGCGCGACTTAGGGGACGCCGCACGTGCCTGACGCGGCGTGGCGGTTGCCGCGGGTTCCTGTTCTCCGCCTGAGCCGAGTGCTATCCTGCGATATGCCCAGCCTGCCGACACGCCACGTTGCCGCGCCACGCATCACGCTCCTCGTCGGGCTGCTCACGCTCACCGTGGTGCTTGCGGCGTCGCTCGCCTACGAGGCGCACGATGCGGCGCGGTCGCATCGTGTGACGGCTGAGCGGGCGCTCAGGGACTACGCGTCCGTTGCAGCTTGGGAGTACGTCGCGAATGCCCAGGACCGGCTCGGGGAAGCGGCGAGCGAGCTGCTCTCGCCAGTGACGAGCGTCCGGGCGAGCTCGCCGTACGAGTTGCTCGCTCCACCGGACCTGGTTACCGCTCCCGCCCGCGACGTGCTCGCCTGTCGCCAGAGTGCCGGCGATTCGGCGCGCCTGGTGTTCCGGGTAGACCTTCGCGATGGATCCGTCGCTCTGGGAGGCGGCGTCGCTGACACCGGATTCGTCCGCTGGCTACGAGACACGGTCGTCACCAACAACCGGCTGCGGTATCGACCGGAGATGCGGTACGCCGCGGTGGCTGATCCTGTTCACGCCCCTGGCCGCCTCATATTCTACGCGGTTCGATATGCGCAGCATGGCGCGCCGCTCGCCGCGTACGGTTTTACAACGTGTCCGCGTGCGGTTGGCGAAGGCGTGCTGCGTGACGTCATGGGGGCCCACGCGCTGCTCCCCGGTTCGGTCACCGGCGGCGCGTCCAACGATTCGCTGCTCGTGCTCACGGTGAGCGATGCGCAGGGAAAGGAGTGGTACCGGTCGGGAACGTCGACGCCGGCCAGTGCGGCGTCTCCGTACGCGAGCGACGTCGCACTCGATGGTGTCGGCGTCCCGTTGACCGTCCACGCGGCGCTTCGGGCGAGCGCGCCTGAGCGACTGCTGGTGGGTCGTCCACCCGGCTCACGGCTTCCGATGTTGCTTGGCCTGCTCGCGCTCACGGTTGCTCTCGCCGCCGTCGCCTTGCTGCAGCTACGACGCGAGCACGACCTGGCGCGACTTCGCGCGGACTTCACGTCGAGTGTGTCGCACGAACTGCGGACGCCACTCGCGCAGATTCTCCTGTTCGGTGAGACGCTCGAGCTCGGGCGCGTTCGCTCGGAAGCCGATCGTCAGCTCGCGGTGGAGACGATCGTTCACGAGGCGCGACGTCTCATGCGCATGGTGGACAACGTGCTGCACTTCGCACGCACCAGCGAAGGCCGTGTGGAACTCGAGCGGACGCAGACGGAGCTGGACCCGCTCGTCGCCACAATCGTTGCGACGTTCTCGCCACTTGCGGAGGAGCGCGGATCTCATGTCGTCACCGATATCCGCGAGTCCATCACGGCGTTCGTCGATTGTGGTGCCGTGCGGCAGATCGTCCTGAATCTCCTCGACAACGCACTCAAATTTGGACCGCGCGGGCAGACGGTGCGGCTGATCGTCGAGCGCGCCGACAGTCTCGCGCGGATCGCGGTGGAGGACCAGGGGCCTGGCATCCCGCTCGTCGATCGCGACCGCATCTGGAGTCCGTACGTACGACTTCGTCGCGAGCGGAATGCAGCGAACGAGGGGAGCGGGATCGGGCTGGCGGTCGTACGCGAGCTGACCGCGTTGCACCACGGCATGGCCTACGTCGAGGGTGCGCCAACAGGCGGCGCGCGATTCGTCGTCGAGCTTCCGACTGGTGTTCACGCAGGGGCCGAGCCGGCGGCTGGTGCGGCGGCGCGACGCGAGCGTTCGCGCGAACGGCGGTGGGACGCGAGCAACGGGTCACGCGAGCGGCAGAGCTGGACGGCGCGCGCTCGGCGAAGGCTGGCGCGTAGGCCTGGTTCGTCGGCTCGCGAATCCTGAACATGCCGACCGTTCTCCTCATCGAAGACAACGACAAGCTCGCGCGCGGGCTGCAGAGCAACCTCGAGTTCGAGGGTTACTCGGTACTCTGCGCGAACGACGGCGGCGCGGGGTTGGCGTTGGCACGTGAGAAGCGTCCGGACCTCATCGTGCTCGATCTGATGCTGCCGGATACTGACGGCTATCGTGTCCTCCGAACGCTGCGCGATGACGGAGACACCACGCCAGTCCTCGTCCTGACGGCGTTAGGTGAAGAGGCGGACAAGGTCCGCGGCTTCCGGTTCGGCGCCGATGACTACGTCACGAAGCCGTTCGGACTCATGGAGCTTCTGGCGCGGATCGACGCGCTGCTCCGCCGCGCGACCCGGCCTAACGGCGACGCCCCGCGCGTCACAGGGGACCCGCCTTCCGGGTTCGGCGATGTGCGGGTCGACGC
>Ga0207701_10004351_pt1 | contig 14385 bp, 9 predicted proteins | sample KBSSwiSSwithPhiX_FD_184294 | JGI IMG/M metagenome (GOLD analysis project Ga0207701, IMG submission 184294) | Switchgrass rhizosphere bulk soil microbial communities from Kellogg Biological Station, Michigan, USA, with PhiX - S5 (SPAdes) (version 2) | ecosystem: Environmental > Terrestrial > Soil... | reverse complement strand
CAGAGCGACGTAACGCTGATATTAGATGGCAACACAATCATAAACAGAGCTAATCGATTGAATATTTTCGATAAAAGCTCCGGCAGTTGGATTCAAAGGGTAATTTTAGATCGGCAGTCGCAACCGATTTCTATATTCTCGCCGACTAACTCATTGCTGAGCGGCCTCTACGCGTACTTTAAGCTTGATGAAGCCTCTGGTACCGCCGTAGACGCGCTTGGCACAAGAAACTTGCCGAACTACGGTAATCCGGTTGGAACAGCTGCAGGCAAGATAAACACTTCCCGCAATTTCCCTGGAGGCAATGCCTACTTCTATTCTCTCAGCGCCACAGACTTTTCTCCCGGCTCGAATCATTTCTTCTTTTCCTTTTGGGCTAAGGCCGGAAACCTGACACAAGGTCAATCAGACACGGGATTCTTAAGTAAGACTGGCACTTTGAACAACAGGCAATGGATTGTATTTTTTGATAACGTATCGAAGAAGCCAAAGCTAAATGTCAGCCTGGATGATACGCACACTTCTACGGCAATTGGCGCAACAGCTTTTGCCAATACTACAACGTGGTATTTCATCGCGGGCGGCTGGGATGGAACAAACATCAAAATTTCAGTTAACGGCGGCGCTTACGTTACGACTCCCTTTGCCGGACCAGTAAATCCAAATGGAAACGTTCATTTTACGATTGGGCTCGAAATCGGGTCGGGTGGAGGTTGGCTGGGACAGATCGATGAGGTTGCTATCTGGATAGGCAGAAATGATCTGACGATTTCCGACGTGCAACAACTTTACAATGACGGCGCTGGCTTGCCCTACAGTGCCTTCCGCTAAGAACGAATTTCCGCTGCCCTCTTATTCGTCCCTCCTCCCAAATTGCCTTGGAGGGAAGTTTCGACGTTTTGCACATTGCGACCGATTATTCCTCGGCGAACTATCGCGAATTTCGCAATTCAATACGATGATGACACGGCCAGGTCCGACGAATTGCAAAATGACTTGGAAAAATACGAGTACCTACAAGAGCTCGCGCAGCCATCCTTCGGGGTAAACGGCGCACCCTTACGCACAGTTCCAGCTCTGAATTCCCGCAGCACATGCAGAACGCTCGTTTTGACCTGTCTCCGGGGATATGTTTCTGATTGGTCGTCAGCCCAAACGGAACGCGCGAACAATCATGACGATTCCGCTAATATCCACAGTAAAATTTTGGAGGTGGCCGGTACGCCGAGGACTTGCCAATCAGCGGAACTCCTAAACCAGGTGTCGGAGACTATAAAACAGGCAATCATTCGCCAATGTTTGCGAAATAAATTGCCAAATAAAAAAAATTGCTTGCCATGATAATTTATTTTGATAGGAACAACGGCGTCAGGCTTTCACTCTCTACAATTCTCCATTATGAAGCGATTCGAAATCGTCGTCGTCGTCTTTACTCTAATTTTGAGCGGCCTTTTGGCTCCGCGGTGTCGGGCCGCCATTTACCAGTCCAACGGAACGCCGGAGAGTGTTCAGTTTATTCACGATAGCCAAGCGCAGAACGGTGACACGATTACGTTGCCTGCGGGAACGTTCGTTTGGATGACGGGAGTGACTATTACGAAGGGCATTACATTACAAGGGCAGACCACCACGAACTCCACGAATGGCACGGCAGTGGATAATACGATTATTCAGGACAGCAACGCGCGACGCAGGTCCGGCGGCTATCCATTCATCACAATGGAATCGGAGCTTGGGAAATCGTATCGCATTACCGGACTGACCTTTGACGGCGGATCGGCTACCACTACGAACAATAATGGCGCTGTCCAACTTGGGGGAAATTCACATTCTGTCCGGTTGGATCACTGTCACTTCAGGGAATCTCTCGCACACGAAGCGCACTGGATAGCAATTACCGGAGCCATTTGGGGTGTTGCAGACCATAACGTTTTGAAATTTCAGAATGCGGTTGAGGGCTTCTATATCTACATGCCCAACTGGCCGAATCCTGACGGATCGAGCGGTGCGAACGGCGATGGAGCATTTGCGACGCCGACTGAGTTCGGCACTGAAAAATTTTTCTTCATGGAGGATAATTACCTGAAAAGCCTGACGGGCAATGCCACGGGAGGCCCGGACGATCTACGCGGCGGGCGCTGGGTATGGCGGCACAACCACATGTATGACGTATCAGTTCAGGGTCACGGCACAGAAAATGGGCGCTGGCGCGGCGGCAGGGCAAGAGAAGTTTATAGCAACGACTTTCACAATACCACTAATCACGGCGTTGGCGGTGTTCGCAGCGGAGTAACAGTGTTTCACGACAATACCTTCGATGGAGTAGCGCCGGGACAATCCGGTTATCAGCTTCAGGCTTATCGCTCGATGTTCAAGTGGATAGCCTGTCCATTCGCTGGCGCGACAGGAGATAATCCGTGGGACATGAATGATCCGCACGGCCTTTACGAGAGTGGAACGGCAAGCGGTGGAGGCCGGAGTCAGATTATCGACACGACAAAGAACTGGATCACAAATCAGTGGGCGGGATTCACTGCGAAATTTACCGGCGACAATCAGGTTGCACTTATTCAGAGCAACACATCGAACACGCTGAATGTCTTTTATTATACCGACAGCGGGGGAGGCCATGTCTGGCAGGCAGGCAACGGATATCAGATTCACAGGATATCGGTAGCGCTCGACCAGCCTGGTCGTGGACAAGGTGATCTTATCGTTGGCAATCCGCCGATTAACCGTAGAACCGGAACTGCCGCGTGGCCAAATCAAGCGCTGGAACCGACTTACTCGTGGAACAACATATACACGCCTAACAATACTCCGGTAAACATAACTGTGGGAACGGGCGGCTTCATGCTGGTTGAAGGACGCGATTATTTCAATAATACGCCAATGCCTGGTTACAGACCCTACGTTTATCCGCATCCTTTGGTAACCGCCCAACCGACTCCGCCGCCGCCCCCTCCACCGAGCACGATGTGCTCCCAACTACAACAACGCCTGAGCCGGCTCCAAAGCCGGCAACAACGGTTACAGCAACGCCATCGCCAGAACCAACGGCTAAATCGACGAATACGTCGACTCCGACAGCAACTTCAAGCCCAAGATTGCGTCTAAGTTCGTGCTCACGTTAACACCGTCCCTCTCTCGTGTTGAGCGCGTCAGGTGTTTGGTCTACAATGAAATTTGCTTCGCTCACGTGGAATGCACTTGCGAAAGAGCGATCTGGGACGTCAATAACAACGTTTACACCGCCTCGGCCCAATTGTTCTGGCCGCCTGGAGTTTGGCCGCGCCGTCGGTGAGTAATAGAAGCTACGCCTTGCCCCGATTATCAAGTTGTTGAAATTCTACAACGTTAAAGGCGTTGCGCTGCGCCGACTGGTGCCCAAAAGATCGGCAGCAGAGTTTGGAATCGTTTTCAGCTGCTTACCTGCGACCTTGGACTTCCAAGGGCGCAAGCATGATTAAATTGGACGAGAAGACATGGGAGTCCGCGAAGGCGCCGAGAGAGGCGATGAAGCCGCGCATTTGCATGCCAACTTCTCGAGGAATTAAGAAGAAAGCGTTGTACTACGGTCAATATGAAGCTCAGTATGTTCTTTTGAACGGACGTCGACCTAATTCATATTGAGCCGGGTCGCGGATATGCGTTTATAATCGCGCGTCACGAGAATGCGCGCTGAAAGAGATCTTGTCTTAACAGATGGCGACGTGACGCCGGTCTCGGAATTGGCCAAGGAAATTGCTTCGAGGAAGTGGCCGCGAATTGGCGCTTTTGGTGGCAAGGTAGAAGCGGCGTGGCCGGGCAACAAACAGCCGGAATAGGCAATGCGAGATCGGATGATGGCTTTTGGCTTTAGCCGTAATAATTATGCTGACGGAGAAGCCGTTTACGCACCACCGGATTACCCGGTCGGCCCAAACTTTTGGGGCCGAAATGTGTCTTGCAAAACGCACCATCTTTCGACGAGACACTTGGACCAAAACCGAAACGCATCATTGGAGAAGAGACATCTTTTCTGGCAAATCTTCCAAAAGCCATGGCTTCCAAATATTGTAATATCCCGCTGCCGAACTCTGCCACAGGATTCTCCACTAAACCTGCACGGCACTATGGCCAAGGAGGTGCGCTTACACGTATGACCGGGGAAGAATACGGGCATATGGCTGGCATTGGAGCGAGATTTACTCTAGAAACAGGATTTTGTGGTGCACGATTCTTGTTGTCGATGAAATTTGTGCCGTGCTACGATTTTCAACTCACTTTTTCTTAGATAACTCAAGGCGAAATTGCGACCATACAGTTAGCCACCGTAATCATGTTTGGCCAGATTCATGAGAAAGTAAACCAGCTTTTCAGAGACTCTAACTCGAACCGGCGAAAACTCTCAGGAGGGCGAGGGCCTAATTGTGATTGACTTTTTCCGCCGGCGACAGTGGACGGCGGTCGTGAAATTAAATGATCACTGACAATTCCGGCACAAGTAAAAGCGAGGCTTTACCCCCTGGCGTGTCTCAAATGGAAAGAGCCACAGAAGATCTTTTGGATAAGACAATCCATCCGAACGAGAAACATCTTCGCACTGATCATCTTTTAGATAATCTCAAACACCGAACGATCTCCAGCGGGTTTATCACTATCGTCGCGCAAGGCGTTCTGTTCATACTGGGCCTTGCGTCAATCATGGTGCTGGCACGGCTGCTCACGCCCAAGGATTTTGGGTTGTACGCCATGGTAACAACTATAATGGGCTACGTGATGACCTTTAAAGATTCAGGTCTTTCCACGGCGACGATTCAAAGGGAGAGTATCACACACGCCCAAGTCTCAAACTTATTTTGGATAAACGTTGCGTTGAGCGGTGCGCTCAGTTTGCTTCTCGCCGCTGGCTCCCCCCTGGTCGCATGGTTTTACCGAGAGCCGCGGCTTGTTGCCATTACGTTGATTCTATCCAGCACCTTCTTATTAAGTGGCTTGACGATCCAGCACACGGCTTTGTTGAATCGACAGATGCGATTTACGGCACTGGCGATTATCCAGATAGCTTCAATGTTAACAGCAGTTGTGGTAGGTATTGTCATGGCTTGGCTGGGATTCCGGTACTGGGCTTTGGTTTTTTCCAATCTTGTCAACGCTGCGGTTGCTGTCCCGCTGACTTGGTGCGCGATTCCGTGGCGACCGCAATTACCATCGCGTGGCACTGGCACTGAGTCCCTTGTGCGTTTTGGGACCAGCATGGCGGGCGGTGGCTACGTTTATGCTCTGGCAAAAGGGACTGACAACATGTTGGTTGGGCGCTTTTTCGGCGCAGATTCGATTGGCCTTTATACAAGAGCGGCCGCATTACTGAATCGCCCTTTGGAGCAGTTTCTCTATCCTATCAGCTCGGTGTTCATACCAGCTCTATCCCGAGTGCAAACGCAGCCGGAGCGCTATCGCCGCACCTTCCTCCAAGTGTATGAGAGCATGGCGCTGGTAAGCTTTCTCTTTACTGGGTTATTGTTTGCGCTTTCTCGTCCTTTAACTCTTGTAGTCCTGGGGCCAAAGTGGGAGAAGGCAGCCATTATCTTTGCCGCGTTTGCTGTGGCAGCGCAGTCTGCGCCAGTTGCAAGAGCTGCTTGCTGGTTGTTCATCAGTCAAGGCCGCGGAGGCAGAGATTGGTTACTTGTGAACTTGCTGGGTGCAGCTCTCGCAATCGCTTCTTTTGTGGCTGGCCTGCCGTTCGGTCCAGCGGGACTCGCGATCTCCTATTCCATTGTTTGCCTTTTCATCGGAGTGCCAATTCTTTACTACTTCGCCGGGCGGGAGGGCCCGGTAACCTCGGCCGACCTCTGGCGCGGATTTTTCCGTTTCGTTCCGCTTTGGATAGTCGTCAGCGGTGTAACCTCGCTAGTGCGACTCTTTCTTGTGAATTCCGCCCCACTATTACAATTAGTTGTTTGCGCTCCCGCTGGGCTTCTCGCAGGGGCGATCTTAATCTGTGCTGTTGCTCCGATGCGTCGAGTGGCACTTTCGCTCGTAGACATTCTGTGGGAATTAAAATCCCGTGTCAGTTTCTTTAATGCAAAATAGTGTTACTTCGCCTGTTCCATTGACGAGGGCGATGCCGGCCCGAGCGATGTGGGGCGTTTTTGTTCGAAAGGAACGAGGGTCGCACTCCTGGCGTGGCCGGCTAGTCGTCGCTTCCGCTGTGTTGCTACTAGGCGCTCTGGTTCTCCGAGACGTGTATCCATTTCTTGCGATAACTCATCGCGTAAATGCGAATATCCTTGTCGTCAAAGGGTGGATACATGAGTACGTAACCCGCGCAGCAGTAAAGGAATTCCAAAGTAGCCATTACCAACGTATCTTTACCACCTCGGCTAGCGTGGGCGCAGATCTTTTGAAAAAATGTGGCCTTTCGAAAGGACGCCTCCAGAAGGTCCCTTTCCGTGTAATGGGCCGCGACCGAACATATTGGCCGGCGGTTGCACTGCGGAACTGGTTTCGCGACCATGATATCGGCGTGTACAGCAGCGATGTTGTTACTGAAGATCTACAAGCGCGCCGCACTCGCCTGTTTTTTCAAAAAGCATTCGCAAAAGACGTACGGATTGGGATCATCGCCGTTCCGAACATGGATTATCCCTTGAAACGATGGTGGGACTACGATCAGCGCCTGAAGCACGCAGTCAGTAAGTTCGCTGGTTACTTGCACGCGAAACCGTTATTGTTTCCGTCGGAACCGATCCATCCAAGGAAGGCGGTTTGGCTGTCGTCAGTGAATAATCGAAAGGTGAAAATCGCAGTCGTTGGTCTCGGTTGCGTAGGCTACCACTCTCCCTCCAATTTGCGCGACTTATGCGTTAACGGACTAGGAATCGACCTCGATCCCAGGAAGTTGCCCAAACCGCTGAACAAAAATCGCGGCCCTCCGAAGGCCGCCGCTAAACCGACATATGCATCGACTGCGAGGTCAGTCGTAGCGTCATGTTCACGGGAATGCACCGTAATTTCAGGGCCACCCGGTTTTGGTCGTATAGTTCGACTAACCCTCGTCCTCTCCTTATTCCTAAGAACTTATAATTGTCCGCAGCTATGAGTAAGACGAGCCCTCTGGTGTCCATTGTAACTCCGGTGTATAACAACGCGCCGCACATTCAGGAATGCATTGAAAGTGTTCTCGCTCAGACTTACACCAACTGGGATTATACCGTCCTTAATAACTGCAGCTCGGATGACTCCGCCAAGATCGCGCGTAAATTTGCAGAGAAAGATCCGCGTATCAGAGTTATTGAAAACAAACGATTCTTGAGGGCCCTCGAAAACCACAATGCTGCATTGCGCTACATTTCGCCAGCGAGTGCGTATTGCAAGGTTGTCTTCGGCGACGATTGGATCTTTCCCGAATGTTTGGAAAAAATGGTTTCTCTCGCAGAGAAACATCCATCCGTCGGGATCGTGGGCGCTTACGCCTTGGAGGGAACGCAAGTTCGCTGGACCGGCCTTCCTTACCCGAGTCATATGATCTCTGGTCGCGAGATCTGCCGGGAGCATCTTCTCAGAGATTTGTTCGTGTTCGGTTCAGCAAACTCTGTTCTTTATCGGGCTGACCTGGTAAGGGGTCGCGACCTCTTCTATAACGAAGCACACATGAACGCGGACGACGAGGTATGCTTTGAACTTCTCAAAGACTGCGATTTCGGTTTCGTCCATCAGGTTCTCACTTTCACAAGAGTGCGACCGGGGTCCATGTCTGTGATGTCCGGAAACATGCAGACATGCTTTCCAGGCTTTTTGAACATCCTCCTCACCTATGGTCGGGATTATTTGACCGCCGAGGAGTATGAAACTCGGCTCCATAGACACTTATGCGAATATTACAGATTCCTCGGCAAGAGTGTCATGTTAAACCACAACACCACATTTTGGGACTATCACACCACGCGGTTAACCGAATTAGGTGTGGGCTTTAGCCGACTTCGCTTAGTCAAAGGCACGCTACAAACGTTGTTTGAGGCTCTTCTAAATCCCAAGGACAGTGTCGCCAAACTGTTGAAACGGAGATACAATCAGGGATGGGCGGATCGCAAGTTTGACCGTGAAATGAGAGAATTGTTTCTCGGGTCTATTGGCCAGAAAAGCACCGAAAAACGGAGTTCAAACGACGCAGCACAGTAGAACATCAAGCCCAGAAAAGGCCGGCTTCAGATTTCAGATCCGGGAGCGATAATCAATACTCCTCAGGCGATGGTAAATGGTTTCTATCACCGGCCTATCGGGTATGCCCCTCGGCACACAACCAGAGTGGCAAGAGGAAAACACTTTGAAAAAAAGTAAAAAGAAGCGGAACAGGATTAGCCTGTTTGGTCATTTTGGACAAATTAACTTCGGCAACGAGAGCACTTTTCAAGCAATCCTTTACCATCTCCGTCGTCACGTACCGGGTGCTGAGATGACCTGCATCTGCACCTACCCTGACGTTACTGAGCGAACTTATAACATCGATGCTGTCCCGATGACGGGAATATTAGTTAAACCGCAGTGGCTCGATGGTAATCCAGCCCTGCGATTCCTGCGGAAGATCGTAATTGGGATACCAAGCGAGCTATACAGATGGCTTGCAGCCATAAAAACCCTTAAGGGAAGCTGGATGCTTATCGTGCCAGGAACGGGATTGTTGACAGACGTTTGCGGTCTTTGGGGCTGGGGGCCTTATACGCTATTCAAATGGTCATTGGTAGCAAAATTGTGCCGATGCAAACTCTTGTTTGTAAGCGTCGGTGCGGGTCCGCTTCATAGCGCTTTGGGTAAATATTTCGTTAAGTCCGCTCTTTCGCTGGCCGACTTCAGGTCTTATCGGGACAAGACAAGTCTGGAATGCCTCAAGCAAATTGGATTCGAGACAAACAGGGACCGTATTTATCCAGATCTGGCGTTCAGTTTGCCTGAGGCGATGTTGCCGAGTGATAACGATGAAAAGGAGCGTCGACTTGTTGTCGGCCTGGGCTTGATGGAGCACCATGGAAAGCCTGGTGTCGACAGTCCTGGTAATGCGATCTATTTGGCCTATTTAGAGAATCTTGTGGTTTTCTTGAGGTGGTTGCTAGCCCGTGAATATAACGCCAGGCTACTAATCGGAGACGTTGGCGACGAACATGTAACGGAAGAATTCAAGTCCTTGCTGAAAGAGCGCTCATTGACTTATGACAAAACGCGCATCATCGACGAACCGATCTCCTCTGTGCAGCAGCTATTATCACAACTTGTGGCGACCGACATAGTAGTCGCGACGCGGTTTCACAATGTCCTCCTGGCCTTGCTCCTCAACAAGCCGGTAATAGCGATCTCCTTCCATCACAAATGCACTTCTTTGATGAGCGAGATGGGTTTGTCACAGTACTGCCACGACATTAATCAGATGGACGCTGGCAGATTAATCGAGCAATTCCAAGACGTGGAGAGGAATGTGGAGAAACTGAAACTTGCCATCAGGCAAAGGGTCGAACAATCGCGTAAGGCGTTGGAAGAGCAATACAAACTTATCTTTAAAGACGTCGCGGGAGATGTCGCTCCCGTCTCCGCGGAAGGGGCTTCGGACGACCCGAGGTAGTTTGTTGAATGACCGCGGACCAGGAGTATTTCGTGATTTTCCTAGCAGGGCAGGCATAGTAGATAAATGGAATAATAGATTGCCAGTTCCCGTTCAGAAAATTTCATGTCATTGGCAACCAATGTCTCATTCGATCCTAACGAAGGCGGCACGTTTGGAAGTCTTAGGAAAGTCTCCTGCCAATCTTTATTTGCGGTTAAATAAGCGGATATGGGAGCACCTTCCTTCTCGCGTACGAGACTTGGACTCCCTTTATTCCTACGGAGCATGGTTGCATACCTTGGTTTGCCTCCGCGCCAGACGTCAGCAGTCTTTTGGCACGTTTTTCCTGCGGAACCGTCCGGCCCTCGAATTAATGCGCCGGTTGGTCCGACAGAGAGAACACGGCTCGACCTTGAGGATTGCCGTGCTGGGATGCAGTATTGGGGCCGAAGTCTATTCAATCCTCTGGGCCATCCGGTCGGCGCGGCCGGACTTAAAAGTACTTCTGGAAGCGGTGGACATTTCGCAAGAAATGCTGAGCTTCGCCGAGAAAGGCGTTTACGTTCCCAGCACCTCCCAGGTGGTCGGTGCTTCGATTTTCGAGCGGCTGACCGAGGCGGAAATGGTTGAAATGTTTGATTGGGACGGGGACCAAGCCAGAATCAAATCGTGTTTTCGAGAAGGAATAACGTGGCACCTGCGGGATGCCGGTGACCCGAAACTCGTAGGTATTCTTGAGCCTCAGGATATAGGGGTGGCGAGTAACTTTCTCTGTCACATGCCCACAGCCGATGCGAAAAAATGCCTTATTAATATAGCGCGACTGATTAGTCCTGGAGGGTACCTTTTTGTTTCAGGAGTCGATCTGGACGTTCGAACGAAAGTCGCGCTTAAACTCGGCTGGGAGCCGGTGCAGGAGTTGATTGCGGAAATCCACGACGGGGATCGTTCTGTGCGAGCGGACTGGCCGTGGGAGTGGTGGGGGCTTGAGCCGCTCAATCGAAAGAGGCAGGATTGGCAAACCCGTTATGCCGCCGCGTTCCGGATTGGTGGTCCCGAACGCTGCTAACTTGATCCGACTAGCAACGATAGCTAAAGACGCCGAGGTTAAGCTCTTCTTCTGTGTAAACGAAGTCTGAATAGTGTACCGTTTTCGCAGTGACGGATCATAGCTTCTCGAATTGCAGATATACTTTATGTGGAGTGAAAGCAATTTAGATTGGCTGGCTGCTTTAACGTGTAGACGCCGGGCGAGGATTTGGCATAGGCCGAGGCCTCCGCGTAGGTGCAGGTCTTGGTGCGGAAGCGGTATCTCCCACCCGTATTGAAATAGTGAGATAACGGCCCTCGCATGATCACCTCCTTCCCAGTACACACGGCTGTATGATAGCTTCGCTCATGGCTAAGCGCGCATAGTCGAAACTAAGACGCTAATAGTTTACGGCAGTCAGGCCAGTCTGACGCGAAGTGACCCAAGTAGAAAGATAAAATGATAAGAACTTTAATCCCGAGGCTGTTAATGCAGCTTGATAGGGCATATAGTCGTTACACATCGTTTCCTCGTGGCCGAGGGGCTTTTGGGCGCATATTCCGTTGGGGAGTAGAACACTGTAGCTTCCGCTCCCCAGTATTTCGTTTAAGCTCCGGTGTTGCCTTTGAATACTCTCCCTTGGTACACTTAGACGTATTGGTCCGTGACCTTTTAATCCGCGATGTGTTCGAACCTGATCAGACGACGACCTTGCGGAAACTCCTGCCAGAAGGTGGCGTATTTTTCGATGTGGGAGCAAATTTGGGCTACTTTTCGATTCTTGGCGCCACTTGGGTAGGCCCTAAAGGACACGTTTTCGCCTTCGAGCCATACAGTCCTATTCACGCACTCCTCAACAGGAATGTTAAGCTGAACCGCGTTTGTGGGATTGTGACATCCTTGAAACTCGCATGTTTTTCTTCCTCCGGCAAAATGCCAATCGAGTTGGGCAACGACACGGGCAAAACGCATTTAAGCGAATCGAAGAATGGAATGGTGGAGATGGTTTCCGTGATCACGCTTGATGAATTCGTGGAGCAGCATGCTGTCGAAAGAATCGATTGCATAAAAATCGACGCGGAGGGAAGCGATTTCGAGATAATCAAGGGAGCACGCAGCGCCATTGAGAAGTTCAGGCCCATCATAATGTTGGAAACGGACAACCTTGCTCGTTTCGGGGGTTCAAAATCCGATGTAATACGCTTTTTCGAGCGTCTTGATTATTCCATTTCGGAATTTAAATGTGATCATTCCATCGATCTACTTTGCATACCGGTAGAAAAAGCTGCGGGAATTTGATTGTTTGTCTGGGCAATCGCAACAAATGCTCGTCAATTGAGACCAACCACGTTCCGGGTTAGTCGGGAGCTCGTTCGGCTCGCCACATGGCTAAGCAGACTGAGTAAAGCGCTCGACAATTCTTACGCCATCTACGGCATATCACTGTACGCTGCGAATGTTCCCCCTCGGATTCAGCAAAGACATAACGCTCGAATTCGTTTTCAATGACCAAACAGTTTAAGCGAAGCAATTCCCCTAACATGAAACTGAGGGACTATCGGTAATATAGATATCGTTCCTAGTGTCTGTGACTGGAACGGAAAATTAACTGGGTTTTGCGGCTATACTGGAGTCATCTAGAAAAGATATCAGTGGCTTCGACACCGGGTTTTACAAGAACGGCCCCCCCATTTCCGAAAACTCGCTCTCGTTTTGCCAACATTGCCGCTGCTTATGTCTCCGAACCTGTGGAGTGTCGGAAAGCTTAACAGCTTTTGATAAAGGGGTAGCTAAGATCGTTTTGAAGAGATTGAATTCACCGCGTACAACTTCTTTCAATAAAGCCCTCGTGTTATAGGACGATGTTTTGAGGTAACGTCGAATCTGCTGGCTTTAGCACCTGGTGGCTAGCTTTATAACACCGCTAGGTAAGCTAGTTTGTATGGATTTCCGACGATTGTCACTGTGGGCAACATTTTTCTTGAGATTTTTTCTTTGACACAGCCGCTTCTGCTGCTACCACCGATTAGTAAGCACATTAGCTAAGAGCTAGCGTAGGATTATCGACAATCAACTAATGAGATTTTTACTATCTAGTTTCTTAGTACTGGCTGCTGGTTTGTGGAGTGCGGTTCTTCCCATAAACGCGCAGGTCAATGTCACCCAGGAGCAGAACAATCTTTCACGCAATGGCCTTTACACCGATTCCGCATTCACGCCGTCGGCTGCCGCCAGCGTGACGCGCGATCTGAACTTTAATGGTGCGATTTCGGGGAATGTCTACGCGCAACCCCTTTATATCGAGAATGGCCCTGGCGGCATCTCGATGGTTATTGTCGTAACCGAATCAAACAACGTGTACGCTTTAAACGCCGTTACTGGCACGGTCATCTGGCAGCGCAACCTTGGCACGCCAGTCAGTTCAGGGCTGCCGTGCGGCAATATCAGTCCGCTCGGCATCACTAGCACGCCCGTTGTCGATCTCGGCTCCAGATCCCTGTTCGTCGATGCAATGGTCGATGGCGCGACCAAGAAGCATCTCATTTATTCGCTCAATGTGGATACCGGTGGGACTAGAGCCGGCTGGCCGGTGGACGTGGATGCCACCGCGACGTATAACGGCACAACATTTACCTCATTGGTGCAGAACGAGCGCGCCGCACTCGGCCTGGTTAATGGCGTCCTGTACGTGCCATATTCCGGACACGCTGGCGATTGCGGCACTTATCACGGCTGGGTCGTTGGCGTGCCAATCAATAATCCTTCCAGTGTTCGGGCTTGGGCGACTACAGCGATCGGTGGTGGCATCTGGGGACATGGCGGCGTTGCCAGCGATGGCACGAACATATTCGTGGTCACTGGTAACACCTTTAGCACCGGAGGCACATGGGGCGGTGGCGAAGCAATTATTCGTTTGCAACCCGGTCCGATTTTTAGCGGCAACCCCGGCGATTACTGGGCGCCGACTAATTGGCTATCACTCGATAACGGCGATATTGACGTCGGTGGATGCGGCGCAGTACTCATCGATGTTCCCGGCGCCACACCTTCGCAATTGGTGCTCGCGTTGGGGAAGGATGGCAATGCTTATCTGTGTAACCGGAATAACCTCGGGGGCATCACCGCTCCAGTTGCATCGGCAAACGTAGATGGGGTAATCCATGGTCAAGCGGCTGCTACTTATCGCACGGCTCAGGGAACGTATTTTGTTTTTCGCGCCAGCAGCGCGATTTCGGCTTATAGAATTACTCCGACAAATCCGCCTGCAATAGTTCCTGCTTGGAGCGTAAGCCAGAGCGGCCGGGGCTCGCCGTGGGTGACAACGACTGACGGGACTAACAATGCGATTGTATGGGTGGTCGGCTCCGACAACGGAGGCGACCAGCGCTTACACGGATACAATGGCGACACTGGCGCGGTCATTTACGCCGGCGGCGGGGCGAACGAGCTCATGGCAAACACCCGCAAGTGGAATACTGGGATCGTCGCTCGCGGACGCGTTTACTTCGCCGCGGATAACAAAGTCTATGCTTTTAAGGTGCCGGGAGGAACGCCTACACCTACGCCGACTGCAACGCCAACTGCGACTCCACCACCACCTACACCTACACCAACTGCGACTGCAACAGCAACCCCTACACCTACGCCGACTGCGACTGCAACAGCAACTCCGACTGCAACGCCTACGCCGACCGCGACTGCCACCCCTGGTAACGGACTACTAACCAATCTCTATGCCTACTACAAGATGGATGAGCCAAGCGGAAGCGCGCTGGAC
>Ga0207701_10004350_pt1 | contig 14387 bp, 13 predicted proteins | sample KBSSwiSSwithPhiX_FD_184294 | JGI IMG/M metagenome (GOLD analysis project Ga0207701, IMG submission 184294) | Switchgrass rhizosphere bulk soil microbial communities from Kellogg Biological Station, Michigan, USA, with PhiX - S5 (SPAdes) (version 2) | ecosystem: Environmental > Terrestrial >... | reverse complement strand
AGAAGAGGGCCGACCAGGTGCCCGGCCGGCTGGTGGTGCGCCGGATCCCGGACCTGGCGCCGAAGACCGACAAGAGTCAGGCGAGGATGTTCCAGGTGTGGCGGCATCACGCGTTCTTCACCACCACCCCGGTCGAAGTCGCCGACACCGTCGCCGCGGACAAGATCCACCGTGGCCACGCGATCATCGAGCAGGTCCACGCCGACCTGAAGGACTCCGCGCTGGCGCACCTGCCGTCGGGGAAGTTCAACGCCAACGCGGCCTGGCTGGTGCTCGCGGTGATGGCGTTCAACCTCACCCGTGCCACCGGCGCGCTGGGCGGACCCGAGCTCGCCCGAGCAACCACAGGAACAATCCGCCGCAAGCTCATCAACGTCCCCGCCCGGACCGCGACCTCCGCAAGACGGCTGGTCCTGCACCTACCCCAAGCATGGCCGTGGGAACACTCCTGGACCCGATTGTTCACCGCGCTCAGCGACCCACCCCCAGCACTGGCGGCCTGACCATTCAGCAGCGGCAGCTGCACAACCGAGGAACACCGAGTGGAACAACCCGGACAGCGAGGTCCGGCAAACAGCCCCGCTCCGAGAGCCTCAACCCCACGACGGCCGAGCTCACCCCAACCGACCACGACCATCGGTGGATCCGGGCTAAGCGAAAGGTCGCCAGTTCGACTCTGGCCTGGGGCACATCTGAGTGGGTGCAGGTCAGACGGCCGGATCGGCTCCTGACCTGCACCGCAGCCACCGTTCGCTCTCTTGTCGGACCGGGCTAGGCCGTGCCGGTCGACTTCCTCAGCTACGGTGCAGAACTCTGACCTGCACCGGAGACCCGTCGAGCACCAGGTGGGGATGTTCGGCCCGGCGCCGAACCAAGACCTCAGCATGGCCAATGGCCGAACAGCTCGGGACTTTCGCCCCTCATTCCACCCGCCTCCGCGAGACAGGCTTGAGGTCCAACAACGCGCGAGAGGGGGGCGACGATGTTCGTGCAGGACGTCATGACGCGAGAGCCCACGACCGTGACCCCCAACACAACGATCAAGCGCGCCGCCGAGATTCTGGTCGAGCGCCAGATCTCGTCCCTCCCGGTGCTCGACGATCGCGGACGTGTGTGCGGTGTGCTGAGCGAAGCTGACCTGATTCGCGACGCGTTCGTTCCCGACGCTCGCGGCCACATGCTTCCAGGGGAGTACGGCGAACGCCTGACGCCGACATTGGTGGAGGACGTGATGACACAGCACGCCATCACCGCACACGAGTCAAGCGACATCGCCGATGTTGCAGACCTGATGACTTCGAGCGGGGTCAAGTCCTTGCCTGTCATCGACGACGACAGGCGTCTCGTTGGGGTCGTTAGCCGAAGCGACTTGGTGAAGGTACGTGCGCGGGCAGATGACGTGATTGCGAGGGAGGTCGATGCCCGACTCGTCTCCATGGGATTCGCTGGCTGGCTCGTGGCTGTGACGGACGGCGACGTCGAGATCGATGGACCTTCGACCGTGATCGACCGTTCGATGGCCCAGGTCATCGTCAGCGGCGTGCCCGGGGTCGTGAAGGTAAGGGTGCACTGAGGCCACTCCAGCGCGTCGAACATACGCGTCTCGACGGTGACCTCTGGGCAGCGGTGCTCGCCCACGGTTCAACAACACGACCGGGCTGCTCGCCTTGTTCCTCGTCGGCCCGATCGTGCCCTGTGGTGAACGCCGTCACCTGCAGACGACGACATCTGGCGTCGCGACTCCTCGCTCGGGTGATCCGGGGCGCGTCACGCATAGGGGACTGGTCGATGCACGGAGAGGGCCTCGGCGATGGGGCGGACGCAGATGCCAGGCGGTTTCCACTCCCGCCACGCCCGGGTCACGTCCCGGGCTCCAAGCTGGGCCCGATGTCCCTCCTGATGGGGACCCTTGGCTCTGGCAGCGCTTGATTGCGTCCCATGACGTTGGTGGCATGGACAAGGCACGGCGCAGCACTCCCGACCTGCCGCGGTGGTACGTCGTGCTGTGGTCCGTCCTCGCGCAAGTCTTCCTGGTCTGCGGAACGCTTCTGCCGGTGATGTCGTACGGGGTCTGGCGGGTGGCCACGGTCTTCCTGTTCGTCTCCGCCATCGTCGGCGGGTGCGGCCTGGCGTGGACCCTCGCGATCGGGTTCTCCTGGCGCAAGGCAGTTGTCACCGGTCTCGGCTGCGGCTGCTTCCTCACGGCGTCCTGGGGGCTGATCGAGGCCTTCGGTGCGTGGTCCCTGGGTGTGCCCGCTGCCGCTGCTGCACTGGCGCCCTCCACCATTCGTGCGTGCCGAGGGGCGTTCGCACGCCTGGGCAGTGGGGCGACACCCACCCGAGATGCCTCGCCGAACACCGCCCTGCTGGTCGCCGACGTTGACCTGCCGCGGATGACACTTCAGGATCTGTGCCGATTCTGGTGCAACTCACAGGCCGAACTGGACACGTTTCCGAAACTTCCGAGGGTGCTTCAACTCGTGCGGCAGCGCGCCCTCTGCATGGACGAGTTGGAGCTGCGGCAACCCGACGCCTTCGCCCAGTGGCTGAAGGCCGGCGCCACGTCGACAGACCCGGGCAGCTTCTTGCGGGCTTCCGGACGGCCGCCGACCCACGAGGCCGACTGACCCCTTGCCGGCGGCGGTGCCGTGGGGCGATCGGTCACTGGGGTGGGCCGGCGGGCCGTGGGTCGGCGGGCCACCTTGTCCCGCTCGCTTGTGACTTTCGACCCTGCTGGCCTGGGGAGGTACTTCGGAGACTGGATGACAAAGCATGCCGACGGGACGGTGAGTCCGATGAGTACAAGGGTCACGACAGGGCCGAACACGCCCCGGCAGCAGGATGCGTCGCGGACGCGCGCTCGGCGTCGGGTCTGGCTCACCGTGGCGATGGCTGCCGGTGTCGTGGTCGCGTGCAGCTACGGGTTGTTGGCGGCCGATCCGTACCGAGGGATCTCGGAGGCGACACGGGTGTCTGCTCGTGCTCAGGACGCACTGAGCCTTCTGGTGCTCCCGGTGCTGTTGGTTGCGGCGGCGCGCGCCGGTCGGTCCCGCCGGGCGCATCTGGTTTGGCTGGGTCTGGTGGCCTACCTCGCCTACAGCTATGCGATCTACCTCATCGGGCTGCCGATGAACCGGTGCTTCCTGGTGTACGTCGCGGTCGAGACGCTCGCGGGTGCGGCCCTGGTCGATGGTGTCGTGAGGCTCCGGCCGGCGGGGTGGGCACGTTGCGCCAGCAGACCGCTGGAACGCGGCACAGGGTGGTTCCTTGTGGTCACCGGGTCCCTGTTCGCAACGCTGTGGCTCACGGTCTTGATCCCGTTCGCGTTCGGCGGCCCGGAGCCCACGCCTCAGGGCCCCGGGGGTGCGCCGTACCCGGTCTTCGTCCTGGACCTTGTCGTCGCGCTGCCATGCATTGTGGCAGTAGGGACGATGCTGGTCCGCGGCCGGACCGTGGGGACGCCGCTGGCGGTCGTGGCCCTGGTGAAGATCGTGACGTTGTTCACCGCCCTGTGGGCCGGCGTCGCCGTCCAGGCGCTGACGGACGTGCCGGTCCACCTCGGGCCCGATGCAGTGCCGAGCGCGTTGCTGCTGGCTGTCAGCGCCTGGCTGATGCTCCGGTGGCTCGGCCACATTCGTGCGTGCGACGGACCGTTCCGCCGGGACACCTTGTGGAGCTGACCACATGCGCTTGGGACAACAACATCGGAACGAGGAGCTGAGATGAAGGCACTGCGATTGACGTCATGGCTGAACGGGCCAGTGTTCGAGGACATACCCGTGCCCTCGCCGGGGAGCGGGGAGGTACTCGTGCGCGTCGGGGGCGCCGGCGCGTGTCACTCCGACCTTCATCTGATGTACGAGTTCACGCCGGGACGTTGCCTTGGGCCCCGCCCTTCACGCTCGGGCATGAGAACGCCGGCTGGGTGCACCAGCTCGGCGACGGCGTGCGCGGGCTGGAGGTGGGCCAGCCCGTCGCGGTCGTGGGGGCGTGGGGCTGCGGACGCTGCGGCCGATGCCGAGCAGGGTTCGAGACCTACTGCGACCGTCCCGACCTGGCCCCTGTCCCGGGTGGTGGCGGCGGGCTGGGCCTGGACGGAGGCATGGCCGAGTTCCTGCTCGTGCCTGCAGCCCGGCACCTTGTGCCGCTTCCGGACGGCCTGGGCCCGGTGCATGCCGCGCCGCTGACCGACGCCGGGCTCACCCCCTACCACGCCGTGCGGCGCTCACGCGAGAAGCTCCGGTCAGGCGGGGTCGACGGTCGCGTCGTCGTGGTCCCGAACGGGGTGTGACGGCGATGAGCACACCACGGCCCCGGGCACTCCTGGTCCACGAGTCCATGTTCGGCAACACCGCACGGGTTGCGGAAGCGGTCGCCCGCGGTCTCGAGCGCGGAGGCTACGACGTGTCCCTTGTCGACGTCGCGCTGGCCCCGACAGGACCCCTCGAGACGGACGTGGTGGTCGTCGGAGCGCCTACCCACGGGTTCTCCCTGAGTCGGCCGAACACCCGAGAGGACGCCGTACGCAGGGGGGCCGACCCAGCGCACGCTGGAACTGGTGTGCGGGAGTGGATCGACACGCTGCCCAGGGACGCGAAAGGGCAGCTGGCCGCAACCTTCGACACGCGCGTGCGCAAGGTACGCCGGCTGCCCGCGGCCGCGCCGAAGATCGCGCGGGTGCTCCGCAAGCGAGGTTTCGCCCTGGTCGAGAATCCCACCGGGTTCTTCGTCGACGATGTCGCCGGCCCCTTGTTCGCTGACGAGCTCGAGCGAGCCACCGCGTGGGGAGGTCAGGTCGCCATTGCCGCCGGTCAGCAGATGGCCCGCACCGGGCGCGAGACTCGTTGAGCCGTGCCCGTCCCGGATCCCGGACGTACTCAGCCCCGGGCGGCGCCAGAGGTCTGGAGGTCGTTCCCCTCGCGCGCAGCGGGACGCCTTGGCACGAGTGGAGCGGCACGGTCCACGAGGATGTAGGTCGAAGCGACACCGGGCCGGACTCGTTGTCGGATTCTGGCGCCACAGACGGCCGTGCCCCGGGGGCCAGCCCGGGGCATGGCCGACGCCCAGGCCGGCGGCGAAGGTACGAGCGCTCAGGTCGTGAAGGTGTCAGTGGCGGGAGCTTCCGCCATCGCCTGGCGCGGCGACGCGTGCTCGCTGCGGTCTGGAACTGGGACGAGGATGACCGGCACCGAGGAGTTCGCGATGCATTCGGCGCTCACGGACCCGGTGATTGCCCGGGCCAAGCGGCTCCGTTGCGTGTGCCCCACGACCAGGACATCGGCATCCCGTGCCGCCTCGACAAGCACGCTTCCGCCGTACCCGTGGACGACGGATCGTGAGATCGTCGGTGTCGGGTCCATGCCCTCGAGGGCACGGGCGACGGCCTTGTCCTGGACCGCGGTGGCACGCGCGTGTGCTTCGTCCAGTACCGGTGCCGAGTAGTCGTCGGTGTAGGGAGAGGTCACTGTCCAGGCTGTGACGACTTCTGCACCTACCCCTCGACGAAGAGCCTCCTGGAACGCGAAGCGGACGGCATGCACCGAACTCTTCGAGCCGTCGGTGCCGACAACCACGACGCCCTGCCTGTTGCTTGCGCGAGTCTCGTTCATCGTTCCTCCTCTGATCGTTGTCTTCAGTGTGTGTGTCGGGCCGAAGCCGCGCACAGGGTCCAAATGCCCAGTGGTCTGGGACTCGGGCCGTTCTGGGTCCGTCACCGGATGATGGCCACTGGGCAGCCGGCATGGGCCACGAGACTTGCTCCCACCGAACCCAGCAGCATGCCAGCGAACGCGCCGCGGCCGCGGGCCCCAACGACTATGAGGGCGGCGTCCTGCGACGCGTGTCTGAGCGCCGCACGCGGGTCGTCCATCGACATCTCGATGTCGACAGTCAGACCCGAGTGACCTGCTCGCACCCCCTCGATGCGTTCGCTAATCCTCACCTCCCGCTCCCGCAACAGCGGGAGGCGCTCGAGCAGCCCCGCGGCGTCGGGACCGGAGACGGGCACGGGCGGATCCGGGGAGTGCACGACGCACAGGTCCATGCTTCGGGCAGCTGCGAAGTCGGCTGCCCAGTCAACCGCGGCGAGACCCTCAGGCAAGTCGTCTGCGCCCACGACGACCCTCCTGCTCGACGGCGTTTCCGTCTGCCTGACCACGACCACCGGACCGCCCGCATGTCGCGTCACGTGCTGGGCGACAGAGCCGACCGGGATCGCGTCGAAGACACCACGCCCGCGGCTGCCGACGACGACCAGGGACTCCGGGGTCGAGCGGTCGATCAGGACCGGAGCCGCGTTCCCGTCCGCGATCTCGACCTCGATGTCGGCTTCGCGGACCTCGAGCAGACGTCGTGCCTGGTCCGCCCACTCCTGGGCCAGGCCGGCGGTCCACTCATCCGCCCATCTCGAGACTCGGTACAGGTCGCCCCGGGCGATGCAGACCCGCAGCGGGCGATGCACCGCCTCGGCGTGATCGGCTGCCCATGCCAGCGCATGCTCTGCGCCCACGCTTCCATCGAATCCCGCGATGACCGAGGTTTCAGCCCCCATGCGTGCACTCTTCCCCGTGGCGATCTACGCGCGCCACGGCCCAACTTCATCTCCGACCGGGCCTTTGGTCCCTTCCACGTGTGTCACCTAGGTCCTCGGTCAGTACCGGCCAGGAAGTTGGACCCGAGCCTGACCGCGCCGCGGCTCTCAGCGGGCCCCTCTTCCTGACGCCTGTCCGGACCTCACCGTCCACACACCGAACCGAGCCGGGCTCCCAAGCGCAGCCCGACTCGGGGATTTGCTCTCCTTGCGGGCTTCCCCTCGGAGCCCGCCTGGGTACTGCTCCCTCCTCCGGGCCCGGCCGGGGTGTGGCTCAGCGGAGCCAGGGGGTACGGCGCACCAGGGCGAGGCTTTCCCACGTCCGGCCGAGACCCCAGGTGTGACCTGCCCCGAGGGCGGTGATCAGGACCAGGACCATCGCGTAGATCAGATGGTCGTCCATGAAGGGGTTGTTCGCTGGGGGCAGCACGACCGTCCACATGAGGACCAGCATCAGCACGCCCGCCGCTGCCGCTGCGCGCATCGCGATGCCGAGCACGAGCGCCGTGCCGATGCAGAGCAGACCGATCATGAAGAGCCAGTCGGCCCAGGCCTGGCCGGCGACGCCGTTGTAGAAGTCCTTGAACGGTCCCGTGGCTGCGAACGCGAGGAAGCCCTTGGTGGGGCTGCCTCCGTTGGTCCAGGCATCCTTGCTCGCGGTCTCGTGGCCGAGCCCGAATGTCTTGTCGAAGAACGCCCACAGGAAGACCCAGCCCATGCTGAGTCGAACAGCTGCGGCGCTGTAACGGGCGACGGCTCCGACCGGGGAGCTGCGGGCTGTGCCGGGACTCCCGTCGGCGCGCGTCTCGGAGCTGTGGCGGTGAACGGTGGTCATGACGACCTCCTCGATCTCTCTGGTGGACGACACCAGCCTTCTCGCAGAGCGGGCCGGCGGTCAGGGCTGCAGGTCATGGATTGGGGGACCTTGGTCGGGACCCCGGTGCCGCGTCGAAAGGCGACGGCACGCCCGACACGACTCGGGCGCCCCGCGCGGACAGCATCCAGTGCCTCATTCGCTACGAGTGGACGTGGACGTGTCATCAGCGAGGGCCGCCCGGTACCTGGATCGAGGACGTTCGACTCTCGCCGTGACCCGCGCGGGCAGCCAACGCTGGCAGCAGACGGAGGAAGATCCATCACTGCGAAAGGAACCTCAGATGTACGGCGCCATGATCAATAGGTCGCATTGCGGTGACCCTGTCGCGAAGGTGATGTCCTGGCCAGTCGCGACTGTCGACGACGGGGCGACCCTCGCCGAGGTGGTGGAGGAGCTTGCGGCCGATGAGATAGGAGTGGTCCTCGTCCTCGCAGCAGGTCGGCTCGTGGGCATGATTTCCGAACGCGACGTGATTCCCCACGTGGCAGCCGGCGCCGATCTGGCGCATCTGAGCGCCGGGGATGTCATGGTCATTGACCTAGTGACCGTGGAGGACGAGGCGACCGTGCTGGAGGCGGCGCAGGCCATGGACGAGTCGCAGATCCGGCACCTTCCGGTGATGAGGGGGACCCGTCTCGCCGGAGTGGTGTCGATGCGCGACCTACTCACCGTCCTGCTCGGCGACGCAGACCACGGCCTCTCGGCGGCAAGTCAACACGTGTCCACGCCACCCGGGACGTAAGGCCCTGCCCACGCACGCTCAGCACGCACACGCTTGAGGAAGGGGTGAGAGGAGGAGCGCGATGAGGACGAATGGGGCACCCGTTGGGCGAGGAACCAGGCGCTGGATCACCGCGTTGGTCCTGCTGAACGCCGTCACTGCTGCAGCGGGTGCCGCGTCCATGTCGCTCGGTGCCCTGAGCCTGGAGCCTGAGGTCACGGCTCGACTGCCATGGGGAAGCCCTCTCGTCGGCGGGATCGCTCTTCTCATGTGTGTTGCGGTGCCGAACGCCATGCTCGCCGCTCTCTCGCTGCGGGACGACGACCGGGTCGCGACCGCCGCAGTCAGGGTGGGTCTGCTGCTGGTCGCGTGGATCCTCGTGGAGATGGCGTTCATCCGCGACCTGAGCTTCTTCCACCCCCTCTACGTCGGTATCGGGATGCTCCTCGTGGTCCTGGGCGGACGGCTTCGGGTAGTCGCCCGCATCGGAGCCGAGCACTCACCGACCGCGTCCGGACCTTCCGTCTCCGGAGGGGTGTCATGACATCAGGTGTTCGCCTGCGGGAAGGTTAGGTACGGGCCCGCTGCGCGATGCTCGAGTCACCGGTCACGGCGGTCACCACGATCTGGGCCGCAACCAGCGCGATTGCGATCTGGCGCCTGACGAGCCGACCCACAACGGATCCCGCTCGGCGTCCTGGTTGCTCCACCGGTGGCCGCCGCCGTAACGGCCCTGCTGTCGCTGCGCCAGGCCACGAGCTGAAGAACCCAGGTTGGCATCCCGCACGGCGGAGGCCCTCCCCCCGCACGACTCGACGAGACCGCATCGCATCGTTGGAGGAACTACGTCAGCGAGTCGCGAGCTCACGCATGAGGGGTTCCATGCCCGAGGCGCCCCCTAACGTGGGGTGATGGACGTCCGCGTTCCGGCGGTGGGCTGGGTACGGCGATACGAGCGCGGCTGGTTGCGTGGTGACCTGCTGGCCGGCGTCACCGTCACTGCCTACCTGGTCCCCCAGGTGATGGCCTACGCCGAGCTTGCGGGCCTGCCCGCAGTCACGGGGTTGTGGGCTGCCATCGGTGCCCTCATGGTGTACGCCGTCCTCGGGTCCTCTCAGCGGCTGTCCGTGGGACCAGAGTCGACGACCGCGCTGATGACGGCCGCTGCGCTCGGCTCCGTGACGACCGCGGCCACCAGCCCGGCGGCGATGGCTTCGGCGCTCGCGTTCGTGGTGGCAGGCTTCTGCCTGATCGGCTGGATAGCACGGCTCGCCGCGCTAGCAGATCTGCTGTCGCGGCCGGTGCTCATCGGCTACCTGGCGGGGATCGCCGGCATCATGGTCGTCTCGCAGTTCGGCAAGCTCCTCGGCATCGAGGTGCAGGGGGAGGGCTTCCTGACCGAGCTCGGCTACGCCGCCCGACATGTCACGGAGGCTAATGCTGCGACGCTGGTTCTCGGACTCGTCACTCTGACGGCCATGCTGCTGGCGGCCCTGAAGTTCCCCAGGGCGCCCATCGCCTTGCTGGGCATGCTGGGGGCCACCGTCGCGGTGTGGGTGTTCGACCTCGATGACCGCGGCGTCCAGCTGGTCGGCGTGATTCCGGCCGGGATACCCACGCCCGGGTTTCCCGATGTCAGCCCCCACGACGTTCTCGTCCTCCTCGGCCCAGCGCTCGGCGTCGCCTTCGTGGGGTACACCGACAACATCTTGACCGGCCGAGCGTTTGCGTCCCGGCACGAAGAGCGCGTCGACGCCAAGCAGGAGCTGCTCGCCCTAGGAGCAGCGAACCTGGGTTCTGGGCTCCTACACGGTTTCCCGGTCAGCAGCAGCGGCAGTCGCACCGCGATCGGTGACGCCATCGGCGGTCGAACCCAGCTCGCCGGCCTCGTCACGGTCGTGTGCACTGTCGGAGCCCTCGTCTTCGCGAGACCGCTGCTCGCGTCGTTCCCTCTGGCGGCCCTCGGGGCGGTCGTCGTGTACGCCGCCACGCGCTTGGTGGACGTTGGCGAGTTCGTCCGCTTCGCCAGGTTCCGCCGTAGTGAGTTCCTCCTGGCCGCGGGGACGACCGCGTCCGTGCTCGTGGTGGGCGTCCTGGAAGGAGTGTTGGTCGCGATCGGTCTCTCCGTCCTTGACCTGCTCCGTCGCGTGGCGCGGCCTCACGACGCGATCGAGGGATACGTGCCGGGCCTGGCAGGGATGCACGACGTCGACGACTACCCCACCGCCGAGCCGGTGGCCGGTCTATTGGTCTACCGGTACGACTCTCCGCTGTTCTTCGCCAACGCCGAGGACTTCCGCCGCCGCGCTCTGGCAGCGGTCGAACAAACCGGTGGACCCGTGGAGTGGTTCGTCCTGAACACCGAGGCAATCGTCGAGGTCGACATCACTGCCGTGGACGTGCTCGAGGACTTGCGCAGGGAACTGACGGATCGCGGCATTGTCGTGGCCTTGGCCAGAGTCAAGCAAGACCTACGGGACGAGCTCGCCCCCACCGGCTTCCTTGAGCGGATCGGCGAGGACCGCATATTCCTGACCCTGCCCACCACCGTCGACGCGTTCCGAGAGTGGCAGGCCCGAGAGGCCTAACGCCTGGGTGCTCGACCGGGGTCGTCTGCGACGGGTCAGCGCCCGGGAGCCACCATCTGCGACGGGTCAGCGCATTACCTCAGCCGCGGCCTGTTCCTCTGGAACGACACGGCTGAAACTTTCTCTCGTTTTCACTCCAGTCACACAAGTGCTCAGTTTTCCTGCATACTCCCTGCTGTCACTAGCCGACAATTCGGTCGCTGACAAGGAGGCACGCCGGACATGCGCACTCGGATTCCCTCACCCCGCCGTCCCCGTCTGCCGCTGGTCCAGACGCTGGCCGTGTCCGTTATCGCGGGCGCCCTGGTCCTCCCGGCAGCGGCCGCCCACGCGATCAGGCTCCCGGAGGACCGGCCGACCTCGCCGCCCAACGTGACGTTCCCGGTGGCCCTGTCCGCCAACCCGGTCGACACCCGCAGCTACGTGGCCCGGCGCCACCCCGGCACCGAGATCAACGCCGCTTGCGGCAGCGTGGTCAGGGCCGCGACCCCTGGCACGGTGCGGATCCGCACCGACGCCAGGTGGGCGGGCAGGAGCCTGGTGAAGGTGTTCACCACCAGGTACCGGCTCACCACCTACTACGCCTACCTCCGCCGCGTCGACGTGGGTGACGACCAGATCGTCCAGGCCGGGCAACCACTCGGCATCGTCGGCGACGAGGGCCGGGCGAAACGGTGCCAGCTCGGCTTCCAGGTGCGCAACGACGCCGGGCGCACGGTCTACAACCCGTCGCGGTTCCTCGACACGTACGTCGGCCAGAAGGTCCCCGTCACCACGCTGTTCGGCAACCGCGGCTTCCGGCTCGGCACCTTCAACGTGCTCGGCGCCAGCCACACCAAGCCCGGCGGTGACGCCGCCAGCCGCTACCCCGGCTATGAGACGCGCCTCCCGAAGGCGATCAAGACGCTCGACGACAACGGCGTCGACGTGGTGGGGCTGCAGGAGTTCCAGAAGCCGCAGCACGAGATGTTCCAGAACCTCGCCGGCAACCGCTACGGCGTCTACCCGGCCAAGCGCGACGTCGACACGGAGAACTCCATCGTCTGGCGCCTCTCGTCGTTCGCGCTGGTCGAGGCCCACCGGTTCGACGTGAGCTACTTCAACGGAAGCATCCGCAAGATGCCGTACATCCTGCTGCGGGAGAGGTCGACGGGGCACACCGCATGGTTCATCAACGTGCACAACCCGGCGAACACCAGCAGGTACCCGCTACAGGAGAAGTACCGCGCCCTGGCGATCGAGGCCGAGCGCAACCTGGTGATCAAGCTGCGCGGCACCGGCCGGCCGGTGTTCCTCACCGGTGACCTGAACGACCGGGAGAAGGCGTTCTGCCCGCTGACCGCCGGCAAGCTGATGCTCGCGCCGCAGAGCGTCCCGAGCATGACCTGCGCGCCGCCGGCCACGCTCGGAATCGACTGGATCTTCGGTGCGGGCCAGACCCGGTTCCTGACGTACTCCGTCGACTGGTCGACCAAGGACCGCAAGATCTCCGATCACCCGCTGGTGCTCAGCCAGACGCATCTGGCCGGGTGACGCTCGGGGTCAGCGCACGTCGAACCTGATCCCGGCGTCGAGCAGGCGCCGGGTCAGGTGCTCCCCCATCGCGACCGCGGTGGTGACCTGCCCGGACGTCGTCGGGTTGTCGTCGAGGGCCAGGCACAGGCCCGACTCCGCCAGCATGGTGGCCGACTCGGTGTAGGGGTCACCGCCGGAGACCCGGGTGTGGAGCGTCGTGCCCCCGGCCTGACCGACGAAGTCGACGGTGAACCAGGACTTCTCACGGCGAGGCTCCGACGGTCCATCACCGGCCTTGACCCGCGACATCAGGGCCTTGCGCAGCGGCGGCACCTGGGCGGCCACCATCATCACGCCGGCACCGGCGGCTGTGCCGGCGACGTAGGGCAGGGACGTGAAGCCGGCGTAGTGGGAGTAGCGGAAATCGGGGCCGTATCGCTCCAGGGCTGCAGCGGACCGCGTGACCACGAACGGGTCGATGGTGGGCAGCGGCAGCAGCCAGTAGCCGAGCTCGCGATCACGGTGTGGCTTGCCCGCCACGGCGCGCGCCTTGCGACCGCCGGCCGGGGGGCCCTCCTGCTTCCGGCGGGCCTGCATCGCGCCGCGCATCTGACGTGCACGCGAGAAGGCGTTCATCGCGGAGTGGAACGTGCCGCCCGAGAACTGGCCCCCGGCCCGTACGACGCCGCGCAGCGTCACGGGCTGTCCCTCGGGCAGCTGGAGCACCGTGAAACGCGCACCCAGGTCGTGCGGGACCGAGTCGAAGCCGCAGGCATGGACGATCCGGGCGCCGGTCGCGACGGCCCGGTCGTGGTGCTCGAGGTACATGCTGTCGACGAACTCCGGCTCGCCGGTGAGGTCGACGTAGTCGGTGCCGGCGTCGGCGCACGCGGCCACCAGCGGGCCGCCGTACAGCAGGTAGGGGCCCACCGCGCTGATCACGACCCGCGTGGAGCGGGCCAGGTCGGCCAGCGAGTCGCCGTCGGCGGAGTCGGCCTCGAGGAGCGGCAGCTCGGCCAGCCCGGGATCGATGGCTGTGAGGTTGGTGCGCACCTCCTCCAGCCGTCCGCGGTTGCGTCCGGCCAGAGCCCACCGGCACCCGTTGGGAGCGTGCCGCGCGAGGTACTCCGCGGTGAGCCGGCCGGTGAATCCGGTGGCCCCTAGCACGACGAGGTCGTAGGGGCGCTGGTCGCGGGGAGTCTCGGTCACGGGCTCCACTCTGCCAATCCGAGGGGAACCATCCCAGCCCGGGCGGCGTCGGAGCACCATGAGGAAGGTCACGAAGCTCAGCTCAGGGGGCGGCCTGGCCGCGGCGGCAGTCGGGATGCTGGTGGCGTCGGCGGTGTTCACCGCGAGCGCCGCGATCGTCGTCGGCCCGGGGGCCCCGTCGGCGAGCGCACGTGACGGGCTGACACCGTTCGACTCCTGTGACGAGCTGCTCTCGTGGTACCGCGCGGAAGGCCTGCGCCGCGTCGGCGCCTATGGCTGGGACGGCGACCAGCCGGTCTACTACGCGATGGAGGACAGCGCGGCCGGGATGTCCGAGCTGAGGTCGACATCACGGTCGTCAACACCGTCATCGGGGACCGACGTCGCCGTGGGCACCTCGGAGACCGGCACCAACACGCAGGAGGCAGGGGTCGACGAGCCCGACCGGGCCAAGACCGACGGCACCGTGCTGGTGCGCGTGGTCGGGCACAGCGTGCTGCTGAGCGACGTGACCGCCGACCAGCCGCGGGCGCTCGGCTCCTACCCTCTCCCGGACTCGATCTTCGACGCCGAGGTGATGCTCGTCGGCGACCGGGTCGTGGTCACGGCGACCGGTGTGCGCACCTTCGGCGGGCCGGTGGACGAGAGCTGGGGCATCCGCCGGGCCGGGTCCTCGGTGTCGCAGAGCCGCGTCCTCGTGCTCGACGTCTCCGACCCCGGCCGGCCGACCCTGGTGACGGACCGGACCTTCTCCGGCACGGTGCTCTCCGCCCGGCAGTACGGCGACACGATCCGGCTGGTCACGCAGACCCCGGGACCTGCCCTGCGCTTCGTGTACCCCTCTTCGGGCACCGACAGGACGGGCGCGCTCGCTAGGAACCGGGCGCT
>Ga0207701_10004349_pt1 | contig 14390 bp, 10 predicted proteins | sample KBSSwiSSwithPhiX_FD_184294 | JGI IMG/M metagenome (GOLD analysis project Ga0207701, IMG submission 184294) | Switchgrass rhizosphere bulk soil microbial communities from Kellogg Biological Station, Michigan, USA, with PhiX - S5 (SPAdes) (version 2) | ecosystem: Environmental > Terrestrial >... | reverse complement strand
CGATGAAGCAGCGGCTGGAGCTGCCGCTGTGGCCGCGGCGCACCGCGGCCGGGTTCTTCCTGGTCTGCGGATCGCTGGCGCTGCTGCTCGCGACGGTGGGACTGTTCGGGGTGACCTACTTCGCGGTGCGGCAGCGCACGCGCGAGTTCGGCGTGCGCATCGCGCTCGGCGCGCGATCCGGCGACGTGATGCGGCAGGTGCTCGGAGAAGGCGTGCGGCTGGCGATGCCCGGGGCCGCCGCCGGACTGGTGCTCGCGGCGATCGCCGCGCGGGTGCTGTCGCGGATGTTATTGGGGGTCAGCCCGGCCGATCCCGCCAGCTTCGCCGCGACGGCGGCCATCGAGCTGGCGGTCGCGCTGGCGGCGTGCGCGCTGCCGGCGCGCCGCGCGACCCAGGCGGATCCGCTCGTCGCCTTGCGCGACGAGTAAGAACGGGAAGTGCCCTGAACTCAGTGCTCGGCGCGAGTCCTGAACGCGGCTGCGCTCGCCCCAACGCGCCACACTCAACTCAAGCGCCAAGCACTGAGTTCAGAACACTTCCCAAACCGGGGGCTTCACCCGCCCCCCAATCGCCGTCGCTAGTGCCGCTCCTGCGTCACCCGCAGGACTTCTTCCAGCGTCGTCTCCCCCCGCGTCACCAGCCCGAGGCATTCCTCGCGCAGCGACGTCAGCCCGTTGCGCCGCGCCGCGTCGAAGAGCCGCGCATCGGGCGCGCGCTCGAGGATCAGCGCGCGGATCTCGTCGTTCATCCGCAGCATCTCGAAGATGCCGATCCGCCCCCGGAACCCGGTGCCGCGACAGTCACGGCAGCCACCACCGCGGAAGAACGTCTGCGGCCCGCCCGCCCGGAACATCGCGCGCAGCGCCGGCGGCGTTTCCACTTCCTGGCGGCAGGTGGCGCAGATGCGCCGCACCAGCCGCTGCGCCAGGATTCCCAGCACGCTCGATGCCAGGAGGTACGGCTCCAGCTCCATCTCGAGGAGCCGCGCCACCGTCGCCACCGTCGAACCCGTATGCAGCGTCGACAGCACGAAGTGCCCGGTCAGCGACGCTTCGATGGCGGTTCCCAGCGTCTCGCCGTCGCGGATTTCCCCGACCATGATCACGTCGGGATCCTGCCGCAGCACGGCCCGCAGTCCTTTCGCGAACGTGAAGCCCGCCTTCTCGTTGGTCTGCCCTTGGTTCACGCCGGCGAGGGCGTATTCCACCGGGTCTTCGATCGTGACGATGTTCTTCCCGGTGTCGACCAGTTCGGCCAGCGCCGCGTAGAGCGTCGACGTCTTGCCGCTGCCGGTCGGGCCGGTAATCAGCACCATGCCCTCGGGCCGGTGAATCAGCTCGCGCATCGTCTCCAGCGCGCGCCCGGCCATCCCGATCTCTTCCAGGTTCCGCCGCAGGCCGCTGTTGTTCAGCAGCCGCAGCACCGCTTTCTCCCCGTGCACCGTCGGGTAGGTCGAGCTGCGCAGGTCGAGGCGCTGCTCTTCCACCGTGGCGCTGAACCGTCCGTCCTGCGGCAGCCGGTGCTCGGCGATGTCCATGCCGGCGAGCACCTTCACCCGCGCCACCATCGCGGGCGCCAGCTCAATCGGCAGCAGCCCCACGTCGCGGAACGTGCCGTCGACGCGGAACCGGATCCGGAAATCGTCCTGCCGCGGCTCGAAGTGGATGTCGCTCGCGCCTTCCTTGGCGGCGCGGCCGATCACCCGTTCCAGCATCGAGACCGCCGATCGTTCGGCCGCCTCGTCGCGGTGCAGCCACTGCGTCGCCGGCGAATCGATCCGCACGGTGCCGGCGCTCTCGTCCGGCTGCGACGGCACCCACTCGTCGCGGTAGTAGCGATCGATCGCCTCGACGATCTCGTGCTCGAGCGCGAGCACCACCTGGATTTCGCAGCCGCACGCGAACCGCAGGTCGTCGAGCGCGCCCAGATCCTTCGGGCTGGCCAGCGCCACCATCAGCGTCGTCCCGACCTTCTGCAGCGGGAACGCGGTGTGGCGCCGCGCCACTTTCTCCGGCAGCGCGTGCAGCGCGTCGGTGTTGACGGTGAACGCGTTGATGCGCACCGTCGCGACGCCGATCTGCAGGCTCAGCGCTTCGAGCACCGCCTCCGCGGTGACGAAGCCGAGCTCGACGAGCACGTGCCCGAGGCGGCGGCCCGTCTGCTGCTGCCGCGCGATGCCCGCTTCGAGCTGCGCTTCCGTCAGCAGCCCGCGATCGCGCAGCAACGCGCCAAGTGCCTTCGGTCCATCGCCCTGACGCGATGCATCCTTTCCCGCAACCGTCAGGCGGCCATTCCCCCGCGGCGTGACTCGCAGCGGCATGCCCGGTGGAACTACTGGACGCGAGCGTCCTGAGAATTCGATCACGGGCGATACCCCTTGGATGACTCGTGGACCCGTGAACTGTAGAGGCAAGAGACACGCCAACTCAGCCGCACAGGGCGATTGCAGATTTGCTGGGGTTTTGTGCTGTTTCAGATCGCGGCTGCGAAGGCCGATGTTTCAAAATCGAACTGGCAACTGACAATCAGTGGCCATTACTTCGAATAAATGTCAGCGCTGCAGCAACTTGATTGTCATGTTCCAAATTGAGCCGCCTGCGCGCCAAAACAACGCACCAACAGGATCGTCATCGCGGCAGTCCGCTCGTGAACGTCGGAGGGCGCCGCTGTTTCGTGGCCTGCTCGTACGCGTAGGCGATTGCGATCAACTTTGGCTCCGACCACGCGCGGCCAATGAAGGAGATGCCGACCGGCAGGCCGAACGCCTGCCCCGCCGGCACGGTGATGCTCGGATAGCCCGCCACGGCGGCGGGCGTCGAGCTCGCGCCGGTGAAGTGATCGCCGTTGACGACGTCGGTCGTCCACGCCGGGCTGCCGGTGGGGGCGACGATCGCGTCGAGGCGATGCTGCGTCATCACGGCGTCGATCCCCTGCGTGCGCGCGAGCACGCGGCACTTCGCCAGCGCGGCCTTGTAGGGCGGTGAATCGAGCCCGCCTTTCTTGCGGGCCGAGATGAACAGCTCCTGGCCGAAGAACGGCATCTCGCGCGCCTTCTCACGCTCGTCGAACGCGATCAGCTCGTCGAGCGATTTCACGGGCGCCGACGCGCCGAGCCTCGCGAGGTAGGCGTTCAGGTCGGCCTTGAACTCGTAGAGCAGGATGTCCATCTCGCAGCCGTCCATCTTCGACGCGGTCGGGATGTCGGCCGGATCGACGACGATCGCCCCCTGCGCCTTCATGTCGGCGATCGCCTGGTTGACCACGCGGTCGGCCGCGTCGCTGTAGCCGAAGTACTGCTTGCGCGCCACGCCGATGCGCGCGCCTTTCAGCGCGCCGGCGTCGAGGCTCTTCGAGTAGTCGGTCTGCGCGTGCGCGGCGCTGGCCGCACTCGCCGCGTCGGCCGCATCCACGCCGGTCATCGCGCCGAGCAGCAGCGCCGCGTCCGCGACCGTCCGCGCCATCGGGCCCGGCGTGTCCTGCGTGTGCGAGATCGGAATGATGCCGCTGCGGCTGAGCAGCCCGACGGTCGGCTTGATGCCGACGAGGCCGTTGGTTCCCGACGGACAGACGATCGATCCGTCGGTCTCGGTGCCGACGCCGATGGCCGCGAGATTGGCCGCGACGGCGGCGCCCGTGCCGGAGCTCGATCCGCAGGCGTTCCGGTCCAGCGCGTAGGGGTTGCGCACCAGCCCGCCGCGGCCGCTCCACCCGCTCGTCGAATGCGTCGAGCGGAAGTTCGCCCATTCGCTCAGGTTCGTCTTGCCGAGGATCACGGCGCCGGCCGCGCGCAGCCGCTCGACGATGAACGCGTCGCGCGGCGGACGCGCCCCTTCGAGCGCGAGCGAGCCCGCGGTGGTCATCATCTTGTCGGCCGTATCGATGTTGTCTTTGATCAGCACGGGAATGCCGTGCAGCGGACCGCGCGGTCCTTTCGATCGCCGTTCCGCGTCGAGCGCGTCGGCGATCGCCAGCGCGTCGGGATTGACTTCGATGACGGCGCGCAACTCCGGGCCGCGGCGATCGATCTCTTCGATCCGCCGCAGATACAGCTCCGCGACCTGCCGCGCGGTGTAACGGCCCGCCGTCATCGCCTGCTGCAGCTGCGCCGCGGTGATTTCCTCGAGCGCGAACGTGCCGGTGGGAGCGGCGAAAGAAGAGGGTGCCCCCGGCGGAGCCGGGGGCTGTTGCGTCAGGGCGAGCGCAACGAACAGGACGAGAGCGGCGCGCGACATCATGCGCGCTACTCTACCGCCGAATCAGACTTACGCCGAGAGACGATCGACGATGGCGCGCCAGGTGCGCGCCGAGGGCGTGTGCTCGGCCGCGAGCGTCGCGCCGCACAGCGTGCAGGTTGACTGCTCGCTGGCCTGCGACCACACCGCCTGCACTTCCAGGTGCAGCCCGATGCCGGCCACTTCGACGTCGAACGACTCCGACACCGGCGCCGGCTCCGGCAGCTCGAGGCGCAGCCCGCCGTACGACACGTCGACCACCGCCGCCGGACGCCCCTTGACGGTGACGCGGAAGCCGCCGACCACGCGCTTGCGCGGCCAGCGGCGCTGGCGGCGGACCTTGGCCAGCGCCTCGTTCACCGTGCGCAGGAACTCGGCGGGGCGAATCGGCTTGCGCACCAGCTGCGCGTGATAACGGTGCGCCTCCATGTCGATCAGCGGGTCGTCATAGCCGGTGATGATGATGACGCCGATCTCGGGATGATCGGTGCGCGTCTGCATCACCAGGTGGAGGCCGTTGAACGATCGCAGGCGGACGTCGGACACCAGGAGGTCGAAAGGGCTGACCGCGAGGAGCCGCTTGGCAGCGTCGTAGGTGGCCGCGCCGGTGACGTTGTGTCCCGCGTCGCGCAGGAGCTCAACGATCCCGGAGAGTGCGTGCTCGTCGTCTTCGAGGACGAGGACTCGAAAGGGTAGTTTCATAGACGGGCGGGAGCGGCCCGAAACCGGATCCGGATACGGCAGAGTTGGCAAGACCGGTACCGGAAGAAAGACTGGGAAAATCGAGGAAATCGGCGCTGCGTGTGCGTCCACGCCGTGCCGGTTTTGTAATCGATCTGACGTTAATGGATTGTCGGGCCGGGCGTCGCCGCGGCGGCAATCACCCGCCGGACCATCTCGTCGAGCCGCTGGCGGTCGATCGAGAACGGGCCGGCGACCGCTGCCCCCATCGGGATCTCGAGCGCGATCACCACTTCCTCTCCCATCGGCTCGACGATCCAGCTGAAGCCGCGCAGGACGACGTGCCGCCCCTTCTGCGCCGGGTTCTTCGCGCGGTCGATGGCCAGCAGGATCTGCTTGAGGATCGACTCGACGTCGCTTTCGCTCCACGCCCCCGGCTCGGTGCCGTGCTCGATGCGCTCGGTGATCGCGTAGTCGCGCTCGCGCAAGACGATCTCGACGTCGAATTGCATCCGCCAAGTATATCGTCGCCGCGGCTCACGTCAGCGGTCGGTCCACTTCGGCGCGCGCTTTTCGAGGAACGCGGCGATCCCTTCCGCCGCGTCGTGCGTGCTCATCAACTCGGTCAGGTACAGGCGCTCGAGCTCCGGCAGCACGGCGTCGACGTGACGCCGCAGCCCCAGACGCGCCGCCGCGGTCGCATGGTGCAGCGCGGCGGCGGACTTCCCCGCCAGGGTCGCCTCGAACCAGCGATCCACGGAGGCCTGCAGCATGCCGTCCGGTACGACCGCTTCGAGCAGCCCGAAGCGCAGCCACTCGGCCGCGGGCTGCAGCCGTCCCGTGAGAATCGCGCTGGTCGCGCGCGCGACGCCGACGCGCGGCGGCAGCAGCGCCGACGCGGTCGGCGGAAAGACGCCGAGCGCGATCTCGGGCAGGCCGAACGTCGCCGAGTCTTCCGCGAAGATGAAGTCGCAGGCCAGCGCGATCTCGAACCCGCCGCCCAGACAGCGGCCGCGCACGAGCGCCGCGGTCGCCACCGGCAGGTCGAGCAGCGCGTAGATCAGTTTGTGCGCCTCCGGCAGGACGCGGCCGATCTCCGCGGGCCCATGCTCGGGAATGCTCGCGCCGAAGCTGAAGTCCGCGCCGGCCCCTTCGATGGTGATCAGCTTCAGGTGCGGGTTCTCGACGACGCCGTCGATCGCCTGCGTCAGCGCGGCGATCATCTCCGCCGTGACGATGTTCCCTTTCGGATGGTAGAGGGTGAACGCGGCGCGCGTCTGCCGCTCGTCGAAGGCGACGGAGACTGGCGCGCTCATGCGGACGTCAGCTGCGCGGACAGCGCGGCGGCGGTGGTGACCGGCTCGCGGCAGGCGAACTCGCGGCAGACGAACGCCGTCGCCTGCCCGTCGGCCGGCGTCATCGCGGCGACAAACGGCAGGATCCGCGCGACCGCCTCCTGCCCCTCGCCCGGCGTGACCGGGATCTGCACCGTGAAGGGACGATAATGCCGCGCCGCTTCGGCGAGGAGCGGCTGCCGGGCCCGCTCGTCGCCGACGATCACGATCTGCGATCCGCCGGCGTGCCAGGCCGAGAGTGCCGCCAGCATCATCGGGATCACGCGCGCGGCGCGGCCGGCGTGTTCGCCATAGCGCGCGAGCGTCCGCTCGGCCTTCTTCCGCGCCTCCTCGTCATCCACCAGATGCGCGAGCGCGATCAGGTTCATCACCGAGACCGAGCTCGCGGAGGGCTCGGCGCCGTCGTAATCCTCTTTCAGGCGCAGCAGCACCGACGGATCGCGGCCGGTCGTGCTGAACCATCCGCCGTCGGCCTCGTCCCAGAAGCGCGCGTCGAGCTCCGCCTGCAGCTCGCGCGCCCACGCCAGCCAGGCGGCGTCGCCGTCGGCCTGGAACAGCTCGAGCAGGCCCCAGATCAGGAAGGCGTAGTCTTCCGCGTAGCCCTCGATCGAGGCGTCGCCGTCGCGGTAGCGGCGCAGCAGCGTGCGGTCGGCCGCCCGCCACAGCCGGTCCTTGATAAAGCCGGCGGCGCGGCGCGCGGCGTCGAGCCACGCCGGCGCGAGCGGCCGATCCGGCAGGACGCGCGCCGCGCGGGCCAGCGCGGCGATCATCAGGCCGTTCCAGGAGGTCAGCACCTTGTCGTCGAGATGCGGCCGCGGCCGCTTCGCGCGCGCCTCGAACATGGTCAGGCGGGCACGCGACAGGGCGGCGTCGATCTCGGCTTCCTTGCGATCCGCCGACAACGCGATCTCGACGACCGAGGCGGCGGTGTACGGAATGTTCTGGCCGGTGAATTCTCCCTGCGGATCGCTCGGCGCGTTCCCATCGGGCCGGATGCCCAGGCGGCGGCGCACGATGTCGGCGTCGTCGCCGAACAGCGCCCCGATCTCGGCGTCGCTCCAGACGTAGAACGCGCCCTCCTTCTTCGGCGCGCCCGTCGGCTTTCCCTGTTCGAAGTCGAACGGCTCGCTGTCGGCGTCTTCCGCTGAGTAGAAGCCGCCGGCCGGGTCGCGCAGCTCGCGCAGCACATAGCCGAGCGTGTCTTCGGCGATGCCGGCGCAGAGCTGATCGGATCCCTGGTGTCCCGAAAGACGGCGCAGCACCTGGCTGGCTTCCAGGAAGGCGAGCACCAGCTGGGCCTGGTCGTAGAGCATCTTCTCGAAGTGCGGCACGCGCCACTCGGCGTCGACCGAGTAGCGATGGAAGCCGCCGCCGATCTGGTCGCGCATCCCGCCGGTGGTCATCGCGCGCAGCGTGTCGACCACCATCACCAGCGGCGCATCGGCGCCGGTCCGCGCGTGCTCGCGCAGCAGGAACAGCAGCTCGGACGGGCGGGGAAACTTGGGCGCGTCGCCGAAGCCGCCGTTGCGCCGATCGAACGCCTTCTGGTAGTGCTCCACCGCCTCGGCCAGCGCGTCGGTTCCGGCCACCGTCGACTCCGGGCGCGAACGTCCCTCGGCGCCGGTGACCTCCTTGAGGCGATCGAACAGTTCCGCCGCGGCGAAGTCGACGCGGGCGCGATCGTCCTTCCAGACGCGCGAGATCTCCCCGAGCACGTCCATGAACCCCGGGCGGCCCCACTTGGAGTGCGGCGGAAAATAGGTGCCGCCGAAGAACGGCTTCAAATCCGGTGTCAGCATCACCGTCATCGGCCACCCGCCGGAGCCGGTGGTCGACTGGACGAAGGACATGTAGACGCGATCCACGTCGGGCCGCTCCTCGCGGTCCACCTTGATCGACACGAAGTCGGCGTTGAGCGCGCCGGCCACCTCCTCGCTCTCGAACGACTCGTGCTCCATCACGTGGCACCAGTGGCACGTCGAGTAGCCGATCGACAGGAAGATCGGCTTGTTCTCGCGGCGCGCCTTCTCGAAGGCCTCCTCGCCCCACGGGTACCAGTCCACCGGGTTGTTCGCATGCTGCAGAAGATAGGGGCTGCGCTCGCGGGAGAGACGGTTCATACGGTCATGCTGACATACAATGCGGTGCTGATGGAATTCGCGGTCGAGACGCGCGGGCTCGCGCGGGTGTTCGGCGCCAAGCGCGCCGTCGATGGCATCGATCTCCACGTTCCGGCCGGCAGCTTCTACGGGTTCCTCGGACCCAACGGCGCCGGCAAGTCCACCACCATCAAGTGCCTCACCGGCCTGCTGCGCCCGTCGGCCGGCGAGATCCGGATCCTCGGGCTCGATCCCGGCACCGACCCGGTCGAGATCAAGCGCCGCGTCGGCGTCGTGCCGGAGGATCTCGCGCTGTTCGACCGGCTGACCGCGGCCGAGACGCTCAGCTTCGTCGGCCAGGTGCACGGCATTCCCGCGGAGACCTTCAAGCCGCGCTCGACCGATCTGCTGGCGCTGATGGATCTCACCGGCGCGGCGACGACGCTGGTGGCGGACTTCTCGCACGGCATGCGCAAGAAGCTCGCGCTGGCCGCCGCACTGCTGCCGGCGCCGCGGCTGCTCTTCCTCGACGAGCCGTTCGAGGGAATCGACGCCGTCGCCTCGCGGCAGATCAAGGAGCTGCTCCACTCGTTCGTCGCGCGCGGCGGGACGGTGTTCCTCACCTCGCACATCCTCGAGATCGTCGAACGCCTCTCGACGCACATCGGCGTGATCGCCAACGGGCGGATCGTGGCGCAGGGGCGGATCGAGGACGTCCGCGCCGGGGCGCAGGGCAAGAGCTCGCTCGAGGAGCTGTTCATCGACCTGGTCGGAGGCGAGCGCCCGGCGGCCGCGCTCGACTGGCTGTAGCGATGACCCGCGTCTTCCGCGCCTTCCTGTGGATGCGCTGGCGCATCTTCGTCAACTCGCTGGAGCGCACCGGCGCGCGCGACACGCTCGAGCGCTTCTCGGTCGCCATCGACAAGCTCGGCCCGATCATGGCGATGATCCTGCTGATCCCGTCGAGCATCGCGCTCTTCCTGCTCGGCATCACCGCCGGCTTCGGCGTCGCCACCGGATCGTGGCTGCTGCCGATGGAGCTGATCCGCTTCTTCCTGCTGATCGGGCTGGCGATGAGCATCGCCGGACCGATCGTCCTGCCGACCCGCGACACCGGCAACGTCGTCCGGCTGCTGCTGCTGCCGATCCCGCGCTCGGCGCTCTACGTCTCGCAGGCCATGGCGGCGCTCGCCGATCCGTGGATCGCGCTGATGGTGCCGGTGCTGGTCGGCGTGCCGATCGGCCTGGCGGTCGGCCTGCAGTTCGTGACCGCGCTCATCGCGCTCCTCGCCGGGTTCGTCTTCCTGCTGTTCGTGCTCGGGCTCACCAATCTCGCCGCGTCGACGCTGCACGTGCTGCTGCGCGACCGCCGCCGCGGCGACATCGTGATGCTGATCGTGATCCTCGTGCTGCCGATGATCGGCATCCTGCCGCAGTTCCTGATGCGGCCGGACCATCGCGACGGCCGCCGGCTGACGCGCGCCGAACGCGACGCGCTGCCCCCGTCGCCGGTGGCGATGGCGGCGCTGCGTCTCGCGCCCTACGTGCCCTCGGAAGCGTATCGCCGCAGCATTCGCGACGGACGGGTCAAGCCGTCGAGCGCGGCGTTTCCGCTCGCCGAGCTGCTGCTGCTGACCGCGTTCATCCAGGGGGCGGCCCTCGCGATGTTCAACCGCGTCCTCGACATGCCGGTCTCGCTCGGCACGCGCCGCGCCGGCGCGTTCGGCGGACTGTGGGATCGCGTGATCCCGGGGCTGTCGCCGGCGGCCTCCGCCGTCGCGTTCACGCAGCTGCGGCTGGCGCTGCGCTCGCCGCGCGGCCGCGCGACGATCGGGTCGCCGCTGCTGATGCCGATCATCCTCGCCGCGCTGGCCTACCAGGGAGGCGGCAGCCTGGGGCGCTTCCTCTCCGCCAACGGCAACGGCCTGGCGCTCGCCACGTTCGGCTGCTTTGCCGCGGTGCTGGCGCTGATTCCGCTGGCGATGAACCAGTTCGCGGTCGACAAGGCCGGCTTCACGCGGCAGATGCTCGCGCCGCTCAGCATCAGGGACCTGCTGATCGGCAAGGCCGTGGGCAACGCGCTCATCGCGGCCGGCCCGGCGGTCTTCTGCTTCATCCTGTCCGGAGTGCTGCTGCCGGGCGGCAATCCCGCGCTGTGGCTGGCGATGCCGCTCGGCCTCGTGTCGAGCTACGTGCTCCTGGCGCCCGCCGCCGCCGCGCTGTCCGCGATCTTTCCCAAGACGGTGGACCTGAACAGCATCGGGACCAACGGCAACGCGCACCAGGCGGCCGGGCTGCTCGGCATGCTGTCGTTCGCCGCCGCGATCGCGCCGTCGGCGCTGCTCGTCTGGGTGGCCGTCCGCGTCCTGCATCGCGCCGATCTCGCGCCGCTCTTCCTGCTCGGCTGGTGCGCGGTCGCCTGCGGCATCGCCTACCTGCTTTTCATCCCGGTCCGCAAGCTGGTCGCCAGCCGCGTCGAAACGCTCGCGCAGTACTACTGAATCGCGGCGAGGTCCGAGGTCTTCGGTCTTCGGTCGTCGGCCTGGACGGCCGGTCCTCGGTCGTCGGCACATCGGTTGCTCCATCCCGACTCATGGCCAAGCGCCGCGGTCCGCTGGAGCGGCTCATGCGCGGGACGTTCGGGCTGTCCGAGTTCCGCCCGGGCCAGCAGGACGTCGTCGACGCGATCGTCGCCGGGCGCGATACGGTCGCGGTGATGCCCACCGGCGCCGGCAAGTCGCTCTGCTACCAGCTGCCGGCGCTGCACCTGCCGGGCACGACCGTCGTCGTCTCTCCGCTCATCGCGCTGATGAAGGACCAGTGCGACAAGCTGCGTGAGCTTGGCGTATCGGCACACGTCGTCAATTCGAGCGTGCCCGCGAGCGAGCTGACGGCCACGCTCGAGGCGATCGGCGGCGGCGGGGTCGAGTTCGTGTTCGCGACGCCGGAACGCCTCGAAGACGCGTCCTTCATCGAGACGCTGCGCAAGACCGACATCGACCTGTTCGTCGTCGACGAGGCGCACTGCCTGTCGGAGTGGGGCCACGATTTCCGGCCGGCGTTCCTCTCGCTCGGATCGGTGGTCCGGAAGCTCGATCGGCCGCCCGTGCTCGCGCTCACGGCCACGGCGACCCGGGCAGTGATCGACGACATCGGCAAGCAGCTCGGGCTGCGGAAGCCGCTGGTCGTCAACCTGGGCATCTACCGCCAGAACCTGCATTACGCCGTCGAGCACACCGCCAGCGAGATCAAGAAGCAGCAGACGATCGTCGAGACGCTGCGCCGCGCCGAGGGCACCGGCATCGTCTATGTCGCGACGGTCAAGCACTGCGACGAAGTCACCCGGCTGCTGGAGACCGAGGGGCTGCGGGTCGAGAAATACCACGGCCGGCTGGCCGCGAAGGCGCGGCACGACACGCAGGATCGCTTCATGGCCGGCGAGCTCCGGGCCATCGTCGCCACCAATGCCTTCGGCATGGGCATCGACAAGCCCGACATCCGCTTCGTCGTCCACTACGACATGCCCGGATCGCTCGAGGCCTACTACCAGGAATCGGGACGCGCCGGCCGTGACGGCGAGCCCTCGTCGTGCGTGCTGATGTATCGCATCGAGGACCGGCGCACGCATCAGTTCTTCATGGGCGGTAAGTTCCCCGGCCCCGACGCGATCCGCGCCGTCCTCGACGCGAAGTCCGCCGGCACGTCGACGGACGATGTCGGCGTGCCCGGGACGAAGGTGCGATCGATCCTGGCGATGGCCAGAGAGCTGAAGACCGCCGACGTCGACGTCATCGCCAGGGAATACGCGGCGCGCCACGATGCCGATCGCGTGAAGCTCGAGCGCATGCAGCAGTACGCGCAGAGCGCGGCTTGCCGGTGGAAGCTGCTGCTCGACAACTTCGGCGAAGCGGACGGGTTCGAGCGCTGCGGCGTGTGCGACAACTGCGTGACGCCTCTCGAAGAGCGCCTCCGCGCGTAAGCATTCCTCGTCCGTGCAGCACGCGACTCAGGTGTGTGTCGCACGCTACACACGAAAGAGGAGTCGGCGTTATACGGCAGAGGCAGGAACGCATGTTTCCTGCATTTCCCGAGCATTTCACGTTGGCACCCCGGTTGCTTTTTAAGGGGGCGTCCGGTCGCCGCAAGGCAGTCGGGCCCGCCGCCCAGGCGTTCAGCCGGGGCAACCGCCTCGCCACCAACTGCCTGCCACAAAGGCTGCAGGGAGCGTCTTCGGACCTCCCTGTCCTGCCATGTACGGAGTCTTTTTTGCTACCTCACACGAGCGATGCCGAAAAGTACATCGCTCTGGCTGGACACTGCCGACACGGTGGCCACCGAACCGCTCGAGCGCGATGCCACCGCTGATGTGTGCGTCGTCGGCGCCGGCATCGCCGGCCTGACCACCGCGTACCTGCTCGCGAGGGAGGGACGGACGGTCATCGTGATCGACGCAGGGCACGTCGGCCACGGGCAGACGGCGGTGACGACCGCGCACCTGTCGTACGTCATCGACGACACATTCAAGGAGATGCTGAGGCTGCACGGCCCCGACGGCGCGCGGCTCGCGCGCGACAGCCACGCGCGCGCGATCGATCGCATCGAGACGATCTGCAACGAGGAGCACATCGACTGCCGCTTCGAACGGCTCGACGGTTTCCTCTTCCTCGGCCGGAACGGGAAGGTCGAAGAGCTCGACGAAGAGCTCGAAGCGGCGCGCGCCGCCAATGCCAAGGCGCACCGGATGCCCGACGCCGGCGTCCTCGGCTTCAAGAGCGGCCCCTGCATCCGCTTCTCCAACCAGGCGCAGTTCCATCCGCTGCAGTACCTCTACGGGCTCGCCGGCGCGCTGCAGCGGCGCGGCGGCCAGATCTACTCGAACACGCGCGCGGTGGAAGCGACCGGCAACAGCGAGGCGCAGGTGAAGACCGCGACGGGGCACGTCATCCGCGCCAGCGCGATCGTCGTCGCGACCAACTCGCCGTTCAACGACCTGGTCACGATCCACACCAAGCAGGCGCCGTATCACAGCTACGCCATCGGCGCGCGCGTCGCGCCGGGCGCGATCACGCCGGCGCTGTACTGGGACACCGAGGATCCGTACCACTACGTGCGTCTGCACCACGCGACGGAGCGGGAGCTGGGCGGCGACAACGACGCCGCCGTCGACATCCTGATCGCGGGGGGCGAGGATCACAAGACGGGCCAGGCGCAGGACGCGGACGCGCGCTTCGCGCGCCTCGAGCAATGGATGCGCGAGCGCTTCCCCGCCGCGGGGCAGGTCGAGTTCCACTGGTCCGGGCAGGTGATGGAGACGGTCGACGGGCTCGCCTACATCGGACGCAATCCGCTGGACGCCGACAACGTCTACATCGCGACCGGCGACTCCGGGATGGGGATGACGCACGGCACGATCGCGGGGATGCTCATCGCCGACCTGATCCTGCGCCGCCAGAACCCCTGGATCGAGCTCTACGATCCCGGCCGCGTCCGCACCGGCGCCGCGGTGGAGTGGGTCAAGGAGAACCTGAACGTCGCGCTCCAGTACACGCACTGGCTCACGAAGGGGGACGTCGCGTCGATCGATCAGATCACGCCGAACAACGGCGCGGTGATCGTCGAGTCAGGCCGCAAGATCGCCGTCTACCGCGACGAGCGCGGCACCGTGCACCGCCGATCCGCCGTCTGCCCGCACCTTGGCTGCATCGTCGCCTGGAACCCCGCCGCGTCCACATGGGACTGCCCCTGCCACGGATCGCGCTTCGACAAGCTCGGCGCCGTGATCAACGGCCCGTCGCCACGGAACCTCGACGAGGCGTGAGTTCAAGCACCTCGCATTGAAGGGGGGAAGGCCACAGATGAAGACAGAAAAACACAGATTGGTTTTCTGTGGCTCTCCCTCTGCGTTTGTCTTTATCTGTGTTCATCCGTGTTTATCTGTGGCGTTCACCGGTGGGGTTCATCCGTGGCGCTACACGCGCGGCGCGGGAGCGGCGGGGATCTCGTCGGGACGGTGGCGTCGCAGG
>Ga0207701_10004348_pt1 | contig 14390 bp, 10 predicted proteins | sample KBSSwiSSwithPhiX_FD_184294 | JGI IMG/M metagenome (GOLD analysis project Ga0207701, IMG submission 184294) | Switchgrass rhizosphere bulk soil microbial communities from Kellogg Biological Station, Michigan, USA, with PhiX - S5 (SPAdes) (version 2) | ecosystem: Environmental > Terrestrial >... | reverse complement strand
GAGTCCTCCGCGTCCTCCGCCAGGCTCCGCGCTCTCCGCGTCGATCCGTTTAACCGATCAAGGGGTCAGAGTCGTTGATCGGATCAACGACTCTGACCCCTTGATCGCCTTGATCGGAGACGCTCGGTCACAGCGTCCCGGTAGAGCGGCGTCCGCGCATTCGTGGGGCTGTTCGCGCGGGTCCAGGTACGTTCTCGTACAGAGTACGAAGTACGTCAGTGCTTTCTCTTCTTATGTACCGGCAACTCCGCCGTCTCGTACACCTTCACCTCGTGATGGCTCAGCACGTCGGCGGTGCGTTGGGCGATGCGGCGGCGGCGGCGCATGAAGAAGAGGGTCGCGATCAGCACGATCGCGATGAAGCCGAGGCGGACGTCGTAGCGCGAGGTGAAGCCGAGCAGGCGGAGCGCCGCGCCGCCCGCCTTCCAGCCGAGGAAGACGAAGAACGCACTCCACACCCAGCAGCTGATCCCGCTCGCGATCACGTAGACCGGGAGCGAGACGCGCGCGGCCCCACAGGCGATCGGGACGGGGAGGCGGAGGCCGTACGCGAACCGCACCACGAGCGACGAGCGCCACGGGTTGCGCTCCACCAGCGCGAGCGCGGCGTCGAGCAGGCGATGCCAGGAGGGAAAGCGCGCGCGCACCCACTCGATCCGCCACCGGCCGAGGAAGTACAGGGCGATGGACGGGATCCACGTGCCGACCGCGACGGCGGTGATGACGCCGATGAGGCCGAGGCGCCGATGGTTCGCGGCGATGCCGCCGAAGATCGGGTTCGCCTCCTCGAACACGATGCTCGTGAGACCGAGCACCACGTATTTCCACAACCGGTGGATGGGGGAGACGTACTCGGCGTACGAGCTGGCCGTGGCGGCGGCTTGCGCGAGCAATTCCAGGATACGGACACCCCTCCGGCCGGCGTGAACCGGCAATTTATCGACGGGGCGGTGCACCGCGAACCAATCCGGCGGAGCGGTGTGCAACAGGGACGCACCTCGTGCAGCGCCACGTCGCCCCCAACGATGACGATGCGTTCCCTGCTCCCACTCGCGCTCGCCGCCGGTCTCGCCGCCTTCGCGCCGGCACGGCATGCCAGCTCCGCCACCGCTTGGGCCCGGCCGGTCCGCGCGCCCGCCGACACCGTGCGCGAGTACCGCGGGCTCTACGAAACGGGGTTCGAGGTGAGCTGGTTCCACCCGTGCGGCGCGCCGGCTGGTGACGACAGCTGGTGGGTGACGCTCTCCAACGACGCGCTGCGCCAGCGCGACAGCCTCACGAAGCGGCTCGCCGGGCAGCCACGCCGGCTCTACGTGCGCTGGCGTGGCACGGTCGGTCCGAAGATGCCCGCCGGCGCGGGGCACATGGGGCGTGGCTCGCGCTACATGCTGGTGACGGAAGTGCTGCAGCTCCGCGAGTCGGACGAGTCGGGATGCACCTCCGCGTGAGCGCGCTTTCGATGGGCCCGCGCCGCTGATATCCTAGGCGGCGCCCTTGCGGTGCGTCATCGGAGTCCCGCTACCTCGAGGTCATGCCCCCAACTTCTCCGCGCAACCTGCTCGCGTCGCTCGAGCAGGTCTACGTCGCCGACCGCGCCGCGTGGCGGCAATGGCTCGCGACGAATCACGCGACCTCGCCGGGGATCTGGCTCGTGTTCGACAAGAAGTCGAGCCGCGCCGATCGCCTGGCCTATGTCGATGCGGTCGAGGAAGCGCTCTGCTACGGATGGATCGACAGCACCGTGCGCACGCTCGACGATGCGCGCTACGTGCAGCTCATGGCGCCCCGCAAGCCGAAGAGCACCTGGGCACGCACGAACAAGGAGCGCGTCGCGCGGCTGATCGAGCAGGGGCTGATGGCCGAGGCCGGGCTCGCGTCGATCGAGCGCGCGAAGGCGAACGGCTCGTGGACGAGCCTCGACGCCGTGGAGTCGCTCGCCGTGCCAGCCGACCTCGCGCGGGCGCTCCGCGCGCTGCCGGGCGCGGCGAGGAACTTCGCCGAGTTCTCGCCGTCGGCGCGGAAGGCTTATCTGCACTGGATCAGTCAGGCCGTGCGCGCCGAGACGCGCACGCATCGCGTGGCGCACGTGGCGCAGTTCGCCGCGTCCAACCAGAAGTCGCGACACTTCGCGCCCGCGGCGGTGCCCGCGAAGCGCGACGCGGCGCGCAAGGCCGCGAAGCCGGCGAAAGCGGCGAAAACCGCGCCGCCTTCGGCGCGTGGGAAGGCCGCGGCCTCTCCGGCGCGTGGAACAGCCGCGACGTCGAGGAAGCCCGCGAAGTCGGCGAAGTCGACCAATCGCTCGACGGTCGCGACGCGCACGAGGGCGGCAAAGCGCCCCTCGCGGTGAGAGCGGGAGCGCACGCGGCCACGGCGGCGCTCGCGCTGCTGCTCGCCGCGCCCGCCGGCATGGCGGCGCAGGAGGACCCCGTGCGCGTCTCCAGGCTCGGGCTCGGCTGGGCGCGGTCGTCGGTGAATGCCGTGATCTTCCGGACCGCGAGCCTCGCCAGCCACGGGAGCACCCAGTACGCCGCGTACTACGACGACTCCGCGCACGTCGTGCTGGCGAAGCGGGGGATCGGCGACACGACGTGGACGATCGCGCGCACCCCGTACACCAACGACGTGTCCGACGCGCACAACGCCATCGCCATCGCCGTCGACGGCAGCGGCGTGTTGCACGTGGCGTGGGCGGAGCACAACAAGGCGCTGCACTACGCGCGGGCCGTGCGGGCGGGCTCGCTCGTGCTCGGCCCTCCCGAGCCGATGACGGGCCAGCGCGAGGAGCGCGTGACGTATCCGCAGTTCTATTCTCTACCGGCCGGCGATCTCCTGTTCGTCTACCGCGACGGACAGTCGGGGAGCGGAGACGTGCTGCTCGACCGGTACGACGTGCGGCGCCGCGCCTGGCGTGTCCTGCAGCATCCGCTGATCGCGGGCGAGGGGAAGCGCAACGCGTACGTGAACCAGCTCGCGATCGATGCGCGCGGCGGCTGGCACCTCTCGTGGGTCTGGCGCGACTCGCCCGACGTCGCGTCCAACCACGACGTGCTCTACGCCCGCTCCGCCGACGAGGGGCGGACTTGGCACACCTCGTCGGGGGCCGCGTATTCGCTCCCGATCACCGCGGCGACTGCCGAGGTGGCCTGGGCGGTCCCGCCCGGGAGCGAGTTGATCAACCAGACCTCCGGCGCCGTGGACCGGAACGGTCGGCCGCTCATCGCCACCTACTGGCGCGACGCGGGCAGCGAGGTGCCGCAGCTTCGGCTCGTGTGGCACGACGGCAGGCGCTGGCGGGCGAGCCGCGTGGGCGACCGCACGCTGGCGTTCCGGCTGAGCGGTGGCGGCACGAAGCGGATCCCGCTCTCGCGCCCGCAGGTGCTCGTCGGGCGCTCGGGGGACGTGATCGTCGTCTACCGCGACCAGGAGCGAGGAGGCGGAGTCACGGTCGCCCGGAGCACCGACCCAGCCCGCGCGCGCTGGACGGTTCGAGAGCTGTGGACGTCGCCGGTCGGGCAGTGGGAGCCCACCTACGACGTCGACCGATGGCGACGCGACGGCCGGCTGTCGCTGTTCGTGCAGCGGGTCGGCCAGGGCGACGCCGAATCGCTGGAGGACGTGCCGGCGCAGCCGGTCCTGGTGCTCGACTGGACTCCCTGACCGACGGGTCAGTCAGGCCAATTCGGCCCCGGAAGCGATTGCGACCTGCGGCGCCCGGTCGTCTTGGTGCACATGAGCACGCCTCGTCTTCCGAACCGGCGGTCCCGCCGGCCGCTCGCCCTCGCGATCGCGGCCGGCCTCATCCTGGTCGCCTGGGTCGGCTGTCACAACGGGTCGCGCGATGCGGGCGCGCTGACCTCGGCCGGCGTCACCCATCTCCAGATGCGCGAGTACGAGCGCGCCATCCGCGATTTCGACCGTGCGCTGGCCCTCAACCCCGGACTCGTCGCCGCGTGGCGGCAGCGCGCACTGGCCTACCGCGGCAAGGGGGACTACGAGCGCGCCCTCGCCGACTTCGAGCAGGCGATCCTGCTCGCGCCCGGCGACGCGCGGCTCTACACCGATCGCGCCGTGGCCTACGAGCTCCTCGGCGACTACGCAAGCGCGATCCGCGACTTCAACCGGGCCATCGCGTTCAAGCCGAACTATGCGTCGGCGATCGAGGGCCGGGGCCGCACGTACTTCTATCTGGGCAACTTCGCGCAGGCGGCGTCCGATCTGCAGCGCGGCCTGGCGCTCGACTCGGCTGACAGCTACGGCGGGCTCTGGTTGCATCTCGCGCGTCAACGGCTCCGCCAGGACGACAGCGAGGACTTCGCGGCGCATGCCGCGGCAATCGACAGCACGCGGTGGCCAGCGCCGATCGTGCGGTACATGCTGGGCGGCCTGCATGCGGACTCGCTTCGCGCCCTCGCGGCAGCGGCCGAGCTCCACGGCCTGAGCCATTCCTGCGTCGTCTCCTTCTACCTCGGCGAGGAGGCTCTGCTGAAAGGCGAGGCGGCCAGCGCGGCGACGCTGTTCGACGAGACGCGAACGACCTGCCCGAAGGAGCTCAACGAGCACCGGGCCGCCGTCGCCGAGCTGCAGCGGCTCGGAAAGTCGCGTGGACTGACCGAGCGGTCAGACTCGACGACCGCGATCTCGGTCCGCTAACGCTCCTCGAGCAGCAAAAGCTCCTCGAACGGATCCGCCACGACGATCGCGCCCGAAAACCCTCGATCGGGCACGATCGAGCGCATTCGCCAGCCGTCGATCGCCGCGTCGAGGCGGTCGGCCAGCAGCCGAGCGGGCTCTCCGGGGGCCAGCGAGACGTCGAAGTGATGGAGGCCGCGCATGACGCCTTCGCCGCGCGCCTTGAGGTACGCCTCCTTCCGCGACCAGGCGGCGAAGAAGCCGTGCACGAGGTCGTCGCGCCGGCTCGCCAGCGCCTGGAGACTCGCCCGCTCGGCGGGAGAGAAGAACCGCTTCGCGAGCTCGAGGTGATCCATCTCGCGCTCCCATCGCTCCAGGTCGACGCCCACGGGGCGCTCCCACGCCAGGGCGACGAGTCCGAGGTCGCCGGAGTGCGAGAGGTTGAACTCGAGGCGGCGCCGAGAGCCCCCGTCGGGATCGACGAGGGCTGGCTTCCCCTGCGGCCCGGTCGTGAACTCCAGCTCCCGGGCGCGACGGGCGGTGTAGCCGGCCAGGATGCGGCGGAGCGCCGCGTGGGCGCAGACGAACCGCCGGCGGTGGTGTTCCTGAACGAAGCGGGCTGCCCTCCCCCGCTCCGCGTCGGAGAGCAGCTCCCAGGCGTCGCGGAGCTCTCCCGGCGGATCCAGCCGAATGCGCCAGACATGCACCGCCCCGGTTGCGAGCGGGGGCGGCTTGGCGGTTGACGCGAGGGTCCAGGGTGGCGCGGAATCCATGTCACGCGGTCGGGCGGATGATCGGCGGACGCCGCGGCGGGCGGCACGTGCCGCCCAATGTACATTGGGCGCATGGCGACCTTCACCCTCGAGTGCCGGTGCGGCGAACGCTACCACGTCGACGATTCGCAGACTGGGCGACAGCTCGCCTGCCGGCGATGCGGCAACCGTCTCGACATCCGGCGGCCGAACGAGCCGGCTCAGGCTCGGCCCAATACGGCGAGAAAGGCACGAATTCGCCGGAAGTCGCGGCCTTATAAGGCCACCAAAGAGACATCATCGGTACAGCCACTTACCATTCCGCGTGCTTTTCCGGCGAAGATGGCCGCGGCGCTCGCGTGGGCGTATCTGGCTGCCGCGCTCCTCGTCGCCGCCCTGCTTTGGGGGCTGGGCGACCGGACGATCCTCGGCACCGTGCTGCTGTTCATGGGGCGGTGGGTGTTCCTGCTGCCGCTCCTCGTCCTCGTTCCGCTCGTCGCCTGGCTTCGCGCCGGAATGCTCCTTCCACTCGCCGCGGGGGCGCTGGTCCTCCTCGGCCCGGTCATGGGTTTCCGCACCGGCTGGCGGCGCCTCCTCCCTGCCCCCGCGGGAGAGCACGTGCGGGTGGTGACGTTCAACGTCGGCGGCGACCTGCTTTCGCCACGGATGCTCCCGTTGGTGCTCGATCGCTGGCGGGCGCAGATCGTGGGACTGCAGGAGTGTGGCGAAGCGCTGTCGACGGTCGTGCCCCGGATGCCCGGCTGGCACGCGCACGTGACGCGCGATCTCTGCTTCCTCAGTCGCTACCCGATCCGCGAGGCGGCCGTGATGGACCGCAGCGCGCTCGATCGCGTCAAGCAGAGCGAGCCGGACGAGCCGGGCGGCGCCGGGTACGTCGTCCGCTTCGTGCTCGACGGCCCGGCTGGTCCGATCCGCGCCGCGAACCTGCACCTCGAGACGCCCAGGAAGGGTTTGGAGGGGCTGATGTCCCGCGATCTGCGGCGCATGCGGAACAACACCGAGATCCGTGGCATCGAGGCGAAGCTCGCGCGGGAGTGGGTGACGACCGGCTCGGGACCACTGCTCGTGCTGGGCGACTTCAACACGCCCGTCGAGAGCGCGTTCTTCCGGGACAACTGGGGAGACCTCGCTGACGCCTTCTCCGTGGCGGGCTTCGGGTTCGGGATCACGAAGCACAACGGCTGGATCGGAGCGCGGATCGACCACGTGCTCACGAGCGACGAGTGGCACGTGGACCGTGCGATCGTCGACGAGCAGCGGATCTCCGACCACAGCGCGCTGATCGTCGACGTCACGCTGCGCACGAGCGCGCGCTAGTCCGCGCGCGTCACCGCGTGGCCGGCAGCGTCACGGTGAACGTCGATCCGACTCCCAGCTCGCTCCGCACGACGACGTCGCCCCCCATCGCGCGCGCGAGATCGCGGCTGATCGAGAGTCCGAGGCCGACGCCCTCGTCGGACGACTCCGCGCCGCTCACCTGCACGAACGGCTCGAACACCTTCTCCAGGTGAGCCTCGGCGATCCCCACGCCTGTGTCGGAAACGTGCACGACCACCGTTCCCGCTTCCGCGCCTGCGTCGCACGTCACGCTCACGTGCCCGCCTTCCGGCGTGAACTTCACCGCGTTGCTGAGCAGGTTGAGGATGATCTGCCGCAGCTTCACCGCACTCGCGCGCGCGAACAGGTCGGGCGCGTTCGACGTGAACGCGAAGGTCAGTCCCTTCTCGCGCATCTGCGGCATCACCAGCGACTCCACCGCGGCGCACACGTCGGCGACCGGCACGTCGTCGATGTCGGACGTGCCCATCGTGCGGTCGAGCCTCGCGTGGCGCAGCACGGAGTTCACCACGCCGGTGAGGTGCAGCTGGCTCTGCCGAATGCGCTGCAGGTCTTCGAGCTGGCCCGGCGTCACCGGGCCGCGCACCCCGGCACCGAGGAGCTGCGTGTAGCCGGCGATCGCGTTGAGCGGCGTGCGCATCTCATGGCTCAGCGTCGAGAGCGTGCGCGACGTCGCGCGGCTCGCCTCCTCCGCGGCCTGGCGCGCCATCTCTGCCTCCGCGCGCGCACGCTGCGCCGCGTTGCGCTCGTGCACGAGCTCCGTCACGTCGTTGGCGATCACCGCGATTCCGGTGACGTTGCCGTCCGTGTCCGTCAGCGGTTGATACACGAAGTTGTAGTAGATCTCGGGCCCCGGCGCGTCGAGGTTGATCGGGAACTCGTTGACGACGTATGGCGTGCGCGTCGTCCACACCTCGTCGAGCAGCGCGAGGATCGTCTCGACGTCGACGTCGGGGAACGCTTCGCGCACGGACAGGCCCACCAGTGGGCGATGGCCGGCGAGCGCACCGTACGCGCGGTTGCACGACGCGAACACGTGCTCGGGCCCGCGCAGCACCGCGATGGCGACCGGCACCTGCGCGAACGCGTAGTCGACGAACGACGGAGTCCCATGCGCACGCGCGCCGGACGAGGGCGCGGTGTCGTTCGCACCCGGGTGCCCCGTCACGTCCTCCACGTGGTGGACGATGAACGCTACCTCGCCCTCGTCGTCGAGCACCGGCGCGTTGACGGGGCTCCAGTAGCGATCCTGCACCTGTCCGTTCGCGTCGCGCGTTTCGAACCGCTGCGCGGCCATGCGATCGGCCATCCGGCTCCGCACCACCCGATGGAGCGAGATCCTGAGGTTCGCCGTCTCCGCCGCCATCGGATCGTAAAGTGGATCCGGGAAGGTCTGGAACAGCGGACGCCCCAGGAGCCCGCGCGCACCGTAGCGCACGCTGTTCGTGGCCGCGAGATACGCCTCGTTCACCGCGACGATCGTGTAGCGCGGGTCGTCGGCCGCGAACACGATGCAGGGCGCGGGCAGGGCTTCGAAGAACGCCTCGAAGTCCGGCACGCGCGTCGTGAAGCTCGGCGCGGGGCGACGGCCGGGCCAGCTCACTGCCGGGCCAACTCGTTGCTGGGCGATCGCATGGAACTGGAACTCCTTCGAACTGTCGGCGGGACTTACCTCGTCGGCCAGGCGAAGAGCGCGGAGGGAACCTCTCCCGTCCGGGCGCGAGCCACGTCGAGTGGCTCCTCCCAGAATCGGGTCGTGCGATCCTCCGTGCCGAACCGGAGCTCCACCTTCCCGCCTCCCTGGCCACCCCTCGTGAAGGGGATGGCAAGGTCGACCCGGTACATGCGTTTGGACCGGCTCGGGTAGGCGGCAAGCAAGCTCAGCCCCACGCTATAGCGAGAACCGGTCCAGCCGTAAGGGGCGTCTCCAGCGATGAGCGTCCCGGCCTCGCCGAACGCCGCGAACCCCACGTCGGCCGTCCGGATCACCGACCTTCTGCTGATCCTGAACTCGGCCCGCGCCACGTTGCGTCGCTCCCCCGCCACCTCAGAGGAACGGTAGCCCTGCAGCCCGCCGATCCGGTCGCCGAACGTGAGCTGCAAAGGGAGCCGCGACCGCAGGCCGCCGGAGAACTCGTCGGACAGGATCAGCATCGCTCCGGGACCCTCGCCGAGGTACAGGGCGGTCCGCGTGCTCCCCACCACACTGTTCCATCCAGGCGTCACTTTGTCGTGCCGGCCCTCCACCTGGGCCTGGTTCGCCAGCCACAGCCTGCGGCGTACGAGCCCCGCATAAGTCGCCCCCGACAGGAAGACGTCCTCCTCTCCCATCCCGACCGGAAGCCCGCGGGCGACGAACAGCGCGCCGGACAGACCCGATGGGATGTCCTGCGCTCCGGTCAACGCGTCGAAGCCGTAGACCTGGTGGTACTTGAAGCGCCGGATCCCGAGGATCACGCCGGCCCGCGTGACCTCGAACGGCGTGTACCGACCGCGCAACGTCGTCCCGGTGTCCGCCGCGAACCCGGTGTCCGTCACGATCACGCCGGCAGGGCCGGGATTGACGTGACGCCCGGTGAGCCCACCGCCGAGGAGGGTCACCGTCCCCGTCCCGAACAGGCGCGCGAGGCCACTCACGTCCCAGCGCTGCTCCGAGATCCGCAGGGCGAGCGGGTCGCGCGCCGGCCGCGCGAACTGGGGAAAGATCGAGCTGGAGCGCGCGCCGACGTGCCACGAGATCCGCTGCAGGTCGGTGAAGAAGGGATGCCCCATCTCCACTCCTGCATCGTGCCCGATGCGATGCTGGTACGCATCGATGCCGATCATGTAGGGCCGGTCGAACACGGCGTAGTCCACCACTCGACCGCCATAGCCCGTGCGATAGCCTCGCGCTTTCTCCCACGCCGCCTCCACGCGCAGACCGAGCCCCGCGACGTTCTCGCTGCCGAGTGCCAGCGCGTCGGGGTTGACCCCGCGAAAGCGCCCGCCGACGATCACCGGGATCTCGTCGGTCGTCTCGACGAATGCCGCCACTCCCCGGCCGCTGTCGGGGACGACGAGCACTCGCGCGTCCGCGAGGAATGGCTGGGCGCGAAGTACGCGCTCGGACTCGGCGCGCCGGAACTCGGTGCACGGGCGACCGACGGCGAGGGCGAGGAACGACCGGATGACGTGCGCCTTCGTGGTGGAGTGGTGCAGTCCCATCGCACGCGCCACGTGCCGCCATTTCGCCGCGGTCCCCTTGAACGGAGGCCGGCCGGGCGAGATCTCGATGCGCGTCACGACGCGTCCGTCGCACGAGAAGGCGGGAGACGGCGCCGCGGTGGTGTCCTGCGCAGCGCCGCGAGCAGCGGGCGCAAAGAGAACGAGCAGCGCCAGTCGACGCGGCAGTGCACGGAGCATGGCGAGCCGAATAGCAGGAGGCGAGCCAGTTGTGAGCCGGGTCACAGGACTGGAATACCCCGACGGTGCCGCGTGGCTGCATGTCGGAAGATGGATTCAGTTTGTTGTGAGACTGCGACAGCAATCGCGCGTACACGCCGCGACGACGGGCGGCGTCGCGCGATCCGCCGAAGCCGGCGGACGAGGAGCTGACGCTTCAACGCGTTGCCGGCGAACGAGTTGGCGCCGCTGGCCCGTCGGCGGCAGGAGAGACTGTGTCGCGCGCGTGGCCGCGCCGAATCTTGCGGATGCGGACGACGGGGTTACCATGCCCTCTCCCTCCTCCGCACGCCCTCCACTAAAGATGTCCGTCAGATCCGCCGCCGCCAAACGGCCCGCGCTCAATCTTCACAGCGGGCCGGATCCGATTTTCGTACGACAGATCGCCGTCGTCGGCCCTGGTGTGGTCGGCCTCCCGATGGCCGCGCTGCTCGCCTCGGCGGAGCTCTGGGCGCCCGACGGCGCCCCGACGCGCGTGACCGTCGTGCAGCGTCCCTCGACGAGCTCCGGGTGGAAGGTCGGCGCGATCAACGCGGGCCGCTCGCCGATCGGCACGCTCGAGGAGGGGATCGACGAGCTGGTGGCACAGGGCGCCGGCAGCGGCCGTCTTCGCGCGACCACGCAGTACGCCGACATCCGCGACGCGGAGGTCGTGATCGTGTGCGTGCAGACGGAGCGAAGGGGGGCGAGCCCCGACTACAGCGACCTGCTCGACGCGCTGCACAGCGTGGCGACGGCGTTGTCGCAGCGCACGTCCGCGTCGGTGCCGCTCGTCGTGATCGAGTCCACGCTCGCCCCGACGACGCTGCAGACCGTCGTGCGCCCGCTCTTCGCGCAGCACGGTCTGGAGGAGGGTCGCGACGTGCTGCTCTCGCACAGCCCGAGCCGGCTCTCTCGCGGCGGCATCGTGGACCGGCTCGCATCGACGGACAAGCTGATCGGCGCGCTCTCCCCGGAGACGGGGAAGCGTGTCGCCGCGGTGTACAAGCGCATCGTGACGCGCGGCAACGTGCACTGCACGAACGCGACGACGGCCGAGGTGGTGAAGACGCTCGAGAATGCGTCGCGCGACGTGCGACTGGCGTACGCGGCGGAGGTCGCGCGGTACTGCGACGCCCAGGACATCGACTTCTTCGACGTGCGCCAGCGCGTCAACGCGCGGCTCGCCGCGGAGAGTGGCACGAACACGGCACCGTGCGGTGGGCTGCTCGTCCCGACGGTGGGCGTGGGCGGGCAAAGCCTGCCGAAGGACGGCCCCTTCCTCTGGTGGCGCTCGCTCGAGGGCGGCGCCGTCCCGGCGCACAGCCTCGTCCTCGAGGCGCGTCGCATCAACGACGAGTCGCCCGCCGAGGTGCTCGCGCTGGTCGAGCGCTTCTCGGGCTCCGTCGCCAAGCGCTCCATCGCGCTGCTCGGCGTCGCCTACCGCGCCGATTCGGACGACGCCCGCAACTCCCCGACGCTGGTGCTCGCGCAGCTGCTGCTCGCTCGCGGCGCCCGCGTGAGCCTGCACGACCCGCACGTGAGCGCGGTCGATCAGAACCTGCTGCGCGCCGGCCTCGCGGGGATGTTCCACCGCGACCTCGCCGACGCGCTCGCGACCGCCGAGGTGGTCGTGGTGTGCGTGGCGCACCAGCAGTACCTGCGCGGCGGCAAGCGCTGGCTCCCACACGCCCAGCGGTTGCGCAGCGTGATCGACGCGAGCAACGCCTACCGCGCCGAGGACATCGCGTCGACGGTGGTGCGCTACGCGGGCATCGGCCGGGGGTTCCGGCGTCCGTCGGGGGCGCTGGTCGAGGCGGTGGCGACGGGACTTCGAACCGTCATGCACGGCGTGGGGAACGAGGCCGCGATGCTCGTCGCGCAGCTCAACGACCGCTACGCACGCGACGACTTCGGACGGGTCCGGATGGACGAGGTGCGGCGTCTCGCCGCCTGCTGCGTCTCGCGGTGCAACGTGCCCGCGGAGGTGGCGATCGAGCCGGTGCCGAGCGTGGATGGCTTCCGCAGCCGGCTCGTGGCGTGCGCGATGGCCGCGTGGGGGGCCGACTGAGGCAGTTCACGCGATAGGCGACGCGCTGCAGGTCGCGCGTTCGGGTCCTCGCGCAACGTGGTTCGGGCTTTTCGCGCAGCGTGTTTCACGCGGAGTAGCGCGGAGGCGCGGAGAACGGCAACGGCACCTGCAAGGGCAACAGCCTGACGCGGAGAACGCGGTCGCACCCCCGAGGGCGCGGAGCGGCGCAGCGATCTCTCCCCCGGACCCTCAAAGCATTTGAAGGCGTGGATGGAGAGGCGCGGTGCGCGGGAGCTGGAATCTCGACCCAGAGAGTGGTGCTCCGCGTCCTCGGCCGGTTCTCCGTGGTCTCCGCCTCGATCTTTTGCCGTCGAGCGATCAAGGGTACTCGAGTGGTCGGTGATCTTGATCGGTTCAAAACTCCGACGCTCGAACCATTCAGGGAGTCTGACCCCTTGATCCGCGGAGCGAAGTGGCCTGACTGCACTTGTCGCTTCGCGAAGCTCCCGCGCCTCCGCTAGTCGCGACGCGCTCGAGCCCTCACGCATCAGTTCGATTGGGCCGGACACGCCCGCGCATCGCGCCGCGCGCGCACGACCATTGCGGCCTCTGCGCCCCGCGCTCCAATTTCGGTTCTCCCTCGCCCACAGGATCACCGAGCGATGACCGACGAGTCCACACCGATCTCCCGCCGCACGTTCGTGCGCGACGGCGCCACCGCCGCCGCTGCCTTTGCCATGGCCCCGATGATCGTGCCGCGCCACGTGCTCGGCGGCGTCGGGTACCGCGCCCCGAGCCGCACGCTGAACGTCGCGATGATCGGCTTCGGCGGCATGGGCATGAGCAACATGAATGCGCTGCTCCAGGCCGGCGAGAACATCGTCGCCGTCTGCGACATCGACTATCCGTACGTCGAGCGCTCGATCGCCGGACGGCTCCGGCCGCGTCAGGGACAGACCACGGCGCCGGCCGAGGGGCTCAAGATCCAGGAGGCGTACACCAAGGCGAAGAAGTACGACGACTTCCGCACGATGTTCGACAAGCAGAAGGACATCGACGCCGTCGTCATCGCCACGCCGGATCATCTGCACGCGATCGCCGCGTACCACGCGATGAAGGCGGGCAAGCACGTGTACGTGCAGAAGCCTCTCACCTACACGGTGCAGGAGGCGCGGCTGCTCGCGCGCACGGCGAAGGACAGCAAGGTCGTGACCCAGATGGGGAACCAGGGCCACTCGATGGAAGGGACGCGGCGGATCAACGAGATCATCGCCGCCGGAGTGCTCGGCCCGATCCGCGAGGTCCACATGTGGACCGACCGGCCCGCGCGCTTCTGGGCGCAGGGGATCCCGCGTCCCGGCACCCCCATCCCGACGCCGCCGACGCCCCCCGATCCGAGCGTGCCGCCGCGGTGGAGCATGCGCACGGTGGACAACGCCGTCCTGAAAGCGATGGCCGCCGATCCACAGACGCTGCCGCCTGGCGTGAAGTGGGATCTCTTCCTCGGGCCGACGACGCGCGAGATCCCCTATCACCCGGCCATCCACCCGTTCAGCTGGCGCGGCTTCGTCGACTTCGGGGTGAGCGCGATCGGCGACATGGGCGCGCACATCGTCGACCAGCCGTTCTGGGCGCTTGGCCTCGACTATCCGACGTCGATCATCTCGTCCAGCACGGCGTGGGGCGGCGGGGAGAAGGATCCCGCCACCTATCCGCTCGCGATGCTCACGGGCTACGAGTTCGCCGCGCGCGGCAACCAGCCGCCGGTGCGCCTCACCTGGTACGACGGCGGGCTCCTGCCCGTCCTGTCGCAGGACATCCCGCTCCCGCGCGAGGGAGGCGGCGGCGTGTTCGTCGGCGACAAGGGATTCATGACGTACGAGACCTACGGCAACAACCCGAAGATCTATCCCGAGTCGCTCGCGGCCGAGGCGGAGAAGGTCCCGAAGACCTTCCCGCGCGTCACGACGTCGCACGAGGCGAACTGGGCGAACGCGTGCAAGGGCGAGGGAACCGCGAGCTCGCCGTTCGAGTACGCCTCCAAGCTCACCGAGACGATGCTGCTCGGGATCGTCGCGCTGCGCGCCGGCCAGTCGAAGAAGATCCTCTACGACGGCGCGAAGATGCAGATCACGAACGTGGCCGAAGCGAACCGCTGGCTGTCGCGCGAGTACCGGCAGGGCTGGCAGCCGTGGACC
>Ga0207701_10004346_pt1 | contig 14394 bp, 11 predicted proteins | sample KBSSwiSSwithPhiX_FD_184294 | JGI IMG/M metagenome (GOLD analysis project Ga0207701, IMG submission 184294) | Switchgrass rhizosphere bulk soil microbial communities from Kellogg Biological Station, Michigan, USA, with PhiX - S5 (SPAdes) (version 2) | ecosystem: Environmental > Terrestrial >... | reverse complement strand
TTGGCTGCGCGGCGAGGTCCTTCAGCGATTGCATCAGCTCTTGAGTTTCTCGATCCTGATCTGTGCCGGATTGCGGGTCCACCTAAAGCTGTCGACGCCGGCCTTATCAAGCTTTGTCACGAAATCCTGTGCCTCGTCACTGGTGGCGAATGGCCCGACGAGTAGCCGGAAATAGTCCTTGCCTGAGGTGACGTAACCCGAGCGCGACTTGAGGACTGAGCCGGCCTTGGCTGCCAGCCGCTTATATTCGGTGGCCATGCGATCCTGGTTGGCGCCGCCGGCGAGCTGGACCCAGTTGGTGCCTGCAACGCCAACCTTGGTGGCCTCCGCCTTGGCCTTCTTGTCGGCCTCGGCTTTGGCCTTTTTATCCGCGGCGAGTTTGTCGGCCTTCTTCTTGGCGTCGATTTCGGCCTTCGTAGGCTTGGCGAGCTCCACCTTGGGTTTGGACACGGACGTCTGCTTGATTTCGACTTTGGGCTTCGATGTCGCCGGCGGATCAAATGCAAATCCCGGTTCGGCCTCCGCAACCTTGACTTGCGGCTCAGCCGTGCTGGGGGGAGGTACAGGCGAACTGGCCCCTTGTTCGGGAGCGTTGTCGCTCAGAAGTTCGGCAATATCACCAAGCCTGTCAGGTTTAGGACGGGCCGGGTCAGGCTCCGAAGGTTCGGCACTCGCCTGGGCGGGCGCTTTTGGCGTCGTGGATTCCGACTTTCCGCGCCGCGGCGCCGGGCTCGTATAGGTAGAGCGAAAACGGGCTGAATCCATCGACGAATAAAATGGTTCACGAATCCGCTGAGGTTTCGACGCCGTTGATTTGCTGGTGGATGCCGCTTGGTTGCCCTTTGAGGTCTTTGGCGTCCTTGCCGGCAGCGAGGACACAATCGTTTGACGGGATCCGCCAATCGTCACCACAGGCGATGTCGGGATTGGTTGGGCGTATGCGTAACGTTCCGCAGCATCTTTCGGGAAAATGCCAAGGTGTACTGCGGCGGCTTTCTCGCTGGCCTTGAGGACAGGCAAGACCTTGAAGAAGGGCTCAAACCGAAGGCCCGCACCCGGCATGGCGGTATCGATGGCCCGTCGGGCGCCGTCGCGGTCGCCGGCGAGCGCCAGCACGAACGCGTTGATCCTGATAGCTTGCCTGTCGCCGCGGCGGAGCAAAGGATCAATCATTGCCGCTGCGCCCTTCATATCGCGCGAGATGGCGAGGCTGAGTGCCAGCCTGCGTCGCGCCTCATCGGCCTCGGCTCCGGCCAATGCCGCACGATAATCGGACTGCGCCTTGGCTTGTTCGCCCAACAGGTCGAATGCCAGACCTCGATCGACGGCAATCAGCATCTGGGTCGCGCCATATTGCTGCGCGGTGGCAAAAAAGCTGAGCGCTTCCTCCGGCTCGCCCATGGCGACCATCGCGGCGCCTTTGCCGGCCTGTGGCTGCCAGGATGTCGGGCTCAACTCCTCGGCACGACCGTAAAAGCCGATTGCCGCCTGGGCATCCCCGGTGTCCAAGGCAGCATGACCGGCGGCGACCAGAGCCTGGAAATTCCTCGGGTTAAGCGCGATGAGCCGCACGTTTCGCGCGAGCGCCGCCTCCGGCGTCTCAACGGTGCCGGGTGGCGGGGCGGCCGGCGGCGGCGGCGCGGCGCCGATATATTGCGCACAGGCAGGGACGGGCGCCAAAACGGCAGACATGACGAGTGCCGCGCGGCCGGCGCGGCGAGGCAAGCTCTTGAGCATGAAACGAATCATGCCCGTAACCAGCTTGCTCAAAGCTGACAGAAAACCCCCACGCGGCGAGCTGTGGCGAGGCGGCGGCGAACCGAGCCGCCGCCGTAACGCCCGTTACTGATTGTTCTGCCGATTGAGGAATCGCGGGATATCGAGCGGCTCGCGGCGGAAGCTCGGCATGGGCTCATCGCCCTCGCCTTGCGCCTGCGCTGCACCACGAGCAATGTTCGACATGCGCTCGAAAAGCGTGCCGCTTTCGCGCGCGATCTTCGGGGCCTCGTCCTCCGCCGCGGATTCCTCCACCGGAGAGTCGAGCTCCATTTCCTCGTCGGCCGGCGGCGCGATCGGGTTGGCGCCGACCGGCTGGGTCAGGATGTCGTCGCTGTCGAGCACGAGTTCATCGGCTTCGTCGTCCTGGGTCAGTTCCAGCGGCTCGTCGTCGGCCGACGCTTCAGGAGCGGGCACCACGGCGACCGGCGTCGCACGCGATGCCGGGAAGCTGAAGACCTTGCCTTGCTGCGGCTGGGTGCCTGCCTCTGCTTCAATGCCGGTAGCGACGACGGAGACACGGATCTTGCCGTCAAGGCCGTCATTGAATGCCGAACCCCAGATGATGTTGGCATCCGGGTCGACCAGTTCCTTGATGTGGCTGGCGGCCTCGTCGACCTCCATCAGGCGCATGTCCTCGCCGCCAGTGATCGAGATGATGACGCCCTTGGCGCCCTTCATGCTGACGCCGTCGAGCAGCGGGTTCGAAATTGCCTTTTCGGCAGCCTCGATGGCGCGGTTCTCGCCCGCGGCTTCGCCGGTGCCCATCATCGCCTTGCCCATCTCGCCCATCACCGAGCGGACGTCGGCGAAGTCGAGGTTGATGAGGCCTGGCATGACCATCAAATCGGTAATGCCACGCACGCCCTGCTGCAGCACCTCATCGGCCATTTCGAACGCTTCCTTGAAGGTCGTTTCCGAATTGGCGAGGCGGAACAGGTTCTGGTTGGGAATGACGATCAGCGTGTCGACGTGCTGCTGAAGCTCGCTGATGCCAGCATCGGCCGAGCGGCTGCGACGCGCGCCTTCGAAGGCGAACGGCTTGGTGACGACACCGACGGTCAGGATGCCCTTGTCGCGGGCGGCCTTGGCGATGACGGGTGCAGCGCCGGTGCCGGTGCCGCCGCCCATGCCGGCGGCGATGAAGCACATGTGAGCGCCGTCCAAGGCCCGCTCGATTTCCTCGAACGTCTCTTCAGCGGCGGCGCGGCCGATTTCGGGCCGAGAACCGGCGCCCAGGCCTTGCGTGATCTTGAGACCGAGCTGGATCCGGCGGTCGGCCGAAGATGCGTTGAGCGCCTGAGCATCGGTGTTGGCGACGATGAAATCGACACCCTGCACGTCCCGGCGGATCATGTTGGCGATGGCGTTGCCGCCAGCGCCGCCGACGCCGATGACGCTGATCCGCGGTCGCAACTCGTCGACCTCAGGACGGATGAAATCGATGCTCATGGGTTGAACCCCCTCCCCTGCACGCAGTGCATTGAACTTGCGGCATGAATCTTTGAATCATCGGGAGTCCTACGACAAGCGAAAAAGTTAACCTTGGTGAAAAAATCGGTGGATTGTGCCCCGCCAGACTCACCCTGATTCAGAATGGGACAAGCATTGCCTGGACCCGCAACGATTAACCCTGGCGGCCATCCCATTCGACGGGGCGTATTTGCGGCAGCACAAACGCCCACCAGAGGGCACCCAAGGCGGCGATCAACGCCGTCAGGTGAAATGCGCTCAAATAGCCGGAGCGGTCGACGATGATGCCGGTGATGATCGGCCCGAAAATGCCAGAGAGATTCCCGATCGCATTTTGCGCTCCGATCCAGGTGCCGGCCGCTCGCGGGCCCGAGAACATCTGGGCAATGGCGTAAAGATTGAGGGACAAGGCTGCCGTCGCGGCGCCTGCAAGGCCGAGCCAAATCGCCAGTTCGATCCGGCTGTCGGCAGCACTGATACCCCAAATGGCTGCCGCTGCCAGCAGCTGACTGCCGACCATCATCCAGCGGCGGATGACGGCTTCGGAGCGACCTGACCGGGTCCAGCGGTCGGACCAGTGCCCATAAGCCAGGGCGCACACCGCCTGCACCGCATAGCCCAGCGATGCGAGCCAGGTCATTTCGACGATGCTGAGGCCGCGTTCCTGAACCAGGTACAAAGGCAGCCAGGCGAGCAGGAAGTAGAAGCAATAATTGCCGGCAGAATGGACAATGCCCATCGACCAGAGCGGCCATTTCGACAGAACCGCCATCATCGGCACGCGCAGCCGGTCAGCTTCGCCCACCGGCGCTTCCAGGTTGCGGACCAGGCGTTGCCACGGCGCGAGCCACAGCAAGGTCGCGAGGCCAAAAGCGACGAACATCGCGCGCCAGCCGAACCCGGCAACGATGTAGCCACCAATCAGCGTGCCGATGGCGGGGCCAAGCGCGATGCCAGCGGCAACCGCGGCATTGGCAATTCCGCGCCGTTCCGCAGGCACGTGGCGGGCGATGACCTTGGACGTGCCCGGAAACGCGATGCTTTCACCGACGCCGAGCATAACCCGAAGCACCAACAAGGAAACAAACCCGCCGGCGAGACCCATCAGCAAAGTGCTTGCGGCCCAGACCAATATGCCAAGTGCGATTAGGCGGTAAACGGAAAAGCGGTCGCAAAGCCAGCCAACGAGCAGCTGCACCGGAGCGTAGACCCAGAAAAAAGCGGATACGGCGATCCCGAAGTCGGTGGCCGAAAGGCCAAGCTCGCCCTTCATCACCGGAGCCGCGACTGCGATCGCGCCGCGGTCGACATAATTGAGGAAGACGGCCGCGCCGAGCAGGAGGATGAGGAGGTTGCCGGTCGTCCGGGCTCCCGATGGTGCCGTTATTGTCGCCATGCCCCGCCCCCCTTTGCTCCGGCTAGAACCCGCCCTTCATCGCTGACACCAGCCGGCCGATGAAACCCTGGCTCGGCCTGCGGTCGATGACGGTGCCGAGCGCCAAATCGCGCAGGTCGCCGCTGCCGCCGGCCGCCAGCATCGCCAGCCCCACCAGGGTAGTGAAAGCCGGGCCGCTATGCGCATCCGGCAGGCCGGTAATCGTCTTCGGCCGGCCTACCCGTACGGCCCGGCCGAGCACGCCTTGCATATAGTCGGCGATGTTCTTCAGCTCGGCGCCGCCCCCGGTCAGCACCACCTGGCGGCCGACAGGGCCGGTAAAGCCAAGGCCCTTCAACGCATTGTCGATCTGGCTGGTCAGCTCTTCGACCCGCTGGCGGATGACGGTCATCAGCTGGGCGCGGGTGATGCGCATCGGCTCGGTGCCGGCCTCCGCCCCCATCTGGTTGGCCTCGATCATCTCGTGATTGTCGCGCGGGGACGTCATCGCCGAACCGTAGAAGCACTTGAGCCGCTCGGCATCTCGCCGCTGGACGCCGAAGGCGCAGGCAATGTCGTCGGTAATGTCTTTCGCGCCGAGCGGAATGGAACGCAGACCGAGCAACATGCCGCCGGCGTGGAGCGATACATTGGTCACTTCCGCGCCGAGTTCGACAAGGGCGACGCCAAGCTCGCGCTCCTCGACGGTCAGGCAGGCAAGCGCCGCAGCGACCGGAGAGGCGACGATGGCGCGGACGCCGAGGTGGGCCGAGCGGATGACATAATCGAGGTTGCGCAGCGGCGCCTGCTCGGCAGCGATGACATGAATGTCGACGCCCAGCCGGTTGGCGTGCAGGCCGACCGGGTTCTTGACGCCGCCGGCGCGGTCGATCGTGTAGAGCGCAGGGTGGGCGTGCAGGACGACCTTTTCTCCCCGGTCAATCGCGGCGCGGCCGTGACGCAGCAATTCTTTTATGTCCGATTGCTCGATCTGGTGACCGCCAAGCTCGACCTCGACGTTGGCGATGTCGCTGGTGAGGCCACCGGCGCCAAAGCTTGCCCAGACATCGTCGATGGTTGCCCCCGACATGCGCTCGGCGCTTTCGACCGCCTCGCGGACCGCGACCTCGCTGGAATCGACTTCGGTCACATAGCCGCGCTTGACGCCGCGGCTCTCGCGCTGGCCGGAGCCGAGCACGCGGAGCCGGCCCTCATTGTCGGGCGCGACGATCAGGGCGCTGACCTTGGATGACCCAATGTCGAGCGCGGTGATCAGGGGCTGCGAAGCGGTATCGGCCATTAGGGTCTGGTTTTCAGCCTTCGCTCGGGGTTTCAGGTAGGATCGGTTCGCCGGCGGCCCGCGGCAAGCGGACCGTCATCTTGCCTGGGATGCGCAGGTCGAAGCGGATGATGCCCCTGCCCAGCAGCCCCGCCGATTTGTCGAGCTTGGCGAACTTTGCAAGTGCATCTTTGGCCGCTTGCTGGCCCTCCGGCAGGGCGACGGTCTCACCGGTCTGGAAATTGAGGTCCCAGCGACGCCGCCCGATCCAGCTCGCCGATTCCAGTTGCGGACGCAGGGACGGTGCGTTTTTCAGCAACGCATCGAGGTTGCGGCTCTGGGCGTTGGCGCCGGGGCCGATCAGCAATGGCAAGTCCGGCATGGCGCTGATCGGTACGCGGTCCAGCACCACGCCCTCGGCATCGATCAGCGACAGCTTGCTCGCGTCCTGCCAGAGCGCCGCCGGTTTGCGTTCGACAATGTCGATAACCAACGTATCGGGCAGGCGCCGCGACACGCGCGCGTCCTTGACCCAGCCGTAGTGAAGCAACTTCTCGCGAATGGCAGCGACATCGACCAGGGGCATAGCCAGGCTCTTCTGGTCCGTGGCAATCTGGTAGACTGGCCTGCTGTCCATCCGGTGGATGCCTTGGACATCGACGCTGCGGACCCGGAAACCGGCTTCCCCGACCGCTTCGCCAGCGGCGATGCCAATCTTCGCCGGAATATCGAGCGCGACCACGGCAATGGCCGCTGCGCCGGCCGCGAACAGCCCGAACATCCAGCGAGCCAGTTTGTTGGCGCTGTCCTGCCGGACCGGCAGCTTGTCGACCAGCTTCTTGGGAACCGAAACTTTGCCGCGCGCGGGCTTGCCGCGCCGCCGCGCCCCGCCGCCCGATCCGCGCCGGACGTGGGCGGCGCTCATTCCGTGGCGACTTCCAGCGCTTCGGCGCCTTCCGTAGCGCCGGCCAATGCCTCGGCAATCAGCCGTTCGACCAGCTCGCCATATTCGATGCCGCGCTGGCGGGCCTGCTCGGGAACCAGGCTCAAAGGCGTCATGCCGGGCTGCGTGTTGACCTCAAGAAGATACAGGCCCTCCTCGCCCTGCTCTTCGTCCCAGCGGAAGTCGGAGCGTGAGGCGCCCTTGCAGCCCAGTAGTTTGTGCGCGCGGGCCGCCATGTCCATCATTGCCTTGGCGATATTGTCAGGCACCTGCGCCGGGCAGACATGCTCGGTCAGGCCGTCGGTATATTTGCTGTCGTAATCGTAAAAACCGACCTTGGGCTTCAACTCGGTCACGCAAAGCGCCTCCCCGCCAATCACCGCGACAGTCAGCTCATGACCTTTGATGAAGGGCTCGGCGAGCAGATGATCGAAATGCTTCCACGGCCCCTCGACATCGCGGCCGATGGGATTGCCGTAATTGCCCTCGTTCGTGACGATGGCGACGCCGACCGACGAACCTTCATTGACGGGCTTCAGCACATAGGGGCGGGGCATCGGATCGCCATCGTAAAGCGTTTCGCTCTCGACCACCTTGCCCTTGGGCATGCGAATGCCGCCGGGGACGAGCACCATCTTGGTCAATTCCTTGTCGATGGCGATGACCGAGGTTTCGAGCCCGCTGTGCGTATAAGGAATCTGCATCAGGTCGAGCATGCCCTGGACGGTCCCGTCCTCGCCCGGGGTGCCGTGCAGCGCATTGAAGACCACGTCGGGCCGGATGCCGGTCAGGACCGTAGCGACATTGCGGTCCATGTCGACCGGAGTGACATTGGTCCATCCGCGACCACGCAGGGCTTCGACGACGCCCTGCCCGCTGGTCAGCGAGACTTCACGTTCGGACGACCAGCCGCCCATCAACACCACGACGTTCATGTCCTTATTCACCGGTCATTCCACTCCGACGCGCTGGATTTCCCATTCCAGCTCAATGTTGGTTTTCTCCATCACGCGGCGGCGCACTTCCTCGCCGAGCGCTTCGATATCGCTAGAGGTCGCCGTGCCCGTGTTCAAAAGAAAATTGCAGTGTTTTTCCGAAACTTGCGCACCACCCAGCGCCATTCCACGGCAACCCGCCGCATCGACCAGCGCCCAGGCCTTGTGGCCCGGCGGATTCTTGAAGGTCGACCCGCCCGTGCGGCTGCGCAGCGGTTGCGATTCTTCGCGGGCGCGGGCGATCGCATCCATCTCGGCACCGATCGCTTCGGGCTGGCCGGGTGTGCCGCGAAAGGCTGCCGAGAGGACGACTGCGCCTTCCGGCAATTCGGAGTGGCGATAGGTATAACCGAGCCGCTCCGCCGGCCACTCTTTGATCGTGCCGTCGCGGTGCGCGACACGGCAGGAAAGGAGGATGTCGCAGACCTCGCGACCATAGGCGCCGCCATTCATGCGGACGAAGCCGCCGACCGTGCCGGGAATGCCGCGCAGGAACTCAAGGCCGGCGATGCCAGCATCGCGTGAAGTCGACGAAACGAGGATGCCGCTCGCGCCTCCGCCGCATTGCAGGGTGGTTTCGTCCAGCCGATCGATCTTCGCAAAGGCCTTGCCGAGCCTAACGACGACGCCAGGCACGCCGCCGTCACGGACAATCATGTTGGAGCCAAGGCCGAGCGCCATGACCGGGACGTCGGGTTCAAGTTTGCGAAGGAAATCGACCAGGTCCGCTTCGTCCGCGGGTTCGAACAGCCATTCGGCGTTGCCGCCTGACTTGAACCAGACGAGCGGCGCGAGCGGCGCGTCGCTTTTGAGCTTGCCCTTCACCTGCGGCAGCTCGGCAAGAGAGCTCATTTCTTGCTCTTCCGCGCATTGGCAATGCCGTCGGCCAGGCCCGCAGCCCATTTGGTGATGTCGCCGGCGCCAAGGCAGAGGATCATGTCGCCGTCGGCGGCGATGTCGCGCAGCGACGAGGCGAGATCGTCGGCGCTCTCCACCAGCTTCACCATGCGGTGACCATGGACGCGAAGACCCTCCGCCAATGCGGCGCTATCGACGCCCTCGATCGGCTCCTCGCCGGCGGGATAGACGGGGGCGACCATGACGATGTCGGCATCGTTGAAGGCGTTCTGGAAGTCATCCATCAGAGCCTGCAGCCGGGTGTAGCGATGGGGCTGGACGACGGCGATGACCCGGCCCTGCGCACTCTCGCGCGCGGCGGAGAGCACCGCGCGAATCTCGACCGGGTGGTGAGCGTAATCGTCGATGACCACCGCGCCCTCGACATCGCCGACGCGGGTGAAACGGCGCTTCACACCGTCGAACTTTTCGAAACCGCGGGCGATGGCTGCATCGTCCATGCCGAGCTCGATGCCGACGGCGATGGCGGCAAGTGCGTTCAGCACATTGTGTCGTCCCGGCATCGGCATGCGAATACCTTCGATCGAGCGCCGCGAGCCGTCGCGTTCTAGGATCACGGCATCGAACTGCGAGCCGCCATCGACAACCTCGACATTATCGGCGCGCAGGTCCGCTAAGGCTGAGAAACCATAGGTGACGATACGCCGGTCGCGAATACGGCCGATCAGGCTCTGCACCTCGGGATGATCGATGCACATCACCGCGAGGCCGTAGAAGGGCACATTCTCGATGAATTCGACGAAAGCATCCTTGGCACGGTCGAAATCGCCGTAATGTTCGAGATGCTCCGGATCGACATTGGTGACGACGGCGATCGTCCCGTCGAGCCGCAGGAAACTGCCGTCGCTCTCGTCGGCCTCGACCACCATCCAGTCGGATTTGCCGAGGCGGGCGTTGGAACCGTAGCGGTTGATGATGCCGCCGTTGATGACGGTGGGGTCGATCCCGCCGGCGTCGAGCAGGCAGGCGATCATTGAGGTCGTCGTCGTCTTGCCGTGGGTACCGGCGACGGCGATCGTCTTCTGCATCCGCATAAGCTCGGCGAGCATTTCGGCGCGGCGAACGCGCGGCAGCCGGCGCTCGACGGCGGCGGCAATCTCCGGATTGTTCTCCTTGATCGCGGTCGAGCAGACGATGACTGCGGCATCGCCGAGGTTCCCGGCATCGTGGCCGATGGAAACCGGGATGCCCTTTTTGCGAAGCTTATCGACGACGTAATTTTCGGCGATGTCGGAGCCCTGCACCTTGTAGCCGAGCTGGTGCATGACCTCGGCGATGCCGGACATGCCGATGCCGCCGATGCCCACGAAATGGATGGTGCCGATGTCGGTGCCCAGCGCTTTCATCATGCGGGAACACCGTTGGTTACCGTTTCAGAAGCGGTGCGGGCGGCGAGCCCGACCGGGATCGGCGACAGCCCGCCGCCGATACGCTCGACGAGGTCGGCAAGGTCGCGGGCCGCGTTGGGGCGACCGACGGACAAGGAGCGCGCCGCTGCATTGGCCAGCGCCTGCGGGTCTTGAGCCAATGCCTCGATCTGGCGGGCCAGTGCTTCGGGCGTGAATTCCGGCTGCGGGATCATGCGGGCGCCACCAGCCTTCGCCATCTCGCGAGCATTGGCGGTCTGGTGATCGTCGGTGGCAATCGGCAGCGGAACGAGGATCGCGGGGCGCCCGGCCGCCGTCAGCTCGGCGATGGTCGAAGCTCCGGCGCGGGCGATGACGAGATGCGCGTCGGCGATCTTATCGGGCATGTCGGTGATGTAGGTCATGAGCTCGGCGGGAATGCCGAGCTCGGCGTAGCGGGCGCGGACCTGGTCGATGTCGTCGGGCCGGCATTGCTGGACGATCTGCAGTCGGTGGCGAAGCGACGGCCCGAGCAGGCCGAGGCCTTCTGGAACGACCTGGCCTAGAATGGTCGCACCCTGGCTGCCGCCGGTGATGAGGATTTTGAGCGGTGCATAATCGTCGAATGGCGGCAGCGGTGCTTCGCCCAAGCGGGCGACTTCCTCGCGGACCGGGTTGCCTACTAGCACCGTCTTCTTCTGGTATGCGGGCTTCAGCCGGTCGACTTGTTCGTAGGCCGTGGCGATCGCCGCCGCCTCGCCCGCCAACAGCCGGTTCACCCGTCCCAGCACCGCATTCTGCTCGTGCAGAATGGTCGGCACCTTGAGCGAGCTCGCGGCCAATAGTGACGGGAAGGCCGGATAGCCGCCGAACCCGACTACGACATCCGGGCGGAATGTCCGGTAAAGCTTCTTCGCCTCGCGCCGCCCGGCGATGACCGAACTCACGGCCTTCAGCCACGACAAAGGCCCGCCACCGGTGCGGCCCGCTGGCAGGACGTGCACCGGCACATCCTCGAACAGGCCGGGGATCTTGGCGCCGCGCGCGTCGGTGACGAGCCCAACGCCGTAACCGCGAGCCTTCAGCTCCGCGGCGAGCGCATGGGCTGGGACCATGTGACCGCCGGTTCCTCCAGCGGCAAGAATGACGTTCATCCGGCTACGGCCTCACCGCTCCATTTGACCACATAGGGCGAGCGCGTGAGATAGGGATTTCTGCGAGTGAAGGCGAGCAGCAATCCCATGCCGATGGAGAGCGCCAGCATCGAGCTGCCGCCATAGGAGATGAACGGCAGGGTCATGCCCTTGGATGGGGCGATCTGGACGTTGACCGCCATGTTGATGAGCGCCTGCAGCCCGAACTCGATGACGAGGCCCGCGGCGGCGAGGATGGCGAAGGGCGATTCCTCGTCGAGCAGCTTGACCAGCACCCGGCCGACGATGGCGAGGTAGAGGCAGGCGATGGCGAGGCAGGCGATGAGGCCGAACTCTTCGCCGATGACCGAGAAGATGTAATCGGTGTGCGGCTCGGGCAGGCCGAACTTCCGCGTGCCGCCGCCCGGCCCCATGCCGAACAGGCCGCCCGCGGTCAGCGTCCGCATGGCATTGTCGGTCTGGAAGGTGTCGCCCTGGCCGAACAGGAAGCCATCGATGCGAACCGTGGCGACGTCATAAGTGAAATAGGCGACGATCACGCCGAGGATTGCAGCAACGCCAAGGCCGATGAGCAGCCTCATTCGAAGTCCCGCTAGCGCCAGCATGGCGATCCAGACGCTGGTGAAGATGATGGTCGAACCGAAGTCCGGCTGCTTCATCAGCAGGAACGCGACGATGCCGGTCAGCACCGCCGACAGCGGGAAGACCGGCAGGCTCTTGTCGCTCTGCTTGAGGCTCAGAAGCCATGCGAGCGCGACGACGAAGAAGGGCTTGAGGAATTCCGACGGCTGCAGCTGGCCGACTCCGATGTTGAGCCAGCGGACGGCGCCGTTTTTCTCCTCGCCAATCACCGGTACCAGCGCCAGCAACGCCAGGAAGATAACGGCCCCAACGACGCACAGGCGCCGAAGCTTTTCGCGCGGCATCATCGAAATGCCGATCATCACCGGCAGCGAGGCACCGATCCAGATGATCTGACGGTAGAAGTAATGGAGTTCGTTGACCCGGACGTTGCCGCCCGAATAGCGCTGGCCGGCGGCGGGCGACGCGGCGGCGACTGCGATCAAACCGATGCCGATCAGCACCGCGACGAGCAGCAGCAGGACGCGGTCAATTTCCCAGAACCAGCGCCCGATCGGCGAGCGGTCGGAGCGGCCGTAACGGCTCGGATCCAGCAGCTCCGCCTTGGCCCTTATCCTGCGCGAGATTCCTGCCGCGGTCATAGCCCCTCCACCAGTTCCCTGAACCGGTCCCCCCGCGCTTCGAAGTCCCTGAACTGGTCGAACGACGCGCTTGCCGGCGAGAGTAGAACAACATCGCCCGGAAGTGAATCCTCCGCAGCGCGTTTTGTCGCAATTTCAAGCGTTTCGCATTCCTCGACGGGAACGGCGAGGTCGCGAAGCAGCCGGGCGAACATCGGCCCTGCTTCACCGATCGTATAAGCCTTCACGACATGGCGCAGCTGGGCCTCGGTATCGCCGAGGCTGTCCGTCTTCGCCTGCCCTCCCAGGATCCATCGGACATTGTGATATGCCGCCAGCGCCGGCGCCGTGGCTTCCGCATTGGTCGCCTTGCTGTCGTTGACGAAAAGCACGCCGCGCTTTTCGCGGACGCGCTCCATGCGGTGCGGGAGGCCGGGATAGGTGCGAAGACCTTGTTCAATCTGAAATTCTGTCAGCCCCAGCCACTGACACGTCTGCCGCGCGGCGTCCGCATTCTCGGCATTATGGGGACCCTGGAGCGCCCACCAGTTATCTTGTTCGCCCGCCTTCAACGGAACTATTCCGCTAAAGCCGGAAGCATGGGGATTGATGAGGCCCGCTTCAAAGGCGGGCCAGTTGATGATTGCATTATGGTTGGCCGACTGCATGTCGAGCAAGCGGTTCTTCGATGTCGCGTAGGCTTCGAAGCTCTCGTAACGGTCGAGATGGTCAGGTGTGATGTTGAGGAGCACGGCGACATCGCAATCGAGGCTTTTCGTCAGGTCGATCTGGTAGCTCGACAGCTCGAGCACATAGACCCCGCCTTCCGGCAGCGGATCCTGCGCCAGGATCGGCAGGCCGATATTGCCGCCCATCGTTGTCGGCACGCCCGCTGTCTTGAGGATGTGGTGGACGAGAGCGGTCGTCGTCGATTTGCCGTTGGTGCCGGTGATGCCGACGACCTTGTGCGGGGGCAATTCGGGCCGGGCGCGCGCGAACAGCTCGATATCGCCGATGATCTCGACGCCTGCTTCGCGAGCGCGCTGCGCGATTGGATGGCGGTTGATCGGCAGGCCGGGTGTGACCACAAGGTTGTCGAACTGGCTAAGGTCGGCCTCGTCCAGGTTGGCGATGATTAGCTCGGCACTTTCAAGTTCGTGCGAAAGCTCAATTACTCGGTCGACGGCGGACTCGCGGGCGTCCCCGTCTCGATCCCAGGCCGTCACCTTTGCCCCGCTCGCCAGCAACGCCTCTGCAGTCGCGATACCCGACCGCGCGAGACCGTAAACTGCGTAATGCTTGCCGGCGAAGGCCTTGGCGGTGATCACCTGAGCTTGAGCGTAGAGAGGCCGGCCAGCGCCAGCACGAAGCTGATGATCCAGAAGCGGATGACCACCGTCGGCTCACTCCAGCCCATATGCTCGAAATGGTGATGGATCGGCGCCATCCGGAAAACGCGCTTGCCGAAGCGCTTGAACCAGAAGACCTGCACGATGACGCTTACGGCTTCGAGCACGAACAGGCCGCCGACGATTGCCAGCACAAACTCATGGTGTGTCGCGACCGCCACCGCACCGAGCGCTCCGCCCAGGGCCAGGCTGCCGGTATCGCCCATGAAGACCGCGGCCGGCGGCGCGTTGAACCAGAGGAACGCCAGGCCGGCGCCGATGATCGCCAGCAACAGCACGGTCAGGTCACCGACGCCGGGGACATGCGGGATGCCGAGATATTCGGCGAACTTCACGTTGCCGACGAGATAGGCGATCAACAGGAAGGCCATGCTGGCGATGATGACCGGCATTGTCGCCAGCCCGTCGAGCCCGTCGGTCAGGTTTACGGCGTTGCCGAAGGATACGATGACGAAGGCGCCGAAGGCGATGTAGGCCCAGCCAAGGTCGATGACCGGCCCCTGCACGAACGGCATGTAGAGGTG
>Ga0207701_10004343_pt1 | contig 14400 bp, 13 predicted proteins | sample KBSSwiSSwithPhiX_FD_184294 | JGI IMG/M metagenome (GOLD analysis project Ga0207701, IMG submission 184294) | Switchgrass rhizosphere bulk soil microbial communities from Kellogg Biological Station, Michigan, USA, with PhiX - S5 (SPAdes) (version 2) | ecosystem: Environmental > Terrestrial >... | reverse complement strand
TGTCACTCTGCTTCGCTCAATGCTCGCGGTTGAACCGGGCGGGCGACCGGCCTCGGCCCGGGGAGCTCTTGGCTGCGCTGCCGGCAAGTCATCGCCAACCCGTCATTCTCGTTTACTTGATCCTCTTGGCTTTCGGCCGCTTCTGACAGCCATTCGGCGCCGCGTCAAAGCGCAGAAGCAACAGCTCGTCCCAGTTTTATTCGAGCTCTCGCACTTTTTTTGCAATTCCGGGTCCTTTTTTCTTTTGGAAGGAAGTGAAGACAAATCTGTTCAGTTCTGGAAGAGGCAAACCTGCAAATCAAAACCCGATTTCGAGCAACATGAATGACGACTGCTTCAAGGACCTAATCGCCCCGACGCACGAAATGGAAGCGTCGGTCCGCGCGTTTAAGACCAAAGAATACGATCTCCGTCCAAATTGCACCATTCAGAGCAGAATACATTTACTCGTCCAGGAAATACCCTACCTAATCCACGAAACCTGCCTGTGCATGGCTGTTGCTGTCCTGCTCCTGGTTGGCGGCGCGGCGGTGCTGGCGGTGCAGATTGGAACAAAGATGGTGGAGGGATTTGAACTGATGTTTGGAGAGAGATGAAAGCCCTCACAACAAGAAGACGGACGACACCTAAGGTCAGCGAACAATGAGTGCGACTCCTAATGGGACTTTAGTTACATACTCTTACTCTTCTCGTTCACCGTTGCTCGAAGAGGATGTGAACACCTTTTGCGATGTTGGCTCGCCTCGTTCGACTCTTTCGAGACCCGAACAGCCGTCGTTCCTGCGACGAGGTGAATATTGGGTTATTCGATATCACGGGCAGTTAGCCTTCCTTAAAGCCGCGCGGGGCCTGCATTACCTGGCGTTGCTGCTCCGCAATCCCGGGCGTGAGTGTTGGGCAAACTAACAGAAGGTCCGCATTATTTGGCAAGGGCGGCAACGGCGTCGAGATCTGCCAGGGTCCGACGACTGAGGCGAGCCCATGGGACACCCATACTACGAAAGCATCGAAGTCAACGGCATTGTCTTCGACGTCCGCGCAAGCGGGTTCACGATCACCCTTGATTCATTCTCCTCAATCCCTCAGACCCTAACCATCAGCGGCGTAGGAATCGCAAATAATTCGCTCGCGAACTAATCTCCGCATGGCATTCGTCGCACCGAGTTAAGGCCATTTGATCGCCAAGGCTATACGCCTCCCAAAATCTTTGGGAAGCGCATAGGGTGCCGAATGCGAGCCACGATCATTTTATCGATGCCGCGCTATCAGCAAAAACGAAATGCCCCGTCGCCCGATTACTCAAGACGACCATTTCAATGAACGCGAGTCTCGAGGGCTGAATAGGTGACTATGCAAGGCATTCAAAATTTAATGATTTCTCTTCAATCTTCCCCGCTGCTCAGCACTTTTTTTGCAATTCCAGGTCCTTTTTTCTTTTGGAAGGAAGTGAAGACAAATCCGTTCCACCCCGGGCGGAGAACACCTAAGAGGAAGAAGGGTCATTATTACTTCACATATCTTATCGGAGAGGGACGAAGATCTTGGCACTGCGGTGCAATTCGGGTTTAAGCGGATTCGGTCCTGGCGCGTGCCGCCAAATTGGTCGAACTGCGATTGGTTTGAAGAGTTAACGGCGGTCGGAATGGCTGCGGCATGGCAGGCTGTTTGTGAATTCGATCCCGAGCGGGGGGTCCCGCTGGCGGGTTTTGCTTATTGCCGCATGATGACGCGTTGCCTTGCGCGTTATCGCAAGGAATGGAGATATGTTCTGCATGTTGCGGTCAGCGATTCCCGCGAAGAAGCGACGACTTTCGAGCATTCCGATTTTACCGCTTCATCTACGGAAAAGGTAAATGGGGCGCATCCCTCGAATGACCATTTGCGCGATGTTGTTAGCGCCTTACCCGCTGCGCAGCGACGACTGATCGAACAATTGTTTTGGAAGGAACGCACAGAAATCGAGGTGGCCAATACGATGGGCGTCAATCAATCCACCATCAATCGCCGCAAGCACGATATTCTGAATGGTCTCCGGATGAAGTTGCGCGACCGCAACGAATTTCAAAAATTTTCTGCATAAAGATTCTGTTCCCTGCAATCTAACTAATTGGCTGGCTTAATACCCAGCTAAAGCAGTTCAACAATCCAACCTCAACAAAAAAATGAAAACAAAAAATATAACAACTCTAGACTTAAAAAAATCAACCAGCCGGTCGCCTTTGCGGCGCGGTTTGGTTTTCATAGCGCTCGCGCTTGCCGCTCTTGGGCTTTCACTTCCGGCCTGGGCGGATCCCCCGGTCGAGTGCTCCGCAGCCACCCTGAATGGTGCCTATATGGGCCGTTCGTCGGGAACCCTGCTCGGCTTGCCTTACACAACCCTGAATCGGATCGAATTCGACGGGAACGGGTCGGCCGCCGGTAGCGGGACCACCGTCTTCAACGGCGTCGTCAGTTTCCCGGTCATAACAGCAACGTATACCGTCAACTCCGATTGCACGGGTCAGATAAACTCGGTGCCGCCGGGCTTATCTCAGAATTTCGTCATCAAGGACGATGGGAGCCAGGTCTTCTTCATCACGCTAACGCACCCGGCAGGGCCTGCCACGGTCTCTGGAGAAGCGCTGAGAATATCGAAGAAGTAACCCAAACTAACACGCACCCGGCCGCCGAGACGAATAGTCTCGCGCGGCCGCGCTTGCCTTCGACGCGGGGTGAGAACCGGATGCAAAGCGGGCCTCCCGGAAAACTAGTGTTGACACCATACCGGCGGGGACTGAAGCATAGCGTCGCGCTAAGTCGTGTAGGCGTCTCGCTAGAGAGAGCTCCACCTAACCCTCTTCCCGCAGGGTTGACAGTGAACGAGGGCTGGTTCACACAGACAAAAGACTCTTTTCGGAAACTTCGCTCTGCGATTTCCGGAAAGAATAATGAAAGGAAAGCTTCAGCTAAGCCTATGCCTGGCAGGTTACAATTATGTGACATCCGGAAGGCGCCGCGCGCGCCGTTCTTTCTGATCGTCGCAGCAGGTTCGGGTATCCGGTTCCTCTGTGCCGAGAACGCCGCGCCGTGGTGGGCGACGAACGACCTAACGACAGGAAATGTCCAAGGGAAAATTGGCACATTGAGCTGTGTCACTGCTCCGAACAACGCGGCCACAGCATCGGACAATCTCACGGCTGCATCATCCCAGTGGTCGCTCGCCGAGATGGACAAAGTGCTTGGCCTCAAGGGCTGGAACTATAACTTCCCGTCATTCGGCGACACGGTCACGCAGAACTGGGGTGGCTGGCGTTCGAGCCTGGCGTCAGTGGGCATCGGCCTGATCGAATTAAACATCACTCGCTTCCAAGCCAATATGTTGGACACACCGCGGGAAGGGCCGCGATTCAACGCATTCTTCGAGAGCAAGCAGAACTATTGGGGACAGAAGCCTTCGTTCGCTGACCTCAGCGGCGTGGCCCTGACCTATGATTTAAGCCGCTTTGGCGTTCCGGATGGCCAACTGCAGCTTGCCGGCATCGTCAATTACGCGACGTATGAAGGCTACAATCCTAATACGCTGACCTTTCAATACCTGGCCTATTACCAGACGTTATTTGATCGACAACTGGAAGTTAAATTCGGATTAGTGCCTAACCAGAATGAATTCGTCGGCCAAATCATCGGCGGCAATTTCGCGACAACGGGGGGCCCGGCAAACTCCATCATTAGCCTGCTTGGCATGTCAGCCACCCCGGTCTCGACGTGGTCGTTTCGCGTCACCGGCCATTTGGGCAAGTTCTACAATGAAACGGCGGTGATGCGCAGCCTTGTCGTGAATGGGCCAACGGGCAACGTCCTTTTCGATACCGATGAGCTGAATCCGACTCGTCTAGACTGGAACGTGAATACGTCGAGCTTTAGCCCGACTGCTGAGGTGGGGGCGCCTGGAACGGGTGAGCTCTTCGTCGACGAATTTGGCTACAAGCAGGACGCGACGCCGAGCTCGCTCTACACATGGGCACGCGTTGGCGTAATGTATAACAACTCCACCTTCCACGACTTCACGAAATCCGTCGCCGAGGGTGGATTGGTCCAAGGCGCGATCGGTCCGACGAAGGAGGGAAACGCTGGCTTTTACCTCCTTTTGGATCAGCAAATCTGGCAGGCGCCGTCAGACTTAACCAACACGGCTTCTCGCGGCCTCTACGCTGGCGCGACGATCATGTATGCGCGGGCGCAAACGACGCCAATCACTCAGTATTATGAAGGACGCCTGTACATGAAGGCTCCTTTTGCTTCGCGACCGAAGGACCTTGTCTCGCTGGTTGCTTACTATCAAGTCAACAGCCCTTATCTGGTCGATAACCTCAACACACTTAATGCCGTCGGAACATACGGGAAGCCCGAAACATGGTCGGCGACCGTCGGTTACCTGGCGCGTCTTCGACCCGGAGTTTCCCTCGCCCTTGGCTTCAACTACACGGCAAATCCTTCACAGGCATTTTACTTTGGTCCTTCGAAGGCAAACCCCTCGCAGCGTTTCGAGGGAAATGCATTAAACTTCCAGGCAACTCTTTTCACAACGTTCTAAGAGAAGATGGACGAGCACATCGACAAGACTTGGGTAGTGTGGTTGGGAGTTGCTATTCTGATCTGTTCCGGTGCGTCTGCGCAGAACATGGCCGGATTGTACAAGCCTCGGGACATGGCTTTTGATAGCGCGGGCAATCTGTTTTTCGTGGATTACGAGATCGTGGGCGGTGACCTCCGCGGCAACGGTATCGAATCCGCTATCGCTTCGTCTGGGTTTGCAGAGGACTGGCGTTCTTTGTAAAGGGGAGGAATGTATGTCTAGAACTCAGGGAATTGAGAGCAGCGAAATTGACGGTCTCATGATCATGCAGACCGCGCTCGGTTTGCTGAATGAGCTGGACGAAGAAGACGTTGACTGGATTTTTCGCACTGGCTTCGAACGCCAGGTCATTGCAAACACCGTGGTTGTGCGTGAGGGCGAACCACTCGCTTATCTCTACATCGTTCTTGAGGGTTTGTTCGGGGTCAGGGTTGCTTCGGTTCCCGATGCGGAGATTGGCCGATTGGGCCCGGGGGAGATCATTGGCGAAATTTCATTCCTTGAAAACATGCTCCCTTCCGCAACGGTGATCGCCATCGAAAGTTCGCTCTTGCTTGAGATTCCGAGCGCCTTGCTTGCCGAAAGACTAAAAGCCACTCCTTCGTTTGGGGCACAGTTTTACCGGGCGCTCGCCATTCTCAATTCGCGGCGCGTTAGAGAACGGGTCAGTTCATTGACGACGTCGTTCCTTGCCAAGCTGGACGCAACAAGTTTGAGCGGTGAAACGTCGAAAACTTTCTTTTCCGCGATCGAGCGGTTCAAATCCCTCCTCATTCAGGCCGATGGAGAGGCTCTCAAAGGTGGTGGCCAGGTCCCGGAAGCAACCGCTCTGACCGCGGAAAGGGCTTTTCTGGATTTCTGTCGGGTGATTCATGCCACGATTGGTGGTTCCTCGGCCGAGAGTTCGTCGGTCAAGACTGAATTGGGAGCAAGATTGCAGCGGGAGATGCTCCCTTTCATATTGCTGACGCAAACGACCGAGCGCTTCTACTCGAAACCTAGGGGATACGCCGGTGATTTTCAGACAATCAATATGATTTACGAGAATCGGCCGGCCGGCATGGGACGGATTGGACCATTAGTGGATCGATGCTTTTTGAATTCGCCGACAGCGAAGGCCATCCGCAATCGCCGTGTTTTACTTGGCAAGGAAATCAAGGGAATCGTCCAGGCAAAGGGTGGCGCGGCTCATGTGACCAGCCTTGCCTGCGGTCCAGCCGAGGAAATCTTCGATGTGTTTCAAGAGCTTGACGACCGCCACCGATTGTACGCGTCTTTGGTCGATATCGATCTTCAGGCTCTGGCGCATGCGGCCGATCGACGCGACCACGCCGAGCTGCAGGATCGGATTAGTCTGATAAACGCGAACCTGGTTTACCTGGCGCTGGGCCGACAGAAGCTGGCGCTTAACGACCAAGACTTGATTTACAGCATTGGACTAACCGACTACTTCAATGACAAGTTTGTTATTAAGTTATTGAACTGGATCCATGGTCGATTGCGTTTGGGCGGGAGGGTGATACTATGTAACTTTCATCTGGATAACTATTGCAGAGAGCTGATGGATTACGTTCTGGAGTGGAGGCTGATCCACAGATCCAAAGAAGACATGGATCGACTGTTTACCTACTCGGCTTTTGGCCGTTCGTGCACCCGAATCCAATTTGAAAGCGAAGGAATAAGTTTCCTGGCGGACTGTATCAAGGAGTAAAACCATGTCGTAGGTAGCATGATCCCGATAGCTCCGCACGGCTTCCGGATCATAACAAACTAAGTCTCTTAACGCAGCCGCAGTTTAGTCAGCAAATCCTGAGCGATTGATTCTTCCTGCTCTAATTCGCATTCCTGTGCCACAGCCTTTGCCTTAGTCAATGCCGTCGCAGCCTCGGTCCGATTCGCACAGGCTAGGTGCACTGCGCCCAAGGCCAGTAGGCTGCGCGCGAGCTCGAACCTCGCTCCGATTTCTTCACAAATCTGCATGCTCCTAATAAGATGCAGTAAAGCTTCTTGCGGACCTTCTTTTCCGGCTGCTAGAGCGCGGCCGATCGCTCTTTCGGCTAAAGCTTCTCCGATCATGCTTTCCGTATTTTTAGAAAGCTCGAGACCTTCCTGCGCACGGCGCAGTCCTGTCGCTGGATCACCGGCATCGATCAGCGATTCGGCCTCGGCCGCGGCAAACCATTCTCCGAGAAGAAGCCGTCCACCCAGAGCCTTCACGCCTTCTGTGGCTGCCGCCCAATACGGTAACGACTCAAGAGCCCTTCCTAGCCCGAATGTGCCCCATGCGATGAAAGCATTACAAGCGTAACGATAATAGGTATCGCCGCTCTTTTCCGCGACGGCCAGCGCTTCACGTGCGCTGGCGATAGCCTCTCTGTACTCTCCTGCCAAGACCTGGGCGAAGGCGAGTCCGCTATGCGCTATCACTTCAGCATTTTGATCACGGCTCGAGCGGGCGGCTTCGAGGGTATGGTTTAAGCCTGAGAGTCCAGCGGCGTAGTGGCCCAGACAAGTCTGTGCCACAGCGCGAGTGACGTAGACGAAGAGAAGTTCGTGGTGGTTTTTTTCTCGCTCCAGAAGCGGCACTGCCTCATTTAGCATTTGCAAAGCCTCTCTGAACCGGCCTTGCATGAAGAGAACGCGGCCCAGCACCGCGCCAGGCAAAGAGGCAAGCTCAGGATCCTCAAGTTGCGGAGCTAAAAGAAGAACTTTCCGATAGTACTCCCCGGCTTCCTTTAACTTGCCTCCGTAATAATGCGCCCGGCCGATCCATAACTGCACGCGTGCGACCTCGACTTGGTCATTCAGCAACTGAGCGATCTTCTCGGCCTCGAGAAGCAGGGCGAGATTCTTCTCCGGCATCTGGGCTTGGAGCGAAACACCGACAAGGTGGATGGTAATCTCGACTTTCTGGCCAAGATGCTTCGGGTCATCGTCGAGGTGCTTAAGGCATTCCAAGGCGCGGCCGTAATGGCCGCGCGCCTCGGCATAAGCGCACACCCTGAAAGCAGCGTCCCCAGATCGGATCGAGTAATCGAGTGCCTTCTGCCACGTCTCACCTGAAAAATAATGATAGGCGAGCACGCCAACGAACTCTTCGATCCGATCTCGAAAAATCGATTCCAAAGCCTCGCCTACCTTACGGTGTAATACTCTGCGCGCAGGCGTAAGGAGGGTTTGATAAGCGACTTCCTGGGTTAAGGCGTGCTTAAAGATGAATTCAAGCTCCGGTATCCGACAGCGTTCCTGGACCAAATCCGTTAACTCGAGAGTGGCTAGTTGCTCGCGCAGTGAGTTGCTCGCGCTCGCGATTTGCTCCAGTATCCGATAATGAAACACCCGGCCAATCACGGCGGCCCTTTGCATTAGTTGCTTTAGCTCCTCAGAAAGTCTATCCAGGCGTGAAAGCAAAACTCCTTGCAGGGTATCGGGCACTCGCATAACCCCCACGGGGGTCGTTAGTGTCCACTTTCCATTGTCGAAGGCCAGACCGCCGCTTTCGATAAGAGAGCGCAAGACTTCTTCGAGAAAGAAAGGGTTACCTTCCGACTTATCGAGGATTTCTGCCGCCAGTGGTTCAGGCAAGTAATCGCCGCCCAGCAGTGCCTGCATTAAGGTGCAGCTTTCATCGTTCGAGAGCGATTGCAAGGGTATCTCCACCAAGTAGTCGCGGCATTCCTCCAAGGCGGGGCTAAGTTTACTCCATAGCGTAGTCGGTGTTTGGCGCGACCGGCTAATGATGATGAAGGTCAGTCGGGTCTGTTTAAGTAGCGTTAAAATAGACGCCAGCAAATCGACGCAACTTGCGTCCGCCCAGTGCAGATCTTCGATCACTATCACGACAGGCTGTTGCCTGGCGAGTGACAGCAATCCCTGCTCCACGATGGTCAAGAAGCGCCCCCGAAATTCTTTACTGTTGAGTCCTTTTAGTAGCTCTACATCGGCCTCGGCGAGTGGCAGCGAAAGCAAGTGCGCCAGCACTGCATAAACCTGCGGATCGGCCGAAAAGTTAGTTTCAATATAACGAAGCAGCGTGGCTTGCTTCTCCTCGACCCTTTGTTTATCTGCGATCCCGATATGTCTTCGGAGAAGGTCCAGGATCGGGACATAGCTCAGGGTTTGAGTAGAGGCGAAGCACCGCCCCTCTAGCCAGGTAACGCCTTCAGACTCGCAAGATCGCACTTCCCTCAGAAGCCGGCTCTTTCCCACCCCGGCCTCTCCGTAAATGAGAATAAGTGCGCTGCGACCGAGCTTGGTCGCAGCAATAGCTTTCCTCATTACTTTGCATTCCCACTCGCGACCGACGAGCGGCGACATCAGTCCCTCGAGACCATGCATTGTATTGCGTTGCGTTTTTGCCTCGATCAATTCGAAGACAACGAGAGAATCCTTTTTTCCCTGGACGCGAATCGGCTCCAAACGGCGAAACTCGAAAATACCGTGTGTCAGTCGATAAGTGCCTTGTGTCACTAAAATCTGACCACTGGTCGCAACGCCCTCCAGTCGAGAGGCGACATTTACGGTGTCGCCCACCACGTTGTAACTCATGCGCAGGTCTGTACCGACATTACCTGCGATAACTGTGCCGGAACTAATCCCCATATGTAGAGCCAAGGGCTCCTTTAATGTCTTGATCGATCGTTTGTTAAATGCTTCTAAGCGTTCTCTCATCGCCAACGCAACGCGCAATGCCCGCTCCGCATCATCCTCGTGGGCAACGGGCGCACCGAAAACTGCCATAACGCAATCGCCGACAATTTGGTTTACCATTCCCTCGTACTGGTAAACAGCCTCGATCAATTCCTTCATGCAGTCGTTCAAAACGGAAGCGACTTCTTCCGGATCGAGGCGTTCGGCCAGCGGGGTGAACCCAGAGAGGTCAGCGAAAAGAACAGTTACCTGACGCCGCTCGCCTTGGATCTGTCCGCTCGCCCGAATCTTATCGGCCAGTTGTTTTGGCATGTACCTCTGCAATTCCTCGAGCAAGGCTTGATCGCGGGTGGTTGACTCACGCTGGGGAACGGATTCCTGCGTGAGCAAAGATTCGAGTAGGCTGCGAAGAGGCTTGAGGCTGAGCTCAACGACCGCGTCGCCCAAGGTGGCGCGCATGCTTTCCTGCGCCGCGATTGCCGCGCGTAATTCAGCAATCTGTTCTTGGCGAGGGTTCATAATGGCCCCTTTTACCAAATCGAATAAATTCGAACAAACCAAAATATCAAGAAATCCGTTGTTCCACTTTGCCGAATCGTGAATTCGCTTGTGGCCCGACAAAGCCAATAGAGTTCTTTCTGCGTCGTTCGCTTTTTTCTTTTAGAATGACGTGAAACGAACCGCTACAAATGAAAAGCTATTCAAGCAACACGGTTTTTTTCCTCGCGGCGATCCTGTTCGGGGCGGTAATCCCACCCGCTACAACGGTCTTTTTACTGCCGCCGCTCTCTGGGGCAGAATTGAGGACCTAATTCCGCGGGGACAATTGGTTCCCGACAAGCGGCACTTCTGGCCTGTTTCCAGATAAAAAGCGGCGGTAGTCAATCCGAGCATAGCAGTCGTTAATCCCGGAAAGCAGAAGTTTTTTCCCTCTGCTGCGTTTTTTTTGCAATTCCGGTCGCTTTTTTCTTTTGGAACGAGGTGAACACAAAAAATTCGCTCAACCGAAGGAGAAAAATCCAATGAAGCAAACAATTAGAATGCTTATTCACGACGCCAAAGTCTTTAACCAATTACGTCGTGACTACCGCCAGGCTAAGAAAAACCGGAGCACACGTTCGAACTCTGAATGGTTGTTCCGATTCTTGACCGGCTGGAGGGGAAAAAATTACCCGTAACGCGATGCTCCATTGCCAAAGCGCGGGGAAACCGATGGTATTATGAAAGTTTCCATTCATCCTTTTACCGTTTGGGTGCTTGTCCAGATCATGACAGCTGGCGTGGCCTTGGGCCAGGCGCTGACGCACGGGCCGGTGGTAGGAGGCGTCACTGCCACGACCGCGAAGTGTTTGTTCGAACCAGCCAGCCGACCAGCGTCAGGCTCCTGTATTCCACCGATCCAAATCTCGGGAACCCCACGCCCTCACCCACGTTTCAGACCACCATGCGGAGGGATCTCACCAAGATCATCCCGTTGAATGGTCTGGCATCGGAAACGACCTACTACATGAACGTGGTCGTAAACGACGTGGCCCAGTTTGCTGCTCCCCCGTATCCGTCTTTCAAGACGTTTCCTCTCAGCGGAACCTCTAGGACGTTCAACTTTGTTGTGTTGACGGACTTCTTTAACACTTATGAACTGACTCAAAATCTGCAAACGTTTGCAAGCGCGGCAGCAACAAGCCCGGTCTTTGCATTTATTGGTGGGGACTTTGACCACCGAAACCCGCAAACCAGCACGGACAAGAGGCAGATGTTCAAGGACCTTTATAATGTAGCTACGCCCCACATGGAGGACTTCGTTAACCTGATCCTGCGGAAAACGCCTATTATGCATCAGTGGGATGACCATGATTCTGGCCTGAATAACCTCGACAAGACTTACCCCTACTGGAACGTGAACCAGCAGGTATTTCAGGAATACGTGCCAAGCTACCCGCTCCCTTCGGTCACGCCGGCAGGAATCTGGCAGAAATTCAGTTATGCACAGGCCGACTGTTTTGTCCTCGATTGCCGCAGCCAGCGAGATGTCGCAACGGACCCAGACGACGCCAACAAGAGTATGCTCGATGGGAACAACCTGGGCGCCACCGGAGAACTACAGTGGCTGGAAAACGGTCTCCTGACGTCAACGGCACGGTGGAAAATCATCTTCACTTCCGTCATCACCAACCCGAGCACGAAAGAGAACGACGCGTGGGGAGCCTATCAAACGGAGTGGAACGCGCTGAGGGATTTCATCAACACCAACAATATCCAGGGCGTCGTGTCCATTGCCGGAGATCTTCATCTTGGTGCGATCGACAATGGCACGCAGTCTGGCTTTCCTGAGATATCCGTGGCCAAGCCGAATTCGGAGCAGCCTCCTCCCCCCGTTACCCAATGCGCTAGTGCTAGGGTGGGAATCTGGAGCGAGGGATATTACAACGATACGTGCAGTGGATTCGGATTAGTGACGATCTTAGAGAATCCAGATCGGTTGATTCTGCAGGTGGCGGATGAGTTTGGCGCTATCAAGATTTCTTACACCGTGCTCCATCCGTGACAACTCAGCCCGTTGAAGAAACACTGCGAGTAGAAGAAGAGCGAGATTCAGCGTGATTGCTACCGGCACTGCGCCTTTGCAGTACCAATGGACAAAGAATGGCGTCAACAATCCCGGAGCGATGGCGTCATCATACACGACTCCACCAGCAATATGTCGTGGCGAGGGTTCCAATAGCCCCTTCTACCAAGTCGAATAAATTCGAACAGACCACAATATCAAGAAATCCGTTGTTCCACCTTGCGAATCGCGCATTCGCTCGTCGGCAATAGAGCCCAGGCTAGAGTTCCTCGGTCATTCTCTTGCGCGAATCGGCCCCATTTTGTGCGCTGTCGACAGCACGAGAGCTTGACTCGCTAACGAGAAGTGCATCGAATCAACGGACAAATCGGAACTGGTTTCCGGTTAGATTATTGGCGCCATGGCACTCGATCCCCACAGAATATTGCCGCAAGCAGCGCGATTCCCAACCATCGATCGAGAATTTCACGCCAGACGGAGTCGGCACTGTTTTTGCGGATGGAGCTGATGGTTTGGCCAGCCCATTTGGTTTGGCCTTTGACACTGCAGGCAACCTTTATGTGTCAAACGGCACTGGTGGGCCGACGCATACCGGGAGCGTGCTGAAATTCGCGCCTGACGCGGTGGGGTCAATGTTCGCCGATACCGGTCTTGACTTTCCGTTTGGACTCGCATTTGACCGGGCCGGCAACCTCTACGTGTCAAACTACAACAGCAACACTATCGAGGAGTTTTCCCCCACAGGGGAGGATCTAGGTGTGTTCGCTTACCACTGGAGGGAGCCCGCACTTTATGGCGATGTTTAGGCCACGCCAACTGCACATCGAAAGTGAGGCAATTGAGAGTGCCGGCAAGGTCAGCGGCCTACAAGATTCTAAGTGATCCAAGCGCGAGCGGACGCGCTTGCATACAGAGAAGCATCAGTTAACATCAATCGCCACGTCTTACGATGTGGCGATTTGTCTGGCGTTGCTTCATATTTCCCTTTTTGCCTTGAAGGCCATATCGTGAACCGGATCGACGGTTGATCACATAATCGTCTTGATGATGAGCTCTATGAGTTCGGGAAGAAACTGTTTGAACGAAGCCTGTGGAAAAGGGAGGAGGCAGTTAGAGAAGGCTTGAGGGCTCTACGCGCTATTCCGAGGCCTGGATACTGTGAAAAGCGGTTGCCAATCAAGCATTCGTACCGGACGGTTCTTTTTGAACAAGATCGTATCTGCAATATGACATTAGAACGTCGGGTGTTCGCCTGGTGCCACGATCCGCCTTTCCTGATCACTCATGGTCAGAACGACTCCGCCGTTTCTGTTGCTGAAGTCGGGTCATTTAACGTCCCGGTCAAAACAGCTAGCGTGAGGCAACGCAAACGGGCGAGGGCAGGGGACCGTAGGTTCGAAATTTCAACGCATGATCAAGGCGTTTGCAGTATCTCAAGAATGGTAGGAAACTGAGTCAAACAGTACGAAGTTACATGTATATGCACGTCACCAAGTCCGCCCATATTTTCTGCCTATTACTTTGTGGTCTCACGTTGGCGATCACCGGCCCGTTTTCAAACTCTGCGGCCGAGCGGGAGCCCCGGGTCCGGACAGGTTTGTGGGTTACGCAAAGGATGTCTGGAGATCCCGCCGCATTAGAAGTTTTCGCCAATAGCATTCGCGCAAACCGTCAACTGGCTGGCGTCTGCCTTCACGTTCCTTGGAACGAAGTCGAAAAAGAAGCTGGCAAACTCGACTTTAGCGCGATCGATAATTTCGTGGCCGTGCTACGTAGTATCGGCATGAAATATAAGCTCGGTATCAAGCCGGGCGCTAGCACGCCCTCTTTTGTCTATGAGGATGGCGCTCAGTCTTTTGAAACTCGCGTAGTGAATCCACATCGAGGCAATTTTGGCCAGGGGATTCTCATTCCAGTGCCGTGGGATCCGATTTATCAGCGCAACTTTTCCCGCGTAATCGCAGAACTGGGTAAACGTTATGCCAGCGATCCTCTGTGCGTAAGCGTTGCGCTTACATGTGCGAATGCGTTGAGCGCAGAAATGCATCTGCCAAAGAGGCGTGAAGATCTTGCGAAGTGGAAATCGCTCGGAAACTACGAACAGAAGCTCCTCGATGTCTACAAAAAGTACACCGATGAGTGGGCGAAGGCCTTTCCGCGGCAGGAGATATCCCTCCACGTATCCAAGGTGCTAGACCTGCCTCCACAGTTCTGTGAGCGTGTTATAGATTATGGGCTAAGCAAATATCCGGACCGGTTTAGCATTCAAAGTTGTCAGCTCACAGGCCGCCGGGAAGACACCGGCGTGATGACCTATGATCTAATACAAAGGTACCGTGATCGTGCTCACCACGGCTTTCAGAGTCTCGCCCGGTTGTCTCGTCCCAATAGGAGGATGGGTTCAATGGAGATGGCAGTCCTCAATATGGTCCATGCGCAGGGCGAATACTGGGAACTGTGGAATGGGGATGGCATGAGCGTGGAAACTTCAACTGCCGTCGCCAGGGCCTGGGACGAAGCCAGACGCGTTGGTTACGACGCCTACAAGAAACAACTGATCTCTGAAGGT
>Ga0207701_10004340_pt1 | contig 14405 bp, 12 predicted proteins | sample KBSSwiSSwithPhiX_FD_184294 | JGI IMG/M metagenome (GOLD analysis project Ga0207701, IMG submission 184294) | Switchgrass rhizosphere bulk soil microbial communities from Kellogg Biological Station, Michigan, USA, with PhiX - S5 (SPAdes) (version 2) | ecosystem: Environmental > Terrestrial >... | reverse complement strand
CCCCTGATTAGCAAACGAGGAGCGGACGCTTCCGGCAATCGCCGCGTCGAGGTCCGCGTCGGCGAAGATAATATTCGGATTTTTTCCGCCCAGTTCGAGTGAAACTTTTTTGAAAAGTGGCGCGCACGCTTCCGCGACTTTGCGACCGGTCACGGTCCCGCCGGTAAATGAGATCGTGCCAATTTTCGGATGCGCGGTGATCGGCGAGCCCACGTTTGGCCCGGTGCCCTGCACGATATTGAGAACGCCGGCCGGCAAACCGGCTTCGCGGCAAACTTCGGCGAGGAGCAAAGCCGTCATCGGTGTCAGTTCGCTCGGTTTTGCAACAGCGGTATTGCCGACCGCAATGGCCGGCGCAATTTTCCAACTCAATAAATAAAGCGGCAGATTCCACGGTGAAATCAGGCCGGCGATCCCGCGCGGCTGACGCAGAGTGTAGTTGAAGGCAAGGCCGTCAGTTACGTGCGCTTCGTTTTCGGTGTGTAAAATCGCGGTCGCGAAAAAGCGAAAATTGCTCGACGCCCGCGGGATATCGAGGCCGCGCGCGAGCGAAAGCGGCTTTCCGGTATCGATCGATTCTGCCCGGGCAAATTTATCGAGATCGCGATCGATCAACTCAGCGATGCGAAGGAGAATGCTCGATCGTTCGGCCGCCGACGTGCGCGACCAGGTCGCAAAAGCTTTCTCCGCCGCATCGACCGCGCGCTCGACATCCCGACTGTCGCTGTCCGGCACTAACGAATAGGGCTGGCCTGTCGCCGGCTCGATGTTGTCGAGATACTTGCCGCCGATCGGCGGCACGAACTCGCCGCCAATGAAGTTGTGAATTCGAACGCTGTCTTTATCCACGATATCGCCCGGAGTATACATGCGACTCACGACCCTCGACAAACGGTTGTAGCCGGGATCAATCATCCCGAGTTGAGAAATCTGCTGGGGAGCGCGGGCATGCTGCCCGCCCCGTCCGGCATTTTGCCGGACAGCTTTTTTACGCACGACTCTCGCAAGACTTCAAAGTGTTGCTGCTTTGCATGCGGAAAATCGCCGGCAACATGCCGGCTCGAGCGAGCAGAATGCTCGCGCTCCCTCATCTTAGCCAAACCACCGGGATCAGCAATCCCGGCTACAACAGCTGGCGCAAAACGCGCAACCAATTACCGCGCAAAATTTTCTCGATTTGATCATCGCTGAAACCGCGTTCGATCAGCTTCCGGGTCAGGTTGCGCGCGTGAGCGTGATTTCCAAGATCAGGCAGAAAATGCGGCGTGGTCAGCTTTGCTTCGATTTCCTCGCGTTCGGCGTCAGGCATTTGTCGCCAGAGCATTTCGCAGAAATCGAACCCGATTCCGACCCCTTCGATCCCGATCAGGCCGGCGACGTGTTCGATATGGTCGACATAACGATCGATCGTCGATTCCTCTTTGCTCGGACTAACGAGAATCGCGTTGATGCCAATCACTCCACCACGCTCTCCGATCATCCGGATTTGCTCGTCACTGATGTTGCGTTCGATGTCGTAGAATCGGCGAGCGTTGCTGTGTGAAACAATCAATGGCCCGGTCGTTAGGGCACAAATTTCCTCGAAGCCGGCCGGGTTGATGTGCGCGAGATCAAGCATGATGCGAAGGCGCTGGCATTCCACCACCAGTTCGCGACCGAAACTCGTTAGGCCATGCGTCGGTGAACCCTGCGCAGCGAAAATTCCACCCGCGGCCGCCGCGTTCTCCCGGGCGTGTGTGAGTGAGATACTGCGCAACCCCAATTCATGAAAGATCGCGACCAGGTTGAGGTCCTCACCCAGTGGCTCCGCCCCTTCCATGGTTAGAAGCAGCGCAATTTGTCCCGCGCTCTGCGCGCGCTCGATCTCGGCAAAAGTTCGACAAAACTCGAGTCGCGGGGTCGCTGCGATTTCCGCCTTGAGCAGAGCGATCTGATCAAGCACGACCCGCAGCGCCTCCTCACCCAAATGCTTGTCCTCGACGTACACGGCGACGCCGAGCAGACCGACGTCACCCGTCTCGAATTCTGGCAGAAAATCCGTGGCGACGACGTTCCGGCGCGGCCGGCTCAAGAAGAGACTGAGCGGCAAATCGTAATGAAGATCTATCAACCGACCAGCGTGAAGGGACGCGATTCTCTCTTCGATCTGGGGATCCGCTTTCATGGCGCGGGCAACTCCTGCAGAATAGCGCTGGCAGCTGTTTCGTTCGCTCCGCCCTGACCGAGCTTGGCGACGACGTCATCGAAGTCTGTCACCATTTCCTTGCGCCGCTCCGGACTGTCCAGCAGACGCATCACCTCGGCGGCAATCGCTTCGGGGTTCGCATCACCCTGGATGAACTCCGGAACAATTTCGCGTTCTGCCAAAACGTTAGGCATACCAAGATGTTTTACCCGAATTAGCATCCGGCCGGCAAGATAGGTTGGCGCTGCTACCTTGTAGACGAGGACAAACGGCATTCGAAAAAACGCCGACTCGAGAGTGGCGGTGCCGGAAGCGACGATGCCTACTACGCTTCGTTGCATCATTCGCGCCGCTTCGCCGATCACAACCTCGACCTGGCCTAACGAATCCACAAGCGGTCGCAATTCGGTGCGGATGATTTTGGCAAGGGCCTCGGAAGCAGCTGAAATCTCAAAGTGCAAATCCGGGCGCTCTCGATGCAAGATTTGCATTACCCCGATCAGAATCGGCAACAATTTGCGCACTTCGCGCGATCGGCTTCCAGGAAAGAGGCCAACTAAATGCGGAGAGCGGAGGTCCTCGATTCGTTTTGTCTCCAGGTCATCGATCATCGGATGCCCGACAAAAATCGTTCGCAATCCGGATTGCTCGTAAAGCTCGGCTTCGAAGGGAAAAATGCAGAGCATCAAGTCCAGCCAGCGTGCCATCTGTGGAATGCGACCGCGGTTCCAGGCCCAGACCTGCGGACTGATGTAGTAGATGATTTTCCCGCCTAACGACCTTTCGCGCAGAACGCGCGCGAGGCGTAGATTGAAGCCCGGGTAATCAATCAGGACGACGGCCTCCGGACGGGTGGCCGATATTTCGTTCACCGTCTTGCGAAATTCCTCGCGGAAATAGTTGTAATGTTTGGCCACTTCCCAAAGGCCGACCACTCCCGCTTCATCGCTCCAATCGATAAACCGTTCGCCGGCCACCGCTTTCATCTTCGGCCCACCTCGGCCGATCAATCGCAACGTCGGACGCAGACGACGCAACGCCTGCATCAGCCCCGCGCCATGATTATCGCCGCTCGCTTCGCCCGCTACCAGGTAGATAGTCATTTCCTCGCAAGGGGGCGTTTCCGCACGTTTCTTGAATGCCGTTAGATCTCATCTCATCACGCAAATGGTGTTTCGCCAATCTTCTTCGTGATCTGGACCGCGAGCTCTAATGCTGCGGTCGCTTCGAAACCGGAGACCTTTGGTTGCAGTCCCATCCGCGCGCATTCGATGAAAGACAAAAGCTGGCGTTTGAGCGGCTCTTCCTTTTCGATTTCAACCTCAGCCCGGTCGATTCCGCCGCCGACTTTGCGATAAATTTCTCCGGTCTGATTCTGATAATCGAGCGAGAGATAAGCATCCTCCTGGAAGACACGAATCTTCCGCATCCGCTCCGGGCTGATTCGGCTCGAAGTGATATTTGCCACGCAGCCGTTCTCAAAGCGCAGGCGCGCATTGGCGATATCTTCGCGCCTACTCAGAACCGGCACTCCGACGGCATCGATCGTCTGCACCGGCGACCTAACGAGATGCAAAATGATTTCCAAGTCGTGAATCATGAGATCGAGCACCACCCCGATATCCGTGCTGCGATTCGGGAAAGGCGAAAGCCGGTGCGCTTCGATAAAACGCGGATGCGTCAGCCGTTCTTCGAGCGCGCTCAAGACTGGATTGAAACGCTCCACGTGACCGACCTGCAGAACGAGCTGGCGTCGCGCGGCCAGCTCCGCGAGCTGACTGGCCTGGGCCGTGTCTTCGGCGATTGGCTTTTCCACCAACAAATGTTTGCCCTTCTCCAGGAGCGGCTGCGCGACCGCGAAATGCGAACTGGTGGGCGTCGCAATCGAAGCGGCATCCACCAAGTCGGCGAATTCGCCTAACGACTCTGCCGCTCGAACCTTGTACTGCTCTGCCACCTGCGCGGCGTTGCTGGCGTCGGTGTCATAGATCGCGGTGAAATCGGCCGCCTTCGTCTCGGCGTACAGCCGGGCGTGATTTTTCCCGATATGGCCGACCCCGACCACTCCGACTCGCAGATTTTTCATGAACGGCGACGATTAGAAAATTGAGCGAACATGCGAGAGGGTGCCATTCAAACGCAGCCATGAAGCAAACGCAAACTGATTGGGATGAACTCTATCGCCGCCGGGAAACACCTTGGGAAAAAGGGATACCGCATCCGGCGCTGGTAGATTTTCTTGAGGAAAACGGCCCACTCCGAGGAAAAATTTTCGTTCCCGGCTGCGGCTCCGGCCACGATGTCCGTGCTCTGAGCACAGCGGAAAATCATGTCCTCGGAATCGATCTGGCCGCGCGCGCCATGGCGAAAGCAGAGGCTAGACCGAAAATCGGTAACGAAGAATACCTGCTCGCCGATTTGTTTGAGCTGCCGGCGAAATTCGATCACCAATTCGATTGGGTCTTCGAACACACCTGCTTTTGCGCGATCGATCCGAGCCAACGCAAAACTTATGTTGAGGCAATCATCAGGCTACTCAAACCCGGCGGTATGCTACTCGCGATCTTCTTCATCAACCCCGATCATGATGAAGACGGCCCGCCCTACCGGGTCAGCACGAACGAGCTGGAAGGATTCTTCGGCAAAGATTTCACCATGGAGCGCGAATGGGTCCCAGCCCGCACTCATCCCGGTCGAGAAGACCGCGAGCTCATGCGAATTCTGCGGCTTCGCTAATCGCCGGATGAATGCACTTGCGTTATCGCCCTACTGCCTTTTTCGCCTAGCAGGCACCGTCAACCTATCCTGTCATCCTGAGCAAAGCCGAAGGATCTCTGATCATTTCCGGGCGCTCAGCGCGTGGCAACAAGTGCGGGCACGTCGCCGCTTGAGCTCATCTCGAAAAAGCATATACGTGAATCACGTATGCGAGTCTTCGGGGTGCGCGGATTTGGAAACGAAGCTGGCATGACGCGATGGCACTCATGAGCTGCCGTCCACGCGCCCAAACTTCACTCCGTCGAGCGCACGGGCCTCGTGCGAAGAGCCTCGGCGATCGGCTCTATGCATGGAGAAAGGAGAATGATTTCTCGCAGAGCGAGGCGGCACTGAAATTGCAAATCTCCAAACGCACCCTGCAAGAATGGGAGCAGGGCCGGGCGCAACCCCGACATCTTGCGCTTCAATCGATCAACCAGTTAATCAGCACTTGAGAGGATGAACGGAATTGTCCGATGGCTTCGCTTGGCGATTCTCCCCGAAATAGTCAGGCGCGCGGCCCGCACGGCCGTAATCGTGGGCTCGATCCTCACCGCAATTAATCACGGAGGCGAAATTGGTTCCGGCACTCTCACCCGCCACGGCCTCTTGCAAATCTGCCTGACGATCATGGTTCCGTATATCGTCTCAACGAGTTCCAGCGTGGCTACCCTTAAACAAACGATCCGGGCAACCGAGTCCGTTGAACCGCGTATCATTTCCAGCACACCGTAAGCTTAGCGGTTCGAATCGATTGAAGGCGCGCACGGCGCGTGCTGGCGTCGTTAGGATTTCGCAACCGCGGTGACATGCGAAATTTCACTTCGTTCGGTTCTGTCGTGTGGGCACCGCTAACGCCTGAGCCAAATTTAGTTTCGTCCTGACGGTTGCTTGCAATACCCCCAGAATTTCAACGATCGCAGACGCGCTTGTGACTCAGGGCGCAGTTTTTTTGTCTACGAAAAAGCAAAGCGACCTCGACTTCCGCCCGGGATCATTTCGCTCGTGACGGAGAAACGTTGCCACCTATTCAGGCTCACTCACTCAGGTGATATACGTGATTCACGTATATCATCCAATAGCTCTCAGCCAACAGCTGTTTGTCGCGTCAGGTTTTCGGTAAATCCTTTCTCAACATGCATTGGTTTGCCCTGGATTTGTGGCGAGCGGTTGGTTGGCGCTCAGACGGCGATTGCATCGATTTTGCAATTCTCGCGCAGCAGTAATGTGCTTTCGTCGCGTCCAGCACAGTCGCCGCGTTAGCGGCTCCGCCAGGGATGAGGTCTAGGATGCGGAAGCAGAAGGACGAGGACGAAGCGGAATTTGAACGTGCCGACGCTTCACCCGGATTGAAAACGTCGTATGACCACGGTTAGATTCCGCCTTCTGAAACGATTTCTTCTCACCGTCAGCCTTGCTCTCATCGCCGCCGCGATTGGTATCTATATCGATTGGCATTGGAAAAGAGCGTTAGCGCCCCGCGGCGGACGTTACTTTTTTCATCGCGTCGAACTCGCTGTGCCGTCATTCCGCCAGGGCGACGAACGCTGGCGCGATGATCCTCTCGGTGGCGTGCCGGAGAATGGCACCCTCGGCGAGGCGGGATGTGCCGTCGCCGCCGCCGCGATGATCTTTGAGTCTTACGGCATCGAGACCGACCCGCAACAACTCAACTGGTTCCTCACTGGGGTAGGCGGTTACACCGAACAGGGCTGGCTTTACTGGGATCGCGCGGCCTGGTGGGCACCGGATCGTGTCCAGCATATCTACGAAGACCTGCCATCCTATTCGCTGATCGATTCCAATCTCGCTCAAGGCAACCCGGTCATCGTCCGGGTGCGCTTCGGCAGCGGCATCACGCATTTCGTGGTCATCGCCGGCAAAGACGGTTTCGACTATCTCATCCGCGACCCCGGTGCCGGCGCTGCGAAAGGCTACTACCCGCTGCGTGAGCTTGGTAGCAATATCGAAGCGCTGAGGTTTTATGCGCGCCTAACGCCTGCTCCCGCGGTCGTGGCGCATTAAGTTGGCGGTTGGAGCCGGGACCGTCCCCGGTCCATCGAATCCCCTCGAAGAAATTCTCGGAAATACAAAATATTACTTTTCTGTAATGTTCTCTTTTGCTATGGTCGTCATAACACCGCACCAATTCCGGCGGCCGACCACGTCAACAACACCAAAAAGGAGACAGAAAGTATGCTTATCAGGTCCATCTTAGCTAGCGTCGCAGGGGCAGCCCTCCTCACCCCTCTTGCCGTTTTCGCTTCATCCGAAGCACAACTCGATATGTCGAGTCCCTCCGTGCAGACGGCGATAGCCGCGCAAAATAGTGTCACTTCAAATTTAATGCAGAACCCAAATATCCTTGGAACTGCGGTCGGTTTGAATGACGACGGCACGACGAACGTAAGGATATTTGTCGATCGCGAAGCAAAGAACGTGGTCGAGATCGTCGACAGCCTGCCCCGTCAGATTGGCGCCGTAAAAACGCAGGTCGAAGTGATTGAAAAATTCCGCTCCGCGGTTGGGCAGGCGCCAATTCCAGATTCGGTCGAAGGAGCGCCACATACCCAAAAGCAGACGCCACCGATCCAGCTCGGCACGTCCGGCGGCTGGACTTATGATCTCGCCAATGGCTTCTGCTGCGGCGGAACAAGCGGTGCGCTCGTTTCCATCGGCGGCGTCCAACATGTCTTGAGTAACTATCACGTTTACGAAGCCGACATTGTGCCGGGCGGAAATGGTAGGACCGCGCAAACGGGCGACCCGATTATTCAGCCGGGACTGATCGACGTGGGTTGCGTTGCATCCGGCGCACAGTCGATTGCCACGCTCGTAAAGAAGAGTTCGTTGCCAGGAAGCAATGTTGATTGCGCGGTCGCGAAGGTAGTCACAGGAATGGTCGATACCCAGGGACGCATCCTCGAAATCGGAACGGTCTCAAAAACGACGGTAGCTGCGGCCTTGAATCAAAGGGTCAAGAAAAGTGGCCGGTCGTCTGGTTTGACCAACAGCACCGTGAACGGTCTGAACGCGACTGTAACTGTAACTTATGAAAATGAGTGCGCCGGTGGCACCGCTTTCACCAAGACCTTCACAGGGCAAATTCTGGTCAGCAGTCCGACGAACAGACCATTCATCATTTCGGGAGATTCGGGCTCACTCATGGTTGAGAATGTGCGGCGGAACCCGCATCCCGTGGGCTTGCTTTACGCCAGCGGCACAGGCATTGCCGTTGCACAACCGATCAACGAAGTCCTCACCTTCCTCGGCGCGACCATGGTCGGGAAATAGTTTCGTCCCAAGATAGCGTGGGCTCCAACCACCCGGCTGTGGGAGCGGCCGGGTGGTTTCTTTTTCTGGAAAGGCGAAGGGTGTAGATTAAAGCATGCGGACTTCGCACGAAAAACTTCGTCGAGTTGTCGCAAGCATCGGATTGGTGTCTATCCTATTCGTCGCGATAGCTTCCATGAACGCTCTGCCTAACGAGACCCCTGCTCGTGACATAAACGCTGTCCTGCGGGCCCACGATCAGGAGTTACTCAAGCTCGCTGACGTCGTGGGGGTATATGTCGGCCTCTTACCAGACAATAAGACGCAGTGCCTGAAAGTTATGCTGGCGAAATCCAATCCGAAAACGGAGCAAGCATTGCCGAAGACATTGGAGGGTCACCCGGTTGTGATCGAAGTAACCGGCGAAATCCGGCCGATGAACTGAGGCGAGCTGCCGCGGTGCTGGGCTCAAGTTGTGGCTGGGATCGGTGATCCCGGCCGGTCTATGGGCGCGGGCTCTTCAGCGCGCCTGGTATTGTTCGTCGCTGACTTTTTCCATCCATTCAACCGCTTTACCGTCGAGGTGTTCCTGAATGGCAATATGGGTCATGGCAGTAGAAGCCGCGGCGCCGTGCCAATGCTTTTCACCCGGCGGAAACCAGATTACATCGCCGGGACAAATCTCCTGGATCGGTTCCCCTTCCCGCTGCGCGAGCCCGCTGCCCTCGGTGACAATGAGAGTCTGGCCCAGTGGATGCGTATGCCAGGCGGTGCGAGCGCCGGGCTGGAACGTTACGCTCGCGCCGATTGCTCGCGCGGGGTCGGGTGCCTGAAAGAGTGGTTGGACTGTGACTGCACCGGTAAACCACTCAACCGATCCCTGGCTGGAAGCTTGCGAACCGCTTTTCTTGATCTCCATCGTGGCCCTTTCGTTGATTGAAGACAATCTCCGGCGGCATAGGCACGACGCGCAACTAAGGACATCAGCGGAACGGCTTTCGAGCTTGACTTAACGAAGGTACTTTCATTACAACACTCGGCATGAAATTCCTCCCAGTCCCACGGCTTGCTCTCAACATCTTACTGATTTTTTGCGTCGTTGGGTTCTTGACGAGTCAAATGATCGCCGGCCCGGCGACAACTGCTCAAATCGCAAACATTAGTACTCGCATTCGTTGCGAAAAGCGCGACGCCGTCGTTGTAACCGAGTTCGCCGTTCAGGGAACCGGGACAAAGTACGTCATTCTACGCGCTTTGGGACCTACCCTTGGGCATAACGGGGTAAAACATGCCCTCCACAATCCCACTCTCATGTTGTTGGACGACCAAGGGAACATTCTGGATCGCAACGATGATTGGGTCGATAGCCCGGATAAAGACGCGATCATTGCCACAGGAATCCCGCCGCCTGATGATCGTGAATCAGCGATCGTCTACACGCTCTCACCCGGTATTGTTTACACGAGTGTCGAGCGCGGGGTGCACCTGGAGACCGGTATCGCTCTAGCAGAGGTCTACGACCTCCAAGCTTCCGACCCATCCACAGTTATTTCCGCGATCGGAACGCGAGGCGAGGTTTTGACTGGCGATGATGTTCTAATCAGCGGGACGATTTTGACCGGTACCAGTCCGGTTGAAATACTGATACGCGTTCTGGGTCCGTCGCTCACCGCCTCCGGGATCTCGCACGCTCTCCCCGATCCGCTATTGGAACTTCATGGCACAAACGGCGAAATTATCGCCATCAATGACAACTGGAGGGAAACCCAGGAAGCAGAGATCATCGCGACTGGATTGCCGCCGGATAACGACTTGGAATCGGCGCTCATCGCCACGCTGCCACCGGGTGCATACACAACCGTTGTGCGCGGAGTCAACGACACAGCGGGCATTGGATTTGTCCAGTACTACTCGCTGGCCGTCCCTGTTCCCGGACCGGAACTGAACCCGGCTCCGATTCCCCCGCGGAGATAATAGAAAACCCGCTGGTGCTGCGGTCCGTCGAAGCGTTCGACGCGAGGCTAGCGATGCTGCGCTTTGAACCACTCGTAGGTTCGCGCAATTCCTTCCCGCAGCGAGATTGTCGGTTTCCAGCCTAACGATTCGATTTTCGAAATGTCGAGCAGCTTGCGCGGAGTCCCATCCGGTTTGCTCGCGTCCCAGGTCAATTCTCCCTCGAAACCAACCACATCGCAGATCAATCCCGCCAGCTCGCGAATCGTCATGTCCTGACCGCTCCCGATGTTAATGATCTCGGGGCTATCGTAATTTCGGAGGAGGAAAAGACAGGCCGCGGCCAGGTCATCGACATGGAGAAATTCACGCCGCGGGGTGCCCGAGCCCCAAACCACAATCTCGCGGGCGCCGCTTTCCTTCGCTTCGTGTGCCTTGCGCAAGAGAGCCCCGAGGACATGCGAAGTCTCGAGATCGAAGTTGTCGTTAGGCCCATACAGATTCGTTGGCATCCCGCAGATGAAGTTCGCGCCATACTCCCGCGCAAAAGCCTGGCAAAGCTTGATGCCGGCGATCTTGGCGATCGCGTACGGTTCATTGGTCGGCTCGAGCGGGCCGCCTAACAATGCGCTTTCCGGAATGGGCTGAGGCGCGAGCTTTGGATAAATGCACGAGCTGCCTAGAAAGAGGAGCTTGCGCGCCCCATTCTCATAGGACGCCTGGATAAGATTGTTCTGGATCTGGAGATTCTCGATCAGGAACTCCACCGGCCGATCGCTGTTTGCCTTGATTCCGCCGACCTTCGCCGCAGCCACGACCACGATCGCCGGTTTTTCCCTTTTGAAGAAATCGTCCACTTCCCCGCGGCTCGTCAGGTCCAACTCCGACCGAGTGCGCCTGAGCAGTCGAGAAAAGCCTTCGGCCTGTAGCTTGCTGAGGACGGCGCTGCCCACCAAGCCGCGGTGTCCGGCGATAAAGATCGAGTCGTCCTTGTCCATCAAAACGCCGGCAGCATCCGTTTAGCATTTCCTTTTTCAAGCGGTTAGGCAATGCTCGCGCTGTGGCTAGAAAAGTAGATCGACTGCAGGTTCAGAAAACATACAAACTTTTCATCGGCGGGAAGTTCGTCCGGAGCGAGAGCGGCCGGGTCGCGCCTGCGCAAGAAGACGGGCAGGTTCTCGCCAATTATTCACGAGCCTCGCGCAAAGATTTTCGCGATGCGGTCGTGGCGGCGCGCGCGGCGCTGGCCGGCTGGTCCAAACAAAGCGCTTACTTGCGCGGACAAATCCTTTATCGCGCCGCCGAGATGCTGGAAATGCGGCGTTCTGAGCTCGAAGCCGAAGTCGCCCGGGCCAGCAGCCGCAAATCAGGCCAGCGGACCGATGAAGTCGGCCTAACGATTGAACGGCTCGTTCACTATGCGGGATGGACGGACAAGTTCAGCCAGATTTTTAGCGCGGTGAATCCGGTCGCCAGTTCGCACTTCAATTTCACCATGCCGGAGCCAACTGGCGTGGTTGTGGTCATTTGCCCTAACGAACCTTCGCTCCTTGCGCTCGTCTCACTGACCGTTCCCGTAATCCTGAGCGGCAACACTGCGGTGGTTCTAGCCTCCGCGACGTCGCCCCTTCCCGCGCTCACCTTCTCCGAGATTATCGCGACGAGCGATTTGCCGGGTGGCGTCATCAATCTTCTTTCCGGTGACCCAGCCGAGCTTGCGCCGCACATTGCCAGTCACATGGATGTGAACGCAATCGTGGATGCTTCCGGTGATGAGAAAGTTAGCGCGGCCTTGCAACAAGGCGGCGGATTCAACGTCAAACGCTACGTCCCGCGCACACTCAAGGCGGCCGATTGGAACGGCGAAAAGGCGGAAAATCCCTACTGGATTCTCGACACCGTCGAGATGAAAACGGCCTGGCACCCGATCGGGCTGTGAGGCCTGATGCGCGCGCTCCTTCTCCTGCTCGACAGCGTCGGGATCGGATTCGCGCCGGATGCTGCTCAGTATGGGGACGCTGGTACCAACACCCTCGGTCACATCGCGGAGAAATTGCCCGGATTTGCGCTGCCGAATCTTTGCTCGTTAGGCTTGGGTGAACTTTTGCCTAATTCCTTTTCCGGCGGCGCATCTTACGGCGCCAATTACGGTCGAATGCAGGAACGTTCCGCAGGCAAAGACACAACTACGGGGCATTGGGAGCTCGCAGGCGTCATTCAAGAGGAACCGTTCGCCACCTTTCAACACTTTCCCGAAGACCTCGTTAGGCAAATCGAACGGGAAGCGGACGCGCATTTCATCGGTAACTGTGTGGCTAGCGGCACAGCGATTATCGCTGAACTCGGCGAACAACATCTGCAAAGCGGGAACCCGATCCTGTACACTTCCGCTGACTCCGTTTTGCAAATCGCCGCCCACGAAGAAATCGTCCCGCTCTCACGACTCTATGAGATTTGCCAGATCGCACGTCGGGGAGCCGATCGATATCGGATCGGACGGATCATTGCCCGACCCTTCATCGGTTCGCCGGGAAATTTTCAGCGAACCTCAGGCCGCCACGATTATTCCATGGTCCCCCCAGCCACTGTGCTCGACGCACTGAATGAGCGAGGCATCCCGGTTATTGGAGTTGGCAAAATCAGCGATATCTTCGCAGGACGCGGAATCACACGCTCCTTTCCAATCGCGTCGAACCGAGCCGGCATGGAGAAGATCGACGAGTTGTGGCGCGCTGAGACTGACGGCCTCATCTTCGCCAACCTGGTCGATTTCGACAGTGTTTTTGGCCACCGCCGCGATGTCGCCGGATACGCCAATGCCTTGCGTGAGTTCGATGCTTGGCTAGGAGGGTTCCTGCCGTCTATCTTGCCTAACGACCTCGTGATCATCACCGCCGACCACGGCAACGATCCTACTTTTCGAGGGACAGATCACACCCGCGAACAAGTTCCTCTCTTTGTTCTGCACAACAGACGAAATTGTGATCTTGGGCTTCGCCAGACCTTCGCCGATGTCGCCGCATCGCTGGCTGAATATTTTGGCATATCGTGGCCGACGGGATCGTCTTTTCTGGCGCGAGCGAACCAAGCGACGGCGAGTTCGAAAACGTGATGCACATTCCGACCCTGATCGAACGCAAGCGTGACGGCGCGGAGCTTTCTGCGAGCGAGATCAGCGCTCTGATTGACGGCTTTACCCGCGGCGAAATTCCCGATTACCAGATGAGCGCGCTGGCCATGGCAATCTTCTTTCGGGGAATGACGCCTAACGAGACGCAGAATCTCACCGCGGCCATGATGCAGAGCGGACGCCTTCTCCAATACCCGGCTGATTCACCGCCAAAGGTCGACAAGCATTCCACCGGCGGCATCGGGGACAAAGTTTCACTCGTGCTCGCGCCGCTCCTCGCCTGCGACGAAGTTTGGGTGCCGATGATCTCCGGCCGCGGTCTCGGCATTACCGGCGGCACGCTCGACAAACTCGAGAGCATTCCCGGGTTCAACGTCAACCTCGACGAGCGCCGCGCCTTGCAGCAGCTCGAGAAAATCGGCGTCTGCATGATCGGGCAAACTGCTGATATCTGCCCGGCCGACAAGAAACTTTACGCGCTGCGCGACGTAACCGGAACGGTGCCGTCGCAGCCGCTCATCGTCGCCAGCATCATGAGCAAGAAGCTGGCGGAAAATCTCGATCAGCTCGTGCTCGATGTGAAATTTGGCAGCGGCGCTTTCATGAAGACACGCGAGGAGGCTGCGCAACTCGCGGAGTCGATGACGAACGTCGGCAACGGAATGGGCGTGAAAGTTTCACACCTGGTGAGTCCGATGGACGAACCGTTAGGTCACGCGGTCGGAAATGCATTAGAAGTAGCTGAAGCGGTAACAACGCTGCAGGGCGGCGGGCCTAACGACCTCATCGATTTGACCTTGGATCTCGCCGCCAAAGTCTCGATGGCGCCGAGAGATAAACTCGCGCGCTGGTTGTGCGACGGTAACGCGTGGAGAAAATTCATCGCCCTGGTCGAAGCACAAGACGGTGACGCCGGAGTTCTCGAAAAGATCACATCAGTTCACGCCGCGCCCATTATTTGGCCTCTGCCCGCACCGCGAGCCGGTGTGATCAAACGGATGGATGCAGGAACGATTGGTCGGGCCGCGCTTTTCCTTGGCGCAGGTCGCGCGCGTGCCGGGGATGAAGTCGATTTTGCGGTTGGCTTCTCGCGCATCAAGAATGTCG
>Ga0207701_10004339_pt1 | contig 14407 bp, 7 predicted proteins | sample KBSSwiSSwithPhiX_FD_184294 | JGI IMG/M metagenome (GOLD analysis project Ga0207701, IMG submission 184294) | Switchgrass rhizosphere bulk soil microbial communities from Kellogg Biological Station, Michigan, USA, with PhiX - S5 (SPAdes) (version 2) | ecosystem: Environmental > Terrestrial > Soil... | reverse complement strand
CGCTTCAGAGCGACGCCAACCTAGATCACTGAATCGTGACCGTCCAGGTGACGGTCTTGTCCGAGTGACCCATCGCCCCCGAGCCCCAGTACTGGCGGTAGAAGGTCGTCCCCGGCACCTGCCTCACCAGGTCCATGCCCGCGTTGTCGAACGCGCGCGCGGTGATCGTGTGCGAGCCGGGCGACAGGCCCATCGAACCGACGGCGAACGTCGGACCACCGTTGGGCGCGACCATGTTGCCGTCGACGGACCAGTTGACGCTGATGACGGCGGGATCGATCACGTTGACCTTGAGCATCGCCGGATTCGTCACCGCGCCCGCCGGCGGCTCGACGGAGTCGTAGGGCTGCTGGACGGCGCGCCAGATGTCCATGACGATCTTCTCGCGCGAGACCGAGTTGAAAGCGGTGTTCTCCCTGCACGTGGCCTGGTTGCTGTTGCTGCAGAACAGGCTGTTCATCATCGAGTTCTGACTGGGCCGCCAGGTCGCGCCGCCCGTGCAGGCGATGATTCCCTGCATCCCCGTGCCGGGCGTCTGGTTGTATCCGATCCAGCCGTCCCACTTCCCGCCCGTCATCCCGCTCATGGTGCTGACGTTGACGCCGTACGCGGCCTCGCGGCTGACGCGGCCCGATTCGCAGGCGTCGTACTCGTCGGCGAGCTGGTTGTGGCCGTGACCGCCTTCGTGCAGCGCGGCCCCCGGCCCGTCGGTGTTGCCGCCCGAAAACATCATCGTGGTCCCGCCCGAGTTCCACCAGCTGCTGCCGTTCAGCATCACCGCGCGGAAGTCGACCTCGAAGCTCGCCGGCAGATTCTGGCTGATCGCCGTGTTGACGGCCGACGTGTTGCAGTTCGCGAGCCGGCTCGAATCGTCCCCGCAGCAACCGAACTTGCTCGAGCCGCAGATCGGCGTCGACGCGATCCGCAGCACGCAGATGTTGATGAAGTTGCGATACCGCAGGTACGGCTGCGCGTTCTCGCTGAAGCGCCTGGTCATCGTTTTCGCCAGGTGCGTGTCCATCGTGCCGCCGGCCGCGAGCTCCGCCTGGCTGTAGCCGTCGCCGACGATGACGTAGTTCAGGCGGTTCGACGGCGGTCCGTGGTTCTCGAGCGCCGTGCCCATCGCGCCGCAGTCGAGCGGCGCGACGACGATGCTGCCGCCCGTGCCGGCCGTCCCGGTCGTACCGCCCCGACCCGCACTGCCCGTCGTGCCGCCCCGGCCCGCTGCCCCCGTCGTACCGGCGGTGCCCGTCGCACCCGCGGTGCCCGTCGTGCCACCCCGCCCGGCGCTGCCGGTCGTGCCGCCCCGGCCGGCCGTGCCGGTCGTGCCCGCGCTGCCCATGGTCCCCGCCCCGCCGGTGGTGCCGGCGCCACCGGTCGTGCCGGCGCCGCCGCTGGTGCCCGCGCTGCCGGTCGTGCCCGCGGTGCTGGTGGACCCCGCCACGCCGGTCGTGCCGGCGTTGCCGGTCGTCCCCGAGCTGCCCGCGCTGCCGCTGGTGCCCGCGCTGCCGGTGCCGGTGCCAGTCGTCCCCGCCTGACCGCTCGTCCCTGCCGTGCCCCCCCCACCGTCACTGCCCGAGGGGGCACAGGCCACCAAAAAGACACAAACCAGGGCGCTTTGCGTCGCGACGGAGCCGAACCTCATGCTCGTGTATGTCCCCCTCCCCCCGGGGCCGTGGTCGGTTCGGCACCCTTTAATTCTTGCGCCCAGATGGCATCATGGCGTCCCGAAACCTTCCGCGATGATCCGAACGCCCGACTACCGCGTGCGCGTCTTCGTCAGCTCGACGATGGGCGACCTCGCCGCCGAACGGACGGCCGCGCGTGACGCCATCCAGAAGATGCGCCTGTCACCGATCATGTTCGAGCTGGGCGCCCGCGCACACCCGCCCCGCTCGCTGTACCGCGCCTATCTCGATCAGAGCGACATCTTCGTCGGCATTTACTGGCAGAACTACGGCTGGACCGCGCCCGACATGGCCGTCTCGGGCGTCGAGGACGAATACGTCCTGTCGGGAAGCAAGCCACGCCTGCTCTACGTGAAGCAACCCGCTCCCGACCGCGAGCCCCGCCTCGGCGATCTGCTCGCGCGCATCGAGGCCGAGAACGCCGCCTCCTACAAGCGGTTCTCGACGGCCGACCAGCTGCTGGAGCTGGTCGCGAACGACGTCGCCGTGCTGCTGACCGAGAGGTTCGTGTCCGACCACGAACAGACCGCCAGCAGCCCCACGCGCTTCGACAACCTCCCCGCCGTGCGGACCGACATCGTCGGCCGCGAGCAGGAGATCGCGGCCGCGTGCGAGGCGCTGCGGCGCGAGGGCGCCGGCGTCGTGACGTTGACCGGGCTGGGCGGCACCGGCAAGACACGCATCGCGCTGGAGGTCGCGCGAACGCTCCGCGACGAGCTGGAGCACGGTGTCTGCCTGGTCGATCTCGCGAGCGTCCGCGACCCCGCGCTGATCGCTTCGACCGTCGCCGCGGCGCTGGGTGTCGCCGAATCGCCCGGCCGATCGACGTCCGACGCCCTCGTCGATTCGCTGCGCCACCGTCAGATGCTGCTGGTGCTCGACAACTTCGAGCAGGTCGTCCGCGGTGCGCCCCTGGTGACGGCGCTGATGGCCGCTTGCCCACGCCTGCGCGTGCTGGTCACCAGCCGTCAGGCGCTTCACGTGCGCGGCGAGAAGGAGCTGCCCGTGCCGCCGCTGGCGGTCGGCGCCGCCGACAGCGCCGCCACGCGGCTGTTTCTCGAGCGAGCCCGCGACGTGAGGCCCGACTTCGGCGCGGGCGCGGACGACGCCGACGCTGTGGTCGAGATCTGCCGCCGCCTCGACGGATTGCCGCTGGCCCTCGAGCTGGCCGCCGCGCGCGCCCGGGTGCTGTCGCCGAAGGCCATGCTCGCGCGGCTGGACCGGCGCCTCACCCTGCTGACCGGCGGCGCCCAGGACCTACCGGAGCGCCAGCGCACCATGCGCGCCGCCATCAGCTGGAGCCACGAGCTGCTCGATGCGGGGGAGCGCGCGCTGTACCGGCGGCTGGCGGTGTTCCGGGGCGGGTTCGGCCTGGACGCCGCGGAGGCTGTCGCGGCCGGACACGAGATCCCCGATGTCCTCGAGGGAATCTCCTCGCTGGTCAGCAAGAGCCTGCTGCGCGCCGGCGATGCGGACGGCGCGCCCTGGTTCTCGATGCTCGCCACGGTCAACGAGCACGCCCTCGAATGTCTGGATGAAAGCGGCGAGGCGGCGGCAACGTGGGAGCGCCACGCCCGCCACTACGCCGAGTTCGTCCGGCGCGAGGAGGAGCAGCTGCAGAAACGCGCGCGCACGCGCTGGCTCACGCACCTGTCGACGGAGCTCGACAACCTGCGCGCCGCCTGTGACTGGGGGCTCGCGCACGACCCGGGCCTCGCGTTGAAGGTGACGATGGCCGTCGGCTATTTCTGGTACTTCACCGGGCGCGGCGCGGAAGGGTCCCAGCGGATGGCGGCCGCCGTGGCCGGCGCCGACGGCAAGGTCGACGCGCACACCTACGCGCGCGGCATCTGCTCGCTCGGAATGATCTCCATCGCGGGGAACGATTTCCCGCGCGCCCGCGAAAGTCTCGACCGCGCCCGCGCGCTGCTGGCCGAGCTGAACGATCCGCTCTGGCTGGGCCGCGCCCTTTGCTTCCGCGGTCTCATCACCCAAATCGGCGGGGACCCGCGGGGCGCGCTCGCTCTGCTCGGCGAGGCGCTCGCGGCATTTCGCAGCGCCGGCGAGCGCTGGGAAGAGGCGCAGGCGCTGGTCTTCGTCGGCAACGCGAGCCTGGCCCTGGGCGACGCCGCGGGCGCGGAGTCATCGTACAAGCAGAGCCTGGCGATCTACGAATCCATCGGCGAGCCCTGGGGACGCACCAACGTCCTGAACGGAATGTCCGATCTCGCCGCCCACCAAGGCGACTTCGCGAAGGCGCGCGCTTTCGCCCGCGAGACGGAGGCGCTGGCACGCGAGCTCACGGACCACTTCGCGCTGGGGCAGGCGCTGTCGGCGCGCGGGAACGCGGCGCTGGCGCTGGGCGACGTCGCGGAGGGTGAGGCGGCGCTGCGCGAGGCGTTGACGTTCTGGCAGGCGAACGGCTACACGCCGATGGTCTGGTTGACCATCGCCGGCCTGGCCGCCGCCGCGCTGGCCGCCGGCCGCGCCGAGCGGGCGCGCGCGCTCTGGTCGTCCGTTCGCCAGCCGCTCGCCGATTCGCCCGCCGCGACGCTGGGCGGCGGCCCCTCGCACCTGCCGCGCTACCGCGCCGCCCTCGACGGCGTCTTCGATCCGACGTCCCCGGCCACCAGCCTCGACGACGCGCTGGCGCGCGCGCTGCGCGCCGACTAGGCCCCGGGCGCCTACTTCAGGATCAGGACCGCGTTCTCGTAGGGCTCGACGAAGGCGATTGTGCCGTTGGGCAGCATCGTCAAGCCAACCGGAAAACTCAGCGTCGCCGTCGACACGTCGCCAAGCCGGACGCCCATGCGCCCGGGCGTGCCGGCGATTGTGGTCACGCTGCCGCTGGACACGGCAATCTGGCGAAGGGTGTTGCCGTCGGTGACGTAGAGGCGCCCGGCGCCGTCGGAGACGACGGACATCGGCCCGGCGAAGCGGGCCGCCGCGCCGGCCCCGTCGCCGGTGCCGGCCATTCCGGCGGTGCCGGCGATCGTGTTGACCTTGCCGGTGGAGAGGACGATCTGGCGAACGGTGTGGTTGCCCGTGTCCGCGACATAGAGGTTGCCCTGACCATCGTACGTCACGTTGCTCGGACTCTTGAAGGTGGCGGCCAGCCCGGTCAGATCGTCGCTGCCGGTCACGCCGGCCTTGCCCGCCACCGTCGTCACGAGGCCGGTCGAGACGACGATCTTGCGGATGGTGTGGTTGCCCGTGTCGGCGACGTAGACATTTCCAGCGCCGTCGTCGACGAGCCCCCGCGGAGAGGTGAACAGAGCGTCGGACCCCGTTCCGTCGGTGCTGCCCGCCACCATGTCGCTGCCGGCCACCGTGGTCAGCCCGGTCCCGGTCTGCGACATCTTGACGATCGTGTTCGTCGACACGCACGAGGCCATGAGGGATCCCGCGTGCACGTTCCCGATACCATTCCAGCTCCCGAGACAGGTCGGCGCCAGGTAGGTGGTGGCCACGCCCGTCGACACCACGATCTGCTGAATCGTGTAGTCGATGCCGTCCACGAACAGCAGGTCCGCGCCGTCACTTGCGATGACGTTCGGGTTGAACAGCAAACCGGTTCTGGCGACGTCGATGTGCTGGGTCGAGCCCGCGACCGGCGTGATCGTCTTCGCGGCCAGGTCGACCCTGTCGACCTCGTCGGGATTCGTCATGTAGAGGTAGGTGTTGTTGGCGTCGAAGCGGATGTGCCCCGACGAGCCCGCGAGCGATGTGATGAACGTCGACGTCGCGCCCGTGGATGCGTCGATCTTCAGGATCGCACCCGCCGACAGGACGTAGACGTCGCCGTTGAAGGCCAGGCTCGCCGGACCGGCGATCGGACTGCCGCTGGCCAGCGTCGTGACCATCCCCGTGCCCAGCGCAATCTTGCGAATGGCGCTGTTGTTCGCGTCCGAGACGAAGAGATTTCCCCCGTTGGCGTCCAGCGCCAGGTCGTTGGGGAGGCGGAACCTTGCCGCGGTCCCGACATCGTTCACGAGCCCGCCCGCAACGCCCGCCATCCCGTACAGCGTCACCACGATCGTGGTGCCAATGTTGTAGACGCGGACCGTGTTGTTCAGCGAATCGGCGATGTAGAGCTTGTTGGTGCTGGTGTCCAGCGCGAGGGCGCGCGGGCTGTTGAAGCGCGCCGCGGTCCCCATGCCGTCCATGCTGGCTGCCGGTCCGGCGGTGCCGGCAATCGTGGTGACCTGATTGTTCGCGACATCGAGGCGCCGGATCGTGTTGTTCCCGGCGTCGGCGATGTAGATGGTGCTGAAACCGTTGTTGGTGTCGATCGCCAGCCCCCACGGTGACTTGAACCGGGCGACTGCGCCGCTGCCGTCGGCGCTTCCCGATACGCCCGGCGAACCGGCGATCGTGCTGACCGCTCCGGTCGCGAGGACGACGCGGCGAATGGTGTGGTTCCCGGTGTCGGCCACGAAGGCGTTGCCCAGCTGATCGAAGACGACGCCGTGAGGCCCGTTGAAATGGGCGGCCGCGCCGGTTCCGTCGATGTTGCCGGGGCCCCCCAGCTGGCCGGTGAGGAGCGCGACCGTCCGGAAGACCATGCCTCCGCCCCCGGTGCCGCCGGCGCCGGTCGTACCACCGGTGCCGGTCGTGCCGCCGGTGCCGCCGCTTCCCGTGGTGCCGCCGCGGCCGCCGCTTCCCGTCGTGCCGCCGATGCCGCCGGCTCCCGTCGTGCCGCTGATGCCGCCGGTCCCCGTCGTACCGCCGCGGCCGCCGGCTCCCGTCGTGCCGCTGACGCCGCCGGTCCCCGTCGTACCGCCGCGGCCGCCGGTGCCACCGGTTCCCGTCGTGCCGCCGACACCGCCGGCGCCCGTCGTGCCGCCGCCGGTTCCCGTCGTGCCCGCGCTGCTGCCCGCGCTCCCGCCGGTGCTGCCGCCCGCGCCGCCCGTCCCTGCCTGTCCGGCGCCTCCGGAGCCGCCGACGGTGGAGCCGCCCCGCCCTGCGGCCGCGCCGGCGCTGCCGCCCGCGCCGCCGGTACCGCCGGCGCCACCACGCGTCCCCGCGGCGCCGGACGTGCCGCCGGCCCCCGCGTACGGGTGCGGTTCGTTGCCCAGGATCGCGTTGCAGCCGAGGCCCGCGACGGCCAGACCGAGAACAAAGAGCTGCGCGCGCATTACCAGGTCCCTCGCACCTGCAGGGTCCCGGGCCCGAAGCCGACCTGCGTCGACCCGCCGGACGATTCGGGCGCGCCCACGAACCAGAGCGCGACACCGCCCGCGAGGCCGACGGCGCCGACGATGAATCCGATCGTCGCGATGTTGCCGGCGGAGATCGCGTCGTTCCAGAGGTCGGAGCCTTCCTTGGTGGTGCACGGGCTGCTGGGACAAGCCTTGGTCGCCTCGTCGTGCTTCGACTTCGAGCGAAGACCGAACACGGTCCCGACCCCGAGGGCGACGACACCGGCGCCGCCCGCGACGAGCGCGCCGATTCGCGCGCCGCCGAGACCCGACGACGGCGCCTCCGGCGTCGAGGTGAGCGTCGCGCCGGGCGCCGTCGTTCCCGTGCCGCCCGCGGCGCTGTCCAGAACGATCCGCTCGCGCCGACTCTTGTCGCCCTCGCGGATCAGGAACTGCTTCTCGGTCCGGGGACGTCCCGCGGACTCGAACACGAACTTGTGTGACCCCGGATCGACGGCGATCGCCGTGCCCTCCAGGCGATCGGTCAGCACCTCGCCGTCCATCGTCACCTTGACCGCGATCAGGTCGGCGCCCGTATCGTCCTTCGCCTCGAACACGATCGTCGGCAGCGCCGTGTTGATCTCGTTGACGCCGCGCAAGCACTCTTCGCGAACGTCCCGCGGACAGCTGGCCGCCGCGCAGGTGAGCAGCTTGGCCCGCGCCTCGCGCAGCTTCTGCTGGCCGCGCGCGGTCAGCGACGCCTCGTTGGCCGACAAGCATTCGGCGGTGGTCGGATCGGCCGCGCGCGCAGGCGCCGCCGCGACGACGACCAGGCCCAGACAGAGAACGGTCAGAAGATAACGGGTCATGGCTCCTCTACGACGTGGGTCAGAAACACTCAGGCTTGAAATGCTTCCGGGCCTGGGCGTCGAAGTAATAGTTCGGGTTGCAATCCGGCTTCTTGGCAGCGGCCGGGGGCGGAGCCGGCGGCGGTGAGGTTTCGGCTGGCGCCGCCGGTGGGGTCTCGGAGGCGCCCGCCTTGCGGGAGGCTTTCGACGATACCGCTTTCTTCTTCGCCGGTGTTGTCGCAGGCGCTGCACGGACGGCGTCCGCGGCGGGGCGCGTCGGCGGCGCAACCGGTGCCGGCGCGGCCGGAATCGCGACCGGCGTAGGCGCCGGCGGCGGCACGACAGGCGCGGGCGCGGCGGCCGGCGCGGGCGCCGCCGCTGGCGCGGGCACAGGCGCGCTCGTGCTCGCAGGGACCACGAGCGCGGCCGGCTCCGGCGTCCGCCGGCTCACCACCGCGAAAGCGATCCCGCCCACCGCGAGCCCGCCGATCACCAGCGCAGGCAAGCGCATGCGCGACCGGCCGCTCTGGATCCCAGCGCCGCCACCGCCGTCCGCGAGCGCCTCCGGCGCGGCCGTGACCTGCCCGGTGGCCGATCGCAGCGTCGTCGGCGGCGAAGGCGCGGCGCTGCTGCGTGCGGCGCTCGGCGCGGAGGCGCGCGCAGGCTTCGCCGGGGGCAGCGTGGTGTGCCCGGGTAAGGCCCGCAGCGCCGCCTCGAGCTCGCCCATCGAGCTCCACCGGTCGGCCGGCTTCTTGGCCAGCGCCTTGAGGACCAGCCTCTCCAGCTCCGGCGAGACGGCGGGGTTCTTCGCACGCAGCGGCGACGGCGTCTCGGTGATGTGCATGTGCACCACCTCGCCCCAGCCCGGGCTCACGAACGGCGGCGCGCCGGTGAGCATCTCGTAGAGGATGATCCCCAGCGCATAGATGTCCGTCCGGTGATCCAGCTCGTCGACGCCGCGGCATTGTTCGGGCGACATGTACGGCGGCGTTCCCATGATCGAACCGGTCTGCGTGCGCGCGCCGCTGCCAGAGAGCTCGCCGCGCAGCTTGGCGATGCCGAAGTCCAGCACCTTGATCCGGCCCAAGGGGTGCGCGCGATCCGGAATCAGGTACAGGTTGTCGGGCTTCAGATCGCGGTGAACGATCGTCTTCTCGTGCGCCGCCGCCAGCGCCGACGCCGTTTGCTCCGCCACATCCAGCGCTTCGCCGACGGGCATCGGCCGCTGGCGGTCGAGGCGGTCCTTGACGCTCTCGCCTTCCAGGTACTCCATCATCAGGTAGGGAACGCCGTTCGCCAGCCGGCCGACGTCGATGATGTCGATGATGTTGGGGTGGCGGATGGCGTTGGCCGCCCGGGCCTCATTCATGAACCGCTCGACCAGCCCGGTGTCCCTGGCCAGATCCGGGCGCAGCACCTTGATCGCCGCCTTCCGTCCCATGAACGGGTGCTCGGCGAGGAAGACGCTGCCCATCCCTCCCTCGCCCAGGACGGAAACGATCTCGTAGTTATTGATGCGCTCGCCGATCAAAGATGGGAACCCTCAAAGGGTTCCCAAACCCTCCCGCGATGTTACGGCGAGCAAAGCTCGCCGGCTCCACACGCGATCACGTCCGGGAACCGTTGGCCGCACCGATTATCGTGGTTTCGGCGCGGGAGGTCCACCGGAGCGGGCGCCCCACCTGCGGTCGAGCCGGCGTCTTGACGGTACCGGATCCGCGGAAACCTTTCAGGTGTGGAGGCGTCGCTGCACGCAGGCACCGAAGCGCTCATCCATCTGAACGCGCTGTCGGGCGAGGGGTGGGAGGAGGCTCTGCGGGAGATCCTCAGGGTCGAGAGCAACCTCTTGGGCGTCGAGTGCGTGAGCTACTGGCGCTTCCGCTTGCCCACCTCGATCGTTTGCGAGCTCGGCTATCGCCAGAGCATCCGGGGGTGGGACCGCGGCCTGGAGCTCCGCAGTAGCGACGCGCCTGGGTATTTTTCCGAGATCCGCCAGACGCCGATCCTCGCGGTCGCGGACGCGCCGCAGGACGACCGGACGCGCGATCTGCGCGCGTACGTCGCCTCGCGCGGAATCGGCGCGCTGCTCGACACCGCCGTCCGGGTGACGGGCGAGCCGGTCGGGATCCTCTGTCACGAGCACATCGGCGGACCTCGGCAGTGGAGCGAGCAGGAGCAGCATCTCGCGTTCTCCGTCGGGCAGATCATCGCGACGCGCGTGGCGGCCCGCGCCCACAGCCGTGACGAAGAGCGGGAACGGAGGGCGGCTCTGCTGGCCGACGTGATGACCGAGGTCGCGGAGGTGCTCGGATCGACCGCCGCCGCCCAGGTCGCGGTCGATCGGGCGGTCCCGATCCTGGGCGATTTCTGCGTCCTCGTGGGCCTGGACGGCACCGCGATCACCGACGTCGCCGCCGCGCACATCAACCCCGAGGGTCTGGCCCTGCTGCGCAGGATCACGACGCGCCACCCGCCCTCTCTCAACGGTCCTGGTTTCGCTTCGCACGCCATCCGCTCGCAGGAATCGCTGCTGGTCCCCGACGTGGACGACAGGGCGGCGCGCCACTACGGAATGCAGGGCGACTACCTGGAGGACGTCATGGCCCTCGGCGTTCGCAGCGCGATGGCGACGCCGTTCTCGGTCCGCGGGGTGATGCGCGGGGCGATGGTGTTCGGCAGCTCGTTCCTGCACTACGACCCGGAGGACTTGAAGTTCGCGGAGGCATACGCCCAGCGGGTCGGGCTGATCCTCGAAAACGGCCGGCTCTTCAAGCGTGCCGAGGAGGCCGTCCAGGCACGCGACGATTTCCTGTCGCTCGCGTCGCACGAGCTGCGCACGCCGCTGACCTCGATCAGTCTGCTCGCGCAGCTGATCGTTCGCGAGGCGTCAGCCGTGCCGGCCCGCCCACTGACCGCTCTTTGCCAGGGGATGGTCCGGCAGACGGGGCGCCTCGACCGCCTGGCAGACCGGTTGCTCAGCGCCTCCGAGATCGGATCCCACACCCCCACGGTCAAGCGCGAACGGGTCGACCTGTCCGAGCTGGTGCGCGACCTGACGCTCGCCTTCTCCAGCGCGGCGGCCGCGGCAGGATCGACGCTGGCCGCGCACGCGCAGGATCACGTGATCGGATACGTCGATCCCATCCGCGTCGAGCAGGTACTAGGAAATCTGATCGACAACGCGGTCAAGTTCGGGATGGGCAACCCGATCGACGTCGAGCTCAGTGCGCAGAAAGACGCGGCGACCATCTCCGTGAGGGACAACGGTCCGGGGATCCCCCTCGAGGAGCAAGCGGAAATCTTCAAACGCTATCGACGCGGCAGCAGGGCCACCGGTCTGGGTGGCCTGGGCCTCGGCCTGCACGTGGTCCGCGCGATCGTGGAGTCTCACGGCGGTACCGTCGGCGTCGACGCCCGACCCGGGAAGGGATCGACGTTCACGGTAACGCTGCCGCTGGCGCGAGACGCTTGACACCGTCGTGCCGTTTTGAAACTTTGCGCCAGCGCGAGGTTGGCGGCCTGCGACGCGCGTCGCGCGCACCTCATGTTGGTCGACCGAAAACCGTCTGCGATTGACACGGGACCCTCAAAGGGTCCCGCACCCCCCGCGATGGTACGCGCCGAGCAAAGCTCGGCGGCTCCCCACGCGATTTTCGATTCGAGCGTCGCCGCCAAAGCGCTGTTGGTCTGTGTGACGTACTACGCGGGCGCGCAGATCGGTTTCCAGGTCAAGGTCGCGTCGATCCCGACGTCGATCTTCTGGCTGCCGAACGCGACGATGTTCGCGGTCTTCCTGCTCGCGCGGCCGTCGCGCTGGTGGATCTACGCGCTGGCGGTCCTGCCCGCGCATGTCGCCGTGCAGGTGCCTCACCACGTGCCGCCCGCGACGATGTCGCTGCTCTACGTCAGCAACCTCGCCGACGGCGCGCTGGGCGCGCTGGCCGTACGCCGCTTCTCGCGCGGGGGGCCGCCGTTCGAAGGATCGCGGAACGTCGCCGTGTTCCTGCTGTTCGCGGTGGCCGCGCCGCTGGTGGTGTCGTTCGCCGACGCCGCCGCCATCACGCTGACCGGATGGGGCCGCGATTACGTGCTGATCTGGAACACGCGCTTTCGGTCCAACGTCCTCACCAACCTGTTCTGGGTTCCGGCCGTCGTGATCGGCGCGACCCGGGGCGCCTCGTGGTTGAAGGCGAGCCGCCGGGGGCGATACCTGGAGGCTGGCGCGTTGACGCTGGCGCTTTTGCTGGTCGGTCTGGCGGTGTTCGGGCCCTTCGCCCACCGCGCCGTCACAGTGCTGCTGCTCCTGCCGTTCCCGTTGTTCCTGTGGGCCGCGGTTCGTTTCGGAACCGGCGGGGTCAGCGTCGCGCTGCTCGGGTTCGCGTTCTTCGTCATCTGGAACGTCGTCGCCGGCAACGGTCCGTTCGCGGCGGCGTCGCCGCTGGAAGCGGCCCTGCCGATCCAGCTTTTCCTGACCCTGCTGGCGGCGCCGATGTTGTTGCTCGCGGCGCTGGTCCAGGAGCGCCGGACGATGGAGGCCGTGCTGGGCGAGCGCGAATCGCAGTACCGCAGCATCGTGGAATCGACGGGCGACGGCGTCCTGGTCACGGATCTCGACAACGCCGTCGTCGCGGTGAATCCGGCCTTCCGCACCATCGCCGGCTACACCGCCGAGCAGCTCTTGACGCTGCACCCGCGCGACTTTCTCCACATGGACGATCTGCAACCATTCGACGCCTACCTGGCCAGGACGGCGAGCGCCGACGTGGTCGCCGCCGGCGTGATGTGCGTCTGCTCGGACGGGCGCCTCACCCGGCTGGAGCTGCGGGGCAAGCGATTCAGCTATGGCGGACGCGTGCACGTCCTGTCGGTCGTACGTGACGTGACCGAGCGCGAACGTTCCCTGCGCCTGCTGGAACAGAAGGTGGCGGAGCGGACGCGCGAGCTGTCGACGCTGCTCGAGATCTCGAACACCGTCGCATCGAACCTCCAGCTCAAGCCGTTGCTGCGCGTCGTGCTGGAGCAGTTGCAGATCGTGCTCGGATGCACGGGCGCCACCATCTTCATCATCGAGGGCGACGAGCTGTTGATCGTCGATCACCATGGGCCGCTCGCCGCCGAGGCGACCAGCGCGCGCCTTCCCGGCCGGCAGATGATCGCCGGCGTACAGGAGCGGAACGGCAGCCCGATCATCATCGACAACCTCTGGGGTCACGGCGAGGCGGCGCGGGCGTTCCGCGACATGGCACCCGAGGCGCTCACGGCCCTGTTGATGAACGTTCGCTCGCTGATGTTCGTGCCGCTCCGGGTCCGCGATCGGACGATCGGGTTTCTGCTGCTCGACCACGCCGAGCCGGATCGGTTCAGCACGCGCGATGGCACGCTGGCGTGGGCGCTGGCGAATCAGGCGGCGGTCGCGATCGAGAACGCGCGCCTCTACGACCACGCGCGCGATCTGGCGGCCTTCGAAGAACGCCAGCGTCTGGCCCGGGACCTCCACGATTCCGTCACCCAGAGCCTTTACACGGCGACGATGCTGGGGCGCGTCCTCCCGAAGACCTGGGAGACCGATCAGAAGGTGGCGCGCGAGATGCTGTCCCAGCTCGGCGAGGTCACCGACGCCGCGCTCGCGGAGATGAGGGCCCTCCTCCTGGAGCTGCGTCCCGCCGCGATCCTGCAGACGGGACTCGAGGACCTGCTGCGGGGCCTGGCCGGCGCCCTGCGCACGCATCTCGAAAAGCCGATCCACGTCGAGATCGACGGATCGGGAAAGCTGCCGTCGGAGGTCCACGTGGCGTTCTATCGGATCGCCCAGGCGGCGCTGGGAAATGTCGTCCGCCACGCCACGTCCGCTCAGGCGCGGGCGCGGCTGGCCCTTTCCGAGAGCGCGGCGACCCTGACGATCAGCGACGACGGCGGCGGCTTCGATCTGTCGGCCGTCGGCGAACGGCAGGGCATGGGAATCGAGATCATGCGCGAGCGCGCCGGGCAGATAGGCGCCGCTCTGAAGATCGACAGCGCCAGCGATACGGGCACGGTTGTGACGCTGCAGTGGCCGCGTTGATCCGCGACCCGGCTAGCCGCTCTCGAAGCTGACGGCGTCGAAGAGCGCGGCGGCGCGCTCCCAGCCGTCACCGCGCGAACCGAAGCGGCCGATCACCCGCAGGCTCAGCGCGTGCGCGCGGCGCGCGACCACCACCGGCAGCTTTCCCTCCAGCGACGAGGCGTCCAGCCGGCCCTCGCCCGTGACGACGGCGTCCACGCCGCGGCAGGCGGCCGCGAAGTCGAGGACGTCGAGCATCCGGTCCCCGCCGTCGACCAGCTCGGCGCCGAGCGCGAGCAGCTTGGCGCCGAGGCCGCCCGCCGCGCCGGTGCGCGGCCCGCCCGGAAGACCGAGCCCCGCCAGGCGCTCGGCCAGGATCGCCACGTCCTGCGGCCGCGCCCCTTTCTGCGGGGCGAAGATGCGCGCCGCGTCGGCCAGCTCGGTCCGCACGTCGCAGAACGCCGTCGTAGGCGGCAAGTGCAGGTCCGGCCAGTCGCGCCCGCCGTCGACCGTGGCGCTGCCGCCCAGACCGACCCAGATCCGCGGTTCGTGCTGGAAGTGCTGGAGCAGCTCGCCCAGCCCGCGGCTGGAGGCGGCCAGCGGATCCCGCCGGTCGAGCCCGGCGAGGCCAATCACCTTCGCGCACTCGATCGCCACGCCGCCACCCGGCAACCGCAAGACGGGAACCGG
>Ga0207701_10004337_pt1 | contig 14412 bp, 10 predicted proteins | sample KBSSwiSSwithPhiX_FD_184294 | JGI IMG/M metagenome (GOLD analysis project Ga0207701, IMG submission 184294) | Switchgrass rhizosphere bulk soil microbial communities from Kellogg Biological Station, Michigan, USA, with PhiX - S5 (SPAdes) (version 2) | ecosystem: Environmental > Terrestrial >... | reverse complement strand
CCGCACCTTCACTTCCACGTGACCGAAGCAGTCGACTCCGCCGCGGCGCCGCTGCGGTCGGAAGGGGTGCCATTTGTGCTCAAGGCGTTCACCGTTGTTGCCCACGACCCGGAGCGCGTCGCGCAGCACGCCCCGCTCACCGCGCTCGGACCTCACCGCGCCGCGCTCCCGGTCGAGGGAGACGTCGTCCGCCTCGCCGGGACCACGGGAGTGCCGCGCGCGTCGGGCCCCGTATTGAGCAGGGCCGGCATCGTCGTGCAGCGGCCTAACGTGACCTCGCCGATGACAACGACGCACACCGCTCAGCAGCCGGGCGGGCTCCGATTCCGCGGCTTTGCAACTGAACGTGGACGTTAGGTAGCGACACCGCTACTATGAACGCATGCTTCGCGTACGTCGAATCCTGGCCGTAACGGCAGGCCTGGCGGTGGCCGGCGCCCTAACGGGAGCGGTCTGCGGGCTCCTCGCGCTGACGCCCTTGGTCGTTTCGTCCTGGCTCCGGTTCCCGAACTCCCGCTTCGCGATGGTCTCGGATCTCGCGCTGTGGGCGACGACCGCCGGCGCGGCACTCGGCGCGGTGTGCGGGCCACTGCTCGCCTGGAGCCTCCTGCGCCACCTGCCGTTGTGGCGCGTCATTGCGTGGGCCGCCGTCGGTACCGTGCTCGGCTCGTTGGGTGGGTGGGCCGCGTCCGGCAACCCGTTTGTGCCGGGCCTCTTCGCCGTCTTCGGCGGCGCGCTTCTCGGCATGGCTACCGCCGGGGTTGGCCTGCGGCGGCGCGCAGCAAGGTTGTCTCGCGCCCGCCATCTGGAAGCCGCTACCTAACGAACGTTGCGCTTGCCAGAGCGGACGGCATCAGGTTGATCGTCCGTCAGACACGTATCAAGTTCGAACTCAGCGTGCCTAGGCGAACGGCGCGACTGACGCCGCTTAACAACCGGGTTTCCATGCTTACACGGCAGATCGCGAGCGATGTGGTCACGGACTCGATCTTCGCACTCCGCTCGTTCCGCCGCTCTCCCGGCTGGACCCTCGTAACGCTCCTGACCATTGCGTTGGGCGTCGGGGCAAGCACTGCCGTTTTCAGAGTCGCAGACACGTTTCTCATACGGCCGCTCGCCTACCGGGACGCATCGCGCGTCTACACCGTGTCCCTCCAAGGCAAGCTTCCAGGGGAAACAATTTCGCTTCCGATTTCCGCCGACGTCGTACGCGAATGGCGAAACAGCGCGCGCACCGTCGAAGCCGCGGCACCCTACAGCGGTGGGCCCGGCGCGTTCCTTCATGGTGACCTCGACGATGTCAGAATCGGGACTGCATTCGTCGACACTGGCTTCGTGGCATTTGCGGGGGCGCGACCGGTGATTGGACGCAACTTCACAGCGGAGGAGACCGCGCCTAACGGTCCGCGCGCGATCCTCCTGGCCGAGGGTTTTTGGCGACGGCAGTTCGGTGGATCGCCCGACGTCCTGGGAAAGGTCGTGCGGCTGGAATTGGGTGGGGAGCCAGATTCGCGCCGTAGCACCATTGTGGGCGTGATGCCAGCGTCACTCGTCCTTCCAGACTTCGAGGTTGGAAGACCCGATGTCTGGCTCCCGCTCATTGATGGCCAGCGTGGGGTCAGGGGAGTCGCCGTGCGCCTAACGCCAAGCGTATCGCCGACAGCGGCGAGCCAGGAACTAACAGCCATCTTCGATCGTGCAGGCGGGGGTGATCCGGAGGACCGGCCGCTCCAGCCGCGCATTCGGTTGAGCCGTCCTCAAGACGACCTGCCGTTTCGTCAGGCGCTGATGCTGCTGACGGGGGCGGTCATTTTTCTGCTGCTCATCGCCTGCAGCAACGTATCGCACCTGTTGCTCCAACGCGGTGTTGCGCGTGAGCGTGAGCTTGCTGTGCGTCACGCGATTGGGGCTGACCGCGCACGGCTGGTTCGCCAGCTGGTCACGGAAAGCACATTGCTCGCGTTGGCAGGTGGTGCACTTGCGATGCTCGTCGGCTGGGCGGCGCTCAAAGTGTTGGCGGCATTGCGGCCCACCAGCCTGCCGGCCTTGTCTCACTTGTCGACAACTCGTGGAGTGATCCCCGTCGCCGCGGGTCTGGCGATCGCCGTAGGACTGACAGTCGGCCTGCTCGGCGCACTTCACGTCGCGCACAAGCATCTGGGACAATCGCTGCGAACCGGTGCGTCGAGCGCCCCGCTCGCTCACCGCAGATTGCGCGGGACCCTGGTCATTGGACAGATCGCGCTCTCCGCGATACTCCTCGCTGGAGCAATAGTGTTTATTCGCGCGGTGTTCGACTTCGAGCGTGTACGACTCGGATTCGACCCTCGCGATCTCTACGAGGTGTCCTTTCGCGACCGCGACCTGAACACGCCGCGGTCCCGAGAGAGCCTCGCCGCATCCGCAGCCATGATCCGTGACATGGGCCAGCGCCAAATCGGATCACGGAACCTAACGATTGCCGCAACCGCGACAACTGGAATGGCTTTCGCCTCGGCGTTCGAAACACGTGAGCGTCCGGGAGCTGTCGGTTCCTCGGGAATCACGGGGGTGAACTACGTTGCGCCGGACTATTTCTCGACAATGCGAATGCCGCTCGTTGCCGGACGAACGTTTGACGAGGAGTCGTTTGCGCGCGCCGAGGTCATCGTGAGCCGCTCTCTCGCTCAGCAGCTCGGGTATGGCGGCAACGTCATCGGCCGGCAGTTTCGGAATTCCAGGCGGGAGGGTGCACTCCAACAATGGCAAACGGTGGTCGGAGTGTCGCCAGATATTCTGGACAACCGGCTCGACCGCGAGCCGAAGCCAATGTTGTATCGGCCTTTCCCCGGTAACGCGATTGGAACGTCGCTCATTGTGCGGTTACCCCGAAAGGACGCCGGGGACGTGCTTCGGCGCTTTGCCAGGTCGTTGCAGCCCGATCCGTTGACGTGGCGCGTCGCCAGCGTCGATGAGCAGGTCGAACAATCGATTGCCGAGCCGCGGTTCACTATGGCGGTTCTCGTGCTGTTCGCCGCGTCCGGCGTACTACTCGCTGCAATCGGCCTGTTCGGAGTGGTGTCCTACAGTCTCGGGGTGCGAACGCGAGAAATCGGTGTTCGGCTCACACTCGGCGCGACGCGCCGAAACATCGCCGGTTTGTTCGTTCGCGATGCGCTGGGTCAGGCGGCGCTCGGGACGGGGATAGGTCTGGCGGGCGTGGCAGGCCTAACGCGGATCATCGGTATGTCGTTCTACGGTGTTCACGGCCCCGACACGATCACGTTCCTTCTCGCTGCGGCGTCGATACTGCTCGCGTCATTGGCGGCATGCGCCGGACCAGTATTCCGCGCGACGAGGGTCGATCCAGCAGTCACAATTCGAGCCGAGTAGTTCCGAAACATTCCTTTCTGGCCGCGACCTCCGGACCCGATGGTCGAAGCAACCGCGGAACGTCGTACGATGAATGTGATCCTTATCGGGCCCATCGGTGCTGGCAAGTCTACGCTCGGAAAGCTCATTGCCGCGGCGCTTGGCGTTCCGCAGATCTCGTTGGACAATATTCGGTTCAAGTACTATCGAGAGATCGGATACGACGATGCGGTCGCCAAACTACGGTACGCCACTGACGGATTCTGGGGTCTGTACAGATATTGGAAACCCTTCGAGGCCCATGCCGTTGAACGCGTCCTGGCTGAGCACACCGACTGTACCATCGATCTCGGCGCAGGACATTCCGTTTACGAGGACGAGGCACTGCTCACTCGCGTGAAGAAGGCCTTTGCCCCGCATCGCAACGTCGTCCTTGTTTTACCGTCTCCCGACCCTGTGACCTCACTCAAGCTGCTTCAGGAGCGACGGCCCTCGCTACGAGACATTAGGCCGGATATCAACGAGCACTTCATCACCCATCGATCCAACTACGAGCTCGCGACGTTGATCGTCTATACAGCTGATCGCACTGCGGAAGAAACGTGTGCGGAAATTCTTCGGCGCATCGCGGTCTTCCCCGACAGAACATCCCCGTAGGCGCGCGTCGGCAACGGCCGGGCGCGTTGGTGCTCGATACGGTTCACGATCCATGTGGACGAAACACTTCTTGCTTGATGCGTCGCCCATGGACATTCTCTTCCAGGACCTGCGCTATGCAATCCGGGGCCTGCGCCGCGCCTCCGGCTTCACCGCGCTCGCGGCGCTCACGCTGGCGCTCGGCATCGGCGCGAACGCTGCGATGTTCAGCGTCGTCAACGCCGTGCTGTTTCGGCCGCTCCCGTACGCGAGCGCGGACCGTCTGGTGGTGCTGTGGACGGACGACGTGCGCCGCGCGCTGCACCGCGAGCGCTCGCCGTATCCGACCATCGCCGCGTGGAGAGCGGACAATCACACGCTCCAGGACCTGGCGTACTACGCGGTCTATCGGGAGACGCTGAACGAGCAGGGCGTGCGCGAGCGCCTCCGCGTGGCGGGTGCGTCGACGAATCTGTTCTCGGTGCTCGGCGTGTCGCCGGCCCTCGGCCGCCCGCTCGCGAGCGCCGACTCTCTCGGCGAAAGAGTCGCGGTGATCAGCGACGCCTTCTGGCGCCGCCGGTTCGACGGAGATCCCGCGGTCGTCGGGAGGACGTTCCGGGTGGAAGGCGGCGGCGACCGCGTTGTCGAGTATCGGATCACCGGGGTTACGGCGCCGGAGTTCTATTTCCCGGACAGGGGTGTCGACTTCTGGACTGCCGCAAGCGTGCCGGAGAACGACGTTCTGGCGCCCCTGGAGAAGGGCGCCCGGCGCTGGACAGCCGTCGCACGCATGAAGAGCGCGACGAGCACCGCGGACGTCCAGCGCGATCTCGCGGTCGTCGGCAAACGGCTCTCCGCGGCTCACGCGACGCTGCCGTCCGACTTTCCGGGTTTTACGCCGGCGGTGGAGTCGCTGCGCGACAGCCTCACCGGGGAGCACGTGCAGGCGGCGCTCTGGCTGCTGCTCGCCGCCGTCACGCTCGTGTTGGCGATCGCCTGCGCCAACGTCGCGAGCCTCACGCTGGCGCGCGCCGCAAAGCGCCAGCACGAATTCGTCGTACGTCTCGCGCTGGGCGCCACGCGCACGCGGCTCGGGGCCCAGCTGACGGTGGAGAGCCTGCTCCTCGCGGCCATCGGCGGCGCGCTGGGGCTGGCGCTTGCGTCCTTCCTCGGTGACCTGCTGCGCGTGGCTGCTGCGAACGCCTTGCCGCGGATCGAGGATGTCACGATCGACACGCGTGTCCTCGCGTTCGTTGCGAGTGTATCCGTGCTTTCGGGCGTGATCGTCGGCCTGGCACCGGTCTTTCACGCATCTCGGCCTAACGCTGGCAGCGCGCTGCGCGACCGCGGCAGCGTCTCCGGCACACGCGGCGCGCTGCGCCTCCGCAGCGTACTCGTGATGGGGCAGTGCGCGCTGGCCGTCGTGCTGCTCGCCGGCGCGGGACTGTTTCTGCGTAGCCTGAATCGGCTGCGCGGCGTGGAAGCGGGTTTCGACGCGCAACGCGTGGTTGACGTGCGCATCGAGTTTCCCGCGACTACGTCGGCGACGCCCGACGCCGAGCAGGCGCTGAGGGCGATCGGCTCGCTCGGCGGCGTGGAGGCGGTGGGCTTCATCGACGACATGTTCATCGGCTCGGCGCAAACCCGGTCGATCGGCATCGCGGGGCGCGACGTCAGCACTGGCCAGATGACCGACGGGCGCGTCACCGCGGGATTCTTCAAGACGATGCGCGTGCCGCTCCTGAGGGGTCGCTACCTCACGGCGGCCGACGCGACCGCTCAGCGTCGAGACACGGCATCCGCCGCGGCGCCAGCGGAGCCGGTCGTGGTGAACGCAGCGTTCGCTCGGCGGTTCTTCCCGGGCGAGAACGCGCTGGGCCGAGTGTTCGCGGAAGGGTCCGCGCAGCAGCCGCACTCGTTCGAGATCGTCGGAATCGTGGGCGACATGCGCCGTCAAGGGCGCGAGCGTTCGCCGATCCCCGAGTTCTACACGGCGTACGTGCCAGTACCGCGAGGGCGCGCGGATCTCCTGGTGCGAGTGAGGCAGGACGTGGACCCCATGCGGCTCGCTCCGGCGATCCAGTCGTCGGTGCGCGCGCTGATCCCCGGTTCACTCGTCTGGTACGTGAGGACGGTGTCGGACCAGTTCGACGACTTCGACTCTGCGCGTCGCCTCGAGACGTGGCTCCTCGCCGGCTTCGCGGCGCTCGCGCTCGTGCTCGCCGTGGTCGGCATTTACGGCGTGGTGCAGTACGCAGTGGCGCAGCGAACGCGCGAGATCGGCCTGCGCATGGCGTTGGGCGCGAACAGCACAGCCATCATGCGGACGACGCTCGGGGAAGGGCTGCGAGCGCCGCTGATCGGGATGGGGATTGGGCTTGTCGCCGCCGGGCTACTGACCCGTCTCATGACGCACCTGCTCTTCGAGACGAGCGCGGGTGATCCCATCACGTACTCCGCGATCGCATTGGTCCTGGCAAGTGCGGCTGTCGCGGCCTGTTTTCTGCCCGCGCGGCGCGCGTCGAGGGTCGATCCAATGATCGCTCTTCGGCACGAGTAAGCCGTGATCGATCCGACGAATCCCGTCGTCGCGTTGTGCGCCGAGGGAATGGCGATGGAAGGGACGCCGGCGGAGGCCCGGCGCTTGTTCGAGCAGGCGTGGGCCATCCGGCGTGACGACTACGACGCGGCCATCGCTGCCCATTTCATCGCCCGCCACCAGCTGACCCCGGCGGACGTGCTGCACTGGAATGCCCTCGCGGTGCGGCACGCCGAGGCGGTCCCGAACGGGCGCGCCGCGGAGCTCATGGCGTCGCTGTACCTGAACCTCGGGGACGCGCACGCGAACGTCGGCGACGTCGCGGCGGGCGCGGAGGCGGTGCGACGCGCGGCCGACCACCTCGCAGCGCTTCCGCCGGGCGGCTATCGTGAGTTCGTCGCAATGGGCATCCGTCGGCTCGCAGCGCGAGTGGGCGAGTCACACGACGTCGGCAAGGACACCTAACGAATCGTCGTTGACGCGCATCCGGCCGATGAAGTCACCATGCGTGGCTACCTCGCCGCACTTCAAGGCTGACGCCGGCTGAACTTCGGCGGCTCCATCAGCATCCACGTGTTCGGGTCGAGCGCAACATCAGATGGCGCACGGTCCGCCGCGATCTCGAACCGCTGACTCGCCTGCGTCAACTCGACTTTCTCGATCCTTAGACCCACGGTGCCGTCGGCGGCGAGACCGACCTCGACGGGAAGCCGGTACGGCCTCCCCTTCTGTGTTTGCGTGAGCTGGATAACGACCTTCCGCCCGGCATCGTCCCACCACCAGGAGCCTTCGACTGCCGGAACTGTCGGCCAGTGCAACCACTGCGTGAAGAACCACTCGAGGTTTTGACCGGACGTCTCCTCGAACGCGCGCTGGAGGTCCGCACTCGAGGCGAGACCATTCTGATGTCGACGATAGTACTCGCGAATCGCCCTCCAAAACGCCTCTGTCCCAACTTGGCCGCGCAAGACGTGCAGTACGGAGCCTCCCTTTTGATAGACGAGTTGCGGAATCACGCCGCGGAGATCGGAGATGTTCTCGTGGACCAAAGGCTTTTCGGTTTGCGCGGCCGTGCGTGCACGCGCGAACATGCCCTGTACGCTTCGGATGAACGCGTCGTGGCCGACGTAGTGCTCGTCGTACAGCGCGGCGAAATACGTCGCGAACCCCTCGCTGAGCCAAGCGTCGTCCCAGTCGCTCTCCGTAACGGAGTTTCCGAACCACTGATGCGCGATTTCGTGAGCGATGGTTCCTCCGCTCCCTGGTACAGGTGGAGCCGAGGCCGTGGCTTGACCGGCGCCGCCGCGACCACGACCGCCGGCTGCCGGTGCCGGTGGCGCTGCTGGTTGGGGCATCGCGCCAGATCGCGTTCCGCCGTCGCCGTAAAAGATTACGCTCGCGTGCTCAGTCGCCCCGCGGTCAAAGGGTGCAGTCACGTTAGCCAGCTTCTCATAGCTGTACGGACCGATTCGGTCGCTAAAAAACTCGACAGCGTTCCGCGCAATCGTCTCGAAGCGTGCGATCCCGGCGTCCAACTCCTGATGCGCGACCCACGTTTGCAGCTCGACGCCCCTGACGAAGCCTGCATGGTGGACCGCAAACTGCTCGACGCCGATCGCATTCAGCCATGAAGCGATCGGCACGCTCTGCTTCCAGTGCGTCCGCTTACGCCCGTCGCCGAGCGAGACCTCGCTTTGCAGCAGTCCATTCGCGACGACCATGTATTTGTCGGGCGCGGTGACGATGAATTCACTGGTCGCTTTGGCCGACGGATGATCGATCATCGGCAACCATTCGCGTGCTTTGTCGGGCCAGTTCCACGAAAAGAAGCAACGTTCATTGTATTTGTTCACGCCCGCGCGCAAACCGTCGGCGGGAATGCCGTGGTAGCGCACGGTGAACTGTCTCAGCTCGGACGCTTTGCTCGGCCGGGGAAGCGTGATCGTGAGCCGGTTCTCGGTGTGCGTGTATCGGAGTTGGGTACTGTCGGAGACGACGCCGGTCGTGGTCATCCCCTTTCCGCTCGACGGCGTCGCCAGATCGAGGAAGAAGCTCGTGAGGCCGTCTTTGGTGAACCGGATGGTAACCGTCGCTTCACCGCGGATTTCGTCGCTCGCGTCGCTCAGCTCGAGGGCGAAGGCGTAGTGCTCGACGTGCACGCCGGGCTGGCGCGGATAGGTGTCCAGCGCGCGCAGTGGTAGCGCAACGAAGGTGAGATAGGTGAGCACCGCGACGAGTGTGCGCATGACGTTCTATGGAGAGGAATTCGGACCAAGCTGGAAGGGATTCAATATCCATTATCCATCTAGACACGATAGTCTCCGCCCGCCATTCTCACGGTCCCGTCCCCTCTCTCTCGCGACTGACCCATGATAAAGCGCGCTGCTGCACTGCTTCTGTTGTTCTTAGTCACCGGCGTCGCCTCAGCCCAGGAACGCGACGTCGTCGTCACCGGCGGTTGGCTCTTTGCGTCGACGAGCAACGCCCGTGTGAGAAATCCAGGAATTCTCATTCGCGCCGGTAAGATCTTGCGCGTGGGCGGCGACCTGTCGATTGCCGCGGCCGACGCAGAGCGCGTCCAGGTGGCCGACACCGAGACCGTCGTTCCGGGCTTCTTCGATCTCCATGCGCACTACGCGATGGATTTGTTCGGCGCCGGTCGAAAGGATGAGACGGTTGCGTACCCGCCGCTGTTTATCGCGAACGGAGTCACGTCCACCTTCCCGGCGGGCGAGATGGACCCGAACGACATGCGCGCGCTGCGCGTCAGGATCGAAAACGGCGAGGTCGTCGGTCCGCGTCTCATGAACTCCGGACCGTACTTCGGCACCGCGCGCCCAAACTGGAATCCCGAGATCACCCGCGAGCAGATCTACGCCGAGATCGACCATTGGGCAGAGATGGGAATCAAGGGCATCAAGACGAAGGGCATCACGCCCGACGAGCTCAAAGCGGTCATCGAACGTGCGCATTTTCACGGGCTGTCCGTCACCGGCCATCTCGACTCCGGCAATCGGAACAGCGTGAATCCGCGCGACGCCGTCATCATGGGCATCGATCGCATCGAGCACTTCATGGGTGGCGACGCCTTCGTGGCCGACAAATCGGCGTACGCCTCGTACCAGGACATGACGTTCGATACGCCGGCCTTCAAGAAGATCGCCGCGTTGTTCATCACGCATCACGCATACTTCGACGCGACCTTGAGCACCTACGGGATGTACGGCGCCAAGGACACGGTTCTCACGAACTACTTCGCGGGCGACGAGCGCCGGTTCCTCACGCCGTACATGCGCGACGTGCTCGCCAAGCGTCCGGCGCGCAACAACAACGTGCAGTTCGAAAAGATCTACTACGTTAAGCGAAAAGAGATCAAAGCGTTCTTCGACGCCGGCGGCGGCGATCTCATGACACTCGGCACTGACCACCCGAGTTGGGGCACGTGGTTCACGCCGTTCTCCGCTGCGCGTGAGATGTACGCGTACTCCGCATCGGGCGTCCCGAACTGGCAGATCCTGAAAATCGCGACGATCAACAGCGCCCGCGCCATGGGGTTCGGCGACCGGCTGGGCACGATCGAAGCAGGCAAGTGGGCGGATCTCGTCGTGCTTCGAGGGAATCCGCTGCAAGACATCAAGCGCGTTCGCAATCCGCGCGTCGTGATCAAAGCCGGGCGAATCTACGATCCGTCGGCGTTGCTCAAGTCCGCCGAAGGCAAGATCGGCCCGGCGAGCGCCGCCGATACGGCCGTCTGGGCTCCGACACCGCGCACCCGTCGCGGTAGTCCTCCCGGGCAGTAACTCCAGACGTTTCGTTGCGACGAGGAACGATATGAGACGCTTTATCTCGACCGGCGTCGTGGCCGGATTTGCCGTCGCGTTCGTGACGGCGCCCTCGCCACTCGCCGGCCAGCAGCGGGTCGCAGGGATCACGAGCGCAGACCTCTACAAGCTGCGCTCGTTAGGCGATGTGCAACTGTCACCCGATGGAAAGCGCGTTGCATACGCCGTCACTCGGCGCGATGGCGCAGGGCGGCCGTCGTCAGAAGCGTGGATCAGAGATCTCGCAACGGGCCAGGAAGCGCGTCTCGGCACCGACGCGACGCGTGCCTCGGCGCCGCGCTGGTCTCCGGATGGCCAGTGGGTGGCGTTCTTCGGCCGTGTCGGTGACAGCAGCGGCGTGGCCGTCGCGCACGCCGACGGCAGCGGTATTCGCTTCATCGCGCCGGTCAGTGGGACGAACCACGTCCTGCCCTCTATGGGCGAACGCCTGGCGTGGTCGCCGGATGGGAAGCGCCTCGCGTTCATCTCCAGCACGCCAGGCCCCGAGGAGGATGCGAACGGTGACCCGATGGTCATCACACGCTACTCCTACAAACCGACAGCGAGCGAAGGACTCACCCGCTTCGACGACAACCGGCGCCTCCACGTCTTCGTCGCCGATCTCTCCACGCGCCAAGTCAAGCAACTCACCTCGGGCAACTACTACGAGCACAGCATCCAGTGGTCGCCTAACGGTCAGGAGCTGATCTTCATCTCCAATCACGGCGCCGACCCTGACCGCGTCTTCAACTACGACGTGTTCGCGGTCGACCTCGCATCGGGCTCCATTCGCCAGATCACCAACACTCGCAACGCCGAATACCAGCCCGTCTGGTCTCCCGACGGACGCACGATCGCGTACCTCGGCACGAAGCGCGAGCTGACGTCGTCCGAAACGACGATGGAAGACACGCACGTCTGGATCATGAACGCAGACGGCTCGAACCGCCGCGACTTGGGCCAGGCAATCGACAATCGGCAGCGCGCGCCACGCTGGGCGCCCGATGGCAAATCGATCTACACCGTCGTGCAGGTCCGGGGCAGCTCGCACCTCTACCGTGTTCCAATCGACGGCAGCAAACCGATGGTCGTGATCGGAGACGAAGGCTCCGTCGAATCGTGGGCGCTCACGCCGAGTGGTGGCGTGATGTATGGCTTCTCGTCACCCAGTGAGCCGGCGACGCTGCGCGAACGCATGACCGACGGCTCGACCCGCGACATTATGAAGCTCAACGCAGCGCTCCTCGCGCAGCGTCGCATCGCTCCGGTCGAAGCGGTGAACTTCAAGGCGAAGGACGGGTTGCCGGTCGAAGCATACCTGACCATGCCGCTCAATCACGCACCGAACCAGAAGTATCCCATGGTGCTCTCGATTCACGGCGGGCCGCATGGGGCGCAAGGCCCCGCGTTCAACGACAAGGCACAAATCTACGCGACTCACGGGTTCGCCACGCTGATGGTGAACTACCGCGGTTCGACCGGTTACGGCCAAGCGTTCGCCGACGCGATTTTTGGTGACCAAAACGGCAAGGAAGCCGAGGATGTGTTGTCGGCAGTCGACGCGGTGATCGCCAAATACCCGTGGGTCGATTCGACGCGCCTTGGCATCGAAGGCGGCAGCTACGGAGGCCAGCTCACCGACTGGCTCATCACGCGAACTCCGCGCTTCAAGGCAGCGGTGCCCGCGGCCGGCATCGCGAACCTCGTGAGCTTCAACTACATGGCGTACTACCACGACTATCTCGCCGTGGAGTTCGGCAGATATCCGCACGAGAAAGACTTGATGGACACGCTCTGGGCGCGGAGCGCGCTGCGCTACGTGGACCGCGTGAAGACGCCGGTGATGTTCATCCACGGCGAGAACGACAACGACGTGCCGATCGCCGAGGCAGAGCAGTACTACATCGCGCTCAAGGACGTCGGAGTGCCGACGATCATGGTGCGCTACCCGCGCGAGGGACATGGCGTGCGCGAAACGAAGCACGTCGTCGATGTGATCGATAGAAGTCTTGCATGGTACGATCGGTGGTTTTCTGATCCCGCCGGGAAGATCGATGGCAAGGTGATACCGTAGCAGGCTGCTGAACAATGGTGGGAATGGTAGCCTAACGACGCAAAGGCACGCTGGTACCCCTGTGCGAACACCTGTGCGACACGACCCCTCACGAAGCTCTCTTAGACCACGCTGACGGCCATCGCCGCCATCTCGATTCCTCTCATTCCGACTCTGACCTTCACTATCACCACAAATCCAGCCGGGAACTGTTAACCCGGAGGTCCTGGGTTCGAGCCCCAGCCGGGTCATGCCGTAACTGCTGGAATCCAAAGTGGTTATCCCGCGTAGCTTCAAGCCGATGCGGCACTCGGCCTTCGCCGCTTTGGACGTTTTCCGGCGCAACGGTCGGGCGCTGCTCCAGCCGTCGCGCGATATGAGCGGCCGTGTCCTGCACGAAACGCTGATCGGTTTTACCCCGAGGCCGCGCGCCGGGTGTGCTCGTGCGTTAGGCGTCACGCCGGTATTGCCTGATTCGGGGCACCGCGGAATGCCCGTTAGGCGTACATGCTAGGTGTGGCGTTCCGATACCGGGGCCAGTGGTGCCTCGCCGTCGGCGAGTTTCCGTGCACCATGTCCGCCATTCGCCCGCCATCAGATCGAATGCGACCATCGGAACACTTTCCGCCGCACGAGGCTTGTCCCAACGTTTGCATGTCGTGTCTAACTCGGAGGGGGACATGCAGACCCAAGTGCTCCGGCTCACGGGCGCTCTGGCCCTGAGCCTAGTCGGGATCCTGGCCGCGCGCCCGTCGAAGAACGATCAACCGATCGCCGCGCTCGTAACCTCATCAAGGGCGGCCGAGCAGGACGTCATCGGTGTGCTCGCGATGATACACCACGGTGTCGTCGACTACAGCCAGCTCGGAGTGAATCACGGGACGGACCCGGCTGTGAAGGAATTCGCGCGTATGATGGTCAAGGACCATGGCCAGGCGCTCGACTCCATGTATGGGCTCGCGAGCAAGCTCAACACCACGCCGCAGATGAGCGAGAAGGCGGCCCACCTCGACAAGGAATTCAAGAAGGATATCCAGGACCTGAAGGCGAAAAAGGACGGCCGGGAGCTCGACAAGGAATTCATGGATGAGCAGATCGACTTGCACCAGGAGACGATCGGCGTCATGAAGGACCTCGACGAGAAGACCAAGGACGCGACCCTGAAGCGCGCGATCACGGCGACGCTGCCGAAGATGCAGGCACACCTCGATCGGGCCAAGCTGGTCAGAAAGAACATGGGCTGAGCGCGCCGTGCTCGAGATCATCCAAGCGGTGTGAATCCGCAATCGTTAGGGCCGGTCTTCGGATCGGCCCTTCGATTTCATGCGAGCGGCGACCGATGAGGCGAAGGTCGTACGTCGAGCGAAGTCGGTGCATGTAGGCGCCCAATCCGCCGAATGCCGTGCCGAGCTTGGGACTCGACGAGAACACCGGCACCAGGAGCCACGGCGAACGCGACTCCGCGGGGGCCGGCTGCGCTGACGTGTCCGGCGAAGGCTCCTGCGCCGATGCGGAGCCGGACAATGCGACGGCCGCCAGAAGCACCGACAGTCGCGTTAGGCCATGGTTCATAGCTGCAACGCCCTCTTCAGAAACGCAGGAAGCTCCCGTCGCCGCCGTTTCATGAATTCTCGAACCCCGGTGGGACCGAGACCGAGAACCTCGGCGATCATCGGCTGCGCCGCGAACGGGAACAGGCAACTGCTCGTCAGTGTGACGAGGAACTGCTCGGCCGACACGGGCGCGATCCCTTTTGCTTTGACGTGCTCGTCGATCTGCTCGCGCAGCTTGTTGACCATGCGGCGCGCGATCTGGCGTCTCTCCGCGGAGTAGAGGTCATCGACGAGATCCGGATGTCGCGCCGACTCACTGATGACATACGCCAGGAGATACGGGTGGCGCGTGAGCCTTGTGTAGTAGGCATCGACGAACCGGTCGATCTTATCGTCGAGCGAAAAGGTCGGACGCCAGCATCTCGAGGATGCCCGGAACGAATGACGAGGCGATGCGAA
>Ga0207701_10004336_pt1 | contig 14413 bp, 11 predicted proteins | sample KBSSwiSSwithPhiX_FD_184294 | JGI IMG/M metagenome (GOLD analysis project Ga0207701, IMG submission 184294) | Switchgrass rhizosphere bulk soil microbial communities from Kellogg Biological Station, Michigan, USA, with PhiX - S5 (SPAdes) (version 2) | ecosystem: Environmental > Terrestrial >... | reverse complement strand
CCGAAGCCATCCAGCACCTCGTCTTCGAAGTCGGCAAGCAGCATTACGGCAAGGAGAAGCTGCGCGACTGGTTCCAGGCGCTCTACGAGACTTTGCTCGGTTCCAGCCAAGGTCCGCGCATGGGCAGCTTTATCGCCCTCTACGGAATCGACAACAGCCGCCGGCTGATCGAGGAAGCGCTTGCCGCCTGATCGCTATTGCGGCTCCAGGCCCATCGCCGCGAAATGCTCGATCTTGCGCGGCGCGATAATCAGGCCGTCCACTCCGGGAGTATCGAGCACGAAGCGAAGGGCTGCCTCGGCCATGCTCTGCTGCCGTTCCCCGGCATCCCGTCTCAGTTGTTCGATAGCGTCGAAAGCGTCCGGGCTCGAATAAGCGACGCAGGCCTCCGGAGCTCGGACGAAACGGCTGCCGGATGGCGGAACCTCGCCAGCGCGATACTTGCCGGTCAGGAACCCGCCGGCAAGCGGGCTGAAGGCGGTGTAGCGAAGTCCATGGTCCGCGCAGTAGGGGATGAGTGCATCGGCATCCGCCGTCGCCAGCAAATTATATTCGTTCTGCACATATTCAAAGCGCGCACCCAGCGCGCTGCCGGCAATGGTCCGGACCGCCTCGACATCCTGCATCGTTGCATTGGAGATGCCGAAACGCTCGATCTTGCCCGCTTCGACACCGCGCTCCATTGCCTGCAGCGTCTCCTCGAGCGGCGTCACGCGGTCGAACTCGTGGATGTAATAGAGGTCGATCCGGTCCACGCCCAAGCGGCTTAGCGACTGGTCGAGATGACGGGAGACCTGCTTGCCGCTGAGCGGCGCCTCCCCCGGCGGGCAGCCATGCGGATTGCCTACCTTCGTCGCGACCTGCGCGCTCCGAACGAAGGCCGCGTCCTGCGCCTGGAGCCATTTGCCGAGGATGCGTTCACTCGCACCGCCACCGTAAGTGTTCGCGGTGTCGAACCGCCGGAGTCCGACGCGGCGCGCATGGTCGAGAAGCTGCAACGCCTGCTTTTCGCTGTCTCCGCCGCTGCGCAAGTGCGGCGCAGAACCGATGCCGCCGAAATTGCCGCAGCCGAAGACAATCCGGTCGAGATCACGCTCGGAGAACATGCTTTCCTTCCATCGGCCGCTGCGACGCCGTTACTAGACGGGTCAGCGGCTAACGGAAGGGCAAGAGCCTAGCGCGCCGCCAGCTTCTCCCGGTGCACCGGCTCGCCCGGCACTTCCTGGGCATCAAGCCTCACGGCTTCTTCATGGCTGAGCCCGGCTTTCTCCAGGGCCACGACCAGCGCCTGCTTCGGGTCGACGGTTATATCGGGTGCGATTCCGTCGCCTTCCCAATCCTTGCCGGTCTTGATGTCGTAGGTCCGGCCCACCGGCATCCACACGCCGAAATGCTCGTTGAGCGGACGGCCACCGCCGAAGTGGTTCGCGCCCGCCGTCGCTTCGCCGATTAGAGTCGCACGGCCCGTGGACTTCAGCGCCAGGGCGAAATGCTCGGCGGCCGATGCGCTCCTGTTCGACGTCAGAAGATAGACCTTCGCCTTGCGCAACGGCGTGTCCTCGCCGGGAATGGCAGTGTGGGTCGCAACCATCTTGTCGCCCTGCGCCTCGAAGTTGAGCGTCGGCCCCGAGGAAAGCGGCGAATCGCCCCTGTCGAACAGGTCCTTGGCGACCGCCATCTTCACAAGCGGGGTCTTCTTCGCGAACAGGTAGGAGAAGATCGCGTCCTGTTCGTCCAGGCCGCCGCCGTGGTGGTTGCGGAGGTCGAAGATCACGGTCTTCGCATTGACGTTATCCGCCAGCCACTTCCTAACGCTCGCCATCTCCTCGTCGGTGCCCATGAAGGCAGTGAAGCGGATGTAGGCGATGCCCGGAGCGATCGTCTTCGCCGACTGGATGAGCGGCGGCCATCCAGGAGGCGGTCCGCGACGTTCGTGAGTCTCTTCTGCGCCCGCAGGCTGCGGCGGCGGAGCGAGCATAACGTGCAGATGCCCATCCTTGTGCACCGCAAGCAGGTCATCGGTCATCAGCTTTGCAAGCTCGGCGCGCGTGCCGCTGTCGTAGCGGCCGGCGGCGGCATTCTTGCGCAGCATGGCGGCATAATCTTCTGCATTGTCGCGGAAGACGAAGGACTTGATCAGGCTATCGGCGAGCGTCTGGGCGACCGTGCGGCCTTCGCCAGGCTCGACGGCAAGCGTTCCAGCGCCCGTTTCCGACGCCGGGGCCTGGACGGAAGGGGGAACCGTGCCGGCCGCCGGCGCCGGGGCAGCCGCCTCGGCGGGAGGAATAAGTGCGAGAGCGGTTGCTAAGGAAACGGATGCAAGAAGGCTGCGCATTGAAAAAGCTCCGGAACTTTCGTCGAGCCTAGCCAAGCATTCCGCTCATTGCGTGCAATCTTGATGCATGCAGCGCCAAATTTTGGCACAACTGGCGCCATGCTCGACCGTTTCGATCTCCAGCTTCTGAACCTTGTCCAGAACGACGATTCGCGCACCGCCGAGCAGCTTGCCGGGGAAGTGCCCTTGTCGGCGTCCGCAATCGCACGCCGCCTCCGCCGGCTTCGGGCAGATGGCTGGATAGCCAGAACGATCGCGCTGCTTTCGCCGCAGCTCACCAACCGCCGTCTTCGTGCAATCGTTCACGTGCAGCTGTCGGAGCATGCCGACCAACGCGGCAAGCAAGCGCTCCTCGAACGCGTTCGCCGCGTTCCGCAGGTGCAGTTCTGTTACGAGCTGGCCGGTGTCTATGACCTGCTGCTTCTATTCGACTGCGCGCACATGGACGAGTTCACCGCTACTGCCGAAGCGGTGCTCGTCGCTGATCCGACCGTCCGGCGTTACGAGACGAGCTTCGTCAAGCGCGAGGTGAAGTTCGACCCGTTCGTGGAATTGATCGAGCCCGACTAGCTAGCTTTCTTGCTCGCGATCCACCGGTCGATCTTCTGTTCCAGGATCTCGAGCGGAAGAGCGCCGGTATCGAGCACCTGGTCGTGGAATTCGCGGATGTCGAACTTCGGCCCAAGCGCAGCCTGTGCCTTGTCGCGAAGCCGCTGGATGGTCATCGCACCCGTCTTGTACGCGGTCGCCTGCGAGGGAATGGCGATGTAGCGCTCTACCTCGGCGGTCGCCTCAGTCTTCGACATGCCGGAATTCGACAGCATGTAATCGATCGCCTGCTCGCGGCTCCAGCCCTTGGCGTGGATGCCCGTGTCGACGACCAGCCGCATCGCGCGAAGCATTTCGTCATTCAAGGTGCCGAAGCGAGGGTACGGATCCTTGTATAGCCCCATTGGGTAACCGAGCGTCTCCGCATAAAGGCCCCAGCCCTCGGCATAAGCGGTGTTCCCGCCAAAGCGCATAAAGGCTGGAAGCCGGTCGTTCTCCTGCGCAAGGCTGATCTGGAAATGGTGGCCCGGCTCGCCTTCGTGCAGGAAAAGAGTCGTCATCACCCAGGTGCTTCGCGACGGCAGGTCGTACGCGTTGAAGTAGAAAGTGCCCGGGCGTGATCCGTCAGGCGTCCCTTGCTCGTACGACCCGCCGGCCTCGAACTTCTCGCGGAACGGCTCGTACGGTCGGATCACGAGGCTCGCCTTCGGCATATGTGCGAAATATTCCGGAAGCTTCGGCTCGACCTTCTTCTGGATGTCGTAGAATCCCTGGGTCAGCGCCTCGCGGCTCTTCGGCTGGAACTTGGGGCTGGTCCGCATGTAATCGAAGAAGGCGTGAAGATCGCCCTTGAAACCGACCTCCTGCTTGACCTCCTCGAACTCCTTGGTGATGCGCGCGACCTCGCTGAGGCCCGTCTGGTGGATCTGCTCGGCCGTCAGCGGCAGCGTCGTCGTGGATTCGAGGAGATATGCATAGAGCTTGTCTCCGCCCTTCATATATTTGAGCCCCATGCCCTCGCGCGCATTGGCCAGATATTCGTTCTGGAAGAAGTCGCGAAGCCGGGTCAGCGCCGGATAGATTTGGTCGGTTATCGCAGCGCGATAGTCCTTCGTCAGCCGCTCGCGGTCGGCGGCGGAAATGCTGTCCGGGAATTGCTTGATGGGCCCGAAATAGGGCGATTCCTCGGGCGTCTGCTTCAGCTGGTTGTTCAGCTGCTCGATCATGTTGCGGACGGTCAGCTTGGTATCGACAACCCCGCTGGCCTCGCCTTCCTTGAACCGCCCGATCGCGCGGTCGATGAAGGTGACGAAGTCCTTGTGGCGCTTCAGGTTGTTCTCATAATCCTCGAGCGTCTTGAATGGCGCCGCGCCCTTGCCGCTGGCGAAGGTCGGATAGAAAGTGTGCACGCCGAAGAAGTGATTGATCGGCCGAACCTTGGTCAGCGCGAGGATGTCCGGCTGAAGGCCGCGAAGCGTGTCCTTCGTCTGCCATTCGAAGGTGTCGTAGGCGAGCCGGTCCGTTTCATCGAGCTTCGCCAGGTCGATCGCGTGGAGCGCCGCGAGGTCATGCTCGGCAGCGGCCTTTTCGCCCGCATAATATTCATCGGTGATGAAATCGCCGAGGCGGTCGGCATAGCGCGTATCGCCGCGGAACAGCGCCTGGATTGGGTTGCGCTTCAGGCTCGCCTCATCGCTGGCCTTGAAGAGTTCGAAGAGCTTGTCGTGCTCGCTCTGGACCGAAGCGGCAGGCGCCGCCGGAACGGGAGACTGGGCCTCAGCCGCGGTCGCGCACAGGGCGCAGGTCGAAAGAAGTGCGGCGAAGCCAAATGCGCGAATCGTCATCGGAGACCCCTGAATGTGCGAGCTAGTGTCTTAGCCGCTTAATACGGTCGTTGCGCAGCCGCAACCCGTCGCGCCAAAGGAAAAGGGCGCTGCGGCAACCCGCAACGCCCTTTCGATCAACGCCCGACCGGACTCTACCAGAAGAAGTCGTAGATCACGTCGACGACCTGGCCGGTATAGGTGTCGACCAGAAGCGCGTCGTTGTAATAGCGCACCCACCGGTATGGGTACGGCGCGTACGGCAGCCGGTACTGGTACGGGTCGTTCAGCCAGTAGTTGCTGCTGTAGTAGCTCGGCCACATCCGCCAGCCGATCCCGTAGCGGTGATAATTCCAGCCGAACGGATCGAAATAGAATCCGAGGTGGAAGATCGACCGGTGATGCCGGCGATGGTTGCGCCAGTCGTAATGATGGTTGTTCCGCCAGTCGGTCCGCCAGTGATGGTCGCCATGGCGGTCGTGGCGCCGCGCTGTCTCGGGGAGCGGTGCGGGCCGGTCGGGACGAGCGCCTTCGGGAGGCCGAACGCGAACATGGCCGCGATCCGTACGCCCGCCGGCATTGGGCTGGCCTACGTCGCGGGCGTCGCGATGGTCGCGGTTGCGCCCGTTGGCGACGCTGTCATTGTTGTTGCCTGCGCCATTCGGCTGAAGCACCGGCCGGCCGCGCTCGTTGACATTGGACTGCGCTGCGTCGGCATCGCCGGAACGATCGCGGACTCGCTCGCGCACCTGCGCACGCCGGGCTTCGATCTCGGCCGCACTGACCTCGGCCTGGTCGGACGAGCGGTCGCGGATACGCTCCTGCACCTGCGCGCGGTGGACATCGACCTGGGCGGGCGTGGAATCGCCAGCCGACTGGCCGTTACCATTGAGGGACGCGCGCTCGGCGTGACGCTCGACCTGCTGGGAGCGCACCGAACGGGACTCCGACCTTTCCTGGCGGGACTCCGACCGATCCTGATGGGATTCCGACCGTTCGACATGGCGATCCTCGCGCGGACCGGAAAAGTCGTCGCGGCCGGGACGCTCCGCGAAGGCTGGCGAAATGGCGGTGCCCGCAAGGAGCATCGTGAGGAGGAGATTACGCATACTTGCCTCTGGAAAATTGCAGTTCATTTAACGCTTGCTTGAGCCTCGCCAGATGAGCCGTTGCTGAACCGTTATGGTTCCCTCCCGTTCAGCTTCGCTTGCAAAGATTCCGAAGGGCGCACATCCCGCAAAATGTGACCGGGATTGCAACCTCCAAAGGCCGCATCGGTGTGCTCGAGAAAGGCAGCGGCGGGCCGCCGATTATCTTCCTCCATGGCGTGGGTTCGGACAAATCGGTCTGGGCTCCGCAGCTGGAATATTTTGGGCGCACGCGCCGCTCGGTCGCATTCGATTACCCCGGCTATGGCGATAGCGACCCGGCGCCAAAGGGAACGACGCGGGACGATTTCGCGCGGGCGATCCTTGCCTCGTTGGACGCGCTGGGAATTGCGGACGCACATGTCTGCGGGCTATCGCTGGGCGGAGTCATCGCCATCGCACTGCACGCAGTCGCGCCCAAGCGCTGCCGATCGCTGATCCTCGCCGACACGTTTGCAATCCACCCCGACGGCCGGGCAATCTTCGAGCGCTCCGTCGCAGGATCGCAGAACCTTCGGGCAATGGCCGAAGCGCGCGTCGACGTCCTCCTCGCCCAGCCGGCGGATACCGGTCATCGCAGCGATACCGTGGAGACCATGTCGCGCATCGACCCGGCCGCCTACCGGATCGGCGCCGAGGCTGTCTGGCTCGCCGACCAGCGCGACCGCGCGGCCGCAATCGACGTGCCCACGCTCGTGATCTGCGGGTCGGAGGACAAGCCGACCCCACCCGCATTGTCGCACGCGCTCGTCGAGCTAATTTCCGGGGCTCGCTATGCGGAGATTGCGGGCGCCGGCCACCTGACGAATGTCGAGAAGGCCGACGAGTTCAACGCGCTGGTCGAGCAGTTCATCGCCCATGTCTGAGGCCTACATCGTCGATGCCGTGCGCACCGCCGGCGGGCGGCGCGATGGCGCGCTCAAGGACTGGCACCCGGTCGACCTTGGCGCTGCAGTCCTGAATGCCTTAGTCGAGCGCACCGGCGTCGATCCCGCCGCAATCGACGATGTGATCGCCGGCTGTGTCAGCCAGATCGGCGAGCAGAGCTGCCACGTCGCTCGCAACATGGTGCTCGCCTCCTCGCTTCCCGACAGCGTCCCCGCGGTGACCATCGACCGTCAGTGCGGAAGCTCGCAGCAGTCGGTCCATTTCGCCGCGCAGGCCATAATGAGCGGGACTCAGGACCTGGTCATCGCCGCGGGCGTGGAGAGCATGAGCCGCGTCCCGATGGGAACGCCTGTCTTCCTACCGCTTCAGGCCGGCATCGGCACCGGGCCCTGGCCGAAGTCGATCCAGAACCGCTACGGCGTGACCGAGTTCACCCAGTTCCGGGGCGCCGAGATGATGGCGAACAAGTACGGCTTCTCGCGCGAGCAGCTCGACGAATTCGCGCTCCACAGCCACCGCAAGGCGGCTGCGGCGACGCAGGCCGGAGCCTTCGACGCGGAGATTGTCCAGGTTGGCGATCATCGGAGCGACGAAGGCATACGCCACGATGCGTCGCTGGAGGGGCTGGCGGGGCTCAAGACGCTCGTCCCCGACGGAGTCATCACCGCCGGCAACGCCAGCCAGATCTGTGACGGAGCCGCGGCGGTGCTCATCGCAAGCGAATCCGCGGTGAAGCAACATCGCCTGACCCCGCTCGCGCGCATTGACCGGCTTACCGTGACTGCCGGCGACCCAGTCATCATGCTCGACGAGCCGATCAGAGCGACCGCCGTCGCGCTTGAGAAAGCGGGCCGCACCATCGCCGACATCGACCTGTACGAAGTCAACGAAGCCTTCGCGCCGGTGCCTTTGGCGTGGTTGCAGCAGGTCGGCGCCGACCCCGACCGCCTCAATGTCCATGGCGGCGCGATTGCGCTCGGCCACCCGCTCGGAGCCTCCGGGGCAAAGCTCATGGCGACGCTCGTCCACGCGCTGCGCAGCCGTGGCGGCCGCTTCGGTCTCCAAACCATGTGCGAGGGCGGCGGCATCGCCAATGTGACGATCATCGAACGGCTGGCCTAGCGTCCGTTTCCGACCCATTGCGGTCATTCAACGGGGCCAAGCAAGCCCCCAAGCGGCGCTAGTGTCCGCTTTCCACCCATTGCGGACACTGAGTGCGAAGGCGGCTCAGGGATGGACAGTTCCCCGAGCCACCAACTTTGTCCTGCGAGTTACCCGAGCGGGGGCCCTCCGCAGATACATGCCTGTTGCCGCATCAGCGAAGCGCAATCGATCAGTAAAGGAATGTAGGCGCCCCTAGGGTGCCATGCGCCCGCTCGAAACCGGCAAGGAGAGGGTAGTGTCCGCCTTCCACCCAAAGCTGCCGCCAGAGTTAGCCGTCGTTTCTTCGCCAGCTGACGAAAAACATTGCAGTCGCCATCAGTGCGAGAATGCCAAGTCCCACTACGGCGCCAGTGTGGCTGGTCGGGCCGAAAAGATGCCCACCATCAAACCGAGGCAGCCCAGAGCGAAGAGAATTGCGGGGCCCGTCTTCACATTGCTCCTGTAAATGAAATGATTGGAGTGATGGAAGGCTAGCGTCCGCTTTCCACCCAAAGCGGACATTGGCCTGTCCTACTGCGCCCAATCTGTGTCATTCAACCCGGATGCGCTTCGATCGTCAGATCGCCCTTTTGAAGCACCCTCGCACGACGCCGATTCACGCGCGCGCGTGTAGCTTCGCTGCATTCGCTGCCTTTCGTGAGGTTCGGTCATGAAGATCGCCTGCATCGGCGGCGGGCCGGCGGGCCTTTACTTCGCCATCTCGATGAAGCTTCGCGACCCGAGCCACGAGATCGAAGTCTTCGAACGCAACGCCGAGGGAGTGACGTTCGGCTGGGGCGTCGTCTTCTCGGACCAGACGGTCGAAAACCTGACGGCCAACGATCCCAAGTCGGCGCAAATCATTGCGTCCGAATTCGCGCACTGGGACGACATCGACGTCCACATCAAGGGCGAGTGCATCACTTCGTCGGGCCACGGCTTCATCGGCATCGGCCGCAGGCGCTTGCTCGAAATCCTGCATGACCGCGCGCGCGAGCTGGGGGTGCGCCTCCACTTCGAGGCCGAGTGTGATCCTGCCGATCCGAAGTGGAAGGACTACGATCTCGTCATCGCCGCCGACGGCGCCAACTCGCGCTATCGCGACGCTCACCATGACGAATTCGGAGTCGACATCGACGTCCGCGCCAACAAGTTCGTCTGGCTCGGCACGCCGAAAGTCTTCGAGGCTTTCACCTTCGCTTTCGAGGAGACCGAGCACGGCTGGATCTGGGCCCACGCCTATCGCTTCGCGCCCGATTGCTCGACCTTCATTGTCGAGTGCTCGGAGGAAGTGTGGCGCAACTTCGGCTTCGACCGCATGTCGCAGGAGGAGAGCATCGCGGCCTGCGAGAAGCTCTTTGCCAAATATCTCGACGGTCACGCGCTGCAATCCAATGCAAGCCACCTCGTCGGCTCGGCCGCCTGGCTGAACTTCCGCCGCATCAAGTGCGACAATTGGGCTGTCGGCAACGTGATCCTTCTCGGGGACGCCGCGCATACGGCCCACTTCTCGATCGGCTCAGGGACCAAGCTTGCGCTCGAAGACGCGATCAAGCTCGCCGAGGTCCTCAACCGCCCCGGCCTTTCGCGCGATGCCGCGCTGTTCGAATATCAGGCCGAACGCAACCTCGAGGTGCTCAAGCTCCAGAACAGCGCGCGCAACTCGACCGAATGGTTCGAGACGCTTCACCGCTACCTGCATTTCGAGCCGTTACAGTTCGCTTATTCGCTCCTCACGCGATCGCAGCGCATCAGCCACGAAAACCTCCGGCTTCGCGACCGCGAATGGCTCGAGGGCGTCGAGCGCTGGTTCTGGAAGCGGGCCACGGAGGGCCGGTCGAACAAGACCGCGCCGCCAATGTTCGCGCCGTTCAAGCTCCGCGCGATGGAGCTTGAGAATCGCATCACCGTCTCGCCTATGGCCATGTATTCGGCGGTCGACGGCGTGCCCAACGATTTCCACTTCGTCCATTACGGCGAGCGCGCGCTGGGCGGGGCCGCTTTACTGTTCACCGAGATGACCTGTGTGTCGCCGGAAGGTCGGATCAGCCCCGGCTGCACCGGCATTTGGAACGCCGATCATGTCGCCGCGTGGAAGCGGATCGTCGAGTTCGTTCATTCGAACAGCAAGGCGAAGATCTGCCTCCAGCTCGGCCATTCAGGCTCCAAAGGATCGACCAGGCTCGGCTGGGACGGGAACGACGTCCCGCTCGACGAGGGCAACTGGCCGGTGATGGCAGCGAGCGACATCCCCTGGTCGCCGGCCAATCAGGTGCCCACCCCGATGACGCGCGCGGACATGGACCGGGTGCGCGACGAATTCGTGACTGCGGTAAAGATGGGGATCGAGTGCGGCTTCGACATGGTCGAGCTTCACGCCGCGCACGGCTATTTGCTGTCCGGCTTCCTGACGCCGCTGCAAAATAATCGCACCGACGAATATGGCGGATCGCTGGAAAACCGGCTTCGCTATCCGCTCGAAGTCTTCCGGACGATGCGGGAAGCCTGGCCGAAGGACAAGCCGATGTCGGTCCGCATCTCCGCCACGGACTGGATGGGTGAGGAGGGTATAACGCCAGACGATGCCGTGGCGATTGCCGAGGCTTTCCGAAATGAAGGCGCGGACCTGATCGACGTTTCGGCCGGCCAGACCTCCACCGAGGCGCAGCCTGTGTACGGCCGGATGTTCCAGACGCCCTTTTCCGACAAGCTTCGCAACGAGGGCCGCCTCGCGACCATGGCGGTCGGCAACATCTACGAGCCCGACCATGCCAACTCGATCCTCGCCGCCGGTCGCGCCGACCTGGTCGCGCTTGCGCGCCCGCACCTGATCGACCCCTTCTGGACTCTCAGGGCTGCGGCCGCGCTGGACTATCGCGACGTCCATGTGCCGCCGCAGTATCTGAACGGGCAAACGCAACTCGCCCGTAACCTGAAGCGCGAGGCGGAGGCCGCCGCCGCGCTTCGGGTCTAGATGGTGATCGGATCCAGGAAGACTCCGCCCGCCTCGTGTCCGCAGGACCAGCGGATCTCGCAGCGGACTGGGCGGGCTTCCTGCATCTGAAGGGTGATCGCTGTTCCGAGCTCGAGTTCCTCGATGGAGCGCAGGCGAAAGCCGTCTTTCGAAACGTCGACGATGGTCACGTCGACGGTGCAACCGTCGGATTCGGTGACGACTCCGGCGCAGTTCAGCGCCACCCGCCGCTCTCGGCCGGTGCGAATGCAGGCAAAAAGGTCACTCCCTGACTTCATCTCTGGTCCCCCCTGCCAACACACCGGCAGCGAATGGCAGGAATCGACCGCGCCCGAGCAAGACGCAGCCGGATCATCCATTGGGGAAACGAAAGCGCGCCCGCTATTCGCGGGGTCGGCGCCGGTCCACTCGGCCCCCATTGGTCCACATCCGGGAACAGTTTAATTTCAGTCCGTTTACCGAGAAGAAATAATCACGGTTCCGGGCCCGTTTACCCTGTTTGACGAGGGACTATCCGGCTGCTGTGCGCTTCAGTCTCCTCAGATAAATCCGAAGAAATCGGCGTTGTTGAGGGCCGTTCCGGGGTCGACGGTTGCGAACAGGACCTGGGCGACTCCGCCGACGCCGTCGGCATCGTAGAAGATCTTCCCGGTCGCCGAGTCGTATATGATCCGGTCGCTTGCATCGAGCGCCGCCGTGCCCGCCACGAATGCGGAGGCCGCGAGCGTCCCATTGGCAGCGACGCCGGAGAAGATCGCCCGGTCGAGCTGGATGGTGTCGTCGGCGACGACGAAGTCGAGGATGTCGTCGACGTTGCTGGCCCCGAGCGCCGTGTCGAAGACGAAATTGTCGGCGCCGTTGCCGCCGGTGAGATCGTCGTTGCCGATCCCGCCGATGAGCGTGTCCGCACCGCCGCCGCCATCGAGGATGTCTCCGGCTGAGCCGCCGTCGAGGACATTGGCACCGGTGTTGCCGGTGATCGTGTTGCCGAGGTTATTGCCCGTGCCGTTGATCGCCCCGCCGCCGGTCAGCGTCAGGTTCTCGACGCCTCCGGCGAGCGTGAAGGTCACCGAGCTCTTGACCAGGTCGGTGCCGGACGAGGGGTTCTCGACAATGATGTCGCCGGCGTCGTTGACGATATAGGTATCGGCGCCGAGCCCGCCTTTCATCGTGTCGGCCCCGCTGCCGCCGTTGAGAGTGTTCGATCCAGAATTGCCGTTGATGATGTTGTCGAGCCCATTGCCGGTGCCGTCGATATCGGCACCGCCGGTCAGCGTGAGAGTCTCGATACCTCCGGCAAGCGTGAAGGTGACCGAGCTGTTGACCAGGTCGGTACCGCCCGTATCCGTGACGGTGTCGCCGACGTTATCGACGCTGTAGGTATCGTTGCCGCCGCCGCCGGCCATGGTGTCGGCGCCGATGCCGCCGTTGATATTATTGTTGCCGATGTTCCCGTTGATCACGTTGTTCAGCTCATTGCCGGTGGCGCTGGTGTTGCCGGTGCCAGTGAGGGTCAGGTTCTCGAGATTGGCTCCCAACGTGAAGGTCACGCCGCTCTGCACCGTATCGGAGCCTTCGCCGACGTTTTCGGTCACCGTGTCGCCAACGTTGTCGACAACAAAGAGGTCATTGCCGCCGCCGCCCTCCATGGCGTCGGCACCAATTCCGCCGTCCAGCGTGTCGTTGCCGCCATTGCCGCGAAGGATGTCCTGCCCGGCGTCTCCGTTGAGCGTCTCGTTGGCGCCCGAGCCGATCAAAGTGTCGGCCTCTGCCGCGCCGGAGATGGTGATTGGCGAGGCGGCCAGCGAACCCGCGAATCGGCCGATCCCGCCAACCCCGCCGTCCGAGGCAGCGCCGTCGACAAACGCATTGATGCGGCTCGCTGTAATGGTCGAGGAGATGCCCTGATAGATGTTGTCGCCAGCAAATAGCGTCAGCACGCCGCCAACCGTGATCGAATCGTTGATCCGGATGTCTTCGCCAGAGCGAAGGTTCACGTCCGTCGCGTTGGCGGGCGAGACTGCCGCCAGGACCGTCAGCCTGCCGGACTCCGAATTGCCGATCTGGAGGTTGCCGGTAAAGATCCGATCGAGCTCCGCATCAGCCAATTCCAAAGCGTTGAGGACTTCGCCGCCGGCACCGACCAGAATCTCTCTGCCATCAGTGAACGGCAAGAGAAGCACGGTGCCGAGGCTTGCCGTTATTGCCGATGCATCATTGATGAGAATCCGATCGGCCCGAACGTTAACGTCGCCGGAACTCGAGCCAACGCCCCCGGGCGCATCCAGTATGAGCGACCCATCGGGCCCGGTGGTGAGATTGACATTCCCACCGGACAACCCGCTCGCAAGGATGCTGGCGTCGTCACCGTGGTTCATCGTGACGTTAATGCTGCGCGCCGCCGTAATATTGACATCGCCGCCCGTACCCTGGCCGAAATCGTCGCTAGCCATGTCGGAAAAGCCGTCGATGACGAAGTCCCGGCCTGCCTCGATCGTGATGTTGCCGCTCGCGCGGACGTCGTTGTCAAAGTCGAATCCACCGGTTCCAAAGGCGATGTCCCTGGCGGCTCTGACGACGATGTTGCCGTTGGGGGCGGTTATCGCGTCTCCGTCAACGTTCGAAATTATGTCGGAATCGAAACCGTTGGCGATAAGCGTCACGTTGCCGGACGTGTTGCCGCCATGGACGTCTTCCAAGCCGGTCGTGTCCGAGAGCGTGATCGAACCGTTATTGGTCAGCGTGAGATTGCCGGAAGTCGCGACATCGAGTCCGTCAACTTCTGCCGAGAGGCCGCCGATTGTGAGCGCTCCGAAATTCCGAAGGTTGATGCCGCCGGTGTTGGTCTCGGCCTCCATCGCGCCCACTTGAGTTTCCAAGGCGTTGCCGGCGGTTCCCACGCCGGTGCCGGCGCTGAGAATAAGCGAACCGGCAACGATATCAGCGCCGGCATCGGTTCCCCTCTCGGTGATCGCACCGTTGGAGATGAGGGTGACCGTTCCGGAAGTTTCGATAGAGTTGACCGTGATGGAATCCGGCGATTGCGTGGAATCGGCAAAGTCGCCGGCCGTGAGGCGCGACGTCCCCAGCGAATCTGTCAAATTGATAACCAGAGTGATGCCAGCGACCGACGGATCGAAGAAGAGGTCATCGGTCGGGTGTTCGAAGACGACCACGGTCCCGTCAGGAAATCGGATTTGTGAGAAATTGTTGCCTGGGATGCCGTCATCCTCGAGGAAGTAGGTTCCGGGATCGCTGGCAAAGATGGTCACGGAAATGGGCGGCATGTGTCTTCCTTCCACGGAGGCGGGAGGACTCAATGACGCAGTCTGTCCCTATGTCGGCACAGGAAACGACTTGGCGGAGGTGAAGCTTTCGCAGCGCGATGGACGAGCGAAATCACTTTGCCCCCACCCGCATGGCGACACTACACCGCCGCCTAGCGAGGCGCCAGCGGTCTTCTCATGTAGCCTGGGGGATGGCGGAGACGGAGTCCGTTAGACTGTCGCGCTTAGCACGTTGATATCTCGAATATTTTTCAACCAAGGAGCAA
>Ga0207701_10004334_pt1 | contig 14414 bp, 14 predicted proteins | sample KBSSwiSSwithPhiX_FD_184294 | JGI IMG/M metagenome (GOLD analysis project Ga0207701, IMG submission 184294) | Switchgrass rhizosphere bulk soil microbial communities from Kellogg Biological Station, Michigan, USA, with PhiX - S5 (SPAdes) (version 2) | ecosystem: Environmental > Terrestrial >... | reverse complement strand
GACGATCGTCTGCAGCGCGTTGATCACGTGCGCGGCAAACGGCATCGGGTCGCGCCCGAGGTGCGGCATCGCGGCGTGGCCGCCGCGCCCGATCGCCACGATCTCGAAGATGTCGTATGCGCCCATGAGCGGACCTTCGCGCAACGCGATGCTGCCGACGGGAAGCTCCGGCCAGTTGTGCATGCCGTACACCGCCTTCATCGGAAAGCGCTCGAACAAGCCCTCCTGCACCATGACGCGGCCGCCGCCCTCGTTCTCCTCGGCGGGCTGGAAGATGAAATACGCGGTGCCGTCGAAGCGCTTGCGTTGCGCCATCCCGCGCGCAGCGCCCAGGAGCATCGTCGTGTGGCCGTCGTGGCCGCATGCGTGCATCTTGCCTTCGGTCTTCGATGCGTGCGCGACGCCGGACTTCTCGTGAATGTGAAGCGCGTCGAGGTCCGCTCGCAGGCCGACCGCATCCTTCGATCGACCGTGCCTCAACACGCCGACCACGCCGGTGCCCGCGAGCCCGGTGTGCACTTCGAGCCCGAATGCGCGGAGCTTGTCCGCGACGAACGCGCTCGTCGCTTTCTCCTCGAACGCGGTTTCCGGATGCGCGTGGATGTGATGACGCCACGAGCGCATGTCGGCGTCGAGCGCGGCGATTTCGGGCAGGAGGTTCATCGCGGGCTTTCGCGTGGGGCAACAGATGAGATGATAGACGCATGCCTGCAGGAATTGTCCTTTGCATCCGCCACGGCGAATCGACCTTCAATGCCGCGTGGGCGGCGAACCGCACCGATCCCATGCACTGGGACGCGCGCTTGAGCGCGCTCGGCCTCGAGCAGGTCCGGCAGGCACGCGAGGTCATGCGCGCCCATCCCGTCGAGCTCGTGCTGGTCTCGCCGTTGACCCGCGCGCTCGAGACCGCGGTCGGGTTGTTTCGCGATCACCCGCATGCGCCGCCGATGCGCATCGTGCCACTCCTGCGCGAGCGCGTGGAGAACAGCTGCGACATCGGCAGGGCACCCTCGGAGCTGGCCGCGCAATTTCCGGCATTGAACTTCGCGCACCTGTCGCCGGTGTGGTGGCATGCCGAGGGCGATCCCGACGAACGCGGCATCCATGTCGAGCCCGACGCGGTCGTGCGTGCACGCGTTGCCCAGTTCAGTGCATCGCTCCTCTCGTACGAAGAGCGGGTCATCGCGGTCGTGGGCCACGGCACGTTCCTGCGGCACTTGACCGGAAGGGCGCTCGCCAACTGCGAGGTGGTGGATATGGGGCTCGGGTAGAATCCGCTCCCCGCATGAATTCGACTCTGTACGATCTCCTCGTCATCGGCGGCGGCATCAACGGCGCCGGCATCGCCCGCGACGCCGCGGGCCGGGGCCTGTCGGTGCTGCTCGTCGAGCAGGACGATCTCGCGTCGGCGACGTCGCAGTGGAGCACCAAGCTGATCCACGGCGGACTGCGCTACCTCGAGTACTACGAGTTCCGGCTGGTGGCCGAAGCGCTCGCCGAGCGCGAGGTCATGCTTCGGATCGCGCCGCACCTCGTCGAGCCGCTGGCCTTCGTGCTGCCGCACGAGCCGCACTTGCGGCCCGCGTGGATGATTCGTGTCGGGCTCTTCCTTTACGACCACCTCGGGGGGCGGAGGTCGTTGCCGGGATCCTTCGGCGTCGACCTGTCGAACGGCGCGTGGTCGGCGGGACTCAAGCATCGCTTCCGCAAAGGGTTCGTCTACTCGGACGCGCGCGTGGACGATGCGCGGCTCGTCGTCGTCAATGCGCTCGACGCCAAGGCGCGGGGCGCCGATATCCGGGTGCGCACGAAGCTCGTCGGCGCGCATCGCGAGAACGGCGTGTGGAATGCCACGCTGCAATCGAATGGCGGGACGACGGAAGTCGTCGCACGCTGTCTCGTCAACACCGCGGGACCGTGGGTCAAGGAGGTGCTCGACCTCGTGCGGCCGCCGAAGCCCGGCGAGGGCAGCGTGCGCCACGTGAAGGGCAGCCACATCGTGGTGCCGCGCGTGCACGGGGAGGAGCACGCGTACATCCTGCAGAACGCGGACAACCGCATCGTGTTCGTGATTCCCTACCAGGAGCATTACTCGCTAATCGGCACGACCGACGTTCCCGTCGAGGCGTACGAGCATCCACACATCGCCGACGACGAGGTGCAATATCTCCTCGACCTCGCCAACGCGTATCTCGACAAGCCACTCGCCCGCGCGGACATCGTGTGGACTTACAGCGGCGTGCGGCCGTTGTACGACGACGGCGCGTCCGATCCCTCCGCAGTGACGCGCGACTACGTGCTGAAGGTCGATGCCACCGATGGCGCACCCGTGCTGTCGTCCTTCGGCGGCAAGATCACGACGTATCGCAAGCTGGCCGAGCACGCGCTGCGCGATCTGCGGCCTTATTTTCCGGATATGAAGGGGGAGTGGACGGCCGGCGCCGCGCTGCCAGGAGGCGATCTTCGCGACGGCAATCGTGCCGCCTGGGAGAGCGAGCTTCGGCGCAAGTATCCCGCGATCCGCGTGGAGATCGTGCACGGCGTTGCGCGGCGGCACGGCACGCGCGCGACGCTGGTGCTCGGCGATGCGAAGTCGACGGCGGATCTCGGCCGCGATTTCGGCGCGGGTCTCACGGAGCGTGAGGTCGACTACCTCGTGCGCGAGGAGTGGGCGGCGAGCGCCGACGACGTGCTGTGGCGCCGGAGCAAGTGCGGCCTGCCGATGACGCAGGCGCAGCGCGACGCGGTCGCGGAGTATCTGCAATGACTCGCGTTTGCCTGTTCTGCGGGTCCAACTCCGGCACCCGGCCGGCATATGCGCAAGCCGCCGCGGATTTCGGACGTGCGCTCGCCGCGCGCGGCATGACGCTCGTGTACGGCGGCGGCAGCGTGGGCCTGATGAAGATCGCGGCGGAAGCGGCGCTTGCCGCGAACGGCGGCGTGATCGGCGTGATCACGGAGCAGCTCATGGTGCGCGAGGTCGGTCATCCCGGCCTCACCGAGCTCATCGTGGTCCCGACCATGCACGAGCGCAAGGCGCGCATGGCGGCGCTTGCCGACGCGTTCGTGGCGCTTCCCGGCGGGTTCGGGACCTTCGACGAATTCTGCGAGATGGCAACGTGGGACCAGCTCGGCATCCACGTGAAGCCTCTTGTCATGCTCAACGTCGACGGTTATTTCGACGGATTCCTCATGCAGATCGACCGCGGCGTCGCGGACGGCTTCCTGAAGCCCGAGCATCGCGTCATGGTCGAGGTCGTGGCGCGCGTGGACGAGATCTTCGACGCTATCGCGCGGTGGCAGGGGCCGCCCGTCTCCAAGTGGCTGACCCCGGCGCCATGAAGACGTTGGCTTCGATGCCGGACGACGTGCGCCGCCGCGTGCGCGGCGTGCTCGCCGACATCGACGACACGATCACGACGCACGGGCACTTGACGCCTGACGCGTATGCAGCGCTCGCGCGACTGCGCGCGGCAGGCAAGCGGGTCGTGCCGATCACGGGACGGCCCGCGGGTTGGTGCGACCACATCGCACGGATGTGGCCGGTCGACGCGATCGTCGGCGAGAACGGCGCGTGCTACATGCGTTATGACGCGAGCGAGCGCCAGCTCGTCAAGCGATTCGTCGTCGACGAAGCTGAGCGGCATGAGCACCGCCGTCGATTGCACGTCATCGGCGACAAGATCCTCGCCGCCGTGCCGGGTTGCGCGCTTGCCTCCGACCAGCATTACCGGGAAAGCGATCTCGCAATCGATTTTTGCGAGGACGTGGATCCGTTGCCGCGCGCGGCGGTCGATCTCATTCTGGCGATGATGCAGGCCGAGGGCATGACGGCGAAGGTGAGCTCGATCCACGTCAACGGCTGGTTCGGCACGTACGACAAGCTCACGATGACCAAGACGCTGTTCGCGGAAGCGTTCGGCGAGGACCTGGGCACCGAGCGCGATCGCTATGTCTTCGCGGGAGACTCGCCGAACGATGCGCCGATGTTCGCCTATTTCCCGAACGCGGTCGGCGTGGCGAACGTCGTGCCCTTCCTGGAGCGCATTGCGATACCGCCTGCCTACGTCACGACGCGCGAGGCCGGGGCCGGATTCGTGGAGCTGGCCGACTTCCTCCTGAAATAGGGACGTACCCCATTACAACGTCCGGCACCTTTTTCGGTAACAATTTGAAATAGGGTACGTCCCTATTTCCGAGGTGGTAGCGCAGCCACGCCGGCGAACCGCGCGTCGCCGCCCATCGTGTCCTCGATGCGCAGGAGCTCGTTCCACTACGCGAGCCGTTCGCTGCGCGCGAAGGCGCCTACCTTGAGCTGGCCCGCGTTCCAGCCGACCGCGAGATGCGCGATCGACGTGTCCTCGGACTCGCCGGAGCGCGCGGAGACGATCGTGCCGAAGCCCGCCGCCTTTGCGGCGTCGAGCGCCGCGCGCGCCTGGGTCAGCGTGCCCGCCTGATTGACCTTCACGAGCACGGCATTGCACGCGCCGCTCGCCGCCGCTTCCCCAACCCGCTTCGCGTTGGTCACGAGCAGGTCGTCACCGATCACCTGCACCCGATGCCGCGCCGCACGCGTGAACGCGACCCATCCCTCCGCGTCATCCTCCGCCAGAGGATCCTCGATCGACACGATCGGATAACGCTCGATCCAGTCGAGGAGCATCTCCGACATCCCCGCGCTGTCGAGCTCGCGCTGGTCGAGCGCCAGCGTGTAGCGGCCTTCGCGGCCGAACTCGGAGGCCGCGATGTCGAGCGAGATGCTCGCATCGCTGCCGGGATGGCAGCCCGCGCGCTCGATGGCGCGCACGGTCATCTCGAGCGCTTCCTCGTTGCTCGCGAACTGCGGCCACCAGCCCCCTTCGTCGGCCACGCCGGCGAGCTTCCCCGCCTCCTGCATGAGCAGTCCGGCGGCGCGGTAGATCTCGGCGACCATGGTGATCGCGTCGGCGAAAGTCCACGCGCCGACGGGCATCACCATCAGGTCCTGGATGTCGATGCGGCGACCTGCATGCGCGCCGCCGCCGAAAATCTGCACTTCGGGCATCGGCAGCGAGACCGGCCCGTCGTCCGCGAGGTATTGCCACAGCGGCATGTCGAACGCGATCGCCCCCGCCTGGGCGACCGCGAGCGAGACGGCGACGGTCGCGTTGCCGCCGAGCTTGCTCATGTTCGGCGTGCCGTCGAGCTCGATGAGCTTCGCGTCGATTTCGGCCTGCTCGAGCGCGTCCATGCCGAAGATCGCGCGCGCGATCGGCCCGCGCACGTTCGCGATCGCCTGCGCAACGTCGTATCCGCCCAGCCGCGTGCCGCCGTCGCGCAGGTCGACGGCTTCGCGCGTTCCGCGCGAAGCGCCGGAGGGTGCGATGCCGCGTCCGATCACGCCGCTCGCGAGGCGCACCTCCGCCTCGATGGTGGGGCGGCCGCGCGAGTCGAAGATCCGGCGCGCGTGCACGCGGTTGATCGTCGATGGGGTCACGGCGCGAAAGCGTCCAGAACGTCGTCTAGGGAAGTCACCGAACGCATGAGGCAACCGCGCGCAAACGTGCGAACGACCTCGCTGCCGGGATTCCCGACAAGATATTCGACCGGCGATTTGCCGTCGACGCGGGCAAGCATGAGGCCGGGCAGCAGCCTCGCGATGCGCGTCTCGAGCTTCTCCCAAGGTTCCCAGTGCACGTGCGCCCGATAGCCTTCGACGAGCGCGCCGCTCATCGCGCGATGCGCGGCGCTGCGTTGCGGATACAGCGCCGACTTGAGCACGAGATGATTGAGCAGGAACGCCACATCGAATGCAGGGTCGCCGTACCAGGCGCACTCGGCGTCGAGGATCACCGGGCCCTGCGGACCGATCAGGATGTTCTTGGGGCTCGCGTCCCCGTGCACGAGCGCGCGCTTGGTGCTCGCGGTGATGCGGACGAGGTTGAAAAGCGCCTCCGCGACATCCGGATGGGCGTGCGCCGCGGTGACGAGATAGGGGTCGAGGCGTATCGCGTGGAAGAGGGCGTCGGTCGCGAACCGCGCGGCGATATCGGCGCGGTCCGCGGTCGCGGCGTGGATGCGGCCGAACACGTCGCCCACTTCGCGCGCCGCCGCAGCATCGGTGCGGCCTTCCATCAACAAGGCCTTCCACACGGGATAGGCATCCGGTTCGAGATACGCCATCGCGAAGGTACCGGATGCGCGGTCCTCGCCCAGGAGCTTCGGCACGGCATGCGGCACGACTTCCGCGGCCACGCGCAGCCACTCGACCTCGTAGCGGTTGCGCTCGACCGGGACCTGCCAGTCCGCCTGGACCTTGAGCTGAGCCAGCGCACGCTTGACGCAGACGACGCCCTGGGGCAAATCCGCGCGATAGATGTCCGACGAAACGCCACCCGATAATGGGGCCAGTGCCACAAGTTGGTTAGCACCCACTATCCGCAAATTCACCAGTGCACGGCGTATGATACACATTGAGTCCGCCTCAGCGGCGCTTGCGGGATCGCTCTGGTTCGATGTCATCGGCACAAAACGCCGGTACGGTATGGTATTTGCATGCTGTTTCGGTCCCAACGCGCAAACTCCTGCGTCCAACATACTGATTCCGCAATGGGAGGCAACTCGTGATTCGCTACGGATTCAATATCCGGACCAGGCATGGTCAACGGGTCGAGAACATCTTGATCATGGCGGCCACGCAGTCCGACGCCGAACGCCGCCTGCGCCAGATGTATCACCAGTGCGTGATCGTCGATTGCCAGGAGCAAAGCGTACCGCGCCGCTTCGAGCCGCTCGACGTCGACAGCGTCATCGGCCTCATCAGCGCCGGCGCTTCAATGCAAAAAGCCCGCACCCTGTAGCTCGTCGTACAACGCGTCGTAATCCTGCGCGCCGCGGCTGCCGGGCGCGTGCCGGAACACATCGAGCCCGACGGCCGGGCTTTCCGCGAGCTTCACGTTCTCCCGGATCACCGTGCGACAGATCTCGTCCTCGCGCAGCATTTCCCGCATCAGCGCCTCGACCTCGTCGGTCATGCGACGGCGCGCGTCGTAACGCGTGAGGAGATAGCGCCGCGGAAGCCGACGCTTGAACACCGGCTCGAGCGCGTTCAACGCGCGCTCGACCTGCTCGGCCCCCTTGAGCGAGAGGAAGTCGGCGGACACGGGCACGAGCACGAGGTCGGCCGCGAAGATCGCGTTGAGCGACAGCACGTTGAGCAGCGGGCAGCAATCGATCACCACCGGACCGGGCATCACGTTGGGCGCATGCAGCGCCTGGCGCAGGCGCGTGACGACGTTCACGCCCTTGCCGAGCACGGAGTCGAGCTTCGCGAGCTCGAGGTGCGCAGGCAGCATGATGACGCCGCTCTTGGTGATCTGCGCGACCTCGTCGAGCGGGCGCTGGCGCATGAAGAACCCGAAGATCGAATCGTCGGCGTTGCGCGGGTGCACGCCGAAGATGTGCGTGAGGTGGCACTGCGGATCGAGATCGATCGCGAGCGGGCGCTGCTTGCGCGTGGCAATCGAGGCGAGCAGGTTCAGGGCCGTCGTCGTCTTGCCGACGCCACCCTTCTGGTTGAACACGGCCACGATCGCCATCGGCCGCAGGATAGCGCAGTCGCGCGCTTGCGTTCCGGCAGGCGACGCCCATTTACGAGGGATCGCCCGCCGCCGACCGAGAACCGGCCATGCCTCTTCCCCTGCGTGATTTCTTCCGCAATCCCGCGCAAACCCTCTTCCAGCTTTCCCCCAATGGGCGCTACCTGTCCTGGCTCGCGCCTCACGAGCGCAGGCTCAACGTATTCGTGCGCCCGGTGGCCGGCGGTGAGCCGACGCGCGTCACGTCGGAGACGGCGCGCGACATCAGCGGGTACTTCTGGAAGGGCGAGCGTATCGTCTACGTGAAGGACGCAGGCGGCGACGAGAACTTCCACGTGGTCACGGTCGGGCTGGACGGCGGGGAGCAACGGGACCTGACGCCCGGCGAGAAGGTGAAGGCGGACGTCGTCGACATCCTCGAGGATGACGACGACCATCTGATCCTCTCGCACAACCGTCGCGACGAGACGGTATTCGACGTGTTCCGCGTGAACGCGACCACGGGCGAGGAGACCCTCGTCGCGCAGAATCCCGGCAACATCATCTCCTGGGGCACCGACCACGACGGCAAGCTGCGCGTCGCCGGCACGTCGGACGGCGTCAACACGTCGCTCCTCTATCGCGACAGCGAGAGCGAAGATTTCCGGCCCATCCTCACCACGAGCTTCAAGGAGACCGTGGCGCCGCTCTTCTTCACGTTCGACAATCGCAGGCTCTACGTCGTCTCCAATCGCGGCCGCGACAAGGCGGCGATCTTCGAGTTCGATCCGGCGACCGCGAAAGAGGAGGCGTTGCTGGTGGACAGCCCCGAGGTCGACGTCGAGGCGCTTTTCTACTCGCGCAAGCGCAAGGTGCTAACGTCGGCGCGCTGGACGACGTGGAAGGTGCAGCGCAAGTTCTTCGACGCGCAGACCGAGGCCATGTACCGGGACGTCGAGGCCAGGCTCCCCGGCTACGAAGTCACGTTCACTTCCGGGAACAGGGACGAGGACAAGTTCGTCGTCGCCGCGACCAGCGACCGCACGCTGGGCAAGCGCTACCTGTACGACCGGAACGCGCGCACGCTCGATCTTCTCGCCGATGTCGCGCCCTGGCTGCCCGAGGATGTGCTGTCGCTGATGAAGCCCATCGAGTTCAAGGCGCGCGACGGCCTCGCGATCCACGGCTACCTCACGCTGCCGAAGGATGCGGCGCCGCGCAACCTGCCGGTCGTGGTCAACGTGCACGGCGGCCCGTGGGCGCGCGACGTGTGGGGATTCAATCCCGAGGTGCAGTTCCTCGCCGATCGCGGATACGCCGTGCTGCAGATCAATTTCCGCGGCTCGACCGGATACGGGCGCAGGTTCTGGGAAGCGTCGTTCCGCGAATGGGGCCGCAAGATGCAGGACGACGTGACCGACGGTACGCAGTGGCTCGTCGACCAGGGCATTGCCGACCCTGCGCGCATCGCGATCTACGGCGGCAGCTATGGGGGCTACGCGACGCTCGCAGGCCTCGCCTTCACGCCCGACCTCTACGCCGCGGGCATCGACTACGTCGGCGTGTCGAATCTGCTGACGTTCATGAAGGCGATCCCGCCCTATTGGAAACCTATGCTCGCGATGCTGCAGGAGATGGTCGGCGACATGGAGAAGGACGAGGCGATGTTGCGCGCGGCGTCACCGGTGTTCAGCGCCGACAAGATCACGGCCCCGCTGCTCATCGCGCAGGGCGCAAAGGACCCGCGCGTCGTGAAGAGCGAGAGCGATCAGATGGTCGAGGCGATGCGCAAGCGCGGCGTGGAAGTCGAGTACCTCGTCAAGGACAACGAAGGACACGGCTTTCGCAACGAGGAAAACCGCTTCGAGTTCTACGAGGCGATGGAGCGGTTCCTCGCGAAGCACATCGGCGCGGCCGCCTGACGAGCTTACGCGGCTTCGGCGGACTGGGCCTCGCGCACGATCCATTCCTCGAACGCCGCGACGCGGGCGGTGGGCGGCCGATACGGCGGATAGGCGAGGTAATAGCCGCCGGGCGTGCGTAAGGGAAGCGGAATCGGCGCGACCAGCCGGCCGGCCGCGATGTCGTCCTGCACCAGCGCGCGCTGGGCGATCATGACGCCGAGCTCGTCGATCGCCGCCTGGTACGCGAGCGCCGCATTCTCGAACTTGAGGCCGCTGTTGCCGTCGATCTGCGGCACGCCGGCGGCATCGAGCCAGACGGGCCAGTCGTCCGGCCGGTTGAGCGAGCACAGCAGCACGTGACGCGCGAGGTCCGCAGGTGCGGCGAGTGCCGCGCCGCGGGCGAGCAATCGCGGACTGCAAACCGGCAGCAGCACTTCGCCGACCAGTCGCCGGAATCCGGGGCCTTGCGGCGGCTCGCGCTCGGAGTGAATGCAGGCGTCGATGTCCTCGCGATCGAAGTCGGCGCGCTCGTGCGATGTCGTGATCTGCACGTCGATGCGTGGATGCAGCGCATGGAAGCGCGCGAGGCGCGGGATCAGCCAGCGAATGGCAAACGTCGGCGGAAGCTTGAGCCGCAGCAGGCTCTCGTCCGGGCTTTGTTGCAGTTGGCGCGTGGCATGGTCGATCTGGTCGAGCGCGCCGCGGAGCGCGCGAAAGTAGGCCGTTCCCTGCGTGGTCAGCGTGACTCCCCGCTGTGTGCGTACGAAGAGACGCGCGCCGAGCCACTGCTCCAGGGTTCTCACGTGACGGCTTACCGCCCCTTGCGTGACGGACAGCTCATGCGCCGCACGGGTGACGCTCCCGTTGCGTGCGACAGCCTCGAAGGCGCGGACGGCATTGAGCGGTGGAAGGCGGCGCAGCATGGTCAGATATGAGTTTTACTCAATCGGACTATGCCGAAATTGTGCTTGCAGTTCAATGCAGCATGGTTAGCATCGCTGGACCATGCCCGAGGCGCCTTCCACCCTGTTCGACAAGATCTGGCAGCGTCACGTTGTCCAGGAGCGCGACGACGGGCGCACGCTGCTCTACGTCGACCGCCACCTGTTGCAGGACGGCTCGGCGCCGGCGTTCGCGATGTTGCGCCAGCGCGGGCTCGTGCCGCGCTCACCCGAGCGTGCCTTCGCTACGCCGGACCACTACATCCCGACGCATAGCCGCAGCCTGGCCGACGTGCGCGATCCCGAATCCGCACGAATGGCGCAGGCGCTCGCCGAAGACACGGCGCACGCCGGCATCCCGATGTTCGGCGTGGACGACGCGCGTCAGGGCATCGTGCATGTGGTGGCGCCCGAGCAGGGGCTGTCCCAGCCGGGCATGCTGATCGTGTGCGGCGACAGCCACACGTCCACCCACGGTGCGGTCGGCGCGCTCGCGTTCGGTATCGGGGCCTCCGAGGTGGCGCATGTGCTGGCCGCGCAAACGATCTGGCAGCGGCGGCCGAAGACGCTGCGCATCACCGTCGACGGCACGCTTGCGCGTGGTGTGAGTGCGAAGGACGTGATCCTCGCGATCATCGCGAAGATCGGCGCCGCGGGTGCCGCGGGTCACGCGATCGAGTACGCCGGCAGCACGGTGCGCGTGCTGTCGATGGAAGGCCGCTTCACGCTGTGCAACATGTCGATCGAAGCAGGCGCGCGCGCCGGCATGATCGCGCCCGACGAGACCACGTTCGCATATCTCGAGCGCAAGCCTTTCGCGCCGCAGGGCGCGGCCTGGGATCGCGCAGTCGAGACATGGCGCGCGTTGCGCTCCGACGAGGACGCGCGCTTCGATCGCGAAGTCGCCCTCGACGTCTCGCATCTCCCGCCGATGGTGACGTGGGGCAACAGTCCCGAGGACGCGCTGCCCATCAGCGGCCGCGTGCCCGATCCGGACGAGGTGGCCGACGCGGACCGCCGCACGTCGATGCAACGCGCGCTCGCGTACATGGGGCTCGCGCCGCGCATGAAGCTGGAAGACATCGCGATCGACCGCGTGTTCATCGGCTCGTGCACCAACGCGCGCATCGAGGACCTGCGCAGCGCGGCGAGCATCGTCGCGCGCCGTCGCGTCGCAGACGGCGTGCAAGCGTGGGTTGTGCCCGGGTCCGGGCTCGTCAAGGCGCAGGCCGAGCGCGAGGGCCTCGACCGCATCTTCGCGGACGCGGGCTTCGAGTGGCGCTTCGCGGGATGCTCGATGTGCCTCGGCACCAACGGCGATCGCGTGGCCCCCGGCGAGCGCTGCGCGTCGACGTCCAATCGCAACTTCGTGGGCCGGCAGGGGCCCGGCTCGCGCACGCATCTCATGAGTCCCGCTATGGCTGCGGCCGCCGCAATCACGGGCCGCTTGACCGACGTGCGCACGATGATCGCCTGATGGAACCGTTCGTCCGCCTCGATGCCGTCGCGCTGCCGATCGCGCGCCCGAACGTCGACACCGACCAGATTGTGCCGGCGCGCTACCTGCAGAAGCCGCGCAGCGACAACTTCGGCGACTACCTGTTTCGCGACGTGCGCGAGGATCCCGCGTTCGTCTTCAATCGCGAAGCCTATCGCGGCGCGCGCATCGTCGTGGCCGAGCGCAACTTCGCCTGCGGCAGCTCGCGCGAGCACGCGGTGTGGGCGCTGTACGATCACGGCTTTCGCGCGGCGATCGCGCCGTCGTTCGGCGACATCTTCGCGTCCAATGCGCTCAAGAACGGGTTCCTGCCGATCGTGCTGCCGGCCGCGACCGTGGCGCAATTGCTGGCACAGCTCGACACGCACCCGGGCGCACGCATGGCCGTCGACCTGCCTCGGCAAGTCGTGCGAGCCGCCGACGGCACCGAGCATCCGTTCGACGTCGACGCGTTCGCCAAGCATTGCCTGATCGAAGGCCTGGACGAGATTAGCTATACGCTCACGCTGATGCCCGCGATCGAGGCTTACGAGGCGCGGGTCACCGAGGACATCCGATGAAAGTAGCAGTGCTCGCGGGCGATGGCATCGGTGCGGAAGTCACCGCGGAGGCGGTGAAGGTGCTGCGCGCGGCGGTCGGCAACGCGGCGCCGCTCGAGCTGGTCGAGGCGCCCGTGGGCGGCGTCGCGTACGAGTCGCACGGCGACCCGCTGCCGCCGCACACGCTGGACATCGCACGCAAGGCCGAGGCGATCCTGTTTGGCGCGGCAGGGATTCCCGGCGACGAAAAGATTCCTTACGACAAGCGTCCGGGCGCGTCCCTTTTGCGCCTGCGCAAGGACCTCGATCTCTTCGCGAACTTTCGTCCCGCCTTCTTGTTCCCGGAGCTTGCCGACGCGTCGACGCTGAAGCCCGAGGTCGTCGCGGGACTCGACATCGTCATCCTGCGGGAGCTGACCAGCGACCTGTACTTCGGCGAGCCGCGCGGATTTCGCACCGACGCGAAGGGCGCGCGCGAAGGGTTCAATACGATGCGCTACTCGGAACCCGAGGTCGAGCGCATCATGCACGTCGCGTTTCGCACGGCGCGCATGCGCAAGCGCCGTGTCTGCTCGGTCGACAAGGCCAACGTGCTCGAGACGATGCAGCTCTGGCGCGACGTCGCCACGCGCGTCGGCGTGCAGTATCCGGACGTCGAGCTCACGCACATGTTCGTCGACGCGGCCGCGATGCAGCTCATGCGCCGTCCTACGCAGTTCGACGTGATGGTGACCGGCAACGTGTTCGGCGACATCCTCTCCGACGCGGCGGCGATGCTCACGGGGTCGATCGGCATGCTGCCGTCTGCCTCGCTCGCGCACGATCGCAAGGGCCTGTACGAGCCGGTGCACGGCTCGGCGCCCGACATCGCCGGCAAGGACATCGCCAACCCGCTGGCGGCGATCCTCTCCGCCGCGATGATGCTGCGCTATTCGTTCGAGCGCGGCAACCTCGCCGACAGGATCGAAAGCGCGGTGCGTGCCGCGCTCGCCGAGGGCTATCGCACGGCGGATATCGCGCAGCCCGGCACGCGCCGCGTCGGCACGAGGGAGATGGGCGACGCGGTCGTCGAAGCGCTTTCGCGCACAACCGGAGGAATATCGTGATTGGATTCCGCATCCTGCGCCGCGCGCGCAAGGTCGACGAAAAGGTCGTGCAGCAGTTCCGCGAGATTCCCGTGGCCAACGTCAGCGACTCGATGTATCGCATGAGCGCGGGCGGGGCGCGGTTGCGCCCGATGCACAAGGGCGGGCGCATGGCCGGACCTGCGCTCACCGTGAAGACGCGGCCCGGCGACAACCTGATGGTCCACAAGGCGCTCGATCTCGCCGAGCGGGGCGACGTGATCGTCGTGGATGCGGGCGGCGATCTCACCAATGCGCTGATCGGCGAGATCATGTCGACCTACGCCGCCGCGCGCGGGATCGCAGGTATCGTCATCGACGGCGCGATTCGCGACGCGGACGAGATCCGCGCCAACGCGTTTCCCGTTTACGCCGCGGGCGTCACGCATCGCGGCCCCTACAAGGATGGGCCCGGAGAGATCAACGTTCCGGTCGCGATCGACGGCATGGTCATCGCGCCGGGCGATCTCGTGCTCGGCGACGGCGACGGCATCCTTTGCGTGCCGTTCGATTCGACGGCGGCGGTGCTCGCCGCCGCGCAGGAAAAACAGAAAGTCGAGGCACGCGAGATCGGCGCGGCGGCCAAGGCCGCGCTCGATCGCGCATGGGTCGACAAGCGACTGCAAGGGCTGGGATGCGAGTTGCCGGATTGAGCAAAACGAAACAGGAGGAATCGATGGGCAGCAAGACGTGGCGTGTTGTATTCGGAGCAATGCTGGTTGCAGTGGCTGCCGTCGCGCAGGCGCAGCAGGGATATCCCAACCGGCCGATCAAGCTGATCGTGCCGTGGCCGCCGGGCGGCGGCGTCGACACGGCGGCGCGCATCCTGTCGCAACCGCTGGCGGAGCGGCT
>Ga0207701_10004332_pt1 | contig 14415 bp, 10 predicted proteins | sample KBSSwiSSwithPhiX_FD_184294 | JGI IMG/M metagenome (GOLD analysis project Ga0207701, IMG submission 184294) | Switchgrass rhizosphere bulk soil microbial communities from Kellogg Biological Station, Michigan, USA, with PhiX - S5 (SPAdes) (version 2) | ecosystem: Environmental > Terrestrial >... | reverse complement strand
TTACCCTGCGATGTTCGAGATTACAGGTGGGATTCCCGAACCGATATTTGGTTAACGTAAGGAGGCTGAGTCGCTCGGAGAAGATGGCAGGCCTTAATTGGAAGTCAGACGCTCCGGCGACGGTCATCCGCCCGTTACGAAAAGGGAACGGGAGATCCGCCTAAACGGCATCAGCGGGGTAACATTTTGAAAAACCCGGATCGATTTTTCGATCCGGGTTTTTTCGTTGACGAGATGGAAGAGTTAAGGGCTGGTGCGCGGGGTGGCCGCCGCCTTGTTTCAACGCTTCAGCGTTTTACGCTTCAACGAATTTGAAAATTCTGCCCCACACGCCACAGTTCGCGGTGACATGCGCGCCCTGTTAGCTCTCGAAGACGGCCGATTTTTCGAGGGCGAATCCTTTGGCGCAACCGGCAGGTGCGTTGGCGAAGTTTGTTTCAACACCGCAATGACCGGTTATCAGGAAGTCTTAACCGATCCTTCCTATCGCGGGCAGATCGTGGCGATGACTTATCCGTTGATCGGCAATTACGGCACGAACTCACTCGATCAGGAAAGCCGGTCCCCTCACGTACGCGGCTTTGTCATCGAAGAGTTAAGCGAAATTCCCAGTAACTGGCGCTCGGAAATGTCGCTCGACGAATATTTGAAGAAATGGAACATCCCCGGCGCGCAAGGAATTGATACCCGTGCGTTGACCCGGCACCTGCGCACCCGCGGCGCAATGAAAGCCTGTTTGACTACGGAAGAGATTTCGCCCGAAGAAGCGACGCAGGAGGCCATCAAAGGCGAGGGCGTTATCGGGATGGATTACGTTCGCGAAGTTTCAGCGCGCGAGATTTATCAATGGGACCCCGAGGACAAACTGAGTGAGCCATGGTCAATCAGGTCCAATAATGGTGGAATCAAACCCAACCTTCCGCCCATCCGGTTTCGAATCGTGGCTTACGATTACGGGATCAAAGAAAATATTCTGCGGCTTCTGCGTCAGAAAGGTTTTGGCGTCACGGTTGTGCCAGCGAACACAACCGCCGAAGAAGTGCTCGCGCTAAATCCGGATGGCATTTTTCTCTCCAATGGCCCCGGCGATCCTGCAGTCCTTGAGTATACGCACGAGGCAACGCGCAATTTGATGGGCAAGAAACCGATTTTCGGAATTTGCCTCGGACATCAGATTCTTGGGTTCGCATTCGGAGGTTCGACCTACAAATTAAAATTTGGCCATCATGGGGCGAACCAGCCAGTAAAAGATTTGTGTAATGGCAAAGTGGCAATCACGTCGCAAAATCACGGGTTTGCCGTCGATCCGAAATCCCTGCCGTCAAATGTGGAAGTAACACACATAAATTTGAACGACGGCACTGTGGAGGGAATGCGGCACAAGGAACTGCCGATATTCAGCGTCCAGTATCATCCCGAAGCTGCGCCCGGTCCCCATGATGCATCGTACTTCTTCGATCAGTTCGCAGATTTGATCGAGACACGAACGTAGGGCGCAGTCGCCGGGTACGCTAAACCACATTGTCGTTTCACCCGGCACGTTGACCGACGCTTCGAGCGGGCCACATTGTTTCATGTTCAATTCAACAAATAAACACGCTGTCTTGAAGGTCGCAGTGACCGCGACTTTCATCGCAGCTTTGGCGTGCGCACCGCTGGCAATGGCACAGGAACATGAGCACGGCAGCGACGCCGCTGCGTCAAAAGAAGTGACCGGCGAGGTGGTCGATATGATGTGCTATGTCGATCATAATGCCGTCGGCGAAAAACATGGCCAATCCTGCGGGGCAAAGTGCATCAAGAGTGGTGGACCAGTCGGTATCGTTAGCGAGGGCAAAGCCTATCTCGTTGTTGGCGAACATAAGCCGATCAACGATCAACTCGCTGAATACTGCGGTAAAAACATCACCGTGAAAGGCAAGCTCGCCGAGCGCGGCGGCATTGCCATGATCGAGAATGTCGAGATTGTTGAGAAATGACGCGCGTCTAGTCGCTCGTCATCCTCAGCGAAGTGCAGCGGGGTCGAAGGTTCCCGTGGAATAAACTGGATGGCGCCGCGGGATCTCGACTTCGCTAGGAAAGACTACGCAGTCATTTGTAATATGGGCGCAATGAGGGCCGAAGTTTTCCAAGCTTAAGAGCTGTTTCGATTTGCAAGTCAGACACCGATGCCTCCGCGAGTTTTCGAATCTCGCCTGCCTCCAGCGCCGCTATCGGCAGTCCGGCAAAAAATAAAATGCGATTTGCGGTGAGCGTCGCGATTCGCGCACCTGGCGTCAGAACGCCTTGCAAATTCAGCGGATCCGCACCGCTCAATGTGATCAGTTCGCCATTTGACTGCGACTTACGAATAGAACGCAGCAGGCCGATGGCCTCGGGCAGGGCAAATTGTTCGCCACCGATTCCTCCCACAAAATAGCCACCGCGAATCTCGCCGCGCGCTTCCCATCGGCGATAAATTCGCCCGAGCTCATACCACGTAACTCGGAAACTCTCGCGCTCAAGCAGGCGTCGAAACACAACGCCGTATCGACGGAGCAACACTCGCCCAAATTTTTCAACCGCAGCGTCACGCGCAGAGCTTTCCGCTCCATTGCCCGATGGCTGCGAGGCGACGTCAGTTCTCAGCAACGACCAACGTCCGGCAAATTCGATGCTGGCAAGATTTGTTTTGCGTCGCCGTTTCCCGGCGTTTCTACCAAATGTGGGACGTTTACTTGACGGCACCAGAAGAGCTCGCAGCCCGTCGAAGCTGTCCGAAGTTACCAGACCGAGCGCGGCAAGTTGCGACAAAGCTTCTTCAACTTGAGAAGGGAGTAGTCCGCTGCGACGCACCAGTTCGCTGAAGAAGAGCGCCCCGCCATCTGCGAGTGTGTCGAACAGAGTTCGGGCGGCGACGGAAAGTTCCATCGACGAATTTGCCTGGGTCAGTCGCAGCCAATGCTGGAGGTTTTCGCGTTGATAAAGCGCGATGGGGCTGGTTCGCAACGGAGCACTCGTGCGCGCGTTTGAATTTTGCGGCGCGCTCAAACGGCCCCAGCCAATCCGACCAGAAAAACAAAGCCGATCGAGCCATTCAGGATCGTAGTCGTCGACACGCGCGGCGAGCACCGCTGACTCCCATGCGGCCAACGGCAACTCACAGCCGTCCAGTTGTTCGAGGATAGATTGCAAACCCTCGGGGCCTTCGACGCGATGTTTCGCATCAGTGCGCTGCCATGCAAAAAGAAAGCGATAAAAATCCTGGGGTGAGACCGGCTGAATTTCCGCGCGCAACCGGTCGATCGTGAGTCGATGAACTCGCGCCAGCAATCGTCGGTCGCACCATTCCTGGTCCGTCGCGTGCGGACGAAACTTGCCGCGTAGCACAAATCCTTCCGCTTCGAGCGCCAGCAAAGCCGCTTCGCTGTCCGATCGCGGCAGTATCAGTATATCTGACAGCTCCGCCGCTGTGATCGGTCCACAAACTTCCATCCGTCCGCGAACCAGTTCGCGAATGGCATTTGCGCGTTCCCAAGCTTTGTCACGCATCGAGTCGGGAATAATCAATTCAGGATCAACCTGCGCGCCGGGGTATATCTCCTGAATCATTGGAAGTCGTTCGGCAGCGGCCCAAAAAGTTTTTTCGGCGAATCGGACTTTCGTTGCTCGATTTGCGGCAATGAGTTCTTTTAGCAAATGTTCGGCAGACGCGCCGTTTCCGTCATGATGCGTGGAAACGGCGACTTCATCTTCGGTCATCGCGCTGAGCAGCATTAACGCGTCGTGCAGTTCATCCGCGTTCGTTGCTTCGGGCCACGCTTCCTTTTGAACTTTTTCAATCGCTGTCGCATCGAGAACCCCCAAGCCTTCGCTGCTCCGGCCGCTGCCGGACTCGGACGCACGCCGCGTGTAGACCGCCTGGGTGCGGCGTTCTTCCAAAGGCGCGTTATCCAGAAACGCATAAGGCCGCGCGTTGAGAATCTCAGAGGCCAGTGGCGATGGTTCCGGCAAATCACGCGCAACACAACGAATCTGGCCGTGTTCGATTTTGCGCAACACTTCTTCCAGTCCCTCGATGTCCATCGCTTCGGTAAGACAATCGTCGATGGTCTGCTTGACTAGTGGATGGTCCGGAATTTCGCGGTCACCCACGATGTGTTCCAGACACGCAAGCTGATCCGGGAAAACTGCCGCTAAAAGATTTTCCGATTCCATGCGCTGCAGTGGCGCGGCGATTTTTGCGCCACCACGAAAACGAGGCACCGCAAGGGAACGCGTCGCGTTCCAGCGCCAGCGAATAGTGAACATCGGCGCGTCGAGCAATGCCTGAACGAGCAGGTCGCGAACCGTTTTGGAATTCAGGTAACGAAAAACTTCTTCGAGCGGAAAGGAATGCTGGGTGCCGAGCGAAATTACGATCGCGTCGTCCGTGGCAGCTGCCTGGAGCTCAAAATTAAACGAGCGGCAAAAACGTTTTCGCAAGGCAAGTCCCCAGGCACGATTGATCCGATTGCCGAATGGCGAGTGAAGTACAAGCTGCATCCCGCCCGATTCATCGAAAAAACGTTCCATCACCAGAGTTTGTTGTGAAGGAATTGTGCCAAGCGAGCGGTAAGCGCCGGAGAAATAATCCCCTAACTGTTCAGCGGCGTCAGCTGGTAACCGCATTTCCTGGCCGAGCCATTGAGTTGGGTTTTGCCCATCAGCCAGTCTCGTTTCGATTTCCATCCGAAAATCGGATACGGCATTCGACAACTCCGATGTGCGCGCCGGAGCTTCACCGAGCCAAAATGGAATTCCCGGCGGCTGACCTTTCGCATCTTCGACACGGACGACTCCAGAGTTGACTCGCAGAATTCGCCACGAGGCATTGCCCAACTGGAAGATGTCGCCCGCCAAACTTTCGACCGCGAAATCCTCATTCACCGTACCAACAAAAGTTTCCGACGGATCGAGAATCACCCGATAATCGGCGTTGTCGGGAATGGCGCCGCCGGAAGTAAGAGCAACGAGCCGCGCCCCGCGCCGTCCACGCAAACGATGATTGACTCCATCGTGATGAATCAACGCTGAGCGCCGACCACGTTTGGTGCTAAAACCCTCGGCGAGCATTTTCACGACGCTGTCGAATTCTTCACGCGTCAGATTGCGGTACGGCCAGGATGAACGGGCAAGGTTGAAAAACTCATTTTCATCCCAATCTTCAGCCGCAGCCGCGGCAACAATTTGCTGAGCCAGGACATCGAGGGGTTTTTCCGGAATGATGAGGCGATCAAGCTCACCACGATGAACACAATGAAGTAACGCAGCACATTCGACCAGCTCATCGCGGCTCAACGGGAAGATGCGGCCCTTCGGCAAACCGCCACGCGTGTGTTCGGCGCGCCCGACGCGCTGCAGAAAACTGGCGATGGACCGCGTGGTTCCGAGCTGGCAAACGAGATCCACCGAACCGATATCGATGCCGAGCTCCAGGGAAGCCGTGGCAACGAGCGCTTTCAGCTCGCCTCGCTTCAATCGATCTTCCGCATCCAGGCGCAACTTCGCGGAAAGACTTCCATGATGCGATGTCACCGCGTCCGCGCCGAGCAGTTCGCTGAGGTGATGCGTCACGCGTTCGGCCATTCGGCGCGTGTTCACGAAAACCAAAGTGGTCCGGTGTGCCTGGATCAACTCTGCGAGGCAGTGATAGATTTCCTCCCACACTTCATTCGACATAACTGCCTCAAGCGGCGACTTCGGGAGTTCGATCGCCAGATCTAATTCACGGCGATGACCGATATCGATGATTTCGGAATCCGGATTGCCAGCCTCGTCCACTGAATGGGTGCCGACTAGAAAGCGCGCCACTTCTTCAATTGGTTTCTGTGTCGCAGACAGACCGATTCGTTGAAGCGCTCCGCCTGACACGGATTTCGTTAATGCGGCTAACCGCTCGACACTCAGGGCCAGGTGCGCACCGCGCCGGTCGTCCACAACAGCGTGAATCTCGTCCAGGATGAGCGTTCGGACCGTGCCCAGCATATCCCGGCCCGATTCGGAAGTGAGCAGCAGATACAGAGATTCGGGCGTGGTAACGAGAATGTGTGGCGGTTTTTTGATCAGCGCCCGACGTTGCGCGGCAGTTGTATCGCCGGTGCGAACTTCGGCGCGCACATCGATGTCGTGGCCTTCGGTTTCACGCAGCAACGCGCGAATTCCGGCGAGCGGTTCTTGCAAATTTTTTCGGATATCGTTACTCAACGCTTTCAGCGGCGAGACGTAAACGACCTGCGTTTGATCCGGCAAATGAGTCCGTGCGCCTTCCCGGAACAACGCATCCAGTGAGGCAAGGAAGGCGGCTAGCGTTTTCCCCGAACCCGTTGGGGCAGAAATCAGCACGTTCCGGCCGGATTGAATTGCCGGCCAGCCCCGCATTTGCGGTTCTGTTGGCGATCCGAATGTCTGCTCGAACCACCGTGCGACCGCAGGATGAAATCGGAAGGACTGCATGGAAAGAAAACCGCGAAACGCGGAACATCTAATTTAAGCAAAGCCACGAGAAAGAAAAGTTCTCGCGGAACGTCACCAAGCAGCCAAGAAATTATGCTCGTCCTCTCAGCGCGATCACCTCGCGTAACATTCGCAAGCTATCCTTGAAAAACTGAACTTTGCTGCCTTCAGCGTGATTCCAGCGCACCGGGATTTCACGAATTCGCAATCCGGCGTTCTGCGCGAGATAAAGCAATTCGACATCGAAGGCAAAGCCATCGAGTCGCGCGGCCTCCAGAATCGGGCGGCAGACATCGAGACGAAAAGCCTTAAATCCGCATTGAGTATCCCAAAACGGCAGACCGGTCGCGATGCGCACGAGCAGGTTGAACGCGCGACCCGCCTGCTCGCGTCGCCAGGGTTGATGAATGCCAATCAATCCGCGATCCAGAGCGCGAGATCCAAATGCAATGTCGACCTCGCCATTTGCAATTGGCTCGATCAATTTCGGTGTCTCTCCCAGCGGCGTGGAAAGATCCGCATCGAAAAACAGGCCGATCGGTTTTCGCGCAGCAAGCAATCCGGAACGCACGGCGGCGCCTTTGCCGCGATTTGGAAAATTCTCGAGCAAGCGTGTTTCGATCCTGGCATCTTTCAATCTTTCACGGGCAATTGCCGCGGTGGCGTCAGTCGATCCGTCATTCACGACGATCAATTCACTCTCCGCCGCATTGGCGGTGAGATACTCGATCGTGAGACGAAGCGTCTCGCCAATGCGCCCTGCTTCATTGAAACAGGGAATTACGACGGAAAACGGCGGAAGCATGAGAGTGTTAAACAGTTGGAGCGTTGAACCGTTAAAGCCGGTCTTATTTCAACCCTCTTTAACTCATCAACGCTTTAACACTTCAACGATAGATTTCGATAACAAACTTCCCGTCTGGATCGACGTAGCCGCGATACATTCCAGCGGTGTTGAATGGCAAAGCAATGTTGCCCTGGCGATCGATGGCGATCAGTCCACCCCTGCCCCCAAGTTTGGCGACCGTGTCCAAAGCAGCCTGTGCAGCCTCCTTGAGAGACATCCCGCGATATTCCATCAACGCTGAGACATCACGAGCAACCGTCGCGCGGATAAAATATTCACCGTCTCCGGTCGCCGAAACGGCACATGCGGCGTTGTTCGCGTAAGTGCCGGCGCCGATGACCGGCGTATCGCCGACGCGTCCCGGCCGCTTGTTTGTTGTGCCGCCGGTTGAAGTCGCAGCAGAGAGATTCCCGTTCTGATCCAGAGCGACTGCACCCACTGTGCCGTGCCGATCCTGATCGGTAATCAAAAACTTTTCACCGGTACCGCTCGTGCGGCTCTTTTCGGCAGCCTTCATTTTCTGCAAAGCATCCCAACGCTCCTGCGTAAAAAAATATTTCTGGTCGACCAGTTCAATACCGTTTTCCTTCGCGAACGCTTCTGCGCCTTCGCTGTCCAGCATGACGTGTCCTGACTTCTCCATCACCAACCGGGCAAGATTGATCGGATTTTTGATATGCTTCAACGACGCGACCGCCCCGGCAGCGAGCGTTTTTCCGTCCATGATGGCTGCGTCCATCTCGTTCGTACCCGCGCTTGTGAACACGGAGCCTTTGCCTGCGTTAAAATGTGGATCGTCTTCAAGTATGCGCACCGCGACTTCCGTCGCGTCGAGACTCGAGCCGCCGCGCTTCAGTATTTCGTAGCCGGCCGTAAGCGCACGTTCGAGTCCGGTGTGATATTCGCGCGCGCGCTCCGGAGTCATGTCGCTTCGCTCGATAGTTCCGGCACCGCCGTGGATTGCGAGTCCAATTTTGTCTGTTTCCATGCTCGGTTGATTGTCTGGTTCTCCCTTGTTTGAAGCCCTTTTCGGAGGTGATTGCATGGGAGCTCCCAGGAGCGCGTCCGCACTAAATAACACCATGGCTAAGAAGCAATTTGTTCTTCGAAACAGTTTCACATCGCGTCGTGGTTAGCGTCCGTCGATTTTAACATTTAGAGGCCAGGCATCCAAAGCTTTCACCAAACGGCGAACTGCTGAAGCGCTAAATCGGGCCGTCCGTTTTGGCTTTGCACCCCGTTCAACGTTTTAACATCTCAATACTTTGCTCTTTTCCCAATGGAGAAGTGAGGCAACTTCTGTCCATGCCGAACCATGAACCGCCTCCCGTTCTAATTGCCGAGGGAGTCGGCCATGTCACTCGCTTTTTTCTTCGCGAGGTGGGCAGCGTCTTCTGGCTGATCGCGAATACGTTCGAAGAAACGTTCGAGCGGATTCAACATGGACGCCTCCCGTTTTCTGCCGCCAGTTTTTTTCGCCACACCGAACGCGTCGGTGTCGATTCGGTGCCGCTCGTGGGACTGGTTTCCTTTTTTCTTGGCCTCACGATGGCGCTGTTGACCGGCTACCAATTGCAACGTTTCGGAACGGAGCGGCTGATTCCCGGTTTGGTTGCAATTGCTTTTACGCGCGAGCTTGGGCCCTTGCTCACTGGGATCATGATCGCAGCGCGCATCGGCGCGGCGTTTACAGCCGAGCTCGGCACCATGCAGGTTTCCGAAGAAGTCGAGGCGATCGAAGCCATGGGCATCGGACCGTTGCGCTTCCTGGTCGCCCCACGAATGCTGGCCCTGGTCCTGCTGATGCCCTGTCTCGCCATGGTTTCGAACATGGCGGCCATATTAGCCAGCAGCCTGGTCTGCAAAGCCTATTTCAGTATTGCCTTTCCCTATTTTCTCGATCTGGTGAAAGATTCATTGCTCATTCGCGACATTATCACCGGCATTTTAAAGAGCTTTCTGTTCGGTTTGCTTATCGCCGCGATTGCCTGCTACCGGGGCCTGACGGTAAAAGGCGGCGCCGCCGGAGTCGGTACGTCGACGACGTCGAGTGTTGTTACTGCAATCACTGCGGTGATCGGTTTTGATACGGTCTACAACATCATTTACACCACATTCTATCCGACGTGAGCACCCCGCCGCAGATGATCGAACTGCGCGATGTGCACATGCGGTTCGAGGAAAAGAAAGTACTCGACGGCGTTTCGCTCAAAATCGAGCCACGGGAACGTCTGGTGATCATGGGCCAGAGCGGCGGCGGCAAGAGCACGATTTTGCGATTGATACTCGGTACGCTGCGCCCCAATTCCGGTTCGATTTTTTTTAAGCAATTTGAAATCACGCGCCTGTCCCGCCGCAAGCTCCAACGGGTGCGACGGCACATTGGTATGGTCTTTCAGTATTCAGCACTGCTGAGTTCACGCAATGTGCGCGACAACGTTGCGCTGCCGCTGGAAGAGCTGACCAATAAATCGCGCAGTGAGATCGACAAGGTTGTCGACGAAAAACTCGAGCTCGTTGGAATGGGCGATTCCAAGGAGCTGTTGCCGGAGGAGCTCAGTGGTGGAATGCGAAAGCGGGTTGCGCTGGCACGCGCGCTCGTGCTCGATCCGGAATTGCTTCTATTGGATGAGCCGTCGGCTGGCCTGGACCCAGTCATTGCCTCGGTGATCGACGAATTAATTATCAGCCTGAGCGAGAAATCGAAGGTCACATCCATTACCGCAACCCACGAAATGGACAGCGCCTTTCGCATCGCCACGCGAATGGCTATGTTGTACCAGGGAACAATCATTGAAGAAGCCAAACCCGAAGAATTCAAGCACTCCAAAAATCCTGTGGTCGCACAATTCGTGAGCGGGAGCACCGAAGGTCCAATTTTGGAAGGCAGCCTCGATGCAATTACAAAAAAATGAAATTCTGACCGGTCTGCTCGTGATCGGCACGATCGCGGTAGTCGCGTTCCTTCTGGTTTTGCTCGGCGCACCAGGTTTGTTCCGGCCGCTGGTAACTTACCAGATTTACTTCGATAACGCGGTCGGAATTAAACAAGGAGCGCCGGTAATGTTGGCCGGTCGAAAGATTGGACAGGTTCAGAAACTATTTTCGCCGGTGACGCCGCAGGAAGAAAAACAGGCTGAAGCAGCCGAGGCGACAATTCATCGGTCCGAGGCAAGTCCAAGTCCAGCCGCCACGCCGGGCAAAACGAGATTCGAAGTTCGCGTCGATGTCCAGGTCGACAAAAGCGCCAAGGTGTATCGCGACGCCAAGGCACGAATGATGCAACTCGGGTTGTTGGGCGATATGGCCATTGATTTCACACAAGGCATCGAGGCCTCCGGCCGTGCGAGAGACGGTGAAATATTCGCAGGCGAACGCACACCGGACATGGGCGAAGCTATAGCCAGGATGCTCGAAGTCGTTAAACCCGTTGCAGCCGAAGCCACTAATACCATGAAAGACCTTCAACAGTCCGCGCAAAACATTAATCGTCTCACCGATGAAAATTCAGAACTGACCCTCGCGCTTGGCCAGTTCAAGACTTTCGGCCAGCATCTTTCGGATCTGACTGCGCCCGACAGCGCGCTTTCGCATTCGCTCGCGAATATCGAAAAAATCAGCATCAGTCTCACGGAGAACAACAACATCGAAGTTACGCTGCAAAATCTGCGGAACTCGTCAGAGAAACTAAAGGTTGCAACTACCGAGCTCCAGCCAGCCGGCGAAAACATCAAGCAATTCAGCGAGACAATTAAGACCCAACCATGGCGCTTGATCTGGCCCACGACAAAGAAGTACGCCGAAACATCACCGACTCCCGCTCCTGCCGTGGCTGGTCAGCGAACCATCACCGTGCGCAAGACGGCAAAAGCAAAATCACGCCCGCGCTCAACGCCTCCCGAGCGTACGAGCCAGCGCTAGAGTTGGAGACCGAGGTCAACTGCAGAAGGGCGCGCCGTTGCACGGATTAGGACCCGTAGCTCTTGGTGAATTTCTTTCGCGATTCTGTCTCGGGCTCAGTGGAACTGGTCGGCGCTGATGGCTCAGGCGTAGCCGTCGATGATTGCTCCGGCGCCGTTGGTGACGGCGCGGCTTCTGGCGCCTCGGGCCGCATAGCGTCTTTAGGCTGTTCCCGCGCAACTTCCACATATGCCATCTGCAAATTGGAAAGCGCGTTGGTCAGTACTTTTGCCTCTTCACTAGTCAGGTTGCCGCGCGTTTTTTCCTGAATCATCGCCAGTTGATCGATGAACATTCTGGCCAGGTCGAGGTTGACCTCGCCTTGGCCGGTTTTTGGATTTGGAATTTGACCAAGGAATAGCGCCGCGTTTTGCGCGTGCATCACCACAAATTCGATGAAGCGCTGCGTAAGCTCGCCGCTCAGTGTGGTTTTTTGAACTTCAGCCATGGCTCATTTCTGTTTCGCAGCTGCGGAACCTTCCGGCGGTCGCACCGTTGCCAAAACATACGGTTGATCGCGAAAATATTTCGCAGCCACTTGTTTAATATTCTCGAGCGTCACCGCGTTCACATCGTGCTCAAGCTGCTTGTAGTAATTGAAGCCCAGTCCGTAGACCTCGTCGAGCGCGCAATGATACCCAAAAGCGTCGTTGCTTTGATTGGCGATTTCTTGTTGCCCAATCAATTTCTTTTTCGCTCGCGCCAGTTCTTCTGCGCTTAGTCCCTCATTTGCGAGCTTGTGAATCTCATCAAGGAGCGCGGTTTTAACCGGCTCAATCTTCTCTGGATCCGTGCCGAGATAAAATGAAAACAGACCCGGAACCAATCCCTGCATCTGACTTGCGCCTACATAGTATGCCAGACCCATTTGCTCGCGAATGCGAATAAAGAAACGTGACCCGAGATCGCTACTCGCTTCATCGATCAATTCCAGCGCGTAACGATCTGGACTCGACAAGCTCGCGCCGCGAAATCCGACCATGATCACGCCCTGCGCCTTGTCTTTGCGGCTTTCCACGGTTTCCGGTTTGCCCAGCGGCGTGGAGGGCTTTGCATCGGTAAGCGCAAGCGCGCCGGGCTTCATCTTGCCGAGCGCCTGCTCAACAAGCTGCTTCACCTCCGCAGCTTTAACGTCTCCAAAGACGTAGATCGCACCGTTTTTCGCCACCACATAACGATCGCGAAAATCGAACAAATCTTTTTGCGTCAAACGTTGAACGGTGTCGACCGATCCACTTGAGCGCAGCGCATAAGGATGCTGCGGAAAAAGCGCCTGCCGCATGATGTTACGCGCGACCGTGGTCAGTTGTTCCTCCTCCTGTTGGATCGCCGCGATCTGGATTTCTTTTTCACGCGCGATCGCCTTCTCCGGCATGGTCGCGTCGAGCAGGACATCCGAGAGCAGGCCGACGCCGAGTTTCAGGTCGGGCTTCATGACATCGACCGACACACCAAAACTGTTGTTGCCCGATTCGCTCGAAATGGAACCGCCGACCGCTTCGATCTCATTTGCGATTTGCTCAGCAGTACGCGTTTTGGTGCCCTTCAGGAGCACCTTCGCCATCAGATGCGTGATGCCGTTGTCCTGTGGATTTTCTGCGAGGAGGCCACCACGAAAAACCGCGCCCGTCGCCACGAGTGGCAGCCGAGGATCTTCGCGAACCAAAAGACGCAATCCATTTGATAATTCAAATTTCTGGACCTCACCGGCGGCGGCGGCCTTCGGACCTTCGGTTTTGGCAGCCAGCGAACCCTTTGGATTCAACGAGATGACCGTCAGATTATTTTCCGCCAGGTATTGGGCGGCGACGCGTTTGATATCGTCGAGGGTCACTTTCTGAACCGCGTCGAGATAATGGCGGCTGAAATTGAGATCGCGCGTGAGCAACCAGTTTGATCCAACGTCCGAAGCCTGACCCCGCATGGTCGTCAGCGCCCCGAGATGGTGACTGAGCATGATTTTTTTTGCCTTCGTCAGTTCATCAGCTGTGACGCCACTCTGTTTTACCTGGTCAACAATCTGCAGCGCCAATTGCTCGGCACCCTCACGTTTTTTTGGATCGACCGTCGCATCGATGCCAAACAAACCGGGATCGCCCGGCGTGTAGGAAAATGCTGATATGCGAAATGCGAGCCCGGCCTCTTCGCGAATGCGCCGGTAAAGCCGCGAGCTGCGTCCCTCACCGAGGATCATCGAGAGCAAATCAAGCGCGGGTACGTCCGGGTTCGTGACCGCCGGGATGTGCCACGCCAGTGAGAGATGCGATAGCTCCGTGGCAAATTCCTGGTGTACCTCGCGCCGGCCAAGTTGCGGCGGTTCCGTGGGAATGAATACCGGCTGGAGCGATTTCTCGGGGTACGGCTTGAACAAGTCGATGAGTTGTTGGTGCACTCTTTCTGCATCGACATCGCCGACTATGATGAAAGTGAGATTATTCGGGACGTAACGCGTTTTGTAATACTGCATCACCTGTTCCTGGGTGAGCTGGTTGTAAATTTCGATGTCGCCGATCACGGGAAAACGATAGGGATGCACCTGATACGCGGTTGAAAAAAGGAGCAACCCGGCCACCCGGTCGGGATCATCCATGCCCATGGCGAACTCGCGCCGGATTACTTCCTGTTCTTTCTGGTACTCCTCCGGCGGCAAAGTCGAATTCATCATCGCGTCCGCCAGAATATCGAGCGCGGTAGTGACACCGTCCTTCGGCACATCGATCCAGAAAACCGTGCGGTCGAACGATGTGTATGCGTTAATGTAACCACCCACGTCCTGGATTTTTTGGGCGATTACATTTTTCCCGCGCGTTTTCGTTCCTTTAAAGAGCATGTGCTCGAGAATGTGGGACAACCCCGCTCCGAGATGCTGGTCCTCGTCGATGCTTCCAGTAGCGCACCACGCCTGTACGCTGGCCACGGGGGCGCTGTGATCTTCCTGCACAATGATTGTCAGCCCATTGGGCAGAATCCATTTGTGCGCCGAGTTCGGAGGAAACGTGATGACAGCCGAAGACTCACTCGGCGCTGCTTTCAGATTAACCATCATAAATAATAGAACTCCTGAGAAAAACTTTGCTAGTGTTATGCGCCCCATTTGCAGTGACAGCAGCGTCCTCAGTGATCAGTCGTTGCTG